>Ga0134124_10002993_pt1 | contig 13617 bp, 28 predicted proteins | sample KB304_FD_96880 | JGI IMG/M metagenome (GOLD analysis project Ga0134124, IMG submission 96880) | Terrestrial soil microbial communities without Nitrogen fertilizer from Kellogg Biological Station, Michigan, USA - KB3-0-4 | ecosystem: Environmental > Terrestrial > Soil > Unclassified ... | reverse complement strand
CGAGCAACAGGACACGGTCGTTCGAGCAACGCGATTGCCTCACAAGGTACAATGGCCCGATTGGTGGGAAGTGCTGCCCTAGCATCAAATGTCCGTTTTCGACCCATTCCGGACATTAAGGTCGCCTGATGCGCGCTGAGTCATCTGGCTGACTCTTGGGCTTGATTCCGTCCCTAGCCGTTTGCACGATAACCGAATGTGAGTCGCGTGGAGGTGGGGCCATGTTGCGTGACCTGAGTTACATTGAGCGGCGTGCGTTGCAGGAGCGTAGGGCGGCAGATGAGGCCACCTCCGAACGAGCCCAACAGATTCACTTAGACCTGGCTCGGCGCTACGAAGAAATCCTCCGCGCCTACGACCATAGCTCCGATGAGGCCGCTTAAGCCTGCGATTGTTGATGAGCGCCGTGGATATCCGAGGTCCAACTTCGACCCAAAGCGGACACTAACAGGAGTGTCATTAGGTCATCTCGCCTAGGCGTGGTAAAGCGGTCCATCGGGCGACGCCTTCCTTGTGAGCATCCGCCCGCCTGAGAGACCAACGCGCTCCCGCTTGCACGGTAGGGAGCTGGTTATGGATCGGGAATATCTTCTACGCCGTCGTGATCAGGAGCTTGTAGAGTCACGACGCGCTGCCTCTGTCGTTGGCAGAGAAGGACATTCGAATTTGGCGCAGGCATTTTTGACGGCTGCGGGCCGCATGGGTTCGGCGCCAGTAATTTCGCTCGTGTCGCACAATTGAGCAACGTCTAACATACCTTAGCGACGATACTCATTCCGGCCGGTATGGGCGGCCAATGGCAAAATATAACGTCCGAGCCATCGGCGCTGATTTCGAAGCCGATGACGACAGCGCCGACTATATCAGTGCCAAGGTTGCAAAGGAGGCGGCCGTGAAGGCCGGAATCGCCCTTGCAGCTGACGAGATTCATCACGGCAAGAAGAGCTCTATCATCGAAGCCCATGTGCGCGACGGTGCGCGAACAATTGGCCGCTTCGTGATAGCCTTGAGCGTGGAGACGCTGCCGCCAGTGGTCGGCTGACGCCTTCGGCGTGCAGTCCCTCAGTCCAGATAGGTATTTTTCGGTGCGCTGAGCGCGTCAGAAAGCAGCCGGTCGATTTCCATGAGTTCCCGCTCGACCCATTTGAGAGCGTCGGTCGTGCCCTCGCCAGCGTCGAGCTCTCGGATTGCGTAGCGCCTTTTCGGATAGCTCGCTGACGGTTTCACTCGTTGAAGCTGCGCTCATTCGCGGCTCATGTCCAGCCGACTTGCTCAATCGCTAGTGTCTGCTTTCCACCCAAAGCGGACATGCAGGAAACAGTCTTTATTCAGCCTACCTGTGCGACGGCCTTTGGGTGTTACGTCAAATCGCCTCGATTCTAACGGCATTACTTTTGCCCTCATGCGAGCGCGGTCCCGCCCCGATGCCGTCACGAAAGCCGATTGCGACTGTGCACATTGTCAGCATCAAATTTGGAGTGGAGTTCGACGTTCCCGCAGGTTGGCAGTACGAAAATCCTGGAGCGGGCGGAGTGAGTGAAGGAGCTGCCGGCCCCGGCGGTTATGTAAACCTGACGGCATTGGGGGGACCGCGAAGCCTAGCCGAAGCCTGCGATGCAGAGGCTCATCATCGAATGATGCCCTATGGCCCTCAGCCAAGGGTGGAGATGATGGTCAAAGTGGCAGGCCATTTCGGTTGTCGCATCACGCCGACTGTCGCCGACGCCATCAAAGAGCACATTCCCGCAGGCCTGATCACTTACTATGATCCGCCGTTGCTGATCGAACCGCGGGAGATACACCAAAGGCCGTACGATTGGCTGGTCATTTCGGTAGATCCCCCGCACCTTCAGCAGGTGGAGCGCACGCTCAGGTTCCGGCCATACACTCACGGCTAACGTCCGCTTTCCACCCATTGCGGAGATCATGGCCGTTCGGCACGTTACCCGAATGCGGTGCTACTACGTTCTTGTGCGTGGCGATCTAGACTGGGTGCCAGGCCGGTCGGCGACCGATGAGTTTGGCGCAATGAAGCCAGCGGGCTTCTACTGTCATCGCTATGTTCTTGCCGCCAACGAGGCAAGAGCGGCCAAGGCAGCGTTTGAGCGCGTTCGAGCGAACCTCGACCGTCAGATGGGCTGGTTCCGCGACGGCCTAGCCACCGTGGCGCTTGAGGCCGAGGAGATTGCGACGGCGCCGATGCACAAGCTGCTGAAGCCGGACAATCGAGGGCACACATTCTACGGCGAAGACTAGGGTCCGTTTTCCACCCATTGCTGCCCCTAAAGCTTCGTCGGATAACGAACGAATGTCGCACAAGTTGTTTCGGAAGCTTGGGGCATCGGCCTTTTTGGTTTGCAGCACCGTTTGGAGTGCTCCTGCATCTCCTGAACTGACTCCCGCCCATAGCGACAAACTTGTCGCATTCTTCGACGACAAGCCCTTAGACCTCGTCTCTCCCGATGGTCGGTATCGACTCATCAGTAAGACGGACCGAGGCGGTCGGGTGACACTCTTTGCCGCAAGAGTCTCCGAGACCGGAGCAAACAGGCGCGAGGTAATTGGGCGGTTTGATCCGCCGACAAGCGTCCTTTGGTCACCGAAATCCGACGCATTCATTTTGAATGATCAGCGCGGTTCGGGTCAGACGAGCTACTTGGAGATCATACGGCTTGAGCATGGGCGCTTCCGCCGCGACTTTGCCGCAAGGCGCAATGCTTCGTCGTTTTTCGCGCGGCGCTTTAGGTGCCATCTTCCCGAAGATGGAATAATCACATCGGGAGAGGCCTGGCTTGACGCCCAAACGGTTATAGTAAGCGTCCAGGCTGAGCTTCACAGCGGCGGCTGTCCGTTAGATCCATTCGCGAGCAAAGAGCTAAGACTGCTGGTGGACGCGCGTACCGGCCACGTCCAACGTCTCCTGTCGGTGCGCTCCTAGCGCAATGTCCGCTTTCCACCCAAAGCGGGCATTAGTGTTTCGGCTGAAAAATCGCGGACTCGACCGGGCGCTTCGATCAGTGCGGCTTGTGGTCCGCTGCCTCCCACTGGGCGGCCTGGTTTTCAAGGTCCACAGCCATCGCCAGAAACTTTTCTCGCGAACGTTTGGTGACACAGGCCTCTGCGTACCTTCGGCAAAGTCTGGCCAGGTCTCTGCATCGTGCCACATCGTCCACATGGTACGAGCGGACTAGGAGGAGGACAGTTCCTTCCCAATGTTCGTTTTGGGTGGAAAACGGACCCTAGTCTGAACCACCGCGTTAAGTGCGGAATCCATGCCTCACTCACGCGAGCTGACCAGACAGCGTTTGCTAAAGGACCGAGGGCAACTGGTCGCCATGCTTCGCGACTATGAAGGCGACAAGGCTGGCCATCTGAGTGAGGCTGAGCGCGAAGCTGTGATTGAAGGCATCAAGCGCCGGATTTCCCAACTGAACGGCAAACTGGATCCTTAGGAAGTCGTCCGGAAGGGTAACCGGACGCAAGACCATCGTCTGCGTCGGGCCTTCTCTTCACGCGCACACCCTTCAGGCATTGGGTGGATACCGGAAAAGGATTGCGCCCCACTTATCCTTAATGACCACGCGGTCTGCGCCCTTGTCGCCGACGGCCTTTCTCGCCACGGCCTCTGCGGTTTCGAGCTTGCCCAGCCACCGTTCGGTGGTGACGGTCCCATTCTTGATGTAGTCGACTACGTAATACGCCTTCACGACCCAACCTCCCGCTGGGGGGCCACCATATCAACGCTCTTTCCTCAACCGCCAGACGCAATACGCGGCGGCGGCAAGGGACGCGGCCAGGAGAGCATATAAGAGCATCGGCGCACTATCTGTGGGTAGGCTCCTGCGACCTACGCAGTAGCCGCTCCGCTCCGGCCAAAAGCTCGCGGCAATCGCGCACCGCTTCCCGGATTTGGCGGTTAGCTTCCCTCAGCTGGTGAATATGGGAATCGTCTCTCGCCATGGCCTCTCAAAGAAAGCGGCCCAGCGCCATCGCCCAAGGCCGCCTTCCGTGTGGAACATTGCCGCCGATATCCGGGGGGTTTCGAAGGAACCGGCGGCAAGCCTTAAACGGCTGTTTGCCAGTGAGGTTCCTGTCGATGAGCGGCTCGGGGACCACTGAGATGCGTGCGTCCAAAAAATATTTCATTCGGGCCACTAGACTCGGGGCGAACCGGTAGTATGGTGGCTTCGTGCTTTGGGTCTTCGGATCCAAAGTATGGGGAACCCCGCCGGGTCAAACCGGTGGGGTTTACCGCATCTGGGGCTCGCGATTGTCCGGAATGTGTGGATGCGAGGCCTGAGTGGAGGGCAGATAGCCGACCTTCAAAGGCGCCGAGGCCTCTTTTAGGGGCCGTATTGCTCGACATTGCGTGTAATCATCCGCTCAACGGCGGCCTCTTCCGCTGCGGCCTCATCTCTCCTTATCTGAGCTTCCCGCATGAGCCGCTGGTTCCGCTCTTCAGAGGTTTCGATCTTTCGCTGACTTCGCATAAACGCCTCCACACAGTGTGAAACGTTTCGGAGCCATAATAGCTTCATCGGTCACGCGAGTGTCCGTAACTGGTGGAAAGTGGAGCTAACGAGATGCTGCCGGCAACGTTGCCGCAATCGCACGCATCGTCCGGGCGAAGTGTCGCGGTTCCTCATACATCGGGAAATGTGCGCTCTCTGGAAAGACAATGAAGGCTTTGCGCGGCGCTTCGATGCGATCGAAATACCGTCGAGCCAAACTGGTTGGCGCGACGAGGTCGTATTGGCCCATAATGATGAAGACCGGAACATCGAAGTGAGTAACTTTTTCGTCCAATGGCCCGTCAATCACGTCATATTTCATACCGTCCGATCTGGCTGACAGCGTACATTGGACGCGGGCGACGCTTGGGTGCATGTGCGCACGATGCGCCGGCTCGATTTTACGCTCTTGCTGCTAATGATCGCCCTGCTGCCCCTCCTATATGTGAGCGTCTGGTTCGGGATAGCCGTGGCAGTGGCCGCTTACGTCCTAGCAGCGAGGCTCGCGAGCAAGGACTTGGATCGTCTGTCACGAAGGCGCAAAAGCACGCTTCACCGTCTCCACAAACACTGAGACTTGCAAAGCTCACACTCTCTTGAAATTGAGGGTCGCATTCAGCCCAAACATCATCAACCCCGCGAACACTGACACCACCGTACGTGCGACCAGGTAGTGCACGGACGTCCAGCGCATGCAGGCTGCAAAGAGCAACATCGTGAGTGCTAGACCCCCTCCGGCATTCAGCACGAAGAATCCGTAACCCTTCGCCCAGGGCCGCCGCGTGCCATGATAAATCCACGCGTGTGCGAAAACATAGTGGAGCGCGTTCGCGGCAACGAATGATGCCCCTGCCGCCACTAGCTCGTTCACGGCGAACCAGTCGACGAGTACCCACATTAGACAGAGTCCGAGCGCAAACGCGAGCGAACTTGCAATGGCGTCACGGAAGAGCAGGCGACCGGTACTGCGAGCGAGCAGTCGGTCAACGAGCGTGAGTGGATTGGTTACGACGGCTGTCGTCATCGGCGTGGACCGACCAGAGATGCATGCATTCACGCGCGCGCCGCCCAGCAATTCGCCGGATTTGTTTCGTTCCAGCGAAGCCCAGGATTCAGCCGGAAGTGAGTCGAACAGTAGGGACACAAGATATCAGCTTGCTCGCCCATGTTCAGGTAGACGTGTGGATGATCGTGAGGAGGTAGCACACCCATGCAATCAAAGGCGGCGACGCCGATCTCGATGCTCCTCACCCCTATTTCGTTGAAAAAGAGGGGTATTTCAGGAGTCGAGGGTCGCCCGTATGCCATATTCAACGGACCCTGCCTGTTCGTTGCCGTACATCCTTATCCGCATCAGCTTGCCCGGAGGCCGGTATCAGATCTCGCTCCAAGGCGGATTCGAGACCTGCGGGAGTCACGGCGATCGTCCGCGTAGATGCAGGAGTCCGCACATAGAAGTAGATAGCGAGCCGATGATAGGCGGTCCGGCCAGTCGCCGGGATTTCCTCCTCGTCGATTTCGATGTCATAGCGCCCAGGCGGCAACTCGCCGACATCGCCGCTCAACGTGAACGAATGTTTGAAGGTGACGGTGGACTCGCGGGTGCGCATATTTCTCCAGGCGCCCTGCCTTCGAGTGCCCGGACTCATGCCGAAGCCGGCCGTTTGGCGGCAGCGATGGCATCCCGTGCGTTGGAATAGCGATAGCCGCCCCAATCGAAGACGGTGAGCTGGACCGGCGTGATGCCGAGTTTCTCAAGCTCAGATTGTAAGTCATTGGGGGATGGCATTTCAGGCGAACGCGCCGGACCGCCCTCGTTTTCCCAGCGATCGGTCGACCGCTCTGAGGCGGACTTGGTTGCGTAGGTCATTATCAGTCTCCTGCACCAGCGGGAGCACACGTCTCTCAGTCACAACCTGCTAGAATAGACAAAGTGTCAATTGCGATAGCCAACTTATAACATACTTGGAAACAAATAAATATAGCGCCTTGATTAATACAGGCATTGCGCCCATCTAAGTGCAGCTACCAGTCGAAATCGACGGTTTTTGGCGCTAAGTCGCACCTTCCTCCATCTTTAACGTCTCCTAGCCGATCGGCAGCCAATTCTGGTGCCGGTCAATAAAGGAACTCACCATGAAGTATTTTGGAACCGTCAAGTCTTTCGACACCGGCAAGGGCCACGGCGAGATCAAGCCGGAAACCGGCGGCGACATGCTCCGCTTTGAGCGGAGTGCCTTCTCGTGGGAAAACAACGCCGTCCCGACGGTCGGTCAGCGTCTTTCCTATGACCTGGGTACGAACCCCCAGCGCCAGCCCTGCGCGCTGAACCTTCAGACCATCTAACAATGACTCAGGCGGAGGCGAAGATCGTCTCCGTTCGCCTCTTCAACGCCGGTCGTTCGAGCCTCAACGGGGTCCGGGCGATCGGCGGTGCGACCGCCTCCCCCGGACCGGGGAGCCAAAGGAACATCCGATGAAAATGATTTATACCCTGATGGCCGGCGTTGCCGCGCTTTCGCTCGCGGCGCCCGCCTCGGCTCAGTGGGGGCACCAGCGCACCTACAGCCAGCAGCTTCGCGTCCAGCTCGATTCCGGCATCAGCCGCGGAACGATTTCGCGCCGCGAAAGTATCGAGCTGCGCGCCGACCTCGACCGGCTCGTGCGCCTCGAACAAAGGTTCAGCCCGGACGGCATCAGCGGCCGCGAACATTCGATCCTGATGAAGCGCAGCACCGCGCTTGAAAAGGACATCCGCATCGCCAGCCGCGATCATTACGGCCGCCGCGGCGATACGGCGAGTTGGGAAAGTGGCAGGAGTAACGGGCAGTGGGTGCCTGACGCCAGGTTTGCAGGATTGCACCCCGGTGATCGTTTCAACGGCGACGCCAGGGTTGGCCAGCACGCCACATCTCGTATCGTGAGCCTGCCAGCCGAGTATCGCGGCCAATATGTCGATAATGCTCGGTTCTACTACGGTTATGACAATGGTCGGGTCTACCAGATCGACCGTCAGTCACAGATGATCCTGGCCCTGCTCGACATCGCGCGCTGATAAATTAGTTCGTCACGCGGAAGGCGCCTGGCTTCGGCTGGGCGTCCTTTTTTGTTTACGCCGCCAATCGGAGTTGCGAACGACGCGACGGCTGGCTGCACTCAGGAACGCGGCCTTGTTCCGGTCGTTCTCCAGCTGCGGCAGGGCTCGTCAGTTTAGTGGAGGAGTACCTGATGAACTACCTACGGCCGCTAATCAGTAGAGGGATCGAGGCATTAAGGGGCAAGAGTTTTCCACGGCGCATGACAGCGCCAAACGGAAGCGCTCGCTGGCAGGGCTCTGACGGTCGAAGTTTCGACAGTCGCGAAGAGGAATGCTTAGCGTAAAGCATGGAGGTTGAATGACCGAGCTAGTCCGCCAAGTCGAACAAGACATAGCTGATACCGAGAGGCATCTGACGTTCTGGCGGCATCAGCAAGAGGTGCAGGCCGGAACTGACCTCGCGGAGCAAACCCGCCGGATCGTGACCGGCTACGGCCTTCAACTCAAAGAGCTTCAGAAGGCTCGGAAGTTGTTCGATGCCTAAAGGTCCACACGGAGAGAACGTGAACACATTTGAACTTGAGCAACTACAGCGCCAGCGGCGATCCTTCCTAGCGAGCATCGCTTGGCTAGAGGACCGCCCGCAGCTCAACGCTAGCCAGGCCAGCACGCTGACGCGCCAGAGGGAACAGCTTGCTCGCATCGAGGGCATCCTGACGGACAACGGAGCGCCCCTCGGTGCCTAAAGGTCCGCACGGAGAGAAGCGCCCCGCCGATGCGGTTGCCCGCGCAATCATGGTCGCGAAGATCGCCACTGGCGAAGTCGGGGAAACTATTGAGCCTTCTTCCGCCGCCGCTTCTTTGGGGCGGCTCGGCGGGAAGGCGCGGGCCGCGAAGATGACTCCTAAGCGTCGGTCAGAGATTGCTCGGAAGGCTGCTCGGAAACGCTGGGCCAAGTAGAGCGCTTGCCGTCGCCGGTGAGCGGCAACTCCATTGTCTCGTTGAATTTCGGATAGGCGCGATTGAGCGCGCTCTTGAACGAGTTCCAGCTATCTGCAGCGCGAGGCAGGGCGCTCACGCCCGAGATATGCTCTTTCAGTTTCGGGTGGCCGCGTTCCTCATTGAACCATTGCGTGTTCTTGGCTGACCGCTTCCCTGGGCAGCGTGCAGCCGGACCTCTCTTCGAGCACGATGACGCCGATCTCGGTACCCTGATAGCCGTGGTCGCCAGGCGTGCTCGGAAAGTGGCACGCCGCCTAATGTCCGTTGCGGGTGGAAAACGGACATAAGTTTGTGTTGAAGGCTGCCGCTGAAGCTCCGCTTCCATCTCGGCGCGTCAGCTTCCGCTCCGTCCGCCGCTCGCAGCAGCTTAGCGTTCGGTCCTCCGTCGATCCGCCGCCGCGTGCCGATCGCCATCAACGCACTTTGCTTCAGCGTCGAAATCGCGGGCCGATTGGCGAAGCACTTGCCTGTCCTGTGGGCTGGCAGTGACGTCAATCAAGTAACGGCAGTGCTCGGCGTACCTGCGCAAGTCGGTGGAACTCGGCATTCTAAGCCGCTTCCGGCACGATGCTGAACGCGTGCCTGAACGCGAGGCTGTAGACGATCGCGCCGAGGTCGTTTTCAGCGTCGATCCTGTAGCGCAGGTCTACGATGCCATGGCGCAAGTCACACGCAAGGATGTCTCGCGCAGCCGCCATCACGTTCTGCCGGACCGCCTCAAGGTCTTTAAGGTCGACGCCCTCCGGGTCCAGCAACTCGTCCGTGCCGTCCCGCAAGTGCATGAAATACCTGGCCACTGAGCGCTCCTACGACAAGGCGGGGAGCGCTTGCGTCTCTCAGCCGCCGAGCGCCTGAAGCTTCGACTCGGCGATATGGTATAAGGAAAAAGCTCGTACTTATCTATGTTTATCGGAAAGAACCGCACATATGTGTGGTTGATTCGGCACTAGCTTGTTATAGTGCCCCCATCGCCGACCCGGTAAGTCAGGGCGTTGGCGACTGAGAGAGAATCCGCGCTCCCGCCCCAACTCGCGGGAGATTCTCTTGGACGCCCCCCAGGAAACGGGCCTTCACCTGCTGGCGCGCAAGCTCAACTTGCACCACCGGCTGTCCGAGGACGATCAACTCGCCATCGTCGTACTCCCGCACAAGATCCGTCGGCTAGAAGCGCTGTCATACATCTTGCGCGAATCGGACCGGCCCGATCGATGTGCGGTGCTGATCGATGGCTACGCATTTCGGCACAAGCTGACGGGCGATGGTTCGCGCCAAATATTGTCCATCAACATCCCGGGCGAGGCGCTCGATTTTCAAAACTTGTTTCTCGAAGAGGCGGATCACAACATACAGATGTTAAGCCGCGGCGTTATCGCCGACATTCCGCGGGAGGCTATCGAGGCGCTCATCCTTGCGCACCCCGAAGTCGGTCGGGCGATCCTCATCACGGCGCTCATTGAAGCGTCGATCTTCCGCGAATGGGTCGTGAATATCGGGCAGCGCGATTCCCGCAGCCGCATCGCCCATCTCCTGTGTGAGTTCGCATATCGCCTGAACACGCAGGACCTAGGCGTTGACGACGCCTACCAGCTACCGATCACGCAGGAGCAGCTCGCCGACGCCACGGGTCTGACTCCGGTTCATGTGAATCGCGTGCTTCTGGCGTTACAGCGCGAGGGTCTTATCGAACGCAAACGGCGGATGATCCGCTTCCCGAGCTGGGAGCGAATGCAGGACGTGGCGGACTTCAACCCGCGCTATCTCCACAGGCTCGATGCTGGGACTAATATGCATCAAGCGAATGGGGCGGTATGAATAAACAGGAAGCGCGGGCGGAGCGGGCAAGGCTGCAGAATTTGCTTGATGCCTACGAGGGCGACCGCGTGAACCGTCGAATCGAGAACGAACGACGTGGACTTAGGCCTGAAGTGACGCCTGATAGAGCTGACAACGTCCGCGCCAGGATTGCCCGTCTTGATCAAATCATTGCCGACAGCGACAAGACATAAAGCCAAACCGGAGTCGAAAGCAGCCAGTCGGCTAATGTCTGTTTTGGGTCGAAAGCGGGTATTAGGGACACGCAAGCACAATCGACCAGCCGTCCTACTCGCAGTGACTGCCGGGCTTCATTTCTATGATCAGGTTGTGGATCGGCGTGGAACCGAGATTTTCGACCGCGTGCGTAATGGGCGGGTTCCAATAGGCTTCGCCCGCATTGCGCTGACTGATCCGCGTCGTACCGTCAGGTAGCCGAATGCGCGCTTTGAACGCTCTAAGCGTATAGACCACGTAGGCGGGGTGCGAATGCATCGGCACCGACTTTCCGACCCCCACGTCATGATACTGAACGCGAACGCAGTCGTTGTTGAGCAGCACCTTCATGCCAGGGACAATGACTGCCCGATCCTGAGCAGATGAGGCACCAGCCAGGCAAACCGGGATAATCGCAAGGCATTTCCAGGTTGGGCTCATGGCGCACTCTCGCTGTCAGCCGGGGCAGACTAATCGATAGCTCGATGGAGGAAAAGCGCCGCGCTTTCCCGCGCCTGCTAGCATCGGCCTCTTCATCTATTGCTCTCGCCAAAGGATAAAGTCGAACGGCCGCTTGGGTCGATAGTGGCCGAAGCGGGTGGAAAGCGGACATTAGGTTCCTGCAGGGACGATCCCAGTCTCGCGCCCGAATTGCGAATGGGGAAAGAGGTCTGAGCCAGCGCTCAGATTGACGGTCAGTGCCCAAGCCAGAAAAAACAAGTCCAGTCGACGAGAGCGGCTAAGTGTAAGTCCAGCGAGCGCGACCAGGTAGCTTGGGAAGTAAAAATAAAACCACCAATCGTTCCAGTGCGGGGTTGCTCGCGTCAGCATCGCGCCAATGACGACGACGTTTACAAAGAGGATACCACCGGCGACGATTCTCTTGCGCGACCGATAGTGAATGTCGAGGTGTGTGCAGTCGTTTGACTTGCGAGGGAACACTAGCGAAGCTGCAAGGAAGTAAACCATTGCCAGAATGACACCCGCGAAAACCGTCCTGAAACTGACCATCAGCATGGCCCGAAACCCCCAAAGAAACAGCCAGAAATTGGTGAGGTCAGTGAGGATCAGAAATGCAAGCGCCGGCGTAAGAATGCCGATCGGGCACTCGCGATTGGAGTCAATCGCGTCGGCAAACTTGAGCGACACCTCAGCTAAGATAAAGCCGAAGAGCAGCCCGAATAGCGCGAATAGATATTCGAAATCGCTCAACCAGTCCCCCTTGCGTTATATGCCAGAGGTTGACGGCGAGCGGTAGTTAAAGCCCCAATGTTCGCAATGGGTGGAAAGCAGACATTAGGTTTGCCCTGATGCAGTCGAGCGGAGCTTTTGCGCAGTCGCCCGGCGAAACAGAGCATCCTTTCGGTGTCTTCGGGCTCGCTGCAACAGGTAATTGCGCTGCCCGAGGCTCGTCGCAAACTGCACATCGCCTTCGTACGCGGCGGCATACGCGTCCGAGAGCTTCGCCAAGCGATCATTATGATCCGCCTGCACACCCCTCCAACGTCGCGCGTCGCCAGGCTCGGCTGGATCAGCGCACTCCAGATTGTCCACGCTCGGCCGCGAGGGAACGAGTTTCGTCCGGTCGGGCCTCTCAGGCGGAAACAGTTGGGAGACCCTGGAAAAAGCGAATGGCGCTGGCTAACGTTCCTTCGACGATCCGCTCTGGTAACTGATCCCGACGTCCCCATATAAGGCGCTGCTACCAGTCGCTAACCGACGGTCTAGGAAGCCAGCTGCTCCCCCCATCCCTAACGCCTGTTAGCCGCAAGCGGCCCGAGTACGGTCGTCTTGGTCAAGGAGGACGCCGCCATGAAGCAGTTTGGAACCGTCAATTCCTTCAATGAGGCGAGCGGTCATGGTTTCATCCGGCCTGATAACGGCGGCAATGATCTCGGCTTTGAGACCAGCGATCTTTCCTTCATTGGGTTCAACTCGCCCAAGGTCGGGCAGCGCATGAGCTACCACGTGAGCGGCAAGCATGGCCGCGCCAGCGCCGTCGATGTTCGCCAAACATTGTCCATCGCGGCGGCAATAGACCGCCGTTCGTTCAACGTCTTTCGATCTGCCGCCGAAGAGGCTGCAACGGACGTGGGCCAGGTCTGTGGCAGAGATGTGCCACCGCCGCGCACATTACGTGAGAGCCCCGTGTCGAACCCAGCCTTCCACTTACCAGACGAGCCGAGCGAACTAAGCTTACGCTTGCTCGTTTGCAGACTTCGCGACGATAGCGCGAGGAGGGGAGTAAGTCCCAGGAACTATGCTCATCGCTTACGGGTGATCCGGCAGCAAACCGAGCTACTTGCCCGTCAATCGGCGCGGGATGCCGATAAGGGTAGCAAATAACTGGGAACGCGAATGCGAAAAGCATCTCGCCTGTGGGTCACTGCGGTTGCTCGCCATTCGTTATACCTAGCGCTAAGAATGGAGGCGAGAATGCCCAAGTTCAAAGTCGCGATTGTCGAACGGGGCAAGGAAGCCCTTTGGCGGGATTATTGGATAACGAGCGGGTCAAAAGGGAATGCCGACGCGGCCCCTTCCGAGCTGGCCCGCACGGAAGTTGTGGAAGCAATAAGCGTCGCGGAGGCAATCGATACCGTTCAACGTAGGCACCCGGATTGCACCATCATGCTTGCTGGCGGCGAACATCACGACGCCTGAACGTCCGCAATGGGCCGAAAACGGACCTAAGCCACTAGCGACCGGATTGGGTGGAAAGCGGACGTTAGCCGCCTGGGCGCGCTCCGTAGCAATAACCGCCATGAGAGACCCACATGCCTCCCGCGTCCAAGCAGGCGTCCACAGCCAAGTAGCCTCTGGCCCACCAGCCGAAACAGGCGCTCAAGGCTAGCAGCGCCGCAATCAGGATGTTGCGTCTCATGAATCAAGACTGGAGCAGCCGCCCGATGTCCGCAATGGGTGGAAAGCGGACGCTCGCCCATACCTATTGCGGGCTTGGGTGCGTCGGCTGCCCGTCATCCTGATTCGCGGTTACCCGGAGGGTCGGCACGGGTCCCTGCAGTTTGGCAGCTTCCTGCT
>Ga0134124_10002990_pt1 | contig 13620 bp, 12 predicted proteins | sample KB304_FD_96880 | JGI IMG/M metagenome (GOLD analysis project Ga0134124, IMG submission 96880) | Terrestrial soil microbial communities without Nitrogen fertilizer from Kellogg Biological Station, Michigan, USA - KB3-0-4 | ecosystem: Environmental > Terrestrial > Soil > Unclassified ... | reverse complement strand
GCGCCCGGCATTGAAACAGAAGTTGTGCCCTTCGACCAGATTAACCCGCAGGGGCTGGAAGGAAAATATGAAGCCGGACTAATCATTCACGAGGGCCAGTTGAGCTACGTGAAATCAGGGCTCTATCGTGTTGTAGATCTTGGAGCTTGGTGGCAGAAGATAACAGGCCTGCCTCTTCCCTTGGGCGGAAACGCAATTCGGCGCAGTCTTGGAGCAGAGTTGATCTCCAGTGTGGCCACCGCTCTGCGGGACAGCATTCAATATGCGTTGGACCATCGCGAAGAAGCCCTCGCGTACGCCATGCAATTTGCCCGCGACCTTGATACCCAGTTGGCCGACAAGTTTGTGGGAATGTATGTAAACGAGCGGACGGTGGATTATGGTTTGGACGGACGCGAGGCGGTGAGGCGCTTGCTCGATATGGGACACAAAGCCGGGATTATTCCGCACGAGGCGCGCGTAGAGTTTGTAGCGTAGGTGCCGCCTCGAATGGCGGCACTCTCCGTCGTTACTCAAGCTTCTCCCTAAAATTAAATATCGGATCGAGATCCACCGGCACGCTCGAAGCTGATTTCAACGCAGACGCCAGTTCCGGCGGAATCACATCATACTTTTTGAACCAATTTTCGGCCCGCTCACGATCGCCGGTGGCTTCTATCTCCAATAACTCTTTCGCAAGGTCCTCCATCGCACCCGGGATCAGGCTGTAGTCGACAAAATATTTCCCGGAGGCTTCGCGCTTAATCGCACCTCGCTCCATCAAATAATTAAACTCCATCATCTCCGCCTGGCCGTGAGCCTCTCCGGTGCCAAAACGGACGGTTCGGAAGTTTCCCGCGACGTACGATGCGTAATACTCTTCCAGCTTTTCTTTGGGCAATACGTCATGATCCACCAGCCATTTCAGACCGACCATTCCCACGACGTCGGCTTTGGCCTCTTCCAATCCGCTGAATTGAGGCCCGATCGCCTCACGAATACCCACCTTACCGGCCGGCGTCCTCGCGAATGCCGGTCCGAGCCCATGGGCGATTTCATGCATGATGGTCGAGTACAAATACCCTTCGCCGGAAGCTTTGGCGGCTTGCTCGGGACGCATCACGTATTTCGCTAACGGCAGAATTATGTAATTAACGCGCGCGTCCATGAAGTTCTTAAAGAAAATTTTCTTGCTCCCCTTCTCTTCGTGAATGCGTGGATCGTTGGGCAAATTGTCAGCCACCGCCTGATATCCATGACGCAGATCAGCTGAGCGATAAGGCGCGTCCATCACTTCCATTGGAGTTTGCAGACCGCGCTTCGATGGCAAGTCTTCTTTCGATAACGGCAATGCCTCCTGAATGTCAGGGACATACTTTTGGAACAAAAGCAGTTTTTTGCTCTCCTCGTTATTACGAACGAGCACAGCGCCGCCGTAAGACCCCTTGACGCCTAATAGCGTGTCGGTATAGGTCTCGTATGGAGCAAAGATAACGTCAAACTTGGGATCTTTTAAGTCCATCCACGCCAGGTCACTCTTGAAATAGTCATCAGTCAAAAGCGCATCGGCACGCAAGCGGAGAAAGTTAGCAAACGCCCGATCAGGGCTCAGCTTTGCCGCTTCGCGCAGGCTTTGTGCGGCGGGTTCTAAGAATGAACGATAGGCAACGTGATAAGGAACTCCGCGAAGTTCATCGCCGTGCCAGCGGACAACGGTGTATGGGTTGTAAATTTCAGCCTTTTTTTCAGGATGATCTTTCACGTATTGCTCAATCTTTTCTCGAGTCAACCCCGATGGATAAAACCCGCGGCCCAGAGGCATCGGATCCGTCCCAACAAAAGGCTTGTTCTCGTTGATCAGATCGAAGCGGGACGCATTGATCCAAATGTAATGCCGGAGCTTCTGATCGCTGGGAATATCGCTATTAGCGAGCGACTGATAAAGATCGAGTGCCTCGGGATCATTCTGCCGCCAATAGATGTCCCCCAAATAGCGGCAGGCATCCACCAACTTATCAACCATCATTTTTTCATTCCCTGTCAGACCTTCCGAATGAAACGGCATTTGCACCGGGCGGAACTTTGCCAGCCGCTGGTTGAGGTCGGGGACCACACGCAAATTCGTTGGTTTTACTGGATTTTTTTTCGTACCAGTTTGCTTTTTTTGTGCTGCCACAGGGAACGCCAGGATGAGTACCAGAAATAAGATCCCAAGTTGTTTGTTCATGGACATTAGAAGTTTATCAGTTTGTTAGCGTGGCCAGTGTTTTGCGCAGTCTTTGTGACTTCATCGCTTTCTCAGCGAACTCCGCATTTTTAAGATTTCGCAAAAAATCCAAACCTTAAACACAGAGCAACCGAGAAAGTCTGCGGAGTTGGCAGAGAAAAAACCGTTATTATATTTTGGTGCGCTCGAATTCCCCACAAACGTTGCTTATTGACGCAGACGACACGCTCTGGGAAAACAATATTTACTTCGAGCGTGCACTAGCCAACTTCATCTCATTCCTCAACCATCACGAGTACTCAGCCGAACAGGTGCGCGCTGTCATTAATGATGTGGAACGCGATTGCATCATCACTCACGGTTACGGCCTACGCAGTTTCGCTCACGCACTGGCACGCACCTTCGAACGGCTCTCCATCGAGCCGATCACCCCACAGATCCATGAAGCCATCACAGGGATTACGCGGACCATCGCCGAACACCCCATAGAAATTCGAGCAGGCGTACCGGAAACTTTGGAATATTTGACGGGGAAGCACAGGCTGATCCTGATGACAAAGGGCGCGACAGCCGAGCAGTCGGGCAAGGTTGAGCAATCGGGTTTGAAGCAATACTTCTCAAATATTGAAATCGTGGCCGAGAAGGATGAGCCTATCTATCGCTCGATCGTCTCTAAGTACGATCTTCCTCGGGAAATCACCTGGATGATTGGTAACAGTCCGAAGTCAGACATCAATCCGGCACTGGCTGCGGGGCTCAACGCAGTTTTTGTCCCGCACGACAACACTTGGGTTCTGGAGCACGAGGAAATCGCCGAAGCCCAACCGCCTTGCCAGTTACTGGTTTTGGAGGCTTTTGCCGGGTTGAGAAATCACTTTTAATTTGCATCTCCCAACAGCCAAAATCGTCACCCTAAAAGCCCGATTTTCCGGCACCAAACTAACCAACAACCCCTTCCACCACAACAGTTTCCAAGCATGATAACCTCAGTTAGCTCTGGTTTTCTGCTCCACGACTTCGTGGCCGTGCAGAAAGACAATTTACGACGGCTGTTAAGGACGGTCGAAGCGCTCTCTGATCTCGGTCCCGAGATGACGGCTGAGCGCGACTTCCCGCAGCGGGCGCGCTCGATGGTCACCGCGCTCCTGCAGGCTGCTGGTGCCCGCGAGGGAGTCCTTTTTACCTGCAACGATAAGGCTTCCCTTCTCACCTCCATCGCCAGCGAAGGCTTCGCGCTGATGCCGGAGCCAGCAATCATCCCCCTGCTGCCCAAACACGTCCACGCCCTGAGCGTAGCCCCCGGAGCAATTGTTATTACCTCAAGCTCCTACGAGAACTATCTAAGCTCCAATGGGAACGTCGCGCCTGAGCTGTTCAAATGCGTAGCTCCTCTGAAAATCGGCGGCAAACTTGTCGGAGTCGTCGCTCTCGGACGGCGTGAGGGTGACGCTATGTATAACGCGGACGAACTTGACGCCCTCGACCTGCTTTGTAACTACGTAGCCCTGGCAGTACAGAATCACAATCTTTCCCAGACTCTGGCGCAGCGAGTTTCAGAAAACTTGAGACTGCTGGCATCGATGAACAGCTTTCACGACAATGCTTTGGAAGCATTCACCGCCGCCATCGATGTAAAGCACATCAACATTCAAGGCCACTCAGTCCGGGTGGGCCGCTACGCGGCAGGAATCGGCGAAGCTCTGGGAATGGATGCCAGTGAAGTGGCGGGACTACGGTCAGCCGGCTATTTGCACGATATCGGCAAAGTCGCGGTTGACAAACGGCTGTTCGGTAAAGCGAGCGCGCTCGATCCCGAAGAATTCCGCGAGATGGCAGACCACACAGTAGTTGGACATCAAATTGTCACCGGCGTCCAATTCCCCTGGCCAAGCATTCCAGAGATTGTCCGCTGGCATCACGAGCGCAGCGACGGCTCAGGCTATCCCGACGGCCTCCGTATGGAAGAAGTCAATCTGCCAGTCCGGATCATTGGATTGGCCGATACCTTCGATGCCATGACCAGTGAACGCCCCTACCGCGAACCGCTTTCGCTCGGTGGGACGCTGAACGAGATTGTGCGCATGACCCCGCAGAAGTTCGACCCGCAGGCGGTTTTGGCCCTGCTGGTACAGATTCGTCGCGATGCCGTCGGCAGTAACCGTATTCCCTTCATGGGAAGCCAGTCCTCAGCCCACATTTCTCCGTCTGATATTGACTACCTCGCAGCTACCCTGCAGCACAAAATCAGCCAGAGCCGTATGTACCTTACCTAACAACTTTTCCTCCGGGCATGGGTTTCATAATTCTCAGGACAGATTCTGTCCGCTTCAATCCATGAGCTTCTCTCTGCGAAATGTAGCAGTGGCATGTCTAGTCTTGGCGACCCTTGGAATCCCCGCACCACTGGCTTTGGGCAAAAAGAACCAGAAAATACTATCGGAGATGGAAGCGAGAAAACGGGCCCTCCATGCACTCAACCGGCTCACTTTCGGACCTCGCCCCGGCGATCTGGACCGCGTCATGGCGATGGGAGTGGACAAATGGGTCGATCAGCAACTTCATCCGGAAAAAATAGAGGATGACGCTGTCACGACCCGGCTTGCGCCACTGCGAACTTTGAGGATGGACACACATGAAATCGTAGAGAATTTTCCGCCACCACAAATGATCAAGGCCATCGCAGATGGCAAGCAAAGCCTGCCGTCTGATCCCACGCAGCGGGCTATCTACGAAGCGCAACTTGCCCGTTATCAGGCAAAAGCTGAGCGAAAGCTACAGGTAGCCAACAATCCCTCCGGACAAGACGCAGCAACTCAAGCTGACGCCACAAACGACGAACAGCGCGAACGCCGCCGGGCAGAACGCATCGTATCCGACCAAAAAGCTGAAGAACTTTTGGATATGCCTCCTGACCAGCGCATCAAGGAAATCCTCAAGCTCACTCCTGAAGAACAACGAAGTCTGACCGCGTCCCTCAAGGGAAAACGCGATGAAGTCATGCAGGGGATGAATCCCAAGCAGCGCGAAACGCTGATGGCGCTCAACAATCCTCAGCAAGTAGTGTCTGATGAATTGGCCCAGGGCAAGTTACTGCGAGCAGTTTACAGTGAGAGGCAACTTGAAGAAGTCATGACAGACTTCTGGTTCAACCACTTCAATGTTTTCAATGGCAAGGGGGCGGACCGGTATCTTCTGACTAGTTATGAGCGTGACGTGATTCGCCCCCAAGCTATGGGTAAGTTCGAAAACTTGCTCGTAGCCACTGCGAAAAGTCCCGCCATGCTTTTCTATCTCGACAACTGGCTGAGCGTTGGACCGGAATCAGACTTTGCCAAGGGGGTGCAAAAACGTCCTCCTCTCAACTGGGAGCATCGGCACAGGCCACGCTATCCCAGACCGCAACCGCCTCGGCAACAAGCCAAGGGCAAACGTGGCGGGCTGAACGAAAATTACGGCCGCGAATTAATGGAGTTACATACTCTCGGTGTAAACGGCGGCTACACACAGAAAGATGTTACCGAAGTAGCCCGTGTGTTCACCGGTTGGACTTTGAGAGAACCTAAAAAGGGCGGAAACTTCTCGTTCGAAGAGCGCATGCATGATCCCGGCGACAAGTTTGTGATGGGACACCGCATCAAGCCAAGTGGTGAAAAAGAAGGAATCGAAGTCCTCCACATCCTCGCTCATCATCCTTCGACTGCTAAGTTCGTCAGCACAAAATTGGCAATGCGTTTCGTTTCCGACAATCCAACGCCGGCACTGGTGGACCGCATGACGCAAACTTTCTTAAGGAAAAATGGCGACATTCGTGAAGTTCTGAAGACCATGTTCCAGTCCCCAGAATTTTGGGCGCCTGAAGCATACCGCGCCAAAGTAAAAACTCCATTGGAGTTTGTAGTTTCCTCTGTACGAGCCACAGGCGCCGATGTGGCCGATGCCATGCCGCTGGTGCGTCAACTGCAAAACATGGGAATGCCGCTGTATGGAATGCAACCTCCGACCGGATATTCCATGAAAGCGGAAAGCTGGGTGAACTCCTCTGCGCTTTTGGGGCGCATGAACTTTTCTCTAGCCCTGACCGCAGACAAGTTCAAGGGCATACAGGTGGATTCAAACCAGTTGTTGCCCGCAAACACAGCCGACCCGCAGCAGGCATTGAATCTGATGGCAGGCTCTCTGCTTGCCGGAGACATTTCGCAACAAACCCACGACACAATTGCGTCGTGGCTGCAAGATCCAAAGATTGCGCAGCGCAAACTGGATGATCCAGCGCGCGCGCCGAATACCGCTATGATTGAAGGATTGTTGTTGGGATCACCAGAGTTTCAACGAAGGTAGCAGAGGGTTTATGTCCATCACACGCCGAGTTTTTCTTCGCAACAGTGCACTTGCCGTCGTCGGCACGGCGGTTGTTCCCAGCTTCCTGACGCGCGCGGCTCTGGGTGCCGTCGAACTAGGCGCAAGCAATAAACGGCTGGTTGTAATTTTCCAACGCGGTGCGGCGGATGGACTCAACATCGTAGTTCCCCATGGCGAACGTAACTATTACGCGATGCGGCCGTCCATCAATATTCCCCGCAAAGATGTAGTTGATCTGGATGGCTTTTTCGGTCTGCATCCTTCGATGTCATCGTTCAAGCCGCTGTGGGAGCAAGGACATGTAGCTATCGTCCACGCTACGGGTTCGCCTGATCCGACGCGCTCGCACTTTGATGCTCAGGACTTCATGGAATCGGGAACACCCGGCGTGAAAGCTACTGAAGATGGTTGGCTCAATCGTACTTTGCATTCTCTGCCGGAATCATCGGACAAATCTGCATTTCGAGCCATCGCCATGGGCCCTTCGTTGCCGCGAATTCTTTCTGGCGGAGAACCTGCGGTAGCCATCAATAACATTGATGACTTCGGCGTCGGCGGGCGCAATCCAAATTCTCCGATCGCAAATACTTTTGAAGCAATGTATTCGCAATCGGTCGACACCGTGCTGCATGGCACCAGCCAGGAAACCTTCGAAGCAGTGAAGATGCTCAAATCCGCCGACCCTGGCAAATATTCTCCCGCACCCGGAGCCAACTATCGGCGAGGCCGCTTTGGCGACAGCCTGCGCCAGTTAGCACAACTCATCAAGGCTAACTTAGGTGTGCAGGTAGCATTCGCTGATATTGGTGGATGGGATCATCACGTCAACGAAGGCAGCACGCAGGGCCAGTTGGCCAATGTACTGGGAGATTTTTCACAATCGCTCTCCGCGTTTTGGATTGACCTTGGAGACTTGGCCGAAGACACAGTAGTTGTCACCATGTCAGAGTTCGGACGCACCGCTCGCGAAAACGGCAATCGTGGAACCGATCACGGCCACGCCAATGTGATGTTCGTCATGGGAGGCACGATCAAAGGCGGAAGGGTCTACGGCCAATGGCCCGGGCTGGATCAATCACAACTCTATGAAGGTCGAGATCTCGCGGTCACAACGGACTTTCGCAATGTACTCAGCGAAGGAATAGCTCGTCATTTGGGAAATGCGAATCTAAGTGGAATCTTTCCCGGCTTCGAATCGTCGCCGGGCAAATTTCTTCGCTACTTGGGATAGTGCAGGAATCTAAAGCTCAATGAGTAAGTCATCACCTTCAACTTTGATCGGGTATACGCCAATCTTGACGTTGGCATTGTGTACGGCCGCACCGGTGTGCGGATCCCATTGCCATCCGTGCCATGGGCAAATTACCTTTCCGTCCTCTATTACTCCCTGACCTAAAGGTCCGCCGCGATGCAGACACACGTTGTCCATCGCGGTGATGGTTCCGTTCACGTTGGCCACACAGATCACTTTGTCGCCGCAGGGAAATTCTTTGGCTTCATTCGTTTGAGGAAGCTCGGCGGTCGATCCAATTCTTATCGTTGAAATATTTCTCTCCTTGCGATTTCGGATCCCGTCGCGATATAGGTAATCACAACCGAAACCAGAGTTACGGCCGGCGACCAAAAAGCAATTTTGGACTACCTTTGCCCAGGAATCTTAATACGGTTCCTGCTAGTCCCAGTGGTATTCCTCCAACAATCGTTGCCAAGTGGAGTATTCCGGCAAAAAATTGCTGCTGCCCTAGAATGCATAACTATCGTGGGGTTGAGATCGGCTAAAATCGCCAAGCCTGCGCACCGAAATCCCCGTAGCCATGCCATCTCACGCCCTCCGGGACCAGCGACAGTTCATGCTCAGAGTCCCCACCCAGGTCCAATTAGGAACACGTTTTCGCAATAGACACAATGTCGCCAAAATCCATAACCTTACTTGAAAATGGTTACTACCGAGGTTGCAAGGTCTGCGCGATCATCACCTGGCGTTTGAAGTTTTCCATCATCCTGGGATCGAGGCGAACTTCTGTGGGCTTCTTGGCTAGTGACATCTGATCAATCTTGTCCTGCAGCTTCAGCAGCGCATAAAACAAATTCTCTGGGCGCGGCGGGCAGCCGATGACGTAGACATCGGTTGGTACGATCTTGTCCACACCTTGCAGCACAGCATAAGTATTAAATGGACCACCGACGGAAGAGCATGCGCCCATCGAAATTACCCACTTTGGGTCGGGCATCTGTTCGTAGATCCGCTTTACTACCGGCGCCATCTTTAATGTGACAGTACCGGCCACTATCATCAAATCGCTTTGCCGCGGGCTGGGACGGAAAACTTCAGAGCCGAAGCGGGCGATGTCGAACCGTGCCGTGGACGACGCAATCATTTCAATGGCGCAGCAGGCAAGACCGAACGTCATGGGCCACACCGCAGATTTGCGGGCCCAATTGAAAACGTAGTCTACGGTCGTGATGAGGAAGTTTTTCTCGAACTTATTTTGCAGCCAGGCCATGGGTTGTCCTCAGGCGCTTAAGCGCACTAGTCTAGGGCGCAACGGCAGGAGTGTCAACGCACATGATAATAATGGGGGACAGGCGTCCCCGCCCGTCCCAGACCAAGCTACACGTGTGCCCTACCAGGAAGTAAGATTCACTTTATCGACCCACTCCTGCATTTGAGCGCCGTTGGGGCCGATGTCCAGCTGGAATTGAACTCCCAAATTATCGCGCCAGGAGGTCTTTCCCGATGGCATCGCTTTATTGAAATGGTATGTATTCCGGGCCACAATCTTTCCATCGCTACCGGCCCGCTCAATGGTCAGGTCATCGTAGTGCATGTACTGGTCACCCGTAGTACGATGAAACGTAAAAGTGACGTGATACCAGGTTTTGGGGGTAAATCTTGTACATGGAACTTTGGTGTGCCGCCAAGCATTCGCTTGTGCGTTCCAAATGTCCCACACTTTTGCTGCATAGTTACACTGCGTTCCGAACATATACTGGCGCCCACCCAAAAACTGGAACGCGTCAAATTCGAACGAATGGGCAGCAGATGTGTTGGAAGCCGCATGAAGCCAGAAATCAAATCTAAAATTTTTAGCGGAATTATGAGCACCTAGCTTGTACCACCATAGGGCATTACTGTAGGCCGCGCCATTAATGTAAAAATCCCTGCTGGCGCCGTCGAGTGAAGGAGAAGCATGAAAAGCATTAGTTGCGATGGATGCATGGTTGCTCGCACCACCCGCGCACGCGACACAGGAGCCCCATCCGATCTTGTCTTCGATCTTGCTATGAATATCTGACCACGCTGACATTGAGCACAGAAGCAGTACAAAGCACACGACGGCACACTTCAATTGAATAGACTTCATGACTATTATGAATCCTCTTGTTTGTGGGAGTAGGGTAACGATCGACCCGTTTCGCGCGAATATACTTAGGTGTTACTTCAGAATCAACCGGTAAACACCTTGTGAATAAATCAGAGGTTCCACTGAGAAATCACTGCTACGCTCAGTGAATGATGTACCGGGATTTGAGGGGAATGGACGCAAGTAATGTAACGAATGCAGTGGCGAGGCCCCGAAATCAATGGGCCGCGCTCGCTACCTCTTCCTTCTGGATTGCGGTAATCGCTTTCGCTTTGCGTCTCGGTCTGATTTTCTTTGGCCATACTTACAAGTTCTACAACCATAATCACAATTTTAGTTTCGGATGGGAGATGGGCAGCATTGGACGCTCTCTTGCCGCCGGAGAAGGCTTCAGTAGTCCATTCGGCCCAGAGACCGGACCGACAGCATGGGAACCGCCACTCTATCCTTTGCTGATCGCGGGTGTTTTTCAGGTTTTCGGAATTTACTCGCTTCCTTCCGCAGTGGTACTCCTCATTCTCAACAGCGCTTTCTCCGCCCTCACTTGTATTCCCATTTTTCTGATTGCCCAACGCTGCTTTGACGACGACAGAGTTGCGATCTGGACTTCCTGGATTTGGACGTTGTTTCCTCCAGTGATGGCCTGGGCCACAAGGTGGGTGTGGGAAACCAGCTTCGCAACTTTTCTGCTGGCCATGATTTTTTGGTTAACCTTGGTGATGGAAGAACGTGACGGATGGAAGCAGTGGCTGCTATTTGGATTCCTGTGGGGTGTCGTTGGGCTTACCAACACTTCCCTTCTTTCGTTTCTGCCCGCCTCTGCATTGTGGATTTGGTATCACCGCTGGAACCGTGCAAAAAAATCACTCGTGGGCATGGTGTTGGCGTCTCTCATATTCGCCGCGTGTGTCACTCCGTGGCTTTTCCGGAACTATCAAACATTCGGAAAATTTATCTTCATTCGCTCCAATTTTGGCGCGGAGTTACGCCTGGGAAATGGCCCCGGCGCGGATGGGACCTGGCAGCAACAGCTTCATCCTACGCAAAACTTGGTTGAGATGGCTCGCTACAAAACCTTGGGAGAGATCGCTTATGTAAACACGCGCAAACACGAAGCCGTCGAATTTATTCGGGAAGACTACGGACGGTTCTTTGCTCTTTGCGTGAAGAGATTCATCTATTACTGGACAGGAATTCCTCGCTCATCAGCGAAGATTGCTTCTACAGTGTTCAGGAATGCAGCTTATTGGATGTCGTCTGTTCTTGCTCTTTGGGGATTGGTACGTGGGTTACGCAAGCGCCAGCGTGGAGCATGGCTATTTTTCTGGCTGATCTTGATTTATCCAGCCGTGTACTACGTGGTGTTTCCACATCCGCGCTATCGCCATCCAATCGAACCGGAATTAGGAATTTTGATGGTGTACGGAGTAGTGAAGCGATGCAAGTAACAGCGCTACTCTCCAGCTTTCATCTCGATTACATGGATCGTTTTCGTCTTCTCGTCCAAAGTCCCAATCACTTTCACTTTTGTACCAGCGTATGAGGCCGCCTTTTCCTGATCGTCCAGGCGATAGACCTCATTGCCCTTCGCGAGTACAAAATCTCCGCCCAGATATTTGATACAGTAGTTGGCACAATTGGTTGCTGTCCCGCCCATGCTCTTATTCTTCATCATCTCGGTGTGAGAGCGAGTCAAAGAATGGATGTTCAGGGCACACTGGCTGTCAGCAATATCTCCTGTAAAGGTGCGCGTCTTCTCGCCCGCGCCTGCCAGCATCACCGTCATCAGGACCAAAATTCCCAGCAGAGCTAGATTCTTAATCATCCAAAGATCCTTTGCCATCACGGCACCACCGCCAGTTTCATATTCATGCCTTCATGTTCTTCGCTGCAGATCACAGTACAAACCACCACATATTCTCCAGGTTCGAAGGGGGCGGTCAGTTCAAAATCGTGCGTCCCCGGCATCAGTAATAAGCTCCACCCAGGAACTTTGGAACGGTCGCCGGCGCGTAGCAAAGTAAATCCATGAATCGATCCATCACGGTTCCAGGTCTTTGCCTTTTGCGCAGTGATGCGAAATACAACTTGCTCTCCCGCTTTCAAAGTAATTTTCGGCTTGCTCTCGCCTGCAATTTTGTAGCGGCTGTCTTTGGTAGCTGTCACTTCAATGATGCGTGTCTGAGCATGCAAAAACTCAACCCTGCAAAGTACGCAAACGGCTAGCACAACTTGGCACAAGCGGATCTTGCGATTTCTAGTCATACCCTTATCAACGAATTACTGTGTCATGTAGGCGAGGATGTACCGCATATCCTCATCGGTGATGGTGGCCCGCACCCGCATATGCCGGACAATGGTACGCATCATGCGCGGAGGAAATTTGTGCGGAGCAGCATGACAGCGGCTGCAATTGGCGCGGAACCTCTTTTCCCCTTCGGTGCGCACGAAGTCAGGGTCATCACTGTTAGTGACTGCTGAAACAGTCACGTTCGGGCCAGGAGTTGGACTGTCCGTTTTACCCGCCTTGGCAGCATACACGATCGAACTTAGTGTCAGAATTCCGACGAATATTGTCAGTTTGCCCTTCATTGCGCCCCAGCCCTTGCAAGAGGCAGCGCAAAGCGATAGGCGACACCGATGGTCCAGACATTCCAGTTGCTGGAACCTAACCAGCGGCCATAACTCGCTGAAGCTTTTAGACCATCGCGAAGATAAAAATTCAATCCGAAGTCCGGTTGCCGGACATTTCCGAATGGCAATCCGTATTCACGGAGTTCATCGTCTTCCGCTTCGCCCGAATAAAATTGCTGCATCCGCACCACGAATTCTGTACGCCGCATAGCATTTTGCCAAAGAGGTATCTGGCTCAGTCGGTATGCACCTTCCACCCAGTAACCACTTCCGTTATGCGACCGCGCATACTCGGAACGCAGGTTGAGTGGGGTCCGAGTAGGCTGCCACGCAAAGTGAAACCCAAAAGCGTTCGTGCGCTCTTCCTGCAACTGTTTCTGCCAGGAGGCACCGACTTCAACTCGGGGGCCAGGGAAAAAGAAACCGACGCGTCCACCGGCCAAGCGGTCGGATTCAAATTTGTTGGTTGTGCTCAGAGTCGAAAAATAAGTTGCATAGTTCAAATTCACTTTTGGGTTCAAAGAGAACCCCCCGCGCAGCATCACTCCATCGCTCGAACCAGTGCCCAAGGGAAAGATCAACGGAACTTCATGCAGACTGCGAATCCAGATGGGATACAACCGTTCGTTGTAGATACCAAACGGAGTCAAAAATCTGCCCGCTGTGATCGTTAGGTGAGGGTTGGCGATATAATCTAGCTGCAGGTAGTCGACTTCCTTGCTGATTACCCCCTTATAAGGACCGTTATCATCCTCACGCTCGAATTCTCCTTCGAAACCAGCCCTCGCTTCCACCAGCCAGCGGTCACCGAAAGGCACCAGCAACACAGGGTTAATTTCAGGAGCTAGCTCTGTGTCGCCGCGTTCGATATTGGTAAAGTATCCGACGCTCCCTGTAAGTATGGGAACAGGACTTTCGCTGGATGTATTTTGGGCGGATGAAAGAACAGGCAGGAACAAAGGGAAAAGCAGTGCAAAAGCAATCACGAACAAAAGTGTGCTTTGTTCGAGCGGGCGCTCAACTTGCCACCGCAACTTCACAACAAAACTCCAATCG
>Ga0134124_10002988_pt1 | contig 13624 bp, 13 predicted proteins | sample KB304_FD_96880 | JGI IMG/M metagenome (GOLD analysis project Ga0134124, IMG submission 96880) | Terrestrial soil microbial communities without Nitrogen fertilizer from Kellogg Biological Station, Michigan, USA - KB3-0-4 | ecosystem: Environmental > Terrestrial > Soil > Unclassified ... | reverse complement strand
TTTCGGCGGCGAGGTCGCAAGGTTCGGCCCACACCTTGACGCCATGCAGCGCCGCCAGCTCGGCCGCAAGCGTTTGCAGCTTGTCCGTGCTGCGAGCGACCAGTACAAGGTCGTAGCCGGCTTCCGCGAAGCAGCCGGCCAGGGATTCGCCGATGCCCGAGGAAGCGCCGGTGATCAGCGCCGTGCCGGCGCGGGTGGTAACGGATGTCATGAATGTCTCAAGAAGAAAAAAAAAGGTGCGTGAGCGTACCCGCCGGCGGCGCCACACGCTAGACGCGGCTCCCGAGATCCGTGTCACTTGTGCTACCCGCGCCGGCGCCTTGCGCCGCTACGATCCGTGTCCCATTCAAACCGCTGCCCCGGAGACCTCATGACTTCAATTGCCGCCCTCGCCAACCATCAGATCCGGCTGGCCAAGCGCCCGGTCGGCACGCCGACCCGCGACAACTGGACCTTCACGACCGAGCCCGTGCAAGAGCCTGGCGCCGGCGGCGTCCTCATCAAGACATTGGCGCTGTCGCTGGACCCTGCGATGCGCGGCTGGATGAACGACGCCAAGAGCTACATCCCGCCGGTGGGTATCGGCGAAGTCATGCGCGCCGGCGGCATCGGCAAGGTCATTGCCTCGAACAATCCCAGCTTCGCTGCTGGTGATCTCGTTTCTGTGAACCTCGGCGTGCAGGAATATTGCGCAGTCGCGCAAGATGAAATCAAGCGCAGCGGCATGTTCAAGATCGACACGCGGCTGGGCAGTGTCGGGCAGTGGATGAATGTGCTGGGCTTTCCCGGCATGACGGGATATTTCGGATTGCTGGACATCGGGCAGCCGCGGCCCGGCGACACTGTCGTCGTCTCGGGCGCTGCCGGCGCCGTGGGTCAGACCGTGGGCCAGTTGGCCAGGATCAAGGGCTGCCGCGTCGTGGGCATTGCCGGCGGCCGCGCCAAGTGCGACTGGGTGGTGAATGAGCTCGGTTTCGACGCCTGCATCGACTACAAGGGCGGCAGCGTCAAGGCTGGCTTGAAGGAGCATTGCCCCAAGGGCGTGGACATCTACTTCGACAACGTCGGCGGCGAGATCCTGGACGACGTGCTGGCCCGCCTGGCGCGAGGCGCGCGCATCATCATCTGCGGCGCGATCAGCCAGTACAACAACACCACGCCGGTGGAGGGCCCGAAGAATTACCTGTCGCTGCTGGTCAACCGCGCCCGCATGCAAGGCATGGTCGTTTTCGATTACGCCGACCGCTTCCCTGCCGCCATCGCCGAGCTGGCCGGCTACCTCAAGGACGGCCGCATCAAGAGCAAGGAAGACGTGGTCCAGGGCCTGGACACATTCCCGGAGGCCCTGAGCCGGCTATTCACAGGCCAGAATTTCGGGAAATTGATCCTGCAGATCGCCGACGCGTAGCGTTGGCGCGCAGGATCATCAGCCCGGCATCACCCGCACCGATCCGCGATCCAGCAGCACTCGCGACCCGGCCGCTATGGCGCCGCGCTGCTCGACAGTGCGCAGCGTCCCGTCGTCCATGCGGATGCGCATCTGGACGGCGCCATACTGGCGCGTCGGAGCCACCGACTCCACCACGCCGCAGTTCCGGCAGGAGGGCCCGGCACCGAGTGTCTTCGATCGCGAATTGGCGGCGCCGGCGTGGCGCTGCGGCCCAGTCGATCCGGGTGCTGCCTCCACAGGCGGTGCCTTGACGACCAAAGGCGGCGCCTTCACCACCGCCTGCCCGTACTTCGAGATGACGGCGGGGCGGCTGGCGTTCTGCCAATCCGGTCGCGTCACCATCACGGTTGCAGCCAACGCCGTCACCACCACGCTCACCACCGCCAGGGTAGGAACATGTGTCCCGATGCGGTTCAAGCGCTCGCGCCAAAGCAACGGCGCGCCGGCCGAGCCAGGCGCCTGCATTTCGATATCGCTAACCATTTCCGGAAATCCCCTTTCCTTTCCGGCTGTTTTAACGGCGAAAAGGCTCAGGCGCCTGTAGGCGAAGGTGACATCGGTGAAACCGGATTGCTCAGGTCGAGCTATGGGATTCTGCTACTAAACCGCGCCCCCGGGATGCGTGGGGTCGACCCACAGCACCTGCTCGGGCTTTTCGACCGGCTCGATGTCCAGGTTGACCGCCACGGCCTGGCCGTCGCTGCGGCATAGCACGCATTCGAGCACCTCGCTGGCACTGGCGTTGATCTCCTGGTGCGGCACGAACGGAGGCACGTAGATGAAGTCGCCCGGTCCGGCTTCGGCCGTGAACTCGAGATGCTCGCCCCAGCGCATTCGCGCGCGGCCCTTGACGATGTAGATGACGCTCTCGAGGTGGCCGTGGTGATGCGCCCCGGTCTTGGCATTGGCATGGATCGTCACCGTGCCGGCCCAGAGTTTCTGCGCGCCGACCCGCGCAAAGGTGATCGCCGCCTTGCGATCCATGCCGGGCGTCTGCGCCGTGTTGGGGTCAAGCCGGTCGCCGGGGATGACCCGCACGCCATCGTGCTTCCACGCTGGCGGTCCCTCACTGTGCTCGTGCTGATGTGATGGATGGTCGTGCGCACTCATGCCGCGCAGGCTAGCACTGACGGCGCCGCGCTGCCAGCGATTGGCCGCATCCCGGAGGGGCCATAGGCCTGTCACCCGGGCCCGGACTTGATCCGGGGCCGCAATGACAAGTGGCAGCTCAGTCGAGCGCGGCGTAGACCAGATAACGGAACAGGTTGCGGTAGTAGATGCGCTGGTTCGGCGCCTGCGTGAGCAACATCGCGAACAGGTCTTCGGCTGGATCGACGAAGAAGGAGGTACCGCCGATGCCGCTCCAGAAGTACTGGCCCACCGACCCGGGCTGCGGCGCCAGGCCGGTGTGCGTGCGCACGGCAAGACCGAGCCCGAATCCATAGCCCGGCAGCAGCAGATCGCCCTCGATCGGGATCTTGCCGACATGATCGGACGTCATCCATTCGATCGTCTTGCGCGAGGCCAGCCGCACGCCTTCGAGCATGCCGCGGTTGCGCATGAACTGCATGAAACGCACATAGTCGCCGGCTGTCGACAACAGCCCGCCCCCGCCCGATTCGAACCGCGGCACCTCGCGCCCGTTCAGCATCGTGACGGGCTCTCCGTTGTCCGGATCGGTCGCGAAGGGCTCGGCGATGCGGTTCCAATCCTTCTCGGGCACAGCGAACGCCGTGTCCTTCATGCCCAGCGGCCCGAGGATGCGCTCTTGCAGCAGCGCGCCGAGCGGCCGGCCGGTCACAGCCTCGAGCAGCGCGCCCAGCACGTCGGTGGCGCGGCTGTATTCCCAGGAGCTGCCCGGTTGATGCGCCAATGGCAGCGCCGCCAGTGCCTTGCAAAATTCGGCGTTGCTGCGTGAGCGATTGGCGAGGCCGGCCGCTTCGTACTGGCGCTGGACGGCGCTGCTGCCCAGAAACTCGTAGGTGAAGCCGGCCGTGTGCCGCAGCAGGTCATGCACGGTGGCGTCGCGGCGCACCGGCTGCAGCCGTACCGTTCCGCCCTCTTCTATCGCCTCTTGCTGGCCGGCGAATTCGGGCAGGTACATGGGTACCGGATCGCCCAACTGCAGCCGGCCTTCCTCGGCCAGCATCAATGCAGCCAGGGACACCAGCGGCTTGGTCATCGAGTAGATGCGGAAAACCGAATCGTCTTGCATCGCTTTGCCGGTGGCCGGATCCTGCTGGCCCAATGCCACCGACAGCTCGACATGGCCGCCCAGCGCAACCACTGCAACCGCGCCCGGGATGCGCCGGTTGTCGATATGCGATTGCAGGATGGCACGCAGCCGCGCCAGCGCGTTGCGGTTCAAGCTGCCCATCAGCCGTACCTCCGCCGCGCCAGTTCGGCGCCGCGCCCCAGCGCCTGCAGCTTCTTCAGCGCGACCTCGCGGTCCATCGGCGCGAGGCCGCAGTTGGTGCAGGCGATCAAGCGGTCCTTGGTGACGAACTGCAGCGCCTTGCCAATAGTGTCGGCCACCTGCTCGGGCGTTTCGATCTCGTCGCTGGCCACGTCGATCACGCCGACCATCACGTCTTTGCCCTCGAGCAACTTCATCAGTTGCGGCGGCACGTGCGAGTGATAGCACTCCAGGCTGACCTGCTTGATCGAGCTGGCCGCCAGCGCCGGGAAGATCTGTTCGTACTGGCGCCACTCGTCGCCCAGCGCGTTCTTCCACTCCACGTTGGCCTTGATGCCGTAGCCGTAGCAGATGTGCACGGCGGTCGTGCAAGTCAGGCCCTGCGCGGCCCGCTCGAGCGCCTTGACGCCCCAGCCGGCGGCGTCCTTCATGTAGACGTTGAACGCCGGTTCGTCGAACTGGATGATGTCCACGCCGTCGGCCTGCAAGGCCAGCGCCTCCTGGTTGAGAAGCTCGGCAAACGCGAACGCCATCTTCACCTTGTCGCAGTAGAACCGGTCGGCCACCGTGTCGACAATGGTCATCGGGCCGGGCAAGGTGAACTTGAGCTTGCGCTTTGTGTGGGCCCGCGCCAGCTGCGCCTCGAAGGCATGCACGCGCCCCTTGAGTTTCAGCGGCCCGACCACCTGCGGCACCATCGCGTCGTACCGGTTGTCGCGAATGCCCATCTTGACCTTGTGCTCGAAGTCGATGCCCTCGACTTGCTCGAGAAAGCCGTGCACGAAGTGCTGGCGCGACTGCTCGCCGTCGCCCACGATGTCCAGGCCCGCATCCTCCTGGGCCTTGATCCACAGCAGCGTGGCATCGGCCTTGGCCTGGCGCAGCTCGTCGCCGGTGGCTTTCCACTGCGGCCACAGCTTGTGGGTTTCCGCCAGCCAGCCCGGCTTGGGCAGGCTGCCCGCGATCGCCGTGTCGAACATGGGTTTCCCCTTCCGTTGAGACCGGTCATTGTGCCTCGCTCGCATAATGGTCAATGGCCTCCGCCAATCAGGTCAAACCCCGTGTCGTCATCATCGGCTGCGGCTTCGGCGGCCTCGAAGCGGCGCGCGCTCTCAAGGATGCGCCGGTGCAGATCACACTGGTCGACAAGACCAACCACCACCTGTTCCAGCCGCTGCTGTACCAGGTTGCCACGGCCGGGCTGTCGGCACCCGCGATCGCGGCGCCCGTGCGCCATCTGTTCCGCAAGCAGGGCAACGTCACGACCTTGCTCGGCGAAGTGACGGGCATCGAGCCGGCGCGCCGCGAGGTGCTGCTGGAAGACGGCACCGCCCTGCCCTACGACCATCTCATCGTGGCGTGCGGCGCCGCCCACAGCTACTTCGGCCATGACGAGTGGGCGCGTCACGCGCCGGGCCTGAAGACGCTGGACGATGCGTTCGAAATTCGCCGGCGCATCCTGCTCGCGTTCGAGGCCGCCGAGAAGGAAAGCGACGCTGCCCGGCGGGAGCAATGGCTCACGTTCGTGGTGATCGGCGGCGGTCCCACCGGTGTCGAGATGGCCGGCCAGCTCGCCGAGATCGCGCGCCAGACGCTGGCCGGCGAGTTCCGTCACATCGACCCGGCCAGCGCTCGCATCCTGCTGCTCGAAGGCGGCGCGCGCGTGCTGCAGGCCATGCCCGAAGACCTGAGCCGGCACGCGCAGGAACAGCTGGAAAAACTGGGCGTGCAGGTGCGGCTGCATGCGCAGGTGACCGCTATCGACAGCTCGAGCGTCGAGGTGAAGCCCGGCCCGGGACCGGACGGCGCCAGCGCGCCAAGCTACACCATCGGCAGCCGCTGCGTGATCTGGGCCGCCGGCGTGGCGGCATCGCCGTTGGGACGGCAGCTGGCGCAAGCCACGGGCGCGCAGTGCGACCGCGCCGGCCGGTTGCTGGTGGAGCCCGACCTCAGCGTGCCGGGCCATCCCGAGATCAGTGTCATCGGCGACCTGGCCGCGGCGAGCAGCCATGTTGACGGCCGCGCGCCGCAGCCGGTGCCTGGCGTCTCGCCCGCCGCCAAGCAGATGGGCCGGGCGGCGGCGGCCAATCTGTTGCGCCGCCTGGAAGGCCGGCCGGCGCGCCCGTTCCGCTATCGCGACTACGGCACCCTGGCGACGATCGGCCGCAACGCCGCGGTGGTGGACCTGGTGTTGCCGGCGGGGCGCCGCATCATGTTCAGCGGCTACCCGGCGTGGCTGTTCTGGCTGTTCGCACACATCTATTTCCTGATCGGCTTTCGCAACCGCATCGTGGTGATGATCGACTGGGCGTCGGCCTATTGGAGCAAGCAGCGCTACGCGCGCGTGGTGGCCGACGTCGCGGTCCGCGCCGATCTGTAGTTAGCTCGCCCGGATTTCGCGCACGCCGCGCCCCAGTCGCCGGCGCAGCAAGGCGCGCAAAGTAACGCCGTCGGCGTAGCCCACCAATGTCGCGATATGTTCCAGGTTGTGGCTGCTGGTCTTGAGCAGGTGAACGGCGGTCTCGACGCGCAGGTCCTGCACATACGACAGCGGCGTCTTGCCCAGGACTTCACCGACGCGCCGTGCCAGCGTGCGCTTGCTGGTGGCGAGGGCAGCCGCCGCCTCGTCGAGCGAGAAGCCGTCGGCCAGCCGGCCGCGCGCCCAGCGCTCGAAGCGCTGCACCATCGGATCGGAGTGCGCCAGGTTCTCGGAAATCGCGTAGGCCGACTGCGAGGGGCGCGAGTCGACGATCAGATACCGCGCCGTCATGGCGGCCAGCTCGGGGCTGGCGTGGCGCACCAGCGTCAGCGCCATGTCGACATGGCTGAGCGCCGCACCGGCAGTGATGAACCGCCCGGAGGCCACGATCATCCGTGCCTCTTCCAGAGCGACGCCGGGGTAGCGCCGGCGAAACAGCGGCGCCAGCCACCAGGTCGTAGTTGCCGTATGGCCCTGCAGCAAGCCGGACTCGGCCAGCACGAATGTGCCGATGCAGGCCGCGGCCACGTTGGCGCCCGCGCCGAACCATGCCTGCAGCGCGTCGACGCCGTCGGCGATGTCCGGCCGGCGCAGCGCCTGCTCCAATGGGCCCGGCATCTTGTAGCCGATCGCCGGCACCACGACCCAATCGGGCAGCGGCGCACGTTCGGGCCGCTGAACCGGCACGGCGAGGCCTTGCGACGTTTTCACGCGGCGCCGTACGCCGACAGCGGTGACGTCGAAACGCAATGAATTCAACCCCTGCATTTGCGCGAGCTCGTTGGCGGTCGAGAACGCATCCATTACCGTCGCCAGGCCGGTGTCGAATACGCCGTCGAGCACGAGGACATTGATCTTCATGGCAGGAATGATATCAAAGATGTCAATCTTGACAATTCAAATCCGGCCGCATCCGGCCTAAATTTCGATCGCGCCGCCCGGTTCGCTCGGCGCCTTCCTCCAGCGCACCACATCAGGAGAATCACATGATCAAGTACGCCCTGTTCGCCCGCCTCGAAGCCAAGCCCGGCAGGCAAGCCGATGTCGCCGCCTTTCTTCAGCAAGGCCTGCAGATGGCCAACCAGGAGGCGACAACGCCAATCTGGTTCGCCTTGCGCCTCGGCCCAACCACGTTCGGCGTCTTCGACGCGTTCTACGATGAGACCGGTGTGCAGAATCACCTGACCGGCCCGATAGCGAAGGCGCTCATGGGACCGGCCGTGGAGTTGCTGACCGCACCGGCCAGCATCGAACGCATCGAAGTCCTCGGGATGAAAAACGCAGTGCAGGCCTGAAAACGCGTTACGCTGGCCGCACTTTCGAACCACTGGAGCGCGACATGGGCATTCGCATCGTCCGACTCGGCACACCGCGCACTCAGGCCGAAGGCCTGCGTCTGGGCACCGTCCGGCGACCGCCGCGCGGTGTGCCCAAATCCGAATTCGGCAAACGCGACTTCTACGACACCTGGCTGCCCAACCTCTCGCCCAGCGCCCCGCTGATGGCCGAGGGCCAGGCCGCGCAGGACGAGAAATCATGGGCCGCGTTCAAGCGCAAGTTCCACGCCGAAATGAAGCAGCCCGAGGCCAGCCACCTGCTCGACCTGCTGGCCGCGCTATCGCACCAGACCTCGTTTTCGCTCGGCTGCTATTGCGAGGACGAGAACCATTGCCACCGCTCCGTGCTGCGCGAACTGCTGGCGCAGCGCGGAGCGGACATCGCTTAGGGCCTGGCCGGCTCGTTTCAATTCGGCGGCACGCGCGCCTGGAAGTTCTGCCGCCTTTGGTGTTTGCAGGCATCACATGAACTCGGGATTGATCGCCTCGTAACTTGTTCATACATTTCGCAACGATCGGAGGAGGATCAATGTTGCGAAAGTACTTGCGCGCTGTGTTCGCGGCCGGTGTCACGGCCATGCTCGTCTCATGCGGTGGCGGAACCATGTCTGATGACGTGCTGGCCAATGGTCCAGCGCCCACTCCCCGCGCTGCCGCCGCGGCAGCAAGCCCGCCGGTCAAGGCGCTGGCCGCCGCCCGCGCTGTCGACGCGACCGGCCTGATGGACTGGGCCGAGCGCGCCTATCCGCAATTTTTCCCGTCACACCAGCCCAACCAGGTTTTTGGGCCCTACGTTTACCGTTACTACGGCAATGGCGTGTACCTGGGCCTGGATGGCCAGACGGTCGTGGTCCTGGGCCTGCTGGGCCCTGGAATCGTGCCAGTGGGCACGATCGCCGATTTCGCCTGCAACGTGTACCCCGAAAACTGCCCGGTACTGTCCGGTGTCGCCGCCAAAGGCTTGTTGAACAGCGCCAGCGTGGCGGTGTACAACATGAACGGCGATGGCAGCAAGGGCGGCTTGCTGGCGAGTGGTTCCACCGCCGCTGACGGCACGGGCCGATTTTCCGTCGTGCTGCCCGCCCAGCCGGCGGGACCGGTGTTGCTCGAGGTCAGCGGCGGCAGTTACTCGAGCGCCTACGACGGCAGCACCATCGCTTCGCAGTCCAAGATGAGCGCCATGCTGCGTAGTGTGTCGGCGTCGGGCGAGGCCAACGTCTCCGTGAATCCACTGACGGACATGACAACGGCGCTGACCCGCTCCTATATCGCGGAGCGCAACACGCTGGCCGCTTCGCTCGATACGGCGGAAATGTGGGTGGGCGCGCAGTTCGGCTTGAAGACGGCCGCAAGCCGGATCATTCCGAAATTCGACGTGTCGGCCGCCCAGACGGATCCCGAGGGCGTGCATCTGGCCCTGGTCCTCGGCGCGTTGGACACACTGGGCAAGCGCCTGTCGCCGGCGAATCCCGATGCCATCTTCGCAAGCCTGACCCAGGATTTCTCGGACGGCGTCTTCGACGGCAGGACCCTGTCGCAGCAGGTCATGCTGAATGGTGCCGCGCTGACCGCCGGTGCGGGTACCAGCGAATTCCTGAAGGCGTTCGCCGTGACTTTCTCGGGCACCAGCGCGGGCTGGCGGCCGAGATACCTGGATGCGCATTTCAGCGCCGGCACCGTCGTCGAGAAGTACGAGGCGAAGATCATTCCGGTGTACGTGGCCTCCGACATCAAGGCCTATTTCCCGCCGACGTGGACGTCGCCGCTGCCCAAGACGACCAGCCTGGACGCCAGCGCCACGGGCTATTCCTGCCCGTCGACCGCGGTCACGTTCGATGCGAGCGGGCATGGGTCATGCGGTTCGTACTATTCATGCTCCGGCTCAGCGACCTTGGTCAACGTGAACGGCTACACCGGATGCTCCGACGGCAGCATCGCGGTCTACCACGCTGCCTCGATCGCGGTGTACAAGGCGCCGTCGATCGTTCCTTATTCGGCCAGCACCATGCAGCCCTATGTTGCGGCCACGACCATCGGCGTTCCGTCGGCCGGCGCCATCCCGATCTTCCGCGCCACCGCGGTCCATGTGCTGACGCAGGCCGAGCGCGACGCGATGATGGCCAACGACCGCGCCGCCGGAGACGCGGCGGCGGCACGGGTGTCGGCGCTGGGCGTGCCCACCGCCTTGCAACTGGAGTGGCTCGGCCGGATCAACGATGCCGTCATCGCGTCCGTGAGCCACTGACGCAGCTCGTCTGGCGCTCAGATGCCGAGCAATTTCTTGGCTTCGTCCAGCGACTTCACGGATTCCTCGTGCTTGCCCGCCTTGTGCTGAGCCTCGCCGTCCGCGCGCAGCTTGGTGACCTTGTCGGAAACGTCCTTGGATAGCGTGGGATTGGTGGCCAGCTTGGCGTCGATCTCCTTCATCAGGACAGGACAGTGATTGGCCCAGGCCGACCCGGCCATCAGGAATAGGGCCGCCAACGTGAAAAGAAGCTTGCGCATGGAAGTCTCCAGTCGGTTGAAAGGAGGCGAACACTAGCGCAAGCATCCACTCGCTGCTTCGTTGTTTTCCCTAGTGTCTCCGCGGCTCAGCTACACACTGCCGGGCTGCCGCGGGCGACGGCCCGTCATCGCCATCTCGGCGCCTCAGCCCGCCGGCCGGCGAAACTTCTCCCACGCGTCGCGCGTGGGTGTGGTGCCGGCGCCGGGCTGCTGAGGCAAGCGGAAGCTGCCGTCCACCACTTCGGCCGGCTCGGTGAAGCAGTCCTTGATCCACGGGATGTACTCGAGCACGGCACAGGCCGGATGCGCGTAGCTCAGGTGCACATGGACCTGGCTCATGTCGCCCGCGTGCGGCGCGACCGGCAGCCGGTACGCGTGCGCCGCCTCGCAAACCCGCCACACCTCCGTCACACCGGCCAGCCGCGTGACATCGGGCTGGACCCAGTGCACGGCGCGCTGGTGGAAGAATTCCGCGAACGCGTCGTGCGTGTACAGCTGCTCGCCCAGGGCCAGCGGAATGCGCGTGGCGCGCGCCAGTTCGGCGTGGCTTTTCACGTCGTCGTACCAGAGCGGCTCCTCGAACCAGTAGACATCCAGCGCCTCGGCCGCGCGGCAAAAACGCAGGCAGGTGGGCAGATCCCACTTGCCGTTGCCGTCGATCGCGAGCGTGACATCGCCACCGATGGCGCGCCGCACCGCCTCCAGCCGGCGCAGGTCGCGCTCCACGGTCGAGCCGACCTTGATCTTGATGCCGGTGAATCCATCGGCGACCGCGCGCAGCGCGCCTTCCACAAGCTTGCCGTCATCGATGCTGAGCCAGCCGATGTCGGTGTTGTAGGCCCTGACCTTGTCGCGGACCTGGCCGCCCAGCAGCTTCCATAGCGGTACGCCGGCCTGCTTGGCCTTCAGGTCCCACAGCGCGATGTCGATCGCTGCATGCGACAGCGACGTGATGCCGGCGCGGCCGATCCACTGCAGGGCCGGGTTGCGCGCGAGCTTGAGCCACAGCCGCTGCACGTCGGCCGCATCCTCGCCGATCAGCAGCGGCGCATGGCAGGTGGCGATGCATTGCGTGATCAGCCGGTCGCCCGGCAGCCAGGCATGGGTGCCGGTGAAGCCGAAGCCGGTCAGGCCCTCCTCCGTGTCGATGCGGGCGCCGACCACGCCCCAATGCGTGATGCTGTGGGTGCTGTCGGCGATCTGCGAGCCGGTGACGGGCACGTGCAGGATGAAGGGCTCGACCGACCTGATCTTCATCACGCCGCGCCACGGCCCTTCTGGCTTTGGTAGTAGACGACCTTGCGCGCACGCTGCACGTCGCCCAGGGGCCGATGTGCCGCGAGCGCCTGCCACGGATCGATCACCGTGCGCTCCATCTGTTCGGCCAGCGCCTTGCCCTCGGCCGACGCGCAGTCCTGTTGCGGCAACATCAGGCGCGCCACGGTGCTGTACGGCGTGGCCCAGTTGACCGACGCGTTCTCGATCGGCGTGAGCGTCTCACTCGTGAAAAACTGCAGCTGCAAGTCCCAGTGCAGCGGGTGACGCGCGAGCCGCGAGCAAAAGTCATCGGCCCAGTCCCGGCTGGCGCCGGCCGCCGCGGCGCCATTGGAATCGGCCGGCAGCAGCCGCACCCGCACCGCATAGGGACCGTTGGCCATCGGCACGGCGCTGAACAGCGGTTCGGTCGCGAAGCCGCTGAACGGCTTGCCGGCGACCCTCAGCAGCTTCCCCAGCTGGCGCGGCCCGCCGAGCAGGCCGTAGCGCTTGAATATGTACTTCACCATGTCGCCTTTGCCCTGCGATGCCGCGACCACGAAGGCCACGAACTCGTCACTCGTGCGAAAGGCGAATACCTCCTGGTTGATGAGCGTGAAGTCCTGGCTTTTCGCGTCGCCATTGCCCAGGGCCGACGCGCCTTCGACCCCGAACACCCGCAGCGAGAAGCCCCGGACGTCCGGCGCCTGGTCAGGCGCCCGGTCGGGTCCGCCATTGGAAAGCCGCACCCATACATCGTGGAATTGCGGCTTGGCAAACAGGCCGTGGCGCGTGTAGGCGGGCAATCCGTCCAGGACTTCGAGCGTGCCCTGCGCCGCCGTCAACTGCTTGCGGTGCAGGGCCCTTCCGGCGCCCCAGCGCGCCGATTTGCGGGCCTGCAGCTGGGCGAACTGCTGCGCGTACACCGCGTAGCGCTGCTGCTCGTCGGGAGCGATCTTTTCCTGCCAGCCTGTGCTGGGCGCAGGGACACTGCTCATTGCCAACCCTCGCTTGGTCGTGTGGGGCTGACAGTCTACGCGTTTGCGATTTCATTCGGAGCCGGTCTTGCGCTCCACCTCCTGCAGCGTGCGCCACATCACCTTGCCGCTGCCGCTCTTGGGCAGCGCATCGGCGAACTGCACGATCCGCGGCACCTTGTACACGGCCATGTTCTCGCGGCACCAGTCGATGATGTCCTGCTCGCTCACCCGCCCCTTATGGCTGGCGCGCAGCACAACAACGGCCTTGACCGTTTCGCCGCGATAGCTGTCGCTGGCGGCAATGATGCAGGCCTCCTGGATGGCGGGATGGCGGAACATCAGCGCCTCGACCTCGGCCGGCCAGACCTTGAAGCCTGAGGCGTTGATCATCCGCTTGAGGCGATCGGTCAGGAAGAAATAGCCGTCCTCATCCATGCGGCCGAGGTCGCCGGAGCGGAAGAACTTCTTGCCCTCGAATTCGATGAAGGCCGCCGCGGTGGCCTCGGGCCGCTTCCAGTAGCCCGCGAACACCATCGGGCCGTGGATGATGATTTCCCCCTGCTCGCCCGCCGGCATTTCCTGCAGCGTTTCGGGATCGACCACGCGCGCATCGCAGCTCATGAACGGGATGCCCAGGCATTGCTGCTTGGGATCGTCGGGCGGGTTGCTGTGTGACGGCGCCGCGGTCTCGGTCAGGCCGTAGCCCTCGACATAACGCAACCCGAACTGCTCGAGCAGCCGCTGCGCGACGGCCTGCGGCATGGCCGCGCCGCCGCCGCCGATATGGATCAGGCTGGAGAGGTCGTACTGGTCGAAGTTCGGGCTGGCCATCAGGTCGATCACCATGGTCGGGATGTTGGTCCAGCTCGTCACTTTCCAGCGTGAGATCAACCGGCCGGCCAGCTCGCGGTCCCAGCGCGGCATCATCACCAGCGTCGCACCGGTGTAGATGTTGGAGAGCATCGTGCTGATCATGCCGGTGACGTGGAACATTGGCACCACCAGCAGCGTCACGTTCTCGGCCGTCGCGTTGCCCCAGACCGAACTGGAAACCGCGTTGTGCATGATGCTGGAGTGCGGATGCATGCAGCCCTTGGGCAGGCCGGTGGTGCCGCTCGTGTAGGGCAGCACGGCCAGATCCTGCGGCCCCACCAGCAACGGCGGGACCGGCGCGGCATTGTCGAGCGCGGCCTGCCAGCTCAT
>Ga0134124_10002986_pt1 | contig 13626 bp, 16 predicted proteins | sample KB304_FD_96880 | JGI IMG/M metagenome (GOLD analysis project Ga0134124, IMG submission 96880) | Terrestrial soil microbial communities without Nitrogen fertilizer from Kellogg Biological Station, Michigan, USA - KB3-0-4 | ecosystem: Environmental > Terrestrial > Soil > Unclassified ... | reverse complement strand
GCCAGTTCGGCAACCTGATCTTCGGGTTCGCCGTGACCGAAGCGCTCGGCATCTTCTCGCTGCTGATCGCGCTGCTGCTGCTGTTCGCGCTCTAAGCCGAACCGGAGTTCGTGTCCGCCATGGCGACCGAAACGCATTCGCATACCGAACAACCGTCGGGCCATAAGGGCGCGTTCCCGCCCTTCAATCCGCAGACGTTCGGGTCGCAGCTGTTTTGGCTCGTCATCGCCTTCGTCGTCCTCTACGTGCTGATGGCGAAGGTAGCGCTGCCGCGGGTCGGCTCGATCATCGAGAACCGGCAGAAGCGCATCGCCGACGACCTCGCCGGCGCCGCGGCGCTCAAGGGCGAGTCGGACGCGGCGGTGGCCGCCTACGAGAAGGCGCTGGCCGATGCCCGCGCCCGCGCGCAGGTAATCGCCAACGAGACGCGCGACAAGCAGCAGGCGGAAGCGGACGCCCGCCGCAAGGCGCTCGAAACCGAGCTCAACGCCAAACTCGCCGAAGCCGACCGGCAGATCGCCGTCACCAAGAATGCGGCGATGGCCAACGTGCGCGGCATCGCGGCCGACGCCACCAAGGCGATCGTCGAACGGCTGATCGGCAAGGTGCCGTCCGACAGCGCGGTCGATACCGCGGTGGCGGACGCGCTCAAGAGCTGAAGGACCAAGCGTCGTGGAAAAAATTGTCCATCTGCTGGGCGACGCCGAGTTCTGGGTTGCCGTCGCTTTTGTGATCTTCGTGGCCGGTCTCGGCTATCTCGGCGTGCACCGCATGCTGACGAAGTCGCTCGACGACCGCGCCGCCCGCATCCAGGCCGAACTCGACGAGGCCCGCAAGCTGAAGGACGAGGCGGCGCAGTTACTCGCCCATTATCAGCGTAAGCGGGAAGAGGCCGAAGGCGAGGCGCAGGCCATCATCGCCGACGCCAAGGCCGAGTCCGAGCGTCTCGCTGTCGAGGCCAAGGCCAAGATTGAAGAGTTCATCACCCGCCGCACCAAGATGGCGGAGACCAAGATCGCCCAGGCGGAAGCCCAGGCCGCCGCCGACGTACGGGCCGCCGCGGCGGATGCCGCCGTCGCCGCCGCGGAGCGTATCCTCACCGCCGAGACCAAGGGTGCTCTGGCCGGCGAGTTGATCGCCAAAGGCATCGCGGACGTCGGTAAAAAGCTGAACTAGCCGAGACTTAGCTCGGAAGGGCCCTGGCGCTTAGGTGCCGGCTTGCCCTGCGGCGGACATTGGAACTTATCCCCGCTGTTATTGCGCATAATGAAATTTCTCAGGGATAGGGGCAGGCGGCCGTTGCCTACCTCCCTACCATCCCTATGCTGTCCGTCACTGATTCGCCGGCATGTGTGCGTATTCGTTGCGTTCAAGTGATTCGCCGCCTTTTCGCGGCCTGTGCGCGTAACAGCGTGCGTCCAAGGCATCCATTGTAAATCTCAGCCGGAATGACCCGGCCGGGCATTCGGGGGCCCTCGTGGTCATCTTCGATTGCAACGGCGTTCTCGTCGATAGCGAGCCGCTCGCAACCGCCATCGTATCGCAGGAGTTCATGCGCGCCGGCTTCGCGCTGACGCCGGATATTATCGCGCGCTATTTCACCGGCCGCCGCCCCGCCGATATGTTTGCCGAGGTCGAGATCGCCGCCGGCCGCAAGCTGCCCGCCGATTTTGCCGCCACCGTCGCCAGCGTCACGCTGCGCCGCTTCCGCGCCGAACTGCGCGCCACCCGCCACGCCTCCTACGCGCTGTCCTGGCTGCGCGGCCCGAAATGCGTCGCGTCATCGTCCTCGGTCGACCGCATCCGCGTCAGTCTCGAGAGCACGGACCTGATCCGCTTCTTCGAGCCGAACTTGTTCTCGGCCAGCGAGGTGCGCAACGGCAAGCCGGCGCCAGACCTGTTCCTGCACGCGTGCAACCGCATGCGCGTCGCGCCGCGCGACTGCATTGTGGTGGAGGATTCGCCGGTGGGGGTCGCTGCCGGCGTCGCCGCCGGCATGACCGTGGTCGGCTTCGTCGGCGGCAGCCATGCCGGCACGCAGCTCGCCAATCACCTGAAGGCGGCGGGCGCCACCAAGGTGATCACCGATCTGCGTGCGCTCAAGAGCACGATCATCGATCTGCGCGGCTGGTAGGCCAGCCGGGACGCTGTCGTCCTATTTCTGATCCCCGAGCACCTCGATCATCAGCGTCACCTCGTCGCCGACCGCGCCGAGGATGTACTTCATGCCAAAGTCGGAGCGCTTGAGCGTGCCGCGCGCCGAGAAGCCGGCGAGGTCCTTTTGCGTCTTGGCATCCTGCTTAATAGCATTGAGCGTTGCGTCGAGCGTCACCGGCTTGGTGACGCCGAGCAGCGTGAGGTCGCCGGTGATCTTGGCGGTCTTGTCGCCGGTGCGCTCAACCTTGGTGCTCACGAACTTCATCTGCGGAAATTCCTGCACGTTGAAGAAGTCGGGCGAGCGCAGGTGCTTATCGCGCGCTTCGAAGCCGGTGTAGATGCTCGACGTGTCGATGGTCAGGTTCACGTTGGAGGCGACCGGATTGTCGCGGTCGACGCTGAATTCGCCATCGACCTTGCTGAAGCTACCGAACATCTTGGTCAGGCCGAGCCGGTCGACCGTAAAGGCGACGATGGTGTGCGGCTTGTTGACCGCAAAGGCTTGCGGCGCAGCCTGGGCTGCGGGCGATGCCAAGGCAACTACAGTGGCCGTCAAGAAAACGAAACTGCCGAGACGCATGGTTTGAAACTCCTGTTTTGCGTTCATTCGTTGCGATGCAGCAGTCACGCGGGTGACCGCCTTCCCCCCGAGAGCAGCGGGCATCTGGTTGTTAACACTGCATGTGGGATCAGTAGTCCGCCGGCGAGCTGAGAAAAAAGGCCAGCGCAACCGCGGCAAGCGCCGGCAGCAGCGCTACCGCGCCGAACGCCAACCCCCGCAGGGCCGGACCTTGCGGCAGCGGCAGTTTGTCGCGCAGATATCCTGCGGCAAAGACCAGGACGAGCATGGCAAGCGCCGTGTCGTTCGCCCGCGTGAACAAGGCGGTCGCCGCGGCGGTCGCAAACAGCGCCGAACCCGCGCCGAAGACGGCGGCAACCGACAAAGCGTGCCGCCGCGTCGGCCAATTCCACAGCAGGAAGCCGCCGGTCGCCGCCGCGAGCGCCGCCGCAAGCTGGCTCAACGAGGCGGCGGCGCCTAGAAAGGCGACGCCGCAGGCGCCGAGCCCGGCGACCAGCAGCATCGACGGCACCACGATGTCGCTGTCGCGCCAGACGAGCAGCCGGTCGAGCACGAACGCTCCGGCGCAATACACCAGCGCCAGCCGCAAGAGCGCCAGCGGCTCCAGCGAGATGAGTTGCTGCCAGCCAAGCCAGATCACGATGACGGCCGGCCAGGCGCGGGCGATGCATTTCACCGGCGCGCGCGACCCGAGCATCTCCAGTGCGATACCGAGCGCGAGCCCAAGAACGGCGGCATAGGCGATCTTCTGCAAGGACGAGCGCGGCGGCAGCGGTGGCATGCCGAAGATGGCGAGATGCGCAATGACGAAAGCAATAACGATGGCGCATCCCGCAGCCCGCATACTGATCGCACCGAGACCTCCGGTGAAAATCGCAGACAGCGCGAGCGGCAGTAGCGCCGCCAGCACGGCGCTCATCACAAAGGGGTCGTCGAGGAGCGCCTGCAGCAAAAGTGTTAGCTCTGTTTCGGCTTGGCGACGCGCGGCTTGGCGGCCGGCTTCTTGGGAGCGGGCTTCTGCTGCAGCGCGCTGGCGTCGAAGCCGACATAGACCACATAGGCGTCGATGTCGGCGAGCGGCGTCGGCAGCGGGAATGTGATCTCTGAATCGACATGCGTGAAGGTGACGCGGTCGATCGCGCTGTTGATGGTTACCGGCACGCGCGCGAACTTGGCGACAACCGGCTTCGGACTGACGCCTTCATGCACCACCGCGAGGCGGAGCGGCACGTCGATGTTGCCGGGGCCGCCGGCGGGCCCGGTGATGACGCGGCCCTCGATGCCGACCTTCATGGTCATGACGCCGGCATTGACGTGGCATTCGCGCGCGGTGCGGATGATGCTGCCCGAGTAGCGCACGTCGAGCGCGGCCGGCTCACCCTCGCCCGGCTTGCTGCCGATCAGTAGCGTCGCCGCGCCGGTCCGCACCGTAACGCTCGGGCACTCGATGTCGGTGGCGGCGGCGGCATTAGCGTCGGTCACGCCCGCCGCGCTGCCGCCGCTGGTGGCTTTGGATGACGATGAAAACAGATCGAGCGAAGACGACCCAAACATGCTGCCGCCACAGCCGGCGCAAGCGAGCGCCAAGCCGAGCGCGGCGAACCGAACCCCGTTCCGCATGATCACCGTAGTTCCCCCAGCATGTCCCCTCTCGTATCCACTCTATCGGCGCAATCTTTATAGCAAGCTAAGCATGGCAACCCCAAGGCAGGTACCTTCGATTGCGCTTTTCGTGTGCCGTTTCGGGACGCGAGCTAATCCGGGTCGTCGACGATGCGCGCGTAAAGCAGGTGGTCCTGCCAAACGCCGTTGATGCAGAGATAGCTGCGCGCATAGCCCTCGCGCTTGAACCCGGTCTTCTCCAGCAGGCTGACCGAGGCGGCGTTGGTCGGGATACAGGCCGCCTCCAGGCGGTGCAGACGCAGCGTCTTGAAACAGAACGGAATGAGGGTGCGCACCGCCGCGGTCATGTAGCCCATGCGGGCGAAGGGCGCGCCGATCCAATAACCGATGGAGCCGGCCTGCGCCACGCCACGCCGGATATTGGCGAGCGTCAACCCGCCGACCATGGCATTGTCGCCATTCCGGTAGATGAGGAAGGCGTAAGCGAGATCGCTGCGCTGGTCGTCGGCGTAGCGCTTGAGGCGGCGGCGGAAGGCCGAGCGCGTGAGGTCGTCCTCCGGCCAGGTCGGTTCCCACGGCACCAGGAAGTCGCGGCTCTGCGCGCGCAACGCGGCCCATTCGGAAAAATCGCCGGAGTGCGGCACGCGTAGCGAGACGCCGGGGCCGGTGATGGCCGGAAGGCTGTCGCTGAACCCGACGCTGCGAAAGAACGCCATGAGTTTAAGTTTTCTTGCGTTCGATTTTGTTCGAAAACCCGTTCATGCCTGCTTAGGCCGCGCGGCGCACCAAAGTTTCAGCGATTGCCGCTGTCGATTCAAGCCCACTGCCGGGCCCGAGTGCGGCGATGGCGGGCGGGCTGCGCCCGATCAGAGCGCGGCCGGCGGCGCGCGCGCTCTCGATCGAGACGGCATCGACGCGGGCGACCATCTCCTCGAGCGGGATCGGCCGGCCATAAGCCAGCATCTGGCGGGCAAGTTGGCCGAGGCGGGCCTCCGAGCTTTCCAGCGCCATCAGCAGGCTCGCCTTCATCTGCGCCTTGGCGCGGTTGACCTCGGTTTCATTGAGCGTCTCGGTGGCGTTGCCGATCTCGTCAATGACGACGCGCATCAACTCGGGCGCGTCGGTTTCGTCGGTGCCGGCGTAGAGGCCAAACCAGCCGATGTCAGCATAGGGCACGTGGAAAGCCTGGATCGAGTAGCAGAGGCCGCGCTTTTCGCGCACCTCCTGAAACAGGCGCGAGGACATGCCGCCGCCGAGTACGCTGGTGAACACCTGCAGGCTGTAGAGCGTCTCGTCGCGCACCGGCAGTCCGTGCAGCGCCAGCGCGATGTGCACCTGTTCGAGGTCGCGGCTTTCCACGCGCGTGCCGCCGCGGAAACTGGCCGCATCCGGCTGCGGCGCCGCCGGAGAGGTGAAGGTGGCGAAACGCTTTTCAGCTTCGGCGACGATGGCCTGATGGTCGACCGCGCCGGCGGCTGCGACCAGCATGTCGGGCCCACGATACATGCGCCCCAGATAGGCGCGGATGCGATCCGGAGTGAACGAGCGCACCGTTTCGGGCGTGCCGAGGATCGAACGGCCGACCGCCTGCTTGGGGAAGGCCGTCTCCTGCAGCCGGTCGAACACCAGATCGTCGGGCGCGTCTTCGACCGCGCCGATTTCCTGCACGATGACGTTCTGCTCGCGGCGCAGCTCGTCGGCGTCGAAAGCCGGCTCGGAGAGGATGTCGGCGAGCACGTCGACCGCAAGCGGAACGTCGGCCTTCAGCACGCGCGCGTAATAGGCGGTGGATTCGACGCTGGTCGATGCGTTGAGATCGCCGCCGACCGCCTCGATCGCCTCGGCGATCTGCCGCGCCGTGCGCCGCCGCGTACCCTTGAACGCCATATGTTCAAGAAGATGCGAGATGCCGTGCTCGTCGGCATTTTCGTCGCGGCTGCCGGCGCCGACCCAGACGCCGAGGGTCGCGGATTCCAGATGCGGCATGCGGTCGGTCACCACCGAAAGGCCGGAGGGAAGACGGGTCACTTCCACTGTCATGCCGCTGCTCCTTCACGCGCCGCACGCGACGCCGCCAATACGAATTTCTCCACCTGCGCCTGATCGGCAGGCAGCACAGCAACGCGCTCCGGCCGCGACGGCAGGTCCGCGAGCCAGTCGGGCAGCGCCGGCGTCACGCCGGAGGCGGCTTTCACCGCATCGGGGAATTTGGCGGGATGCGCGGTCGACAGCACCACCATCGGCACCGACGGGTCGCGCGCCTCCTTCTCCGCCACCGCCAGCGCAACGGCGGTGTGCGGATCGATGCAATAGCCCGCCTCGCGCATCCAGGCGCGCATCTCGGCGGCCGCTTCCTGTTCGTCGGCGCGGTCGGCGGTGAACAGCGCGCGCATCTCCTTGAGCGCCTGCGCCGGCACCACGAAGCGGCGCGACTGCGCGAGCGACGCCATCATCGCACGCACGCTTGCCGCGTCGCGGCGGCCCGCTTCGAACAGCAGCCGCTCGAAATTGGAGGAGATCTGGATGTCCATCGACGGCGAAGCGGTCGCCACCACGTCTTTGATTTCGTAGGCGCCGCTGGCGAAGGTGCGCGCCAGGATGTCGTTGACGTTGGTCGCCACCACCAGCCGGTCGATGGGGAGCCCCATGCGCTGCGCGACATAGCCGGCATAGACGTCGCCGAAATTTCCGGTCGGCACCGTGAAGGCGACCTTGCGATGCGGCGCGCCGAGCGCGACCGCGGCGGTGAAATAATAGACGGCCTGCGCCACGATGCGCGCCCAGTTGATCGAATTGACGCCGGACAGCCGCACGCGGTCGCGGAAGGCATGATGATTGAACATGGCCTTCACCAACGCCTGACAGTCGTCGAAAGTGCCATCGATGGCGACGGCATGGACGTTGGCGTCCGTCGCGCTGGTCATCATGCGCCGCTGCACGTCGGAGATGCGGCCGTGCGGGAACAGCACGACCAGATCGACCTGGGCACGGCCGCGGAACGCTTCGACGGCGGCGCCGCCGGTATCGCCGGAGGTCGCAACCACGATGGTGGTGCGCTCGCCGCGCTGGAGCAGGACGTGGTCCATCAGCCGCGCCACGAGTTGCATCGCCAGATCCTTGAAGGCGAGCGTCGGCCCGTGGAACAGTTCGAGCACGAACAGATTGGGGCCGAGTTGCACCAGCGGCGCAGTGGCGGGATGGCGGAACGTGCCGTAGGCCTCGCGCGCCATGCGCGCGAGATCGCCATCGGCAATGCTGCCGGCGACGAACGGGCGGATGACTTCGCAGGCGACCTCGGCATAAGGCCGGCCCGCAAAAGCCGCCACGGCCTGCGGCTCGATCCTCGGCCACGCCTCCGGAACATAGAGTCCGCCGTCGCGAGCCAAGCCCGCGAGCATCACATCGACAAAATCGAGCACGGGGGCTTCGCCCCGGGTGGAGACGTAACGCATTGAGGATGCTTAAGGTTTTTGTTCCGCACCAGCGTGGAGGCCACACTAGCCCTGCCCGCGCGGCAGCACAAGAAAGTCAGGCGGGCGCCGCCAGCAGCGCGTTGTCGATGGAAAAAATGTTTTCGCCGATATGGACGAAATCGCGATCGTAACCGGAAATGCATTGCAGGAACGGGCGCGAGTTCGCGGTGCCGGTCAGCAGCCAGTCGTGCAACTCGATGATGATCAGCGGCGTCTTCGCTACCCATTCGGTGTTGGCGGAGAACAGGTCGTGCTCGCCGCCCTCGATATCGATCTTGGCGATGAAAGGCGCGCAGGACGGGTGCGCCGCGTAGATGTCGTTGATGGTGACGCACTCGACCGACTGATTGATCGTCTTGCTTGCGCCCAGACTCGCGGCGCGAAACGCCCACGATCCCATGCCGGCATCGGCGAGCTCGATCGTGCCAGGCTTGGAGGCGAGCGCAGCGCGCACGCACTCGACCGGAAGGCCTTGCGTATTGGCCGAGAGCAGCTCGAAGTTTTCCTTTTCCGGCTCGATGGCCACGACGCGCGCTTTCGGAAACGAATACGAGAAGTACAGCGGCGATGCGCCGATATTGGCGCCGGCATCGACAATGAGCGGCGTCTTGTCCGAGGCCGCAAGACGTTCGTAGAACGCATTCAGCCCAGGCCCGCGCTTCAGCCGGCCGAAATTGTAGTCGCTGTTCTGAAATATCTGCCGGACGACTTTTTCGTCGCTGCTATCCGGCCGCAGGCGGAACGGCCGCGTAGCCGAGCCAAGCGTGAGATTGAGGGTGGTGAGGTTCACGCCGCGAGCGTGCGGTGAGTCGAGTTTCACTGTCAACGCGCGGCTGGATCAACCCGCCGCAGCCGGCGCACCAGCCAGGTCACGTAAACGCCGGCTAGCGCCAGCGCCAGGCCGAACCAGGTGATGGCGTATTGCAAATGATTGTCGGTCAATGCGACCGACAGCTTGCCCGGCAGCGGCAGGCCGCCGGTCGGCACCGGCGCTTCCTGATCGATGTAGAACGGCGCGGCCACCGCCCATTTCTTCGCCGTCGCGATCGCGTTGGGGTCGCGAATAAACCAGACGTTGCCGGCGACGTCGTCCGCAGGCGTGAACAGGCCGCGCGCCTCCGGCCAGCGCATCACGCCGACGACCTCGACCGTGCCCTGCGTGGCGCCGCCCGGACGCGACGTTGGGTCCTTCTTGTCGACCGGCACAAAGCCGCGATTGACCAGCACGATGCTGCCGCCGGCGAGCTGCGCCGGCTGCATTACCCAATAGCCGGGTCCCTTGACGTCCGGCCGCAATGGCGAGCCTGGCGTATAGACCAGGGCCTCCTGCCCTTCCAGGAATTCGGCGGGAAAGGCGACGCGGGTGTATTCGTTGGCGTCAGGCACCAGGCGCGGCCAGGCGTCGCGCGGCGGCAATGGCTGCGGGGGGCGCGCAAGCCGCGTGGTCAGCATGCCGATCAGATTTTCTTTCCAGACCTTGCGGTCGAGTTGCCAGAAGCCGAGGCCGCAGAGAATGGCTCCGCACGCGAGCGTCAGCACCGTCGCCTGAAAAATTCCGCCGCCGCGGCGCGGCTTGGCGAGCACGTCGTTCACGCGTCGCCCCGGCGGATCAGCCGGCCTTCGGCGGCCTTGTGATGATATTGCAGCGAGATCAGCACGCCCTTGAGCAGTCTTAAGGGAGCAAGCGTCACCAGCAGAATAAGCGGTAGCCACAGCGCCGCGTGCAGCCAGTATGGCGGCTGATAGACCACCTCGGTCATCAGCGCCGCGAACACCACGATGGCGCCACCGATCAGGATCACGAACACCGCCGGGCCGTCGCCGGCATCGGCAAAGCTGTAGTCGAGCCCGCAATGCGGGCAGGCCGGGCGCACACCGAGGAAGCCCTGGAACAGCGGCCCCTCCCCGCATTGCGGACAGCGGCCGCGCAATCCGCGCGTGATCGGCAACAAAGTCGGCGCAGGGTCAGTCATTACGCGCGCACTCCGTCTCAAAGCAAAAGGGCGGCGTTGCCGCCGCCCCTTCGCGTCGATCGCATCGCGCGATCAATGTCCGTGGGCGGCGCTGGCGCCGGAGCCCCACACATATATGCAGACGAACAGGAACAGCCACACCACGTCGACGAAATGCCAGTACCAGGCGGCGAATTCGAAGCCGAGGTGCTGTTTGGGCGTGAAATGGCCATTCACCGCGCGCAGCAGGCAGACAATCAGGAACACCGTGCCGATCAGCACATGCGCCCCGTGAAAGCCGGTCGCCATGAAGAAACTGGCGCCATAGATATTGCCCGAGAAGGTGAAGGCCGCATGCGCGTACTCGTAGGCCTGCACGCAGGTGAACGTGGCGCCGAGCAGAATGGTGAGGATGAGGCCCCATTTCAGGCCGTCGCGATCGTTCTCCAGCAGCGCGTGGTGCGCCCAGGTAACGGTCGTGCCGGAGGTGAGCAGGATCAGCGTGTTCAGCAGCGGCAGGTGCCACGGATCGAACGTCTCGATGCCCTGCGGCGGCCACACGCCGTGCGTGAAGGCGAGCCGGCCGACCTCATGCGCCTCGCCCGGGAACAGCGCGGTATTGAAGTAGGCCCAGAACCAGGCGACGAAGAACATCACCTCGGAGGCGATGAACAGGATCATGCCGTAGCGGTGCGAGATCTGCACCACACGTGTGTGATAGCCGCCGTGCTCCGCTTCGCGGATCACGTCGCGCCACCAGGCTACGAAGGTGTAGAGCACACCGAGCACGCCGACGGCGAACACCAGCGGCGCCGCCGAGAACATGTGATGCATCCAGGTGATGGCGCCGACCGCCATGACGAAGGCGGCCGTGGCGCCGACCGCCGGCCAGGGGCTCGGATCGACCAGATGGTAGTCGTGATGTTTGGCGTGAACGTCAGCCATTGTCTTAAGTCTCCCTGAACCCCTTTAGGCCTTAACGTTTGCGCACGATCTTACTCGAAAACCGGTGCCCACTTTTCGGGATCATGCGCGCTATAACTTATCCGATTTGCCGTCCGGCGCCTCCGCCACCGGCCGGACACGATCGGGCAGGCGGTAGAAGGTGTAGGACAGCGTGATCGTATTGAGGTCGTTCTGGTCGCGGTCCTTGGCGATATCAGGATCGACATAGAACACGACCGCCATCTCGCGCACCTCGCCCGCTTTCATGCGCTGCTCGGTGAAGCAGAAACAGTTGATCTTGTTGAAGTAGGCGCCGACCTGCGGCGGCGAGACATTGTAGGACGCCTGCCCGGAGATCTCGCGCGCGGCCTCGTTGACCACCCGGTAATGCACGGTCGCTACTTCGCCGATGCGCACCTGGATCTCGTTCTGCTCCGGCTCGAAGCGCCAGGGCAGCCCGGCGCCGACATTCGAATCGAAGCGTACGGTGAGCGTGCGGCCGAGAATCTGGCCAGGCGCCGAAGTCGCCACCTGCGTGGTGCCGCCGAAACCCGTGACGCGGCAGAACCAGGTGTAGAACGGCACCGACGCATAGGCCGCGCCGACCATGCCGGCGACCAGCGCGCCGCAGCAGGCGGCGATCAGCATGTCACGACGGACCGGCTTCTGCGGAGCGGTGGTCATATCGGGCGCACCAGGACAATGGGGCCTTTGACCAACGTCATCACGTAGAACAGCACCACGAGCGCGACGAGCGCGAACGCAATGGCGACCGACCGCGAGCGCCGGGCGCGCTTCTGCGTCTCGGTGAGCACCACGCCATCGTCCTTGGCCGGCTCGTTCATGGTCAGACCTACGGTCACGCCGATATCCGGGCGATGAGCCCGCCCCATCCGCGCTCCACCAGGAGCGTCGCGAACAGGAGGAAGAGATAGAGGATCGAGAAGGCGAACAGATTGCGACAGGCGCGTTCGGCCGGGCGCTGCTCGTGCAGCACCTGCCAGGCAAGCGCGACCATGATCGCCCCGGTCACCACCGAGACCGCGCCGTACAGCAGTCCGGCATAGCCGAGCGGCCAAGGCGAAATCGCGAGCGGCACCAGAATCAGCGTGTAAGCCATGATGTGGCGGCGCGTGGACGCATCGCCCGCGACCACCGGCAGCATCGGCACGCCGGCACGCGCGTAGTCGTCGGTCTTGTAGAGCGCCAGCGCCCAGAAGTGCGGTGGCGTCCACAGGAAGATGATGAGGAACAGGAGCACCGGCTCGAGCGAGAGCGAGCCGGTCACCGCCGCCCAGCCAATCATCGGCGGAAACGAACCAGCGGCGCCGCCAATGACGATGTTCTGCGGCGTCGAGCGCTTCAGCCAATGCGTATAGATGACGACGTAGTAGAAGATGGTGAGCGCCAACAGCGCGGCGGCCAGCACATTGACCAGCAGCCCGAGCACAACCACGGCAAAGACCGACAGCGTCAGGCCGAAGGCGAGCGCCTCGCCCGGCTGTACGCGGCCGGACGGCACCGGACGGCGTGCGGTGCGCGTCATCACAGCATCGATGTCCGCGTCGTACCACATGTTGAGCGCGCCCGCGGCGCCGGCGCCGACCGCGATGCAGAGCAGCGCGGTGAAGCCGGTGATCGGATGCAAATGGCCCGGCGCGACCGCAAGGCCGACCAGCGCGGTGAAAACGACGAGCGACATCACCCGCGGCTTGAGCAGTGCGATGTAGTCGCCAACGCTCGCCGAGGAGACCTCGGCAAGCTCGCGACCGGCGGCAAGCCGGCCGCGGAAGTCTGCGCCTTCGCTGATAAGCGACATTGGTTCTCTAACTCTGCCTTACTTGATCCGCGGCAGCGTCTCGAACTGATGGAACGGCGGCGGCGAGGACAAAGTCCACTCCAGCGTCGTTGCGCCGACGCCCCACGGATTGTTGCCGGCGACCCGCTTCTTCATGAAGGCCTCGACCAGGCCTAAGAAGAAGATGAGAACGCCGAAGCCCGAGATATAAGACCCGTAGGACGAAACCTCGTTCCATCCGTGGAAGGCATCCGGATAGTCGACATAGCGGCGCGGCATGCCGGCAAGACCGAGGAAGTGCTGCGGGAAGAACACCAGGTTCACGCCGATGAACGTGATCCAGAAGTGCAGCTTCCCGATGGTCTCGTTGTACATGTAGCCGCTCATCTTGGGGAACCAGTAGTACCAGCCGCCGAAGATGGCGAAGACCGCGCCGAGCGACAGCACATAGTGGAAGTGCGCCACCACGTAATACGTATCCTGCAGCACGCGGTCGACGCCGGCATTGGCCAGCACGACGCCGGTCACGCCGCCGACCGTGAACAAAAAGATGAAGCCGAGCGCCCACAGCATGGGCGTACGGAACTCGATCGAACCGCCCCACATCGTGGCGATCCAGGAGAAGATTTTCACGCCGGTCGGCACCGCGATCACCATGGTAGCGGCGATGAAGTAGGCCTGCGCGCCGGTCGACATGCCGACCGTGTACATGTGGTGCGCCCACACGACGAAGCCGATGCCGCCGATGGCGACCATGGCGTAGGCCATGCCGAGATAGCCGAACACCGGCTTGCGGCTGAAGGTGGCGACGATCTGGCTGATCATGCCGAAGCCCGGGAGAATGAGGATGTACACTTCCGGGTGGCCGAAGAACCAGAACAGGTGCTGGAACAGGATCGGATCGCCGCCGCCTTCGGCCGAGAAGAAGGTGGTGCCGAAGTTGCGGTCGGTGAGCAGCATGGTGATGGCACCCGCCAGAACCGGCAGCGACAGCAGCAGCAGGAACACAGTGACCAGGATCGACCACACGAACAGCGGCATCTTGTGCAGGGTCATGCCCGGCGCGCGCATGTTGAAGATGGTCGTGATGAAGTTGAT
>Ga0134124_10002985_pt1 | contig 13629 bp, 10 predicted proteins | sample KB304_FD_96880 | JGI IMG/M metagenome (GOLD analysis project Ga0134124, IMG submission 96880) | Terrestrial soil microbial communities without Nitrogen fertilizer from Kellogg Biological Station, Michigan, USA - KB3-0-4 | ecosystem: Environmental > Terrestrial > Soil > Unclassified ... | reverse complement strand
CGGCGGCGTGAATCCGAGTCTTTACTTGTTCGCGAAAGATTACGCGCAGCCTTACGTACAGCAGGGACGTGTAGGCGTGGAGCGTGAGTTGTTTGCGAATACGAGCTTGTCGGTTAGTTATCTGTATTTCCGCGGCGTGCACGTGAGCCGAACGCGTGACATCAATCTGGGTACGCCGGTGCCTACCACGGTCACCGATCCTTCGGGTCAGACGTTCTCGGTATTGCGTCATCCAGCAGCCCGTCCGATACCCGGCTTCGCCAGGATCAGCTTGTTTGAGAGCACGGCGGACTCGCGCTACAACGCACTCGCGATGGAATTGAAGCGCCGCTTTACACGCGGTTTCCAGTTCATCGCTGCCTACACACTTTCCGACACCAACGACAATCGTCCCGACCAGACGATGGTCGTCGTGGGCGCTGACGACGCCAAAGGTCTGCAAAACAATCTCGACATCAACGCCGATTGGGGACGCAGCGATCTCGACATCAGGCATCGCTTCGTGCTCAGTCCGGTTTACGAAATCGGGTTGGTTCAGACCAGTAATGCTTTTACGAGGCAGTTGCTGAGCAATTGGACGTTCTCGGGAATCATCACTTTGCAGTCGGGTTTCGCGTATTCGGCTTTGATAGCCGGCGATGCTAATCGTGATGGCAATCCGAGTACGGACCGGGTGCCGGGAACCGAGCGCAACGGCTTCACGACGCCGAGTATTTACATCTTCGATACGAGGGTGATGAAGTCGTTCAAGTTTGGCGAGAAGTACAATCTGAGCATCCTGGCGGAGGCGTTCAATTTATTCAATCGGTCGAACCTCGCGACCGTGAATACCGGGCGGTACGGCATTGCGAGCTCGTCTGCGCTGTTGTTGACGAATCCAGCGCCGTCGACACCGTTTGGTGGGCCACGGACGTTTCTCGGGGAGCGACAGATTCAGTTGGGCGTGAGATTTAAGTTTTAGCCGCAGATTTCGCAGATAAACGCTGATGTGCGTGAATTGAGGTTTATTTGCGGCTAAGATCTTTCCAGCGCGGCGCGATCCCAATTAGCGAGGTTCGCGCCCGCTTCGTACGTGGACTGAAGGAATTCCATCAGTACTGAATCGGCGTTATCCGCGGTTCGCACGTCGTCGTACATCAATAAGAACTCACCCAAATCTTTACTATAAAACGCCTTTTCAGGGCGGACTGGCGCTGCACTCAAACCTTCGGGTGCGGGCGCGGTGTAGGAATAGAACGCCGGTTTTCCAAGTGGTCCGTGTCCCGGCCACCAGCCGTGACTGATTACCTCATGTGAATATGCTTCGCGCGTGATTGGGTCTGCATCGGGCCGGGGCGGCGCCGGTCTTCCCGAGAAGCGCGTCACCGCGAGGTCGAAGCTCCCCCAGAAGAAGTGCACCGGGCTGCACTTTCCGATGAAGCGCGACCGAAACTCCTGCATCACTTTTTCAGACGACCGCAACACATGCCAAAACCTCTCGACGTACTCGCGATCGTACGACGCATGCTGTTCGTCCTCGTCGAACGGAATCGGATCGGGTATTTCCACCGGCATTTTCCAGATGCGAACTTCCAATCCAAGCTGCGCCATTGCCGCCATCGTCTCTTCGTAAAATTTTGCGACAGACTTCGGCGCCAACGGCACGAGCGCAGTGGTTCCGTCACTACACTTGATCACGAGATTGTGATCGATGAAGTCAAACTCCATTTCGAAGAATCGTTCGTCGTACGGCATTGCCGTAGTGGTTAACCCACGGGCTGAGACGTAGAGAGGCACGTTCCACCAGTGGTTCACCAGCGGCGTTTGCTCGAGACGAACTTTGCCGACGATCTGCGACCACATGTGCAAAGTCGCGCAGGTGTCTTTCCATGCTTCGAGCGGTAATGATGGCCAGGGTTCGGATGACATGTCGCAAAGATTAACGCGGATGAGATCGATAAGCCAGCACCTGTTTGGAGTGCGCCGACAAGTCGGCGCACTCCAAAACTTGACACTGAATTGGTGCGCGCCTATAGTTTTGCAGTAATGACGAAGGCCTGCGCATGTTGTCTCTACTGTCAGTGGTGCTATTGCACCGCGACCGAGGGGCCGTCTGCGGGCACGAGTAGCGGATAAGCTAACACCAGCAGATTTTAACGGCGCAACCGGTCGCACTTCTTGAAGAAGTTGCGGCCGTTTTTATTTTGGGGCCACTTATGCACGTAGATGTTTTGGAAACTTGTATTGCCGGTGTCGAGCCAGGGACTGTAGAAGCGAACATCGGCCACACGCCGTTGCTGCGTCTGCGCTTGCTCGATGTGAGTGAAGGTGTTCAGATTCTTGCGAAAGCGGAACACCTGAATCCGGGTGGATCGGTTAAGGATCGCGCCGCCCTCGCGATGATTCTCGACGGCGAACGGAGCGGCAGGCTGAAGCCGGGCATGACGATCCTCGACGCAACCAGCGGCAATACCGGCATTGCGTACGCGATGGTGGGCGCCTCGCGTGGTTACCACGTCAAAGTCTGTCTGCCCAGGAACGCGAGCCCCGCACGCAAACGGATTCTGCGGGTTTACGGCGTAGATATCGTGGAAACCGATCCGATGCTTTCGACTGACGGCGCTCAGTTGTTGGCGCGCGCGATATTTGCCGCCGACCCGGAAAAGTATTTTTATCCTGACCAGTACAACAACGACGCCAACTGGCTGGCGCACTACGAAACCACCGCGAATGAGATCTGGGAGCAGACTGGCGGCGGCGTGACCCACTTCGTCACCGGCTTGGGGACGTCCGGAACTTTTGTCGGAGTGTCGCGACGTTTGCGAGAATTGAATCCAAAGGTGCGGGCAATTGCCGTGCAACCGGAGTCGCCGCTGCACGGGCTGGAAGGGCTGAAACACATGGCCACCGCGATCACGCCGGGAATCTTTGACGAGAGTCTGGTGGCCGAGACGCTGGAAGTTAGTACCGAAGATGCGTTATTAATGACCAGTAAATTAGCCCGAGAAGAAGGATTGCTGGTCGGCCCGAGTTCCGGAGCGAATGTTTTTGCTGCCTGGCGCGTGGCTGCCGCGTTGCGCGAGCCTGCGGTCGTCGTGACAGTGCTTTGTGACGGTGGCGAGCGGTATTTGAACGACTGAAGAAGTCTCCCGCAAAGGCGCAAAGGCGCAAAGAATTATTTAGGCCGCCTGGATTTACTTTGCGCCTTTGCGGGAAAAATTTGTCTATGACCAAACGAGATATCACAACAAAACTCGTACACGCAGGTGAGCGACGCCCGTTGCCTGAAGCACTCCCAGTAGCGACGCCGATCTACGCGACCGCCACGTTCACCTACGATTCGATGCAGGACATCGATCAGGTCTTCAGCGGCGAGAAGCAGGGGTTTATCTACACGCGTTACGGCAATCCGACCGTCGCCGCACTGGAAGAGGCCGTGCGCGAGATAGAAGAAGGCGCAACCGCCTGCGCATATTCGACGGGCATGGCCGCTATTCACGCAGCGCTCATCGCCTGTGATCTGAAAGCAGGTTCGACGGTGCTCGCCTCGCAGGATCTCTACGGCGCAACCACCGGCCTGCTGAACACAGTGCTCTCGAACTTTGGCGTGAAGACGGTCCAGGTCGACTTCAGCGATCTGGCGATAGTTCGCGAGACGGCACGTGAGCTTAAGCCAACAGTTTTAATTGCCGAAACAATTTCAAATCCGCTGCTGAAGGTTTGTGACATCGAGGCCTGCGTCGAGATCGCGCACGAGAATGGCGCGCGTTTGATTATCGATAATACTTTCGCCACGCCGTACCTGCGCCAGCCCTTGAAGCTCGGCGCTGATATTGTCGTGCACAGTGCCACGAAGTATCTCGGCGGGCATGCTGATGCGATGGGTGGTTTAGTCATCTCGCGTGACGAGATGGATAGTCTCGCGCTGGTGAGCGTCATGAAGCTCGTCGGCGGCGTGCTTAGTGTTTGGGACGCACACGAGATCTTGAGAGGCTTGAAGACGCTGGCCGTGCGGCTGGACCGGCAGTGTGAAAACGCGCGAGCGCTGGCCGGCTATCTGAAAGAGCACGAGCGTATCGGTCGTGTTCACTATCCGGGCCTGGGCGCGCTTGTCTCGATAGAGTTGCGCGACAACACAAAAGAAGCAGCGTTTCGTTTCATGGACGCGTTGAAGTTGATCGTTCGGTCGACGAGTTTGGGCGACGTTTTTACGAGCGTGTTGCATCCCGCGACTGCTTCGCATCGTGAGTTGTTGCCGGCCAAGAGACAGGAGTGGGGCATTGTCGATGGGTTGATTCGGATTTCGGTTGGAATCGAGAAGATCGACGACATCATTGCGGACATTAGCCAGGGATTAGAGGGATGATCAGTATCAGTACGGATTTACTGAATCAGATTCGCGAGCACGGGGTGAAGGATTATCCATACGAGTGTTGCGGATTATTGCTTGGCCGTTTCACCGAGGAAGGCAAGACTGTCAAACAGCCTTATCCGATCTCGAACGCGCGCGAGGAGAGTGCGAAGCGCAATCGATTTTTGATTGAGCCGGAAGAGTTGATGCGAGGCGAACGATTCGCGCGCGAACACAATCTTGACGTGGTCGGTTTTTATCATTCACATCCGGACTCGCCGGCAGTGCCGTCGCAATACGATCTCGATCACGCCTGGCCCACCTATTCTTACATCATCGTGTCAACGAGCGCAGAACGCGCAGGTGATCTCTTTTCGTGGGAGCAGGAACCGGATCGTTCACGGTTCAATCAGGAAGAAATCCGCGTAATCCGCGATTAAATTTTCGAGGGTAAACATGCCAGTCACAATCACAATACCAGCGCCGCTAAGACAGTTCGCCGCCGGCCAGTCGCAGATTACGGTCGAAGCAAACACTGCCGGTGAGGCGCTCGACCTGCTTACTGCAACGCACTCCGCACTGCGACGCCATCTCTTCAACGATCAAAACGTGCTGCGCAACTTCGTCAACGTTTATCTCAACGACGAAGACATTCGCCACGCGTCCGGCCCTAACACTCCCGTCAAAGACGGCGACACCATCATGATTGTTCCGTCGATCGCGGGTGGCGCGGTGATCGAAACCGAAGTGGCCCAATCCCTGCCGGAACTTTCAAACGAAGAGATTCTGCGTTATAGCCGCCATCTCATCATGCCCGAAGTCGGTATGCAGGGTCAGCGGCGTCTGAAAGCCGCCAGCGTACTGATGATCGGCACCGGCGGATTGGGTGCGCCGGTCGGCATGTACCTCGCAGCCGCAGGCGTCGGCCGCATCGGCATCGTCGATTTCGACGTCGTCGAGGAGTCGAACCTGCAACGGCAGATCATTCACGGCACGAAGGATCTCGGCCGGCGCAAGATCGAATCGGCGCGTGACCGTCTGCGCGATATCAACCCACACATCGAGATCGAAACTCACGAGTCGCGCCTCACCAGCCACAACGCGATGCGGCTCTTCCGCAACTACGACATCATCGTCGACGGCACTGACAACTTTCCGACGCGTTATCTCGTCAACGATGCCTGCGTGTTGAGCGGCAAGCCAAACGTCTACGGTTCGATCTTCAGGTTTGAAGGTCAGGCGAGCGTTTTCTGGGCAGAGAAGGGCGCTTGTTATCGTTGTTTGTATCCGGAGCCTCCGCCGCCGGGACTGGTGCCGTCGTGTGCGGAAGGCGGTGTGCTTGGCGTGTTGCCGGGCATCGTGGGCGCGATTCAGGCGAATGAGACGATTAAGATCATTCTCGGCGCCGAAGGTCTGCTGATCAATCGCCTGTTGTTGTTTGACGCGTGGCCCATGAAGTTTCGCGAGTTCAAACTGAGGAAGGATCCGAAGTGTCCCGTGTGTGGCGAGCAGCCGACGGTGAAGGAGTTGATCGATTACGAAGAGTTTTGCGGCATGGCCGCACACCAGGCGCCGCAGCCTGACTCCAAGCTCGAAGAGATCTCGGCTACGGAGCTGAATGCGAGACGTTTGCGCGGCGAGCGACTCCAGATCGTCGACGTCCGCGAGCCGCACGAATTTGAGATCGCGCGCATACCCGGGACGAAATTGATTCCGCTCGGGCACGTCGTGAGCCGCATGAACGAGATCGACCCGGACGTTGACACTATCGTGCACTGCAAGGCCGGTGTCCGCAGCGCCAAGGCCATCCAGGCGTTGAAACGCGCCGGATTTCAAGGCAGGCTGATCAATCTGAAGGGCGGAATTACGGCGTGGTCAGAGGACGTCGATCCGCGCGTCGCGAAGTATTAGCCGCAGATTAACGCAAGTGAACGCAGATCAGCGTTTCTGCGTTCAGCTGCGGCCCGATTCATCCCAGCCGAACGGCGGTTTATCACAATTCCGAACCCTCATCCTCACGCCCGGAATTAGACTGCCGTAAATTCACTACCGCCCCTGGAGGAAAAGATGAAGAGAAGAGATTTCATGAGCCAAACAGCCAGCCTGGGAGTAGTTGCGGCTGCGGGCTCTGTCACTAACGTTTTTGCCGGAAACTTTCCAACTCCTGACGCCGCCGCCAGGCTCACGCCTCCCGCAAAAGGAAAAATTCCAGTCGCGTTTGCGATCTCTGAGGGTGTCACCGTGATCGACTTCGCCGGTCCCTGGGAAGTTTTCCAGGACGTGCACGTACGAGACCGCGGCGCAGACATGGAAGAGCAGATGCCTTTCCAGTTATTCACTGTGTCTGAAAAGATGGAGCCACTGACAGGCTCAGGCGGGCTAAAGCTCGTGCCGGACTACACGTTCGAAACAGCGCCTCAACCAAAGGTCGTGGTCATACCGGCGCAGCGCGGCTCGAAGGCGCTCCATGCATGGCTGCGCAAAATGTCTGAAACCGCTGACGTCACGATGTCGGTGTGTACCGGCGCCTTTCAACTCGGAAAGGCGGGTCTGCTCTCGGGCAAGTCAGCCACCACGCATCACGATTTTTTCGAGCAGTTTGCGAAAGCGTTCCCCGACGTCAACCTCAAACGCGGCCTGCGCTTTGTTGAGAACGAAAAGATCTCGACTGCGGGTGGTCTGTCGTCAGGAATCGATCTGGCGCTGCGAGTGGTCGACAGGTATTTCGGCCGCGACGTGGCCCAGGCAACCGCGACTTACATGGAATACCAGAGCAAAGGCTGGATCGCATAGGCTCAGCCACAAACAAGTTGACCAAACGCACCGGAACGAACTGGATCGCAGTCATCGCGGTCTGGGCGATGCTCGGGCTGATCTATGCCGGCCCGATTTATTTCGAGGTGCGCTCGGAAGGAATGGGCCAGGCCGCGTGGCGGATCTTTTCGTGGGGCGCACCGATGTGGTTGGCATGGGCGCCCCTGACGCCTGTCATTGTCTGGGTAGCGCGCAAGTATTCGCTCGTGGGCGAGACGTGGAAGCGAAGTCTGCTCGTGCACCTGCCGACCTTCTTGTTGATATCCGCAGTTCACAGCGCTGCGGCTACCGCCATTACCTTAACCATGAGGCCGTTCGACAATATGGGCGACAGCCCTGCCGCGTTCTGGCCTCGTTTCCTCGGTCGCCTGCAGGGAGCGTTTGGGTCCGACCTGCTCGTGTATGGGGCCGTGGTCGGCATTTATTATGCGCTTGCCTACTACCAAAAATATCGCGAGCGCGAATTTCTAACCACGCGACTGGAGGCACAACTCGCGCAGGCCCAACTCGACTCGCTGCGCATGCAGTTGCATCCGCATTTTCTCTTCAACACGCTGAACAGCATCGTCGGGCTCGTGCGCGACAACCGGAACCAAACAGCCGTTAACATGCTGGTTGGGCTGAGCGATCTGCTGCGCCACACGCTCGAACATTCCGCGCGGCAGGAAGTTGAATTGAGAGAAGAGATCAACTTCACTAAGCTCTATTTGAGTATTCAGGAGATGAGGTTTTCCGATCGGCTGCGGATCGAGTTCAACATCGACCCGGCGACGACGCGGGCCATGGTGCCAAACCTGATCCTGCAACCACTCACGGAAAACGCGCTGCGGCATGGAATCGGACGTAGCGTCGATTCAGGTCTGGTCGGCATCAGTTCCGCTGTCGATGATGGTTATTTGCGTTTGACGGTTTACGACGATGGCGCCGGTTTGCCCGAGCACTGGCAATTGAAGGGCAGCACCGGGATTGGTCTTGCAAACACCGCCGCGCGTCTGCAACAACTCTACGACAACGACCACGAGCTCGATATTCGTAATCGAGACGGTCGAGGGGCTGAGGTGGTGATCGTAATTCCGTTGAGGATTCAGTAGGCAGGAGCTTTGCCTGAATTAACCTGACTTCTCTGTGCAACCTTTGAACAATTCATTAACCACCGAGACACAAAGGACACAGAGGTTGCACAGAGAAGAACACCGATAAGGATTGAATGTCTGCGAAGATCAGAACACTGATTGTCGATGACGAACCGCTCGCGCGGCGCAATCTTCGTGTGTTGCTCGAGAGAGATGCGCAGATCGAAATACTCGAGGAGTGTCGTAATGGCCGTGAGGCAGTTAAAGCGATAAAAAACCTTTCGCCTGACTTGATCTTTCTCGACATTCAGATGCCTGAGATGGATGGGTTCGACGTGCTTGCACACGTGGGACCGGAGCAGATTCAGGCAATCATCTTTGTCACGGCGTTCGATCAGTATGCTTTGAAGGCTTTCGACGTTCACGCCCTCGACTACTTGCTGAAGCCCTTCGACGACGAGCGTTTCGCACGAGCACTGGAACGCGCAAAGTCGCAGATTGCGGCGCGCGAGATCGACAAGTTGAGTAAGAGACTGTTTGCCTTGCTCGAAGAGCGCGAGAGCGAACGAAAAGGGTCGACACAGGAAGATAAGTATCTGACGAGATTGATGATCAAAGCGTCGAATCGGATGGTGCTGTTGAAGGTTGGAGATATCGATTTCATCGAGGCGGACGGCAACTACGCGAAGTTGCACGTCGGCCGCAAGGCGCATTTACTGCGCGAGAAGATGCACGATCTCGAAGGGCGGCTGGACCCCGGGAAGTTTGTTCGCATTCATCGATCCGTTATCGTGAACCTGGATCGGATCAAGGAAATGCAGCCGCACTTCAATGGCGATTACATTGTCGTGCTCGAAGATGGCAGACAGCTAAGGCTCAGTCGAACACGACGAGAGCACCTGGAGTCGAAGCTGAATATTAGCCGCAGATAAACGCAGATTTAATCCGGATTCGATCCGTGTTCATCCGTGGCCCTGAGAGCACTTGGAGTCGAAGCTAAATATTAGCCGCAGATAAACGCAAATTTAATCCGGATTCGATCCGCGTTCATCCGTGGCCCTGTATTTCTCCTTCTCCTTTTCGCGCTGCAGGTAGGGAATGCCTTTCTCCATCCACTCCGGCGCGGGCGCGCCCTTCAGGAAGTGATCGAAGAATTCCTGCAATCGATGGGTGTAGTCTTTCTGATTGATGCGCCTCCTGAGCCCGTGCTTCTCGCCGTTGTAGCTGAACATGTACGCCTCTTTGCCGAGCCGGCGTAGCGCGAGGAAGTACTCGATTCCCTGGTACCAGGGCACCGCATCGTCTTCGTCGTTGTGAATCATCAACAACGGCGTCTCAACACGATCCGCGCGGAAGATTGGCGAGTTGTCGAGATAGCGCAGCGGATACTCCCACAGACTGCCGCCGATACGCGACTGCTGGCGTTCATACTGAAACTGCCGCGGCAGACCTGTGCCCCACCGAATGCCGCTGTAAGCGCTCGTCATGTTTGCCACCACCGCGCCGGGCGCCGCTGCTTTGAAGCGATTGGTTTGTGTGACCATGTACGCGATTTGATAGCCACCCCAACTGTGTCCCTGGATGCCGATGGCGTTCTCGTTCACGTAACCTTTGTCGACGACGGCCTGAATCCCGGGCAAGACGCATTTCAGAGCACTCTGACCCGGATACCCGATCGTGTAGACGATGTCGGGCATGAAGATCAGGTAGCCGTTGCTGACGTAGTAAGTCGGATTGATCGAAGTGCCGGGGCCGGGATTGTGAAACGAATTCACACTCTGCGAAAGCTTCTCGTAAATGTAGACGATCATCGGATACTTCTTTCGCAGATCGAAGTTATCCGGCTTGAGCAGCAGCCCCTTCAAAGGCACTCCGTCAGCGTTCTTGAAACTCACGAGCTCTGCCGTGCCCCAGTTGTAAGCTGCGCGTTGCGCATCGCCATTGCTGACGCGCTTCAAGTCGCGAAACGTGCTATTGGTCACCCAAATATCGGGAAACTGATCGAACCGCGACGCCGTCATGATCAGAACGTCTGCATCTTTGGCTTTGGTGGGCGTGTTGAAGTCCTTGGCGGCCATCAGCAGCTTCTGCGGCGGCGCGGTGCTGTTGACTTTGTCGCGATAGAAACCTGAATCGTGTGTTTCCTGATTTTCCGCCGAGAGCAACATCGGCTTGTCAGGATCGATCGAGCGCTCTTTCGGATCGAGCCGAACATATCGCAGCGTCGTCTGCTCTTTTCTGCCCACGCCGTCCGTCAGGTTTTTTGCGCTGCTGCCGTCAGGCGCGACTTGCCAGATGTCGTAACGATCGTAGAGCAGGACGTCGGCATCGTCTTTCGTCCAACCGGCGAAACCGTAAGAATTGGGTGTCGAAGGCGTATCGTTCTCTTCGTTGTAGAAATTGGCGCTGATCTTTTTTGTGAGGTTGGCGGTGGAACCGTCGGCAACCGAATAGGAGAACCAGTCTTTGCCGTCGAAGTAGATCGCGTATTTGGCGTTGGGTGAAAGCGAAACGTTGCCGCGTTGTTTTGTTGAGATCGGTTTGCGCGAGCCGTCGGAAGTGTTGACCAGGTAATAGTCGGTGAAACCCGGATCGTAGTCGGAGGTGACACGATATTTTCGATTGTCGGCGCCGATGGCATAACTGCCGTCGTTTGAAGGCGAGACGTTCTCGAGCGAAGCATCGGCCAGCTGAACAAACTTCTTTGCCTGAAGATCGTAGACGGCGCGATAGGAGCGGTTACGATCCTGTTCCGCACGCACTTTTTGAACCGGCTGAACGTAATCGTCTTTCCAGTGCCACAAGTCGACCAGCACCTTTTCGTCAGCCGGGATCTCTTCGTCCGCACTCTTCTCGGGTTCGGGCGGCGGCGCGGCGCCGAGGAAGAGATGACTACCATCGAGTGAGAAGCTGAGATTCGCGCGCTCACTCACGACGAACTCTTTATTGAAACCCGGGCTCGTGACGGAAACGACCTCGGTCGCTTGCGGATCTTTTCTATTCCAGACGTAGACGCGAAACTTCGGTTGCTTTGCGGCAGCGTCTTCTTTGTCGCTGATGAACGCGAGCTCCGTGTTCTCTTCGTCCCAGGTGAGCTTTTGATACTTTCCTTTTCCACTGAGCAGCGCGACTGGTTCCGCGCCGCCGTCGGTGGCTACGGAAAAGACGCCGTTTGTGTCTTCCTTGCGCGCTGAGGTGGTGAAGACGAGCGTCTTCGCGTCTTTGCTGATCGTGTAATCGAGTACGTCGCTAAATTTGCGCTCGTTGCCGTTAGTTGTGTTACGCAGCACGAGTTCACTGCCGTACTCTTTTTTTCTCGAACGGCCGGAACCCGCGCGCGGTGTTGCAGGCGCAGGCGTCGCTGCCGGCGTGGTGGTCTCGCCCGGTGCGGGGCTGGTTTCGGGTTTGGCTGCTTCGGCGGGCTTTTCTTCGGGCTTGGACGCTTCCATCAAATACGCGATGTAACCCGAGCCGTCTTCCGGAACACGAAAACTCTTCACGCGTTCGACTCGCGCGACTGTCCCGTTTGTTAGGTCCATGATGCCGAGGCCGTTCTTCGGCATGTCCTCCGGCTTTTTCTTCTCTTTTTTCGCTTTCGTTACTTCGGCTTTGGCCGGCTCGGTGCCGAATACTACGAAGCGACTGTCTGCGGTAAACACAGGCCGCAACAGACGCGTCTGCTCTGCCTGAAACTCAGCTAGGCTGGTGCCCGGATCGTCGGGAGGCGGCACAGGCGGCCGGTAGCCGCGTGGCGCTTTCCAATCGACGCCCGTCGCGACGTTGCGCACGACGATCTCGCCATCGCCGTCCTGCGGCACGTAGGCATAAGCCACGAACTTGCCGTCCCGGGAAACCTGCTGCGCCAGGATGGAGCGCCACGAATCGTAATCCTGGTGAGTGAGCGGGCGTTTTGCGGTTGCGGGAGCTGCCTGCTGCGCCAGGGCCATTGAAGCCAGCAAGGCATAGGTGCAGAGGAATGCAACACTTCGCTTAAATTTCATGGAGTCACCTCAGAAGGCAACGCGGACGGCACAGAAGGATCTGTACCATCCGCGTCAATAGTCGCAAAGAGCTTTTAGAAGAACAGTGAGTATAGCAGACGATTGGGTGAGCCAGTGCCTGCATTCGTCACTACGTTCGTCGTTGCTCCGTTGACGATCGCGTTGCGAGTGGTTGTCGCTGAAGCGCCTGGATTGGCTTGCTTGTAAAGCGCTGCCACACCGGCGACGTGCGGTGAAGCCATCGAGGTTCCACTCAAGGTGGCGGTGGCAGTGTCAGAGCTAAACCATGACGACAGGATTCCCGAACCCGGCGCGAAGAGATCGAGACACGTGCCGAAGTTTGAGAATGACGAGCGTGCGTCGGAGGTCGTAGTCGCGCCGACGGTGATTGCATTGGCTGCGCGAGCCGGCGACGAGTTGCACGCATTCGCATTACTGTTGCCGGCGGCCACCGCGATCGGTACACCCGAATTCGCGAGATTGTTCACCGCCGTGTCGAGAGCAGTGGAAGCGCCACCGCCGAGACTCATGTTGGCGACTGCCGGATTGATGTGATTGTTCGTCACCCAGTCGACGCCTGCAATCACGCCCGAGTTCGAGCCGGAGCCGTTGCAGTCAAGCACACGCACGCCACGCAGTAATGCACTCTTGGCGACGCCGTAAGTCGAGCCGCCAATGGTGCCGGAGACGTGTGTGCCGTGGCCATTGCAGTCCGCGCCGCTGCCGCCGAAAGCGTCGAAGACATTGGAAGCGCGTCCGCCAAATTGAGTGTGGGTCGTGCGAATACCGGTGTCGATCACGTACGCGCGAACGCCCGAACCGGTCCAGTTAAACGTGTAGATTGCATTCAACGGCAGGTTGCGTTGATCGATGCGATCGAGGCCCCACGGTGGATTGCTTTGCGTTGCATCAGCCGTGACGATCCCATCTTCTTCAACGTAAGCGACGCGGAAGTCCTGGCTCAGAGCTTCGGCCTCTTCGGGCGTCATCTCAACGGCGAAGCCGTTAAGCGCATACTGATAGAGATGCTTGAGCTGGCCGCGGTGTGTCGCAACCATTTCCTGCGCAACGTAAGGAGCAATCGAGAAGTTGCCTTGCTGGCCGATGACTGAATCGTCGAGCACGACGATGTAATTGTTCTCGATCTTGTTAGCGGCCCTGCGAAGCTTGGACATCTCAGCGCCAATTCCTTTTTTGCCCTGGCTCTGAGCCGGGGGCGAAAGGAACATGGCTGTGCATAGGCCGACAAAAACCAGTAACGCTAAAACTTTCTTCATACTTTTCTCCTCCAGATAGAAGTAGGTTTGGTGGGGTTCAGTCCACATCGACATTCATAAAACCGACATTCATAGATAGCTATACACTGGGAGGTGAAACGTATGACCCTAATGATTTGGGAGTAAGTGTCTGG
>Ga0134124_10002984_pt1 | contig 13632 bp, 14 predicted proteins | sample KB304_FD_96880 | JGI IMG/M metagenome (GOLD analysis project Ga0134124, IMG submission 96880) | Terrestrial soil microbial communities without Nitrogen fertilizer from Kellogg Biological Station, Michigan, USA - KB3-0-4 | ecosystem: Environmental > Terrestrial > Soil > Unclassified ... | reverse complement strand
ATGGTCTCCGCGGCCCATTTCGATTCGCCGGGATGGCCCGGCAGGTTGGCTTCGTCCACCTGGATCACGTCGGCGTCCAAGTGCTTCACCTGAGCAGCGAGGACATCCGCGATAGCGTGCGCAAGCTTTTCCGGGCTTCGGTAGTGAAGATCGTGCAGCGTCTTCGCCAGCATGTGCGGCCCGGTGAGCGTGAACTTGAGCGGCTGGGCGGCGAGGCGCCTCGCGCGCGCGCAGGCGAGCGAAAGGTTTAGCGTGCCGGCGGATAACGGGCCGTCGACCACGCCGGGCGGCTTCGCCCGGAAGCGCATGCCGGCGCCCTTGGAGTACGCAAGCCACTCCGAGAAGCCGATCTCGCTGCGGATTCCCCCCATCGGCCGCGTGAAGTACTCGATCATGCCGTTGGTTTCGGGATGGTTCAGGTCGAAACGGTAGAGTTCGCCGTCGCAGACCAGGTCGATACCGGCCTGCTCCTGGATGTGCAGCACTGTGCGCATCGCGTCCTCGAGTGCCTGCTCCGAGGGCGCCGCAGCGAGCCAGTCGGGCAGCGGATACGATCCGACGACAGTGGTTTTGATGCGCGGTGGTTTCATCGCGGCGATTATAATTCACCGGATGGTTACATTCGCGAATGTGGAAGCGCTGGAAGAGGCCATGACACGGCCTTCGCCCGAGCTTGCCGCGGATCTCGCGCGCGCGCCCGGCGACATCCTGATCCTGGGGGTGGGCGGCAAGATGGGACCTACGCTGGCGCGCATGGCGAAACGCGCGGCGCCGGACCGGCGCGTGATCGGCGTGGCGCGCTTCTCGGAAAAGGGCCTGCGCGAAAAACTCGGGGGCCAGGGCGTCGAGTGCATCGCCTGTGACCTGCTCGACCGCGCGGCGCTGGAACGGCTGCCGCGCTCACCGAACCTGGTGTTCATGGCCGGCCACAAGTTCGGCGCCGCGGGCAATTCCGCCTTCACCTGGGCGATGAACGTGCGCGTTCCCTATATGGTGGCGGACACCTTTCGCGAGTCGCGTACGGTGGTCTTTTCCACCGCCTGCGTTTATCCGTTCGCGGACGTCAATGGGAAGGGCGCCGGCGAGCAGACGCCGACGCTGCCGCCGCCCGGGGACTACGCGACTTCCTGCGTCGGCCGGGAGAAGGCTTTCGAATACGGCTCGCTGACGCATGGCACTCCGGGCCGGTTGGTGCGCCTCGAGTATGCAATCGACATGCGTTACGGCGTGCTGCACGACGTGGCGGAAAAGGTCTTCGCCGGCCAGCCGGTGGACGTCGCCATGGGCCATGTCAACGTGATCTGGCAGGGCGACGCGAACGAGCAGGCACTGCGCCTGCTCGCGCATTGCACCGCGCCGGCGTCTCCACTGAACGTGAGCGGCCCGGAAGTCGTCAGCGTGCGCTGGCTCGCCGACGAATTCGGCAAGCGCTTCGGCAAGAAAGCGATAGTGATCGGCAACGAGGCGCCTACAGCATGGCTGGTGGACAGCCGGGCAGCGCAGGCGCTGCTCGGCCCGGCGCGCGTGCCGCTGGCGACGATGATCGACTGGCAGGCCGACTGGATCGTGCGCGGGATGCCGGGTCTCGGCAAGCCGACCCATTTCGAAACGAGGGATGGAAAGTACTGAGCATCCCCTGAAGGACCAGCACCTGGCTGGCTGCCTTGCGCTGTCCCGGTCGGCGAACTGGAACCAGAATGAAGCAGATTGGCGGGTGATGCTCGCCATCGGGCGCGGCTGGGGCCTGACGCTGGCCGACGGCACGCTCGCTGCCTCGACCGTGATTCTTCCGTATGGCGGCAAATTCGCCTGGATCAGCATGGTCCTCGTGCTGCCTGAGCACCGCCGCAAGGGCTACGCGAGCCTGCTGCTGCAGAAGGCGCTGCAGGAGAACGCGCGCCTGGGCCTGATCTCCATCCTGGATGCCACGCCCGCGGGACATGAGGTGTACGTGCAGGAGGGATTCCAGGACCGCTGGGGCTTCAAGCGCTTTTCGCTTTCGTCGTTTGCAAAAGACATTCCATTGGAAAAGGAAGTTCGCCCCATCGTGAAGACCGATTGGCCGGCGATCCTGGAACTCGACCTGCGGGCGTTCGGCGCGAGCCGCGAGCGGCTATTGCGCAACCTGGCGTCGCGCTTGCCGGAAGCAGCGCTGGCCGTGGAGAGCGACGGGAGGCTCGCTGGTTTTGTGCTGGGCCGCGAGGGCCGGGAAGCCCGCCAGATCGGGCCGCTGGTCGCGCGTGATGAGAGTGCGGCAAACCGGCTCCTCAACGCCGCGGTGGCCGGCGTGCGGCCGCCGGTCTATATCGACATCGTGGACCACGCGCCTGCGTTGCAGGCCTGGGCACTGGCGCGGGGTTTTGCGTTCCAGCGGCCGTTCACGCGCATGGTGCACGGCGCCGGAACTGCTCCGGCGCCGGGGGAGGAAACCCTTGTCTTCTGCCCGGCCGGCCCGGAGCTGGGATAACTACTTCGTCATCTTCACCGAACGGTCGAGAAACTCGTTGGTGTAGGTCGTCTTGACGTCGAAGGGCTTGTCGATGCCGACGTAGTCGCGCACCAGTTCATAGTCGGCCTTCATGCGCGCATCGTCATGGATGCCGAGCGCGATCTCGCGCGAATACTTGTCGCTCATCAGCACTTCCACCAGCTGCCAGTTGACCAGCTCGTTGTCGAAGCTGAGGGCGCCGTTGGCGTCGATCAATGCCTGCACGCAGGGTTTCGGGTCCTTGACGCAGGCAGCGAATGCGCGCTGGCTTACTTTGACGAACTTGTCGATCACCGGCTTGTTCTTCGCCAGGAACTCGGCGTTCACGATCACCGAGTTGCCGTAGGGGTTCAGCCCGACCTCGCGCCAGGCGAGGAAGCCCATGTCGGCGCCGAGCTCCTTCTGGAACACGTGGTGGATGTTGTAGAACGACGTCGTCACGTCGATCGCCTTCGACTTCAGCGCCGACAGCTTCGAGTTGGCGTCGATGTTCACCCAGGTCACCGACTTCGGGTCGATGCCGTTCGCCTTGGCGAGCGCCGGCCACATCACGCGCGCGCCGTCGCCGGCCGGGTTGCCGATCTTCTTGCCGGGGAAATCCTTGATGCCGTTGATACCCGAGCTCTTCAGCCAGTACATGCCCTGCGGCGAGTTGGCGTAGACGTTGAACACGCCGACCGTGTCGGCGCCCTTGCCCTTGGCCACCAGCACGCCGCCCATGTCGGCGAGGCCGATCGGGTTCGCGCCGGCGCCGACCTTCTGCGTCGCCAGTGCCGAACCCTTGCCCGGCTCCAGGTTCAGGTCGATGCCTTCCTTGGCGTACCAGCCGAGCTTCTTGGCGTAGTAGTAGGGGGCGTGGTCGCCGCCCGGCACCCAGTTCAGGATGAAGTCGAGCTTCTGCTGGGCCGCGGCGGGGCCGGCGGCGAGCGTGACGAAAGCGGCAAATGCGACAACGACTGTCTTGTGCATGTAGGTCTCCTTTGCGGGCGATGGTAGAAGCGGGCTGCCCGAGTGTCAACGGCCGCGTGGCCGCAGCTATAATTTAACCGGCTGGTTACTTCATCATGAATGCATCCGAGATCCCCACCGACCTCCTTGGCCTCCTGCGCCGCGGCACCGCCATCCCCGCCCATCCACTCGCGCTGGACGCGCAGCGGCGCCTCGATTCGCGCCGCCAGCGCGCGCTGACCCGCTACTACCTAGACGCGGGCTCGGGCGGCCTGGCGGTCGGCGTGCACGCCACCCAGTTCGCGATCCGCGAGCAGGGCATGTACGAACCGGTCCTCAGGCTGGCCGCCGACGAAGCACGGTCCTGGGCAAAACGGCCGGTTTTCCTTGTGGGAGGCCTGTCCGGGAAAACCGCCCAGGCGAAAGAGGAAGCCGCCATCGCGCGCGGCACCGGCTACCACGCCGGCATGCTGTCGCTGGCGCCGATGAAGGGCGCATCGGTGGACGAGCTGGTCGCGCATTGCGCGGCGGTGGCCGCCGAAATCCCGCTGGTGGGTTTCTATCTGCAGCCCGCGGTCGGCGGCCTCCACTTGCCGATGGAATTCTGGCGCCGCTTCTGCGAAATCGACAACGTCATCGCGGTCAAGATCGCGCCGTTCAACCGCTACCGTACGCTGGACGTGGTGAAGGGGCTGGTGGCCGCGCGCGCAGAGGACCGGGTGACGCTCTACACCGGTAACGACGACCACATCGTTCTCGACCTGCTGAGCCCGTTTGCGGTCAAGCGCGGCAGCGAAGAGGTGCGCGTCCGGATCAGGGGCGGCCTGCTGGGCCACTGGAGCGTCTGGACGAAAAGCGCTGTGAATCTTCTGGAAAGAATTAAAAATCTGAAAGAAATAAATTCAGACATTCTTGCGCTGGATTCCAAGGTCACCGACGCGAACAGCGCGTTCTTCGACGTCGCCAACGATTTCGCCGGCTGCATTCCGGGCTGCCACGAAGTGCTGCGGCGGCAGGGGCTGCTGGAGGGCACCTGGTGCCTGGATCCGAAGGAGGTCCTGTCGCCCGGCCAGGCCGAAGAGATCGACCGGGTCTATGCCGCCTACCCGGAGATGAACGACGACGCTTTCGTTCGAGAGAATCTATCGAAATGGCTTTCATAGAAAAAGCCGTTTATGAAAAGACCGGGCACTTCACGGTTCCCGGGGTGTTCGCGCCCGCCGAAATGGACGCGGCGATCGAGGACATCGGGCGCTGGGGCGAGGAGTTCCTGCGCGAGCTGCCCGCCGAGCAGCGGCGCTGGTACCTGGACGGCGGCGTGAAGGCGCGCGACGTGCTGCGCAAGCTCGACAACCCGCACCATCACCGGGAATCGATCCGCAAGCTCGCGCGCGATGCGCGGCTGGTATCGCTGGTCGAAGGCGCGATAGGCAAAGGAGTGTCGGTCTACTTCAGCCAGATTTTCTTCAAGCCGCCCGAGGGCGGGGGCCCGAAGCCGCCGCACCAGGACAATTTCTACTTCGGACCGCGCGATCCGGAAGCGCTGGTCACCGCGTGGCTCGCCTTCGACGACGCGACGGTGGAGAACGGCTGCATGTATTTCGGGGAAGGCTCGCATCGCAGCCCCGTGATTCCTCATGTGGCGCCCGCCGGCGAACCTTTCAATCTGCAGGTGCCGTCGGTGCAGATGGCGATGACGCCTGCGCCGGTGCCGAAGGGTGGCGTGTCGTTCCACCATGGCGGCGTGTTGCACCAGTCCGGCCCGAATCATTCGCAGCGCTGGCGCCGTGCCTGTGCACTGCACTACGTGCGCAACGACAATGCCTTCGACACGCCTGCGCTGCCGTACGATGCAGCAATGTTCCTGAGGGTTACGTGAACGATACCGTCCGGCGCTACGTGTTCGCGATCATCGCGCACCTCGCGCTGCTGCTGGCGTGGTACCTGTTCGTCGCGCTCGGCAACGTGCCGAAATTCGTCATGCCGTCGCCGGTAGACACTCTGAACGCGCTGCTGCAGCCAAACTACAGCTGGTGGACCAACATCTCGGTCACCGCCACCGAGATCTTCGGCGGCTACTTCCTCGCGCTGGTGGCGGGTGTGGCGCTGGCGCTGGCCTTCAGCTGGTCGAAGACGCTGGAATCGTTCTTCATGCCGCTGCTGGTGTCGCTCAACATGATTCCGAAGGTGGCGCTCGGGCCGCTGATCATCGTCTGGTTCAAGTACGGCGTGTTCCCGAACACCATCATGGCGTTCTCGATCTGCGTGTTCCCGATCCTGCTCACCACCGCGCGCGGCCTGCGCGAAGTCGAGCCCGAACTGCTCGATCTCGTGAATGCGCTCAAGGGTTCGCGCTGGCAGCTGTTCACCAAGATCCAGCTGCCGGGCGCGCTGCCGTACATCTTCGCCGGCATGAAGGTGGCGGCGATCCTCGCGGTGGCGGGCGCCATCGTCGGCGAGTTCCTCGGCTCGGACAAGGGCCTGGGCTACCTGATGCTGCAGGTGCAGGTGACGCTGGACACGCCGGCGATGTTCATGGCGGTGATACTGATCACGCTGCTCGGCATGCTGTTGTACGGGCTGGTTCTAGGCCTCGAAAAGCTTCTGGTGGTGAAGGACGCCCGTGTCAGCTGAGCCCTTCATCCATCTCCGGGGCGTCAGCAAGACTTACCGCACCGGGAAGAAAGAGCACCTCGCGGTTTCCGACGCGACCTTCGACGTCATGCCGGGCGAACTGGTATCGCTGGTCGGGCCCTCGGGCTGCGGCAAGTCGACGCTGCTGAAGATCCTCGCCGGCCTGCACCCGCACGACGGCGGCGAGCTGAGAATCGGCTCGGCGACCCATTCCTTCGATCCCTCGCGCGACGTCGGCATGGTGTTCCAGGCGCCGCTTTTGCTGAAGTGGCGACGCATCCTCGAGAACGTGCTCCTGCCCGCGGAGATTCTCGGCCTGCCCATGGGCGAGGCGCGCGAGCGCGCGACGGCGCTGCTCGCCCTGGTCGGGCTCAAGGGCTATGAGGAGAAGTATCCCTACGAGCTTTCCGGCGGTATGCAGCAGCGCGCCGCGATCGCACGATCCCTCGTACACGATCCCAAGCTGGTCCTGATGGACGAGCCGTTCGGCGCGCTCGACGCGCTGACGCGCGAAAAGATGAACCTTGAGCTGCTGCGCATCTGGAAGGAATCCGGCAAGACGATCGTCTTCGTCACGCACGGGATTTCAGAGGCGGTGTTTCTTGGCACGCGCGTGGTGGTGCTCACAGCGGGACCCGCGCGCATGGCGGACAACTTCGAGATCGACCTGCCGCACCCGCGCACGCTGGACATGAAGACGCACGAGCGCTTCGGCGAGTACACGCGGCGCATCTACAAGCTGCTGGGGATGGAGTGAAGGCCAAAGGGCGCGACCCGGAAAAGAATCGCGGGCGCATCCTTGCCGCGGCTCTGGAGGAATTCGCGCGTTACGGCCTGGGCGGCGCGCGCGTGGACCGCATCGCGGCGCGCGCCGGCGCCAACAAGCGAATGCTGTACTACTACTACGGCAACAAGGAGGAGCTGTTCCTCGCGGTACTGGAGTCGCGCTACGCGCACATCCGCCGCGCCGAGCTCGGGCTGCGCCTAGGGGCGCTCGATCCGGCCGAGGGCATCCGGCGCCTGATCGCCTTCACCTGGAACTACTACCTGAAGCACCCGGAGTTCCTCACGCTGCTTAATAGTGAGAACCTGCACCGCGGCCGCCACATCCGCCGCTCGCGCCAGATCGCCGCGATGCACTCGCCGCTGATCGCCACGCTGCGCGATCTTCTCGAGCGCGGCGCGCGCGCGGGAAAGTTCCGGCGCGGCGTGGATCCGGTGCAGCTCTACATATCGATCGCCGGCCTGGGCTACTTTTACCTGGGCAACCGGCACACGCTGTCGACCATCTTCGAGCGCGACCTGCTCGCCGCACGCAGTAAGGTGGAGCGGCTTCGGCACATGACCGGGCTCGTGCTGGGCTATCTGGAGAAATAGCGAATATGCCGAGCCGCGAACGAGTACTGGCGCTGGTCGCCATGGTGGAAGAAGGCAAGTATGTCGAGGCGATCGAGGAGTTCTACACGCCCGACGCGACCATGCAGGAGAACGACGAATCTCCGCGCGGCGGGCGCGAGGTGTTGATGGCGGGCGAACGCAAAGTGCTCGCGGCGCACAAGAGCGTGCGCACCGAGCCGGGCTCCTCGTTCCTGCTGGACGGCGACCGGGTGGTGATCCACTGGCGCTTCAAATTCGTGCGCGCCGACGGCAAGCGCTTCCGCATGGACGAGTTGGCGCTGCAGCGCTGGCGCGGCGACCGGATTTCCGAGGAGCGCTTTTTCTACGACCCGGAGCAAAGGCGCCGGTTGTCTTGACGGACATCCCTGAGGGAGAGGCAATGCAAAAGCGTATCGGCATCATCATGAACGGCGTCACTGGACGCATGGGCACCAACCAGCACCTGCTGCGTTCGATCCTCGCCATCCGCAAGGAAGGCGGCGTCGCGCTGAAGGACGGCACGCGGCTGATGCCCGACCCGATCCTGATCGGGCGCAATCCGGAGAAGCTGGCGAAGCTGGCGAAGCAGCACGGCGTCGAGCGATACTCCGTCGACCTGAAGAAGGCGCTGCAATCGAAAGACGATGCGATCTTCTTCGATGCGGCTTCCACGCAGTTGCGGCCGAAGCTTCTCAAGCAGGCGATTGCCGCCGGCAAGCACGTTTACTGCGAGAAGCCTGTCGCCACTACGCTCGCCGAGGCCATCGACCTCTACAAGGCGGCGAAGAAGGCGAAGATCAAGCACGGCGTGGTGCAGGACAAGCTGTGGCTGCCCGGCATGCTGAAACTCGCCAAGCTGCGCGACGAGGGCTTCTTCGGCAAGATCCTGTCGGTGCGCGGCGAGTTCGGCTACTGGGTATTCGAGGGCGACGTGCAGTCGGGGCAGCCGCCCGCGCAGCGGCCGTCCTGGAATTACCGCAAGCAGGACGGCGGCGGCATCATTCTCGACATGCTGTGCCACTGGCGCTACGTGCTCGACAACCTGTTCGGCGAAGTGCAGTCCGTGTCGTGCCTGGGTGCGACCCACATCCCGTTTCGCTGGGACGAGGCGGGCAAGAAGTACAAGGCAACCTCGGATGATGCGGCCTATGCCACGTTCAAGCTCGCCGGTGGCGCCATTGCGCATTTCAATTCTTCATGGACGGTGCGCGTGCGGCGCGATGACCTGTTGACGCTGCAGGTGGACGGCACCAAGGGAAGCGCGGTCGCCGGGCTGCGCGGCTGCCGTGTGCAGTCATATGCCGATACGCCGAAGCCGGTGTGGAATCCGGATGTGCCGCAGCCGATCAACTTCTTCGACGGCTGGAAGGAAGTGCCCGACGAGGGTTACGACAACGCTTTCAAAGTGCAGTGGGAAATGTTTCTCAGGCATGTCGCGGGCGAGGGGCCGTTCCGCTGGGGGCTTCTCGAAGGCGCCAAAGGCGTGCAGCTTGCCGAGCTCGGGCTGAAGAGCTGGAAGCAGAAGAGATGGCTGGACGTGCCGAAGATCAAGGCGTGAAGCGATTTGTCTCCCTGCTGCTGGTTCTTTTTTCGGTCCAGGCTGCGGCCCAGTACCCTGCCAAACCCGTGAAGGTCGTGCTGCCCTTCCCGCCGGGCGGGCCGACCGACGTGGTCGGCAGGCTGCTGGCGCAGAAGCTCGCCGAACAGGCGGGACAGAATTTCCTGATCGAGAACCGCGCGGGCGGTAACGCCACCATCGGCTCGAACGAGGTTGCGAAGAGCGCAGCCGACGGCTACACGCTGCTGTTCAACGCCTCGATCTTCAGCATCACGCCGTTCCTCTCGAAAAGCGTGCCCTATGACGTGCAGAAGGACTTCACGCCGATCGCGCTGGTGGCCAAGGGGCCGCTGGCGGTTTCCGTTTCTTCTTCTCTCGGCTTCAATAATTTGAGAAACCTCATTGAATATGCGAAAGCGAACCCCGGAAAACTTGCGTTTGCCATCGGCTCCGTCGGTTCGGCGGGGCATCTGGGCACCGAACTGCTCAAGCGGGTCGCAGGAATCGATGTCCTGATCGTCCCTTACAAGGGCTCTACGCCGGCCTACCAGGACCTGCTCGGCGGGCAGATCCAGGGCTTCCTCGATCCGGTACTCGGCGCACAGCCGCACTGGAAGGGCGGCAAGATGAAGGTGCTGGCCGTGACCTCGCTGAAGCGCCTGCCCTCGGCGCCCGACACGCCGGCCGCCGCTGAGACGCTGCCGGGCTATGAGTTCTACACCTGGTACGGCTTGTGGGGCCCGGCCAGCCTGCCGCGCGACATCGCCGTCAGGCTGAATGCCGAGGTGAACAAGGCGCTTGGCTCCGATTTGCGCGAAAAGCTGCTCGCGCAGGGATACGAACTCGCGCCGGGTTCACCCGAGGACTTCGCGAAGTTCCAGCGCGAGGATATGGCGCGCTCCGGGAAGATCATTGCGGAGGCCGGCATCCGTGCCGAATAAGGAAACGGTTGGCGTGATCGGTCTCGGCCTCGTCGGCCGGGCAATCGCCGCCCGGCTCGGCGCCGCGGGATTCGATGTCCTGGGCTTCGACAAATCCGCAGAGGCGATGGGCGCTTTCGATGGCCGCGCCACGGCGGACGCAAAACGCGCGAAGCGCATCGTGCTGGCTGTCTTCGATACCCCGGACGTGGAGCAGGTGGCCGCCGAGGCCAGGCCCGAATTTTTCATCGACTGCACCACCGGCGATCCGCTGCGCATCGAGGCGCTCGCCAGGCGCCTGGCGGGTGACGGCGTGCGCTACGTAGAGGCGCCGATGTCCGGTTCCTCCGACACCATCAAGCGCGGCGAGGCGACCATGTTCGTCGGCGGCGACCCCGCGGGCTGCGAGGACCTGCTTGCGGCGATTACGGCGCGCCGCTACCGGATCGGCGCGGTCGGCATGGCGACGCGCGCCAAGCTGGCGATCAACCTGGTGCTGGGACTCAATCGCGTGGCGCTCGCCGAGGGCATGGTGTTCGCCGAATCGCTCGGCATTCCGCGCAAGCAGTTCCTCGACCTGGTGCGCGGTTCGCCAGTAGCTTCCGTCGCGGCACTCGCCAAGGGAGAAAAAATGGCGTCCGGCGATTTCGTGCCGGATTCACGCATCCGGCAGCACCTGAAAGACGTGCGGCGCATCCGGGAGTACGCGCATTTCCCGCTGCCCCTCACCGAAGCGCACGAAAGGCTGCTCGACGAGGCAGTCGCCGCTGGCGATGGAGAACTCGACAACGCGGCGATCATCCGCCGCTGGAGGACTGAATGAAACGCGACACCATCCTGACCATCAAGCTGCCCCGCGGCGGCTTGCTGGAAGAGTACGCCGTAAGGGAAGCCAGGCAATTCAAAAAGCCATCCGCTGCCTTCACTCGCGTCGCCTACGCGGCCGCGCACGTGGTCGCCGACCCGCTGTCGGCGAAGGAGCCGTGGCTGGACGCGGCCATCGACTGGGACACCACCATCGCCTACCGCAGGCACCTCTCCTCCTGGGGCTTCGGCATCGCCGAAGCGATGGACACGGCGCAGCGCGGCATGGGGCTGGATTGGACGAATTCGCTCGAATTGATCCGCCGGACCCTCGAGGGGGTGCCGGGAGCCGTGGTGGCATCGGGGGCAGGGACTGATCATTTGCAGGGGCGTGCGTCCGTTGCGGAGGTCATTGCTGCCTATGAGATCCAATGCGCAGCCATCGAAAAGCTGGGCGGCCGGATCATATTGATGGCAAGCCGCGCGCTCGCCGCGAGCGCCAAATCGCCCGACGACTACGCGAAGGTGTACGACCGCGTTCTCGGGCAAGTGAAGCAGCCGGTGATCATCCACTGGCTGGGGGAGATGTTCGACCCGGCGCTGGCGGGCTACTGGGGGAAGAAGGACCACTACGAAGCAATGGACGTCTGTCTTTCGGTTTTGGAAAAAAACAAATCGAAAGTGGATGGAATAAAAATATCCCTGCTCGACAAAGACAAAGAGATCGCCATGCGTCGCAAGCTCCCCAAGGGCGTGCGCATGTACACGGGCGACGATTTCAATTTCGCCGAGCTGATCGAAGGCGACGCGCATGGCTGCTCGGACGCGCTACTGGGAATTTTTGACTCGATTGCCCCGGCTGCTTCCCAGGCCTTAACTTATCTTTCAGAAAAAAATATTTCCGGGTATCACGAGGTGCTGGCCCCAACCGTTCCGCTCTCCCGCCACATCTTCAAGGCGCCGACGCGCTTCTACAAGACCGGCGTCGTCTTCATGGCCTGGCTGAACGGCCATCAGGACCACTTCGTCATGGTGGGCGGCCAGCAGAGCGCGCGCAACGTGCAGCACCTCGCGGAACTGTTCAGGCTGGCGGACGGCGCAGGGCTGCTGCAGGACCCGGAATTGGCCTGCCGCCGCATGAAGCAACTGCTCTCGGTGCATGGAATTTAAGAAACTCAGCGAGGGTTTCGGCGCCGAGGTTTACGGCGTGGACCTGCGCGACGAGGAGATATTCGAGAAGATCAAGAAGGCTTTCTACGTGCACCAGGTCCTGGTGCTGCGCGGCCAGAAGCTGACCGCGACCGAGTTCCTGCAGTTCGCGCGACGCCTCGGCCCGCCCGAGCCGCACGTCATCAATCAGTTCCACCATCCCGAGCATGCCGACATCCTGATCCTCTCCAACGTCGAGAAGGACGGCAAGCCGACCGGGCTCGCCGATGCCGGTACCTACTTCCACACCGACTACTCGTACCTCGAAGTGCCGGCCCGCGCGACACTGCTCTATTCGATCCAGGTGCCGAGCAGGGGTGGTGAGACACTTTTTGCGAATCAATACCGTGCGTACGATGAATTACCGGAAGTGACTAGAATGAAGATTGATCCGCTTGTGGCGCTGCACCACTATGGCAACCGCGACGATCAGAACAAGCAGTCGCGCACCGTGGCCTCGGTGCTGACCGAGGAGCAGGAGAACAAGGTGACCTGGGTGAAGCACCGTGTTGCACGGCCGCATCCGGTGACCGGCCGCAAGGCGCTGTATTCGATATCGGGCAGTTCCTTCGGCATCGAGGGCATGGACGAGGACGCGTCCCGTCGCCTGCTGGAGGAACTGAAGGCGCACGCGACGCAGGAAAAGTATCAGCTGCGCCTGAAATACGGCGTTGGCGATGTCGTTGTCTGGGACAATGCTTCATTGCTGCATTCGGCGACGCTCACGGATCAGGGAGATCCGCGCACGCTCTGGCGTATTACCGTCAAGGAGGAAGGGAGACCATGAAAACCAAGTTGCTGTTCATTGCTATCGCTTCGGCATTTTCTCTGCAAGCGGCCGCGCAGGGCCTTACGCTGCACGGCGCATCCCAGTTCCCGGACGAGCACGTCTTCACCCGTACGCTGGTGCGGTTCCAGGAACTGGTCGAGAAGTATTCGGGCCAGAAAATTACCTGGGTACTGCACAAAAACTCCGAGCTCGGGCTGGAGAAGCAGTACTTCGAATACATGGCCCAGGGCAAGGCGGTGGACTACGGCATCGTGTCCCCGGCGCATATGTCGACCTTCTCCAAGGCGGCGCCGTTCATCGACGCGCCGTTCCTGTTCCGTGACCTCGACCACTGGAACAAGGTGCTGGACGCCGACCTGCTCAAGCCGGTCGCCGACGAGATCAACCAGAAGGCCGAGGTGATGCTGATCGGCTACGCCGGCGGCGGCACGCGCAATATCTTCGTCAACAAGCCGGTGCGCAATCTCGCCGACATGAAGGGCCTCAAGGTTCGCGTGCAGGGTGCGCCGATCTGGTCGAAAACCTTCGCCGCGGTCGGCATGTCGCCGACGGTCATCGCCTACAACGAGATCTACAACGCCATCCAGAACAACGTGATCGCGGCGGGCGAGAACGAGGCGGCCGGCGTGGAGCAGATGAAGTTCTACGAAGTCGCGCCGCAGCTGTCGATGACGCAGCACGCCATCACCATCCGGCCGATCTGCTTCTCGACCAAGACCTACAACAAGCTCGACAAGAACCTGCAGGCCGCGATCCTCAAGGCCGGCAAGGAGGCGGGCGCGTATGGGAGAAAAGCGGAATCCTCGGAGGACGAGCTGAAGCTGGTCGCGCTGGAGAAGGCCGGCAAGCTCACGCGCGTGCCGTTCACCGACCGCGCGCAGATGATCAAGCTGACCGCGCCGGT
>Ga0134124_10002983_pt1 | contig 13634 bp, 10 predicted proteins | sample KB304_FD_96880 | JGI IMG/M metagenome (GOLD analysis project Ga0134124, IMG submission 96880) | Terrestrial soil microbial communities without Nitrogen fertilizer from Kellogg Biological Station, Michigan, USA - KB3-0-4 | ecosystem: Environmental > Terrestrial > Soil > Unclassified ... | reverse complement strand
TGACCAAGGTCGTGCCATTTCTCGTCGAGGACATGCTGCAGGAAAGGGGCGGCATCTATTCGAAGGGCGCTGACTGGAGCTCGTATGCGGTGACTGACGGACTGCTCGTCACGGGGCAGAACCCGCAATCGTCGGAGGCGGCGGCAGACGCGCTGCTGGGGCTTTTGAGGAAGTGATCGATCAGGCCACGCACCACGCTGGAAACGGACGGCGACCTGCGAGCGAGCTCGCGACCAACATCAACGAGAACGGCAAGCCGGCGCTCGAACTGGTCGATTGATCGCAAGACAAAGGGACATCTGTCACTGACGTCGAGCAGGTCGCTTCCATCAGAAATGCAATTCGCAATCCATAGAGCTTTATGTCAACGCCCCATCCGATTCACTCGGTGAGCGAACTCGCTGCAGAACCCGCATACCGCACCATCGACGGCGTGTCGATTCGCTTCATCGAGAGCGAAGCACGAGGAGATTCGCACGCGCTTTTGCTCAGCCCGTGGCCCGAGAGCATCCTTGCCTATGAGCCGACGTGGCAACGCCTCGCGCAGACCACGCATCTGGTGGCGATCGACCTCCCCGGTTTCGGTCGTTCGGAAGGACAGCACAGGTTCATGTCGCCGCAGGCGATGGGTGACTTCATCGTCCGTGCGGCCGACGCGTTCGGCCTGGAGCAGCCGCATGTCATTGGACCCGACGTCGGCACGTCGGCCTCGCTGTTCGCTGCGGCGAAGCATCCCGGCAGGCTGCGCAGTCTGGTCATCGGCGCCGGCGGGGCTGCCGTTCCGCTCCAGCTGGGCGAACCCTTGCACGGCTGGGTGCACGCGAGCGACCTCGAACAGTACCGCCACATGGGCGGACGACCGATCGTCGAACGCGCGATGCAGAAGCTCGAGCGCCACGTGCTCAGCGAGACGGCTCGCGAGGACTATTTCGCTTCCTACGAGGGCCATCGATTCGCGGAGTCGATGCGTTACGTGCAGTCCTTTCCGAAGGAACTTCCCGTGCTGCGCGACCTGCTGCCTCGCATCCAGACGCCGGTGCTGATCATTTCTGGCCGCAGGGACGCGGTCGTGCCTCCGGTCAATGCCGAATACCTCCATGAACGGCTGCCGCGCAGCGAGCTTCACCTGCTCGACGCCGGTCACTTCGTGTGGGAAGACGCCGCCGACGAATGCGCCGCTCTCGTCACTGCGTGGTGGAACAACGGCCACAAGGCGTGAAAGCGAGATGGCCAACCACGCCTGAGATCACGCGAGCGGGATCGCGGGCTCGTCGATCACGCTTGCGTCACCACCGCGGATGGGGCCTGCGATCCACGCGTTCAGCTCGTGCGGGGTGCCGAGCCTGATCGCGCTCACCTCGTCGAGCCGGGCGAACTGCGCCGGGGTCAGCGTCACGTCCAGCGCGCCGAGGTAGTCGTCGAGCTGCGCGACGCTGCGCGGGCCGATGATCGGCACGTACGCCGTGGCCGCCCGCGCCCCGTGCTGCCGCATCCAGGCGATGGCGACATGGGAGGCCGGCACGCCGATCTCGGCCGCGACGTCGAGGACGGCGTCGACGATCGCGGTCTTCTGCGCGGTGTCCTCGAAGAACCCGACGGCCTTGAGGGCGCTGATCCGGCCGGTGGCGCCCTGGCGGTACTTGCCGCTCAGCAGACCGCCGCCGAGCGGGCTCCACAGCGCCGCGCCCAGGCCAAGCGCCTGCGCCATCGGCAGCAGCTCCCGCTCGGCGGTGCGCTCGACCAGGCTGTACTCGACCTGGATCCCGGCGACCGGGGACCAGCCGCGCAACTCGGCGACGGCGGCCGCGCGCGACACCCGCCAGGCCGGGAAGTTCGACAGCCCGAAATAGCGGATCTTTCCGGCGCCGACCAGGTCGTCCAGGCCGCGCAGGATCTCCTCCATCGGGGTCAGGCCGTCGGGGGCGTGCACCCAGTACATGTCCAGGTAATCGGTGTTCAGGCGGCGCAGGCTGGCCTCGAGGGCCTGGACCATGTAGCGGCGGCTGTTGCCGGTGTTGGAGACGGTCTGCGGTCCGACGCCGTTCATGCTGTATTTGCCCGCCAGCACGAAGTGGTCCCGATCGGCGCCCAGGAACTCGCCGAGCAGGCGCTCGGATTCGCCGGCCTGATAGTTCTCGGCGGTGTCGATGAGCGTGCCGCCGGCTTCGGCGAATCGGTCGAAGATCTTGCGGGCCTCGGCGGGCTCGGCGCCGGGGCCCCAGCCCCCACCGGCGCGCCAGCCGGTGCCGAAGTTGGCGGTGCCGAGGCCGTACTCGGACACGCGCAGGCCGTTGTTGCGCCCGAAGGTCGTGTATCGCATGGGTGGATATCTCCTAAGACGAGTAAGACGAGCAATTGGTATTGCGTAAACGTGGACGCCGTTCTTGGCGCCCACGGGCGAGCAACCACGGCGGCAACGGCAAGCCGGCCGTGGTGGAAGGTGGGCGGGTCAGCGGGGGACGGTCACGACGATCTTGCCGACCTGGGACCCGGACTCGAGACGACGGTGGGCCGCGACGATGTCCTGCAGCGCGAAGACGGTGTCGATGACCGGTCGCAGGGTCTTGCGGGCAATGCCGTCAAGAACCCAGTCGACGGCGACCTTGCGGCGTTCGACGTCGGTGGTGAGCTCGAAGAGCTTGTACCCCCGCAGGGTCAGGCTCTTGTTGATCAACCCCATCACCGGCAACGTCGTGGCCTCGCTGCTCAGCGCACCGTAGACGATCACGATCCCGCCGGGCGCGGCGGCGCCGATCAAGCCCGCCAGGGCAGGTCCTCCCACGGGGTCGAAGATGACACGCGCACCGTGACCGTCGGTGAGCTCGTTCACACGGGTGGCCACGTCTTCCTCGCCCGTGACGACCACGGCCTCGGCGCCTTCGTCGAGGAGCCGCCGGCGCTTGGCGCTGCTGCGGGTCAGTGCCACGGGCCGGGCCCCCACGCTGCGGGCCACCTGGATCGCGGCCAGCCCGACGCTGCTGGAGGCGGCCGGGATGAGCACCGTGTCACCCGCCTTCAGCTGCGCGGTCTCGATGAGGGCGCCGTAGGCGGTCAGGTACTGCCCCCACAGGGCCGCGGCTTGCTCCCAGGACAGCGAGTCGGGGTGCCTGGCCACCGCGGTGGCGGGCGCGATGGCCAGCTCGCCGTGGATGGGGTAGTCGGTGACCCAGAAGCAAGGGAGCATGCTGACGGCATCGCCGACGCTGAAGCCTTCGACTTCCGGGCCGATGGCGTCGACCTCACCGGAGGCCTCCCATCCGATACCCGAGGGAAGCTCCACGCGGTGGTTGTTGCGGAGCATGGCATCTGCTCGGTTCAGCCCGAGAGCACGGGTGCGTACGCGGATCTCGCCCTGCCCGGGTTCGCGGACCACGATGTCGTCCAGGGTGAGGACCTCGGGGCCGCCGGTGGCGTGAAATCGGACGATTCTGCTCATGCGAGTGGTCTTGCCTTTCAAGTCTGCGGAAGGAAGTGACAGCCCGGCGGTTGGCCATCACGCGGTGATCTCGGGCACCTTGTCGAGCTCTTCTTGGTCTGCGCTCCTGTGCGTCTGCGCGGTCGCCCTGCGGCGCTCCCGCATTCCGGACAGAGCGGCGAGCAGGCCGATGGCCGCGAGCACGGTGACGGCGACCATGGCGGGGGTGAAACCGGCGAGCAGGGCGTCGGGCCCGCTCTTGCCTTCGTTTCCTGCGGTGAGGACCGCGGTGACGATGGCGAGGCCAATTGCCCCGCCGACCTGCATGGAGGTGTTCAGCAGGCCGCCGGCCAGGCCCTGTTCGTGGTCAGGGATCCCCGAGGTGCCCTCGATCTGGAAGGACGCGAACGCGAATGTCATTCCGATGCTGAGCAGGAGCATGCTGGGCAGCACACCCACGGCGTAGGGGTGGTTCCGGGCGATGGCCAGGAAGAGCGCGTAGGCGACCACATGCGCGCTGAGGCCAGCGACGATGCTGCGCGATGTGCCGAATCGCGCGATCAGGTGCGGGATGTGCGGCGAGGCGACGGTGACGATGGCGGCAGCGGGAAGGAAGCCGAGCGCGCTGCGCAGCGCCGACCACCGCAGCACTTGCTGGAAGTACAGCGTCACCACGAACTGGAAGCCGACATAGGCGCCGAAGAACACCGACAGGCCCACGTTGGCACGCACCAGGGCGCTTGAGCGCAGGATGCCCAGACGGATCAGCGGCTGCGCGCCGCGCAGCTCGATGAGCACGAAGGCGGCCAGCAGTGCGGCCGCGAGCCCGAACTCCACCAGCGTGCTTGTCGTGGTCCAGCCCTTCTGCGGCGCTTCGACCACGACGTAGACGAGCAGCAGCATTCCGGCGACCAGGGTGAACGCGCCGGGCAGGTCGTAGCTGCCGACGGTGCGCGGGCCGTCCTTGGGCAGGACACGGATGGCCGCTGCCAGGGCGATCAGCGCGACGGGGGCCGGCAGGAGGAATGTCCAGCGCCAGCCAAGCGCGGTCAGTGCACCGGACAGCACCAGACCGCTCGAGAAGCCGCTGGCACCCAGGAGCGTGTAGATCCCGAAAGCCTTGTTGCGGGCGGGCCCCTCGGCGAACGTGGTCGTGATGATGGACAGCGCCGCGGGCAGGGTGAACGCCGCCGACACGCCCTTCAGGAAACGGGCGACGATCAGAAGGTTCCCGTCGTCGACCAGGCCGCCGACCAGCGAGGTCAGCGCGAAGACGGCGACCGCCACCAGGAAGACGCGGCGGCGGCCGAGGATGTCGGCGGCGCGTCCGCCCAGCAGCAGAAAGCCGCCATAGCCGAGGACGTAACCGCTGACGATCCATTGCAGCGCGCTTGTGGACAGGCCGAGGTCGGCCTGGATCGAGGGCAGGGCGACGCCCACCATGTTCACGTCCAGCGCGTCGAGGAACCCGGCGACCGAGACGGTGAGCAGGATCGCCCACAGTCGGGCGTTCCATGTGGGCGAGGACGTGGACAAGGGCGATGGTGCGGGAGGACTCATGCCGACAGCGCTGCGCTACGGCTACCTATTGCTGCTTCACGGCCTCGATCTGCACCAGCAGGTGGACGTTGTCGGGCACTCCGTAGACCAGGCCGTAGCTCATGCCCCACTGGCTGCGCTGGATGGTGGTTTCGAAGTCGCCACCGCAGACCTCGCGCTTGAACAGCGGGCTGTCGTAGCAGTTGAAGTTGCTGGCCTTGAGGGTCACCGGCTGGGTCTTGCCCATCAGCGTGAGCGTGCCCACGACTTCGCTGACCTTGTCGCCCTTGAACACGAACTTGTCGCCGACGAAGTGGGCGGTCGGGTTCTGCGCGGCGTTGAAGAAGTCGGGGCTGGAGAGGTGCTTGTCCAGCGCCGGGACGCCCGTGTCGATGGAGGTCGTGTCGATCGTGATGTCGACCTTGCCGGTCTTGGCCGCGCGATCGAACTCCACGCTGCCTTCCTTCTTGTCGAAGCGCCCGCGCAGGGTGGACGTGCCGAAGTGCACCGCTTCGAAGGTGACGCCCGTGTGCGTGGGGTCGACCGAGTAGGTGGCGCTTTCGGCGAAGGCGGCGGAAGCCAGGGTGGCCAGTGCGATCGTGGTGAGCAGGGCTTTCATCGTGCGAGGACTTTCGTCTTTGTGTTGAGGTGGAGGAAGGAGAAAGGAATCAGAGCGCCGAGATGCCGCGCAGGGCGAGCTTGAACTTCACCTGCACGTCGTTGGCGACCGTCGAGGTGTCGGCCCATTCGCCTTCACCGATCTTGAATTCGAGGCGCTTGATCGCGAACGCGCCGCTCGCCACGCTCACGCCGTTGGACTGCGTGAGCACCACGGGCACGACGACATCGCGCGTGCTGCCCTTGATGGAGAGTTGGCCGGTGACTTCGAACTTGCCGCCGCCCAGCCCCTTGATGGCGGTGGACTTGAAGGTCGCCTGCGGGAACTTGGCGGTGTTGAACCATTCCGACTTGGGGAGTTCGGCATCGGTTTCCGCGAAGCCGACGGTGGCGCTTGCCAGGTCGACGCTGAGCGCGACGCTGCCGCTGGCGGGCTGCTTCGGGTCGAGCGCGATCTTCGCGTCGAACTTGCGGAAGTGGCCGTCGACGGGCACGCCCATTTGCTTGCTGATGAAGTTGATCTCGCTTTGCTGCGCCACGAGCGTGGCGGGCGCGGGCTGGGCCTGCGCGCCGGGCGTGCCGAACAGCACGCCGGTCGTGAGCGCGGCGGTCAGCAGGAGGGGGAGGTATCTCATCGGCTGGATCCTTGGGTTGTGCGCGGATGGGTAGATGGGGGCCCGACGTGCCTCACGCCCGGCGGGGGTGCATGCGGCCGAGCAGGCCGTCGCGATCGACGAAGTGGTGCTTCAGCGCCGCGGCGATGTGCAGCACGACGAACACGGCCAGGGTCCAGGCGAGCACGCCATGCACTTCCTTGAGCGTGTCGGCCAGGGCCTTGTCCTTGGGGACGAAGTCGGGCAGGGGCAGCACGCCGAACCACACGATCTGCAGTCCGGTGGCCGAGCTGTAGGCCCAGCCGGCCAGCGGCACCGCGAAGAACAGCAGGTACATCGCGAAGTGCGAGAGGTGCGAGGCGCGGACCTGCCAGACCGCCATTCCGGCCGGCAGCGCCGGCGGGCGATGCGTGAGGCGCCACAGCAGGCGCAGGCCGGACAGGGCCAGGATGCTGATGCCGGCCCACTTGTGCCAGTTGAAGAGCTTCACCCGCGTGGGCGAGAACGGCAGGTCCGACATGTACCAGCCCAGCGAGAAGGCCAGCACGATCGCCAGCGCCAGCAGCCAGTGGAAGGCGATGGCGGTGAAGGTGTAACGAGGAAATGCGGAACTCATGCGGGGGCTGGTTCAGACGAAGGCGCGAGTGTGCCGGCTCAACGTGAATCCCGCTTTCACGCGACTTGGTTCTTTCATGCAAATACTTCGAATGGGGCCATTGGGCCGGGACGGGCCCTTGGTCGAGCGGACGGCGCCGGACTCCGCGGCCCGCCGGGCAGAATCACCAGCACATGAAGTACGCCTTCGCTCTCGTTGCATCCCTTGCTGGCGCTGCGCTGTCGCACGCGCAGCCTGCGCCGCCGACCCAGGACAACCCGCCGCCCACGCCGAGCTTCGAGGAGTGCGCGCGCATCGACAACGACGTGGAGCGGCTGCGCTGCTACGACCGGGCCGCCGGCCGCACGCGGCCCGAGCTGGTGCCGGCTGCGCAGGAAGCGCCACCCGCGGCGGGCCGGACCATCGAGTCCGCGGCCGAGCCCGCAGCGCTGGAGCCCGGGCTTGCCGGGCCGCCCGAGACGCCCAGCGTGCTGTCCAGGTTCTGGGAGCTCGATCGAGCCGACAAGCGCGGTGTCTTCAATTTCACCGGCTATCGCCCGAACTTCTTCCTGCCGGTGCACGTCTCGACGCAGATGAACACCACGCCCACGAGCCCGGCGCCCGACCACACCGCGACGGTGGGTCCCTACCAGCGCACGGAAGCGAAGTTCCAGATCTCGCTGCGGACGAAGGTCGCGCAAGGGCTGGTGCTGCCGGATGCGGACCTGTGGGTCGGCTACACGCAGCAATCGCTCTGGCAGCTCTACAACCACCAGAACTCCTCGCCTTTCCGCGACACGAACTACGAGCCGGAGGTGAACTACGTCGTGCCCGTGCCGCGCGGGCTGCAGGTGCTGCCGCTGGGCTGGCGCTGGCGCTTCGGCGAGTTCGGCTTCGCGCACCAGTCCAACGGGCAGTCGGGCGCGCTGTCGCGAAGCTGGAATCGCCTCTTCCTGGGCGGCGGGCTGGAGAACGACGACATCTCCTTCCTCGTTCGCTACAACCACCGCGTGCATGAGTCCAGCGGCACCGACGACAACCCCGATCTCGTGGACTACCGCGGCGCGACCGACCTCGTGCTGGCCTGGACGCCGGGCCGCGCCACCGCGTCGGTGACGCGCCGGGCGAATCTCGGCGACTTCTCCCGCGGCTCCTGGCAACTGGACTGGACGTATCCGGTGCATGCGGATTCGCCGCGCGCGCTGCGCTGGTATGTGCAGCTCTTCACCGGCTACGGCGAAACGCTGCTCGATTACAACTTCAAGCAGACCAGCCTGAGCGCGGGCCTGACGCTTTTCGAATTCTGATCAGGCGGCATTTCCCGCCGACGGCGCCGGCATTCGCGAGCCGACGAATATCTCCGGCTCGCCGGAAGTCTCTATCTTTCGCGCCGCACGCGGCCGCGCCGTCGCGCGCAAAAGCAGCGGGTTCAAATCCCTGCCCCTTGACCGATGGCAGGAGGTGGATCCCATGCTTGATTCGACAAATAAAAGCCGGCAGGCCGCCGAGGCGGTTCTCCAGCAGTATCTCGAGGAGATGAAGTGCGAGGCGACTCGCTCATTTGGCTATCCCCTGGCGAGGGATATCGATTGCGAGTTCCTTTCGAATTTCCTGGGCCTGCCGTTCAACAACATCGGGGACGCATTCGTCGACGGCACGTATCGGATCGACTCGAAGCGCTTCGAGCGCGAAGTGCTCGAATTCCATGCGCGGCTGACCCGTGCGCCGGATGGAGACTGGTGGGGCTACGTCACCCACGGGGGAACCGAAGGCAATATCTTCGGCCTCTATGCGGCGCGCGAGGCTTATCCGGGCGCGCGAGTCTATTTTTCGGCGGCGGCTCATTACAGTTTTCCGAAGGCCTGCCATCTCCTCAAATTGCCTGTCGAAATCATCGAATGTCAGGCGACCGATGAAATCGATTATTCCGCCCTGCGCAGGCGCTGCGCCGAGAACCCCGGCATGCCGGCGATCGTGGTCGCCAATATCGGAACCACCATGGCCGAGGCGCGCGACGATGTCCGGCAAATCAGGCTCGCCTTGGCGGAAGCGGGGGTGCGGGAATATTTCATCCATGCCGACGCCGCGCTGTGCGGCGGATATGCGGCATTCATGGAACCACGGCCCGCCTTCGATTTCGCAGACGGCGTGCACAGCATTTCCATCAGCGGCCACAAATTCACCGGCGTGCCCATGCCCTGCGGCGTGCTGCTGACACGAAGTGAATTCGCGCAGAGGACGGCCCAGTCGGTGCCCTACCTGGATTGCATCGATTCCACGCTCAGCGGCTCGCGCAACGGGCTCACCGTGCTGGCGCTCTGGTACGCGATGCACACCCTCGGCGAGGAGGGCTTGCGGCGGCGATATCGCGAGGCCGAGCGCATGGCCGCGGGTCTCGCGGCGCGCCTGTGCGAGGCGGGCGTGGCCGCCTGGCGCCACGAGTGCGCGCTGACGGTGGTCTTTCCGCGCGTGACGCCGCAACTGCAGCGCAAGTGGCATCTGGCGAGCGATGCACGCCGCTCGCACCTCATCGTCATGCCCGGCACGCAGCCGGCGCGGCTGGACGAGTTCGTCGACGACATGCGGCGCGCCGCCAGGGGCTGAGGCGCGCCCAAAGAAAAGGGGCGGCACGAGCCGCCCCTTGGTTCTTGCGCCTGGCGAGCGGGTCAGGCCGCGACCTTGGCGGCCGGCACGGCGGCACGCCACTGCGACACCAGTCGCGTCCACTTCTCGCGGGCCGCCGCGAGGTGACGCTCCTTCACATGGCCGTAGCCGCGGATCTCCTCGGGGATGCGCGCGATCTCGACGGCCTGCGCGAGGTTGGCGGCGTCGAGCTTGGCGATCAGCTCCTCGATGGTGGCGCGGTACTCGCCGATGAGAGCGCGCTCGGTGCGGCGCTCGTGCGTGCGGCCGAAGATGTCCAGCGGGGTGCCGCGCAGGCCCTTGAGCCTGGCCAGCACGCGGAAGGCGCGCAGCATCCAGGGGCCGTAGGCCTGCTTCACCAGCTCGCCCTTGGAGTTCTTCTTCGCCAGCAGCGGTGGCGCGAGGTGATAGCCGAGCTTGATCTCGCCTTCGAACTGCTCGGCCAGCTTCTTGTGGAAGCTCGCGTCGGTGTGCAGCCGGGCGACTTCGTACTCGTCCTTGTAGGCCATCAGCTTGAAGAGGTAGCGAGCCACCGCTTCGCTCAGCTTCTTGGTGCCCAGCGGCGCCTCGGCCTCGCGCACGCGGGCGACGAAGTCGGCGTACTGGCGCGCATAGGCCTCGTCCTGGTAGCCGGTGAGGAACTCGACGCGACGGTTGATGGATTCGTCCAGCGAGGGCTGCTTGGCGAACTGGATGACCTGCGCGGCCGCGGTCAGCGACAGCACCGAGGCCAGGTCGTGTGCGGCACGGCGGCCCCACTCGAACGCGGCCTTGTTGTTGTCCACCTGCACGCCGTTGAGCTCGATGGCGCGCAGCAGCGAGGCGTGGCTGAGCGGCACCCAGCCGCGCTGCCAGGCGTAGCCGAGCATCAGCGGGTTGGTGTAGATGGCGTCTCCCAGCAGCTGCGTGGCGAGGCGGTCGGCGTCGAGCTTGCCCACGCCGCCCTGGCCCGTGGCCTGCTCGATCGCGGCCTCGCAGTTGCCGCCCGGGAACTGCCAGTTGGGGTTGGTGACGAAGGAGGCCGTCGGCGCGCCGTGCGTGTTGAGCGCCACCTTCGTGCGGCCCTCGCGCATCACGGCCAGCGTGTCCTGCTTGGCTGCCACGAGCGGGTCGCAGGCGATCACGAGATCGGCCTCGGCGGTGCCCACCTTCGTGCAGTGGATGGCCTCGGGGCGATTGGCGATCTGGATGTGGCTCCAGGTGGCGCCGCCCTTCTGGGCCAGGCCCGCGGCGTCCTGCGTGATGATTCCCTTGCCTTCGAGGTGCGCGGCCATGCCCAGCAACTGGCCGATGGTGATGACGCCGGTGCCGCCGACGCCCGCCACCACGATGCCCCAGGCCGTCTCGGCCGCCGGCACCACCGGCATCGGCAGCGCGGGCAGGGTGAACGGGTCGTGCGACTTCTCCTTCTTCGGCTTGCGCAGCTTGCCCTCGACGGTGACGAAGCTCGGGCAGAAGCCCTTCACGCAGGAGTAGTCCTTGTTGCAGGAGCTCTGGTTGATGCGGCGCTTGCGGCCGAACTCGGTCTCCACCGGCTCCACGCTCAGGCAGTTGCTCTGCACCGAGCAGTCGCCGCAGCCCTCGCACACCAGCTCGTTGATGACGACCGTCTGCGGCGGCGTCTCCATCGTGCCGCGCTTGCGGCGGCGGCGCTTCTCGGTGGCGCAGGTCTGGTCGTAGATGAGGATGGTGACGCCCTGCATCTCGCGCATCTCGCGCTGCACGTCGTCGAGATCGTCGCGGTGGCGGATGGTGACGCCCGGGGCGAGGTTCAGCGGCGCGTTGTATTTCGCGGGCTCGTCGGTGACGACGACGATCTTCTTCACGCCCTCGGCATCGAGCTCGCGCGTCATCTCGGGCACGCGCAGGGTGCCGTCCACCGGCTGGCCGCCGGTCATGGCGACCGCGTCGTTGAAGAGGATCTTGTAGGTGATGTTCACCTTCGAGGCGATGCTCTGGCGAATCGCGAGCAGGCCGGAGTGGTAGTAGGTGCCGTCGCCGAGGTTGGCGAAGATGTGCTTCTCGGTGGTGAAGGGCGCCTGGCCGACCCAGGGCACGCCCTCGCCGCCCATCTGGGTGAACGTGGTGGTGGAGCGGTCCATCCAGACCACCATGTAGTGGCAGCCGATGCCGGCCACGGCACGTGAGCCTTCGGGCACGCGGGTGCTGGTGTTGTGCGGGCAGCCGCTGCAGAACCAGGGCGCGCGATCGCCGGTCTTGGGGTCCATCGTGACGAGGCTGCGCTCCTTCGCGTCGATGAGCGCCAGGCGCGATTCGATGCGCGCACGCGTGTCGGCGTCCACGCCGAGCTTGATGAGCCGCTTGCCGATGGCCCGGGCGATGATGGCCGGCGTCAGGTCGGCCTTGGCGCGCAGCAGCCAGTTGTCGCTCGGGTTCGGGCGCGACCATTCGCCGCCGGAGGCATCGCCCTCGGGCTCGTCGAACTTGCCCAGCACGTTCGGGCGCACGTCGGAGCGCCAGTTGTAGAGCTCTTCCTTGAGCTGGTACTCGATGACCTGGCGCTTCTCCTCGATCACGAGGATCTCCTGCAGGCCGAGCGCGAACTCGCGCGTGATGGTGGCTTCCAGCGGCCACACCACGCCCACCTTGTGCAGGCGGATGCCCACGCGGCGGCAGGTGTCCTCGTCCAGGCCGAGGTCGTAGAGCGCCTGGCGGGTGTCGTTGTAGCTCTTGCCGCTGGCGATGAGGCCCAGCCGGGCGTTGGGGGAGTCGATGACGGTGTGGTTGAGCCGGTTCGCGCGGATGTAGGCGAGCGCGGCGTACCACTTGTGGTCCATGAGTCGCGCTTCCTGCTCCAGCGGCGCGTCGGGCCAGCGGATGTGCAGGCCGCCCGCGGGCATGGGGAAGTCCTCGGGCATCACGATGTTCACGCGGTCGGGGTCGACGCTGATGCTGGAGGAGGACTCGACGATCTCCTGGATGGTCTTCATGCCCGCCCACACGCCGGAGAAGCGGCTCATGGCGAAGGCGTGCAGGCCGAGGTCGAGGATCTCCTGGACGCTGGCCGGGAAGAACACCGGCAGGCCGCAGGCCTTGAAGATGTGATCGCTCTGGTGGGCGGCGGTGGAGCTCTTGGCGATGTGGTCGTCGCCGGCGATGGCGATGACGCCGCCGTGCTTGGCAGTGCCGGCCATGTTGGCGTGCTTGAAGACGTCGGAGCAGCGGTCCACGCCCGGGCCTTTGCCGTACCAGATGCCGAAGACGCCGTCGAACTTCTTCTGCTCGGGGTAGAGGTCGAGCTGCTGGGTGCCCCAGACGGCAGTGGCGCCGAGCTCCTCGTTCACGCCGGGCTGGAAGACCACGTTGTTGGCGGCCAGGTGCTTCTTGGCCTGCCACAGCGCCTGGTCATAGCCGCCCAGCGGCGAGCCGCGGTACCCGGAGATGAAGCCGGCGGTATTGAGGCCGGCGATGGCGTCGCGCTTGCGTTGGAGCATCGGCAGGCGCACCAGGGCCTGCACGCCGCTCATGAAGGCTCGACCGGAGTCGAGCGCGTATTTGTCGTCGAGCGAAACGGTTTCCAGCGCGAGGCGGATCGATTCGGGTAGGGGCGCGTTCATCGCGGGGGAGCTCCTGCTCAGTGGGCGGGGTGGCGACAGAGCCGCCCGCAGCGCTTGTGGCGCCGGGCGGAAATGCGTGGCCGGGGACAGCCGAGCAGTGTAGGCAAAGCTGCTGCGGATGTGCTTTCTTTGTTTGCCGGATAGGGCCGGGTGCGGGCAATAATCTTTCCGAGTTTGTGCGATGGAGGTGGATTTGGTATCGCAAAACAGTGGATCAGGGCAAACCCTTAAATCGCGGCGCACGTCCCGCGCCGCCTCGGGCGCCGCACCCGCAGACACCGCCGAGCCGCACGAGAGCGCCCACGGCAGCGAGCTCGACCGCTACGACATCGCCATCCTGCGTGAGCTCCAGCAAGACGCGCGCCTGTCCAACGCGGAGCTGGCCGCTCGCATCGGACTGTCGCCGGCGCCGACCTGGCGGCGGGTGAAATGGCTGGAAGACCAGCGCTACATCACCGGTTACCGCGCCGAGCTCGACCGCCGTCGCATCGGACTGGGCGTGCTCGCCTTCGTGCGAGTGGACGCCGACCGCAACACCGCCACCGCCACGCGCGCGCTGGAAGACGCGATCCGCACGCTGCCCGAGGTCATCGCCTGCCACTACATCAGCGGCTCGGGCACTTTCGAGCTGC
>Ga0134124_10002982_pt1 | contig 13637 bp, 16 predicted proteins | sample KB304_FD_96880 | JGI IMG/M metagenome (GOLD analysis project Ga0134124, IMG submission 96880) | Terrestrial soil microbial communities without Nitrogen fertilizer from Kellogg Biological Station, Michigan, USA - KB3-0-4 | ecosystem: Environmental > Terrestrial > Soil > Unclassified ... | reverse complement strand
GGCTTGCGCATCCCGGCGATCCGGTCGAGGACGCGGCCGATCCGGGCCTCGTAGCCGAGCGCGTCCTCCCTGGTCTTGAACGTCTGGAACTGGCGGATGTCGGTGCCGCTCGCGAACGCCTTGTCCCCGGCGCCGCGCAGGATCACGACCCGCACGCCCTCGTCGGCGTCCAGACGCTCGCACAACCCGTGCAGGCCCTCGTACATCTCGAAGGTCATGGAGTTGCGGGCCTCGGCGCGATCGATGGTGACGACGGCGACCCGGTCGGCCTGCTCGAGCGTGAGGTGGTCGGCGATGGTCTCGATCATGGCGCTCACGATAGCGCATCGCCGCGCCGGCCTGCTACTCTAAGCGGCATGTCCTGGCTCGCTCGCGCCCGCGCTCGCGACGTCGTCGTCGCCGCCGAGCCCGACGTGGTGCTGATGCACGGCGTGGCCGTGCTGCGCCGCCTCGGCGCCCGCATCACCCGCTACGACGCCGAGGCGGGGACAGCGGAGGCGCGGCTGCGCCGCTTCGCGCGGCCCGCCCTCATCCGGCTGCGCGCCGAGGCCGACGGCGCCGCCACCCGCCTGCGCGTGGAGACCGACGCGCTGGTGTGGGCGCCGATGTTCCGGCGCTTCCGCGGCGACCTGCTGATGCTGGAGCGGTTGTCATGAGCCGGCGCGTCGTGCTCGTCACCGGCTTCGAGGCCTTCGGCGGCGACGGCGCCAATCCGTCGCTGGAGGTCGCCAAGGCGCTCGACGGTCGCGTGGTGGGCGAGGCGGTGGTGCGCAGCGCGGTGCTGCCGGTGCACCACGCCGACGCCGCCCCGCGGGTGAGCCGCCTCATCGACGAGACGGACCCGCTCGCGGTGGTCCACCTGGGCCTGGCCGGCGGTCGGGCGCGCATCGCGCTCGAGCGCGTGGCCGTGAACGTGATGGACTACGACATCCCCGACAACGCCGGCTACCAGGCGCGCGGCGAGCCGTGCGCCCCGGGCGGCCCGGTGGCGTACTTCGCCACGCTGCCCATCGCGGCGATCCTCACCGCGCTGCTCGCCGAGGGGATTCCGGCCTACGTGTCGAACACGGCCGGCACCTATCTCTGCAACCAGACGATGTACGGCACGCTGCACGCGCTGGCCCAGCGCCACCATCCGGCCCGCGCCGGCTTTGTGCACTTCCCGTACTTGCCGGCGATGGTGGCCGCCAGCGGGCTCGAGCAGCCGAGCATGGACGCCGGCCTCATGGTCCGTGCGGTCGAGATCGCGCTCGGCGTCATCACGCGCACGACGTGACCGACCGCGCCCGGAACGTGCTGCTGCTCGGGACGGACTATGGCCTCTTCCTGGTCGGGCTGGCGTTCGCCTCGCAAGCGACGATCCTGCCCGCCTTCGCCGCCTGGCTCGGCGCTCCCAACGTGGTCATCGGCGCCATCCCGGCGGTCATGACGCTCGGCTGGTTCCTGCCCTCGCTGTTCGCGGCGGGCCACACGGAGGCGCTGCCGCGCCAGTGGCCGTTCATCATGCGCTGGACGGGCTGGGAGCGCGTGCCGTACCTGGTCATGGCGCTGTGCGCCTTCTTCGTGGCCGAGCGCGCGCCCGCGCTCACGCTGGCCATCGTGCTGACCATGCTGGCGCTGAGCACCGGCATCGGTGGACTGCTGATGCCGTCGTGGATGGACCTCATCGGCCGCGCCGTCCCCACGGTGATGCGCGGCCGGTTCTTCGCGCTCTCGAGCCTCGCCGCCGGCGTGGTGGGCTTCGGAGCGAGCGTCATCGTCGCCGACGTGCTGGCCCGGGTGCCGGCACCCGGCAGCTACGGGATCTGTTTTCTCCTCGCCTCGGCCTGTCTGGGGCTGTCGTGGGTCGCGCTGGCGTTCGTCCGCGAGCCGGACGGCCGGGTCACGCGCGAGCCGGTGCCGCTGGGCGCGTACCTCGCGCGCGTGCCCGGGCTCCTGCGGCGAGATCGGAACCTGTCCTGGTTCCTCGCCGCCCGCGCATTCACCATCGCCGGCATGATGGCCAATGGCTTCTACACGGTCCATGCGCTGCGGGCCTGGCAGGCGCCGCCGGGCCAAGCCGGGGTGTTCACGGCGCTGCTGGTCGTGGGCCACGCCCTCGGCACGCTGGCGTTCGGCTGGGTCGCCGACCACGCCGGTCATCGACTGGTCCTGCTGGCCGGGGCCAGCGCGGCCGTCACCGCCAACGTCGTGGCACTGCTGGCGTCGACGCTCGGCGCATTCGAGGCCGTGTTCGTCCTCTCCGGCCTGCACACCGCGGCCATCAACGTCTCCGCGCTCAACGTGCTGCTGGAGTTCGCGCCGACCCAGGACGAGCGGCCCACCTACATCGGGCTCGGCTCCACGGCGATGGCGCCGGTGGCGTTCGCGACGCCGCTGCTCGGCGGGTTGATGGCGGATGCGCTGGGCTTCCGCGCCGTCTTCGTGGCCGCGCTCGTCGTCGGCACCGCGGGACTGGTCATGCTGGCCACCCGCGTGCACGACCCGCGGCGGCTGCTCGGCCGACCCGCCGGCGAGGCGACGGCGTGAGGGCGTTGCTCCTCGATCTCGACGACACGCTGCTCGATTATTCGGGCGGCGTCGAGCACTGCTGGGCGGGCGCGTGCGCCGATGCCGCCGCCGACGTCCCGCAGGCCGCGCTCGTCACGGCACTGGCGGCGACGCGCCGCTCGTTCTGGAGCGACCCGGAGCACAACCGGCGCGAGCGGGTGAACATGCTGCGGGCCTGGACGAGCATCGCCACCCAGGCGCTCGAGCAGTGCGGCGGCGATGCGCGGCTGGGGGCGGCGATCGCCGAGGCCTTCGCGGCCCGCCGGCACTCGGTGATGACGCTGTTCCCCGACACGCTGTCGTTCCTGACTGCGGTTCGGGAGCGAGGGATTCCCCTGGCGCTGGTCACCAACGGCGATGCGCGCGAGCAGCGCGCCAAGATCGAGCGTCACGCGCTCGCCCCCTTCTTCGGCTCCATCGTGATCGAGGGCGAGTTCGGCGCCGGCAAGCCCGACGCGACGGTCTACCGCACGGCGCTCGCGGGGCTGGGCATCGCGCCCGGCCCGGACGTGTGGATGGTGGGGGACCATCTGGAGTTCGACGTGGCCGGGCCCCAGCGCCTCGGGCTGCGCGCCACCTGGCTCGACCGGCCGGGATCGGGGGTTCCGGCCGGTGTCGCGGTCCGCCCCGATCGGATCGCACGCGGCCTCGACGAGCTCACGGAGGGGCTGTCTGCTATCGTGAGGCCGTGACGCTCGTAAGGCTGGCGATCTGGTTGGCGACCGCGTTCTTCGTCGGGATGCTCTTCTCGCCCCTCGTCACCGAGATGATGGTGCGTCTCAGCAACAGCAGCTCGAGCGGGATGCCCTAGTCGCGCGGCTGCCGGTAGGTCCCACCGCTCAGCGTCCCCAGCGATAGTCGCCGTCCGAGCCCAGCCTTCCCCGGCCGCCCCGCCGGTCCTGGGGTGTGGCACTCTTACGTCCGCTTCCGGGCTTCTTCGGGCGTCCCGCGTCGCTCGCGGGGCCGGGGGGACCCGCGCGCCGGTCGCCACGCCGATTGCCGCCCCGTCCTTGCTCAGGAGCCGGAGGGGTCCAGCCGCCGCCGCCGGCACCCGTCCTTGGTCCACCGCCCCCGCCGCCGGGTCGGGGCGCATAGCCGCCACCACCGCCAGGCCGGGGTGCAAAGCCGCCGCCCGCCGGGCGGTCGGGCCGCGGGGCGAAACCACCCGCCGGTCGCGGGCGAGGGGGACCCCCGGCGCCGCGCGGCGTGGCCTTGTCCACGCGGATCATCCGGCCGTCCAGGCTGGAGCCGTTCAGCGCGCTGATGGCGCGCTCGGCCTCCTGCTCGCTGGCCATTTCCACGAACCCGAACCCTCGTGACCGGCCGGTTTCCCGATCGGTCATGACCGCCGCCGACTGGACGGGCCCAAAGCGCGCGAACGCATCGCGCAGCCCATCGGTCGAGGTGGTGAACGCCAGCCCCCCCACGAACAGCCTCACCGACATGAGAACGCTCCTTTCATCTCACGCTTCCGAATGGTACTCAGTATAGCGAGCCGTCCGAATTCTATGCCCGCCAAGAACCCCGACCTGCACGGTAATGCGCCCGACAAAGCTTCCAGCGTCCTCGTGCTCATCGACGTCATCAACGACCTCGAGTTCGACGGCGGTGACGCGCTGCTGGCCCAGGCGCTGCCCATGGCAGAGCGGCTGGCCGCGCTGAAGCGCCGGGCGCGAGCGGCCGGCATCCCCGCCGTCTACGTGAACGACAACTTCGGTCGCTGGCGCTCTGACCTGCGCGCCCTGCTCGCGCATTGTCGCGGCGACGGCGTGCGTGGCCGCCCACTGGTCGAGCGGCTGGTGCCCGAGCCCGACGACTACTTCGTGCTGAAGCCCAAGCACTCCGGCTTCTTCTCCACGACGCTCGACACGCTGCTCGCCTATCTGAGGGCCCGCACGCTGATCCTCACCGGTCTCACCGCCGACAACTGCGTGTTGTTCACCGCCAGCGATGCGTATCTGCGAGACTTCCACGTGATCGTCCCGTCCGATTGCGTGGCCGCCATCGATCCCCGGCATACCCGACAGGCGCTCGATCACATCGCGTGCTCAAAGCGGACGTCACGACCTCGACGGCGCTCTCGCTATCGACCCTGGCGGCGTGACGGGCATCGTCTCGCGCCGCTTCAGCCGGGCAGCAGCAGCACGAGCCCGGTGAGGAACGCCGCGACCACGACCGATTCGAGGATCACCTCGCGCGCCTGTCGTCGGAGCTGACCGACGAGCCAGGAATCGGCGACGGGCCCCAGGCCCCGCCCGATCTCGCACTGACCGCGCGCCGCGAGCATTACACAGGTGTGGTCGCGGGCCTGCAGCAGGCCCATGGCGGCGCCGAAGAAGGGGGCGAACACCGCGAGCCGGGCGCCCCGGTCGGCGCCCAGCAGCACCAGCAGGGCGGCACCCGCCACGCCGACGATCAGGAGCGCAACGCCCACGGTCATCCGCCACCGCCGGCCGATCGGCCCGATGTTCCGCGCAATTGTCGCCATGGCCTGGAATCCCCGCTTAAGGTATCACCGTTGTTGTCGATAACATTGCGGCCGTACGAACCCGGCATGCTAGATTGGGGCCGCTGATAATGCCCGCCGGGGCGACGAGGGCCGACATGGAACAGGGGCAGGTCCGCGAGCGGTTCGCGCGGTGGATCGAGGACACGAAGGAGCTTTTCGCGATGCTGCCCGCGCTGCTCGACCACGACCAGCAGCTCACCGCGAAGACCGGCCACGCCGAGCAGGAGACCGAGCGGCTTCGCCGCGAGCTGACCGAGCTGCGCAAGGAGCTCGGGGAGGCCAAGACGCAGGGCGTGGACCTGCGCCGGGAGCACGGGGAGCTCCTGAAGGAGCTCGACGAGGCCCGCAAGCAGAACGAGCAGCTCCGCACCGACAAGGACGAGGCCGCCCAGGCGCTGGCCAAGGTGCTGGAGACGGTGCAGGCGACCAATCAGATCGCGCAGAAGCTCGGCGTGACCCGCAGCCCGTTCGCGCGGCGCGACACACCCGCACCCGCCGCCGCCCCCCAGCCCACTCCGCACGAGTAGCCCGCACCAGCGTCTCGAGGGCGGCTAGCGGCTAGCCCTTGCCGCGGAAGGGGGACTTCGTGTCCTTCCGTAGGAAGACGCTGAGCTCACAGCGCCGGTCGGCGGCCGGATCGGGATTGAACACCGCGACCCACAACGAGCCGTGCTCCTTGCCGAGCCCGGGGACGTGCACGCCGTCCTCCGTGATCCGCTTGGCGTCGATCTTGGCGCCCGAACGGCTGCCCGCCGAGACGCTCACGACCCAGCCGCCGTCGGACGGGGCACCGTTGGCGACGAGCTTGAACCCGGCCCCGCGCGCTTCCTTGACGTCGGCGGAGACGAGGATGAAGCGGGTGGTGAGGGGCCCCAGCGTCATCTTGAACTTGTGCTCGTTGTAGCGTTGACCGTCGTTGGCCAGGCGCTTCCCGGACAGCTCGGTGTCCCCGATGCGGGCCGTCGGCCGCTGCAGGATCCGCGTGTCTTCCTTGGACTCGAGGATGCGGAACTGGAACCACACGCCCGGCTCGGGCAGCGCGGCCACGAGGGTGTTCTTGACGAAGTCGGCGTACGTGTCGCGCAGTCGCCCCTCGGTGATCAGGTAATCGTAGAGCTGCTCTCCGACCCGACGCGTATGACCGGGCTTGAGGCTGTTCAGCGCGTTGCCCACGCACCCCGGGTTCTGCTTCTCGACGTGGTCCATGAGGATCGAATAGCCGTAGGCGAGCAGTCCGTCCTCGTACTCGGGGCTCTTCTGGATCGGCACCGAGAGCAGGAACGGATACTTGCCGAGCTCCTCGCGCACGGCGCTGGCAAAATCCTGGCTGGCCTTCCACCCCGACCAGCGCGCCCACGCGGCGAGCCACCACTGCGCGGTCTCGTCCGGGCCTGAGGGCTCGGGCGCCAACTCGGTCTCCGGTGCCGGCTCCGCCGTGACTTCTGCCATGGCGACTGGCCCGGGCTCCGGCTCGGGGGCGGGTGCGGGTGCGGTCTCCTCGATCTCGAGCGGCGGGGCTTCGAGAACGGGCGCCGTGGGCTGGGGCTCGGGCGCCGACGGCTCGACGGCCTCCTCGACTTCCACGGGCTCGACCTCGGCTTCGATCAGGGGCTCGACCGCCGACTCGACCGCAACGGGCTCGGGCTCAAGCTCATGCTCGGCCGCCACCGGCTCGGGTTCCGGCGGCTCGACGAACTCGCCCTCGAACCCAAGTCGGCCGCGGGCGGCCGCCACCGCGAGCGCGCGGCCGAACGCTCCCGACACGCTCGCTTCGAGCTGCGCGTACCGGTCATCGTCCAGTCCCTCGCGCGCCTCCACCACGGCGAGCAGGTCGGCGAAGGCGTGGACGCCATCGAGGATCTGACGGGCGCCATCCGACTCGAGCTCGGTGAGGGCCAGGATCGCGGCCCGCGCCTCCCGTGCCTTCGTGTGACAGCCGGTGAGCGCAGGGAACTCCGGGTCGTCCTGATGGAGGATCTCGAGCGCGCGGTCGAGCACGGCGACCGCGCCCTGTTGCGCCTGTTCGAGTGCCTCACGGCGCGCTCGCTCGCGGAGGGCGGCTCCAATCGCCGTCAGGAGCGGTTCGATGTCGTGCAGGCTCTCCGGCTGCGCCGCCGGCGGTACGCCCGCCGCATCGGCGACGGTCAAGGCCTGGGAGCGTAGCTGATGGAACTGACCGCGGACGTCGGCCAGGGCATCCACCAGGCCATTGGAGGGAGGTGCCCCGGCCTCTCGCAGCCCACGGGCCGCTTCCCCGAGCCTGGCACCAAGCTCGACGAAGCGCTGGGTCAGCGCGGCAAGATCACGAGCAATTTCGTCGACGTTTGCGTCCATCCCGGGGGTCAAATGGCAGCGCCGATTCTAGGTTTCCTGGCCCCGGCAAGTCAAACAAACGCGACAGGCGGTTGGCAACCCGACCGTGGTGTGGCTGGGGCCGCTTGTGTTAGGCGGGTCGTCGGCGCGCGTGCTGGGACGCGTGCTGTACGATTGGAGGCCGTGCGTGACCGTATCGCCCTGCCCCTCATCGGTGCGCTCTCGCTCGTTGTCGTGCTCGTCGTCGGCGTGTTGTTGCTCGGCCACACGCCGGGGCGGGGCGGCCGCGCCGACGTGGCGGTGCTCCCCACGCTGAACGCCTTCCTCAACGGCGCCAGCGCCGTCTTGCTGCTGGCGGGCTGGCGATGCATCCGCCAGCGCCGCATCGCCGCCCATCGCGCCTGCATGCTCGGGGCGTTCTGCGTCTCCGTGCTGTTCCTCGTCTCCTACGTGACCTACCATGCGCTCACCGGCTCGCAGCCGTTCGCGGGGTCGGGATGGATCCGCTGGCTCTACTTCCCGGTGCTCGTCTCGCACATCGTGCTGGCCGCGGCCATGGTGCCGTTCGTGCTCACCACGCTCTACCGCGCGCTGAGCGCCGACTTTGCGCGCCACGCCAGGCTCGCGCGGTTCACGCTGCCGGTGTGGATCTACGTCTCGGTCACGGGGGTCGTCGTCTACCTGATGCTCTACCACCTCCCGGGAGGTCGCTGAAACAGGACCGCCGGCGTCGTTGCCCTCCTCGCTGATCTTCGAGCGCATCCCTTCCGCCTCCCTGCCGAATCGTTCGCCGACTGAATCCGGGATCCGTCTGCCGCTCGTAGGGCCGGGTGAAGTCGAGGAAAGGATGAGGAGATGGGCGATCGCGGCAGTGGTGATGGCGCAGTGGGTGGCGCTGGGATGGTGGGGGTGGGTGGCGGCGGGGACGGCAGACGTCGAGGTGAAAGTCTTTCAGTTCAGGCCGCAGGCCTCCGACGTCGCGGTCGGGAGCGTCGTCACCTGGGTGAATCGGGACGAGATCGAGCACACCGTGACGTCCGGCATGCCCGGCGCCGGCGCCGGCAGGTTCGACGCGGCGCTGGCCGGGAAGGGCACGACCGCGACGGTGCGCTTCACCGAGCCGGGCGTCTACCCGTACTTCTGCAGCCGTCACCAGGCGATGCGCGGCGAAGTGCGCGTGCAATGAACGCAGACCAGGCGAGATCAAAGGAGATGATGATGAGGCGTTTGCAGAGCCTTCTCGGAATCGGCGTCATGACCGCCCTGCTCGGGACCGGTTGCTCGCCCTCGATGTCGCGCGGCCAGGGTATGGCCTCGCTGGCATCGCCGAGCTCGACGCCGGCGGCTGCCCTGCGCACCACGCTCAACGGCCTCTTCGCCGAGCACGTCTACCTGGCTGCCGCCGCCACCGGCGCCGCGCTGGGCGGACGCGAGCCGGAGTTCAAGGCCGCGGCCGGGGCGCTGGACGCCAACTCGGTGGCGATCGCCCAGGCGATCGGCTCGGTGTACGGCAAGGATGCCGAGGCGGCATTCCTGCCGCTGTGGCGACGGCACATCGGCTTCGTGGTCGACTACACGGTCGGCGCGGCCAGTGGTGATCGGGCCAAGCAGGACAAGGCCGTCGGCGATCTGGTCGCCTACACGCAGGACTTCGGCGCGTTCCTCTCCTCGGCGAACCCGAACCTGCCGAAGTCGGTCGTGGCCGATCTCGTGAAGCACCACGTCGTCACGCTGAAGGAGGTGATCGACGCCCAGGCCGCGAAGGACCCGGCGCGCGCCTACACCGCCGTCCGCGGCGCGGCCGGCCACATGAGCCAGATCGCCGACCCGCTCGCCGAGGCGATCGTCAAGCAGTTCCCCGACCGCTACCGCGGCTAGTCCCACGCTGACTGCGCGCCCCGAAGCCATCGGCTCCGGGGCGCGCGCGTCCGTCAGCCGTCGAGCTCGCCGCGGAGGACGGTGACGGCCATGCCGGCGAGGAGCGTGCGATCGCCGGTGCATCGAACGCGAACAATGCCCCCGCGCGGCGAGGCCTGGTAACCGGTGAGCTCGGTCCGGCCCAGGCGCGACATCCAGAACGGCCCGAGACAGCAGTGCGCCGAGCCCGTGACCGGATCTTCCGGGATGCCCGCGCGCGGCGCGAAGAAGCGCGAGACGAAGTCGAAGCGCGCGTCGTCGGCCGCCGCCGTCACGATGACCCCGCGCGTGGGCACGGTGGCCAGGCGCGTGAGGTCCGGGGTCAGCGCGCGGACGGTGGCGGCGCCGTCGACTTCGACGAGCCAGTCCAAGCGATTGCGGCCCGTCCATTTCGCCGTCACCCCGAGGGCGGCCGTCAGCGCGGCGGGTGGCTCGGCCGCGGCCGCCGGCTCGGCGGGGAAGTCGAGCTCGATCCAGGCATCGCGCCGGGCGGCCGTCAGCACGCCGCTTCGGGTGTGGAAGCGCGCCGTGGCGTCGGACGGCAGGCGCCGCTCCTGCCACAGCGCGTGGGCGGCGGCCAGCGTCGCGTGACCGCACAGGTCGACCTCGATCGTCGGCGTGAACCAGCGTAGCCCGAAGCCGTTCGCCTCGGCCACCACGAAGGCCGTCTCGGGCAGGTTCATCTCGGCGGCGACCGCCTGCATCCAGCCGGGCTCGCGCGGGCGGTCGAGCAGACAGACGGCGGCGGGGTTGCCCGCGAACGGCGTGTCGGTGAAGGCGTCGACGTGGATCAGCGGCAGTCCCATGGAGTCGTCTCCCCCGGCAGAGGTAGCATACGGGCATGCGGGGCGTCGAGCAGATCCCCTGGCTGTATGACGCCATCTGTGCGTTCGTGGAGTGGCGAGGCCTCGGGCGATGGCGTCAGTGGGTCGCCGGTGGCGCCCGCGGCCGGACGCTCGATCTCGGGTGCGGGACCGGACGCAACCTGCCGCTCTTCACCGGGGCCAGTGCCGTCGGTCTCGATCCGTCGTTCGAGTCACTGCGCCGGGCCCGTCGTCGCGCCGCCGGGACGCCGCTCGTGCAGGGGAGCGCCGAGGCGCTGCCGTTCCGAGACGGAACGTTCGACACGGTCGTGAGCGGACTCGTGCTGTGCAGTGTGCCGGACCCGGCGCGCGGGCTGGCCGAGGTACGGCGCGTGCTCAGGTCCGACGGCGTGCTCCGCGCCCTCGAGCACGTGCGCTCCACCGTGCCGTGGCGGGCGCGCGTGCAGGACGCGATCCAGCCCGCGTGGACGCGGTTCGCGGGCGGCTGCCATCCCAACCGCCACACCGAGCGATCGGTCGAGGCCGCCGGCTTCGCGATCGACGCCGAGGGCCGCCGCGCGCAGGTGAACCTGCGCCGCTTCGTCGCGCGACCACGAACGCGCGGGTAGAATGGCTTCATGAGTGCCCGAGCGAAGCGTGCCGAACCCGATCTCAGCCAGTACGGTGTGCTGGCCGAGTACAACCGCAAGCGGCGCTTCGGCGTCACGCCGGAGCCACCCGGCCGGCCGGGTCGCCGGCGCGGCCGGGGCCTGGCCTTCGTGGTGCAAAAGCACCGCGCCACCGCCTTGCACTACGACGTGCGGCTGGAGCACGACGGTGCGATGCAGTCGTGGGCGGTGCCGAAGGGGCCGTCGCTCGATCCGGCCAACAAGCGGCTGGCCATGATGACCGAGCCGCACCCGATGGACTACAACGCCTTCGAGGGTGTGATCCCCGAGGGTGAGTACGGCGGCGGCACCGTGATGATCTGGGACCGCGGCACCTGGGAGCCGGAGACGGCCGACGTCGGCGCCGGCCTGGCCAAGGGTGAGCTGAAGTTCCGCCTGCACGGTCGCAAGCTGAACGGCTCGTGGGTGCTCGTCCGCACGCGCAACCGGCAGTGGCTCATGATCAAGCACCGCGATCGGTACGCGAGCACCGAGGACGTGAGCATCACGCGGCCGCTCTCGGTCGTCTCCCGGCGCACGATGGCCGGGATCGCGCGCGCCGCCGGCGCCAGCGCGCGCCAGCTCGAGCTCGCGCTCGGCGCCGACCCACCCCGCGCATCCCGTTCCGCGTAGCGTGAGCACCTCGCGCGTGCCGGCGCGGGTGGCGCCGATGCTGGCCACTCTCGTGGACGCGCCGTTTCATCGCCCCGGGTGGGTCTGGGAGGAGAAGTACGACGGCATCCGCCTGATCGCCACCAAGGACGGCCGGCACGTGCGGCTGCTCAGCCGCAACGACAAGGACCGCACCGACGACTTCCCGGAGGTGGCGGCCGCGCTGGCGGCGCTGCCGGCGCCCACCCTCGTGCTCGACGGCGAGGTCGTCGTCTTCGACGCCGCCGGGGTCTCGCGCTTCCAGCTCCTGCAGCGTCGCGCCGTCGACGCCTCGCCGCCGATCTACGTCGCCTTCGACTGTCTGCACGCCCGCGGCCGCGACCTCATGCGCGAGCCGCTCGACGCGCGCCGCTCGGCGCTCGAGGCGGAAGTGCGCGAGGGCCCGCGGGTGCAGCTCGCCCGGCGCCTGGCCGACGACGGTCTGCGCGCGTTCGCGGAGGCGCGGCGGCGGGGGCTGGAAGGCGTGATCGGCAAGGATCCGCGGGCGCCGTACCTGCCGGGCGTGCGCTCAGCCGCGTGGTGCAAGGTGAAGGTGCGGGCCGAGGAGGAGTTCGTCGTCGGCGGCTTCACGGCGCCCCGCGGCGGCCGTCAGCATCTCGGCGCGCTCCTGGTCGGCGCCTGGGACGGCGCCGTGCTGCGCTACGCCGGCAAGGTCGGTACCGGGTTCACCGAGGCCATCCTGGCCGATCTCCATCGGCGCCTGTCGCCGCTGACCCGAAGCCAGTCGCCGTTCGTCGACGCGCCCCGGGCCCGCGACGTCACCTGGGCCGAGCCGCGGCTCGTCGCCCAGCTCGGCTTCACCGAACGCACGGGCGACGGCAAGCTCCGCCATCCGGTCTTCCTCGGTCTGCGCGACGACAAGCGGGCGGCGGACGTGAGGTGGTCGCCGGGGACGATGGAGGGAGCCGTCGAGGCCTCCGCTGAGCTCACACGGCGTAGCGCGCGCGCACCCGCTCCAGGGCCTGCCGGCGCGACTCGCCCGGCGCCGCGCCGGCCTTCTCGATCACCGCGATCTCGTCGGCCAGCTCCGGGTCCTTGATCATCTGGCGCACCCACGCCGAGTACTCGCCGGCGGTGAGGTGATGGGACCAGGTCGCCTCGTCCACGCCCTCGGCCAGCTCGGCGAATCGCACCAGGTTGGCGGCGCGCAGGTTGAGCGCGCCGGCGGGGCCACGGAAGAAGAACGACCGCTCGGGCGGCAGCTCGCCCTCGGTGTACTTGCGGACGTGACGGCGGTGGTGCACGCGGCGACGGCTCACGCGAAAGCGCACCGCGCGCGGCGTCGGCTCGAGCCACGCCAGCGCCGCCTCGCCGCGCTCGAGCGGGGGCCCCCCGACGGTGAGCGCGCCGTTGCGGTCAGTCCGCGCCGCCAGCACCGTGCGTACGCCGGCCTCGAACGCCGCCAGCTCGGTGGACGCGACGACGTTGAGCAGCGGGCGCACCGCCGGCGCCAGCTCGGCGGGGTCGAGCGTGATGAGCGCGAGCCCCTCGGCGCCTCGCCGCACGAGATCGGCGGCGGGGGAACCCTCGGCCGGCAGCACGTGGTGCGCCTCGTCGATGATCAGCCAGTGCGGCAGGCCCGTGCTGGATCGCACCGACGCCACCACGGCCAGCACCTTGGTCGCGTAGGCGACCTTCTCGATCACCGTCATCGCGCTCAGGTCGAGGACGAGACTCGTGCGAGAGTGGCGCAGGAGCTGGTCGACCTCCTCGGGCGTCGGCAGCGCCTGCTCGCCCTTGCCGCCGAACACGACGACCCCGGGCACCTCGGCCAGCGTCCGGTAGTCGCCCTCGGGATCGAGCAGCAGCATCGAGCGCTCGGCCTCCAGCACGCGCTCGGCCAGCACCCCGGTCAGCGTGCTCTTGCCGCTGCCCGAGGGGCCGATGATGAGCAGGCGAGTGCCGTGCGCGGGCACGGCGACCGGCGTGCCGTCCGCGGTCTCGCCGAGCGGCAGGTGGTGGCGCACGAGCCGCGGCATGATGTCCACGAGGTCGTTGAGGAGGTGCTCTTCGATGAACTCCACCGTGCCCTGGGCGGCCATCCCGCGCGTCACGTAGTCCGCGCGCTCGCGCAGCGCCGGCACCGCGTCGGCCACCGCCACCGCGCACTCGCACATCGACAGGAACGCGTGATCGTTCTCGGCGTCGCCGATGCCGACCATGTTGTGCGGCGACAGCTCGAGCGCCGCCAGCGCCGCCGCCAGC
>Ga0134124_10002981_pt1 | contig 13642 bp, 12 predicted proteins | sample KB304_FD_96880 | JGI IMG/M metagenome (GOLD analysis project Ga0134124, IMG submission 96880) | Terrestrial soil microbial communities without Nitrogen fertilizer from Kellogg Biological Station, Michigan, USA - KB3-0-4 | ecosystem: Environmental > Terrestrial > Soil > Unclassified ... | reverse complement strand
TTTCCTTGACAGACCCAGCCCGTGAAAGTACATGTCGCGGCCCTCACCGCGGGAGTAACTCAGTGGTAGAGTGCAACCTTGCCAAGGTTGACGTCGAGGGTTCGAATCCCTTCTCCCGCTCCGCACTTTCCTGAATGATCTCGCTGACTTAGCGAGATCGAATCGTCCGAAAAAGACGATTTCTGGGACGATTCGCCGCTCCCACTGGACGATTCCCCGAGCAGACACGCAGGTAATGCCGTGTAAGGCCGGCCGATCGCAGCCGAGGAAAGGGCCAGGTGCCCTCGACGAATGTAGAGCAGCGTCGTCTCGAAGTCGGCGTGCCCCGCGCGCTCGCGCACGTCCTGGTCCGAGTCACCGCGGATCGCCATGTACGTGATGCCCGTCGCGCGTAGGTCGTGAAAGCGGATGGGTTGCGAGCCAGGACGGCGCACGTGCAGCGAGGCCCGGGTCACGCCGGCCTTCATCAGGTCCTCGCGGAGCACCTCAGCGAGGTGCGTGAAGCGGGGGAAGAGCAAGCTGCCGGGCTTGGGCCGCTCGGCCCACATCTGGTCGAGCAGCGGGCGCAGCACCGGCTCGAGCGCGAAGTGCCGGCTGTCTTCGGTCTTGGTGCGCTCGTTGAATACGCGCTCGATGTGGTCGAAGGAGCGGTTCACGCGGACCATGCCGTGCTCGAGGTCGATACTTCGGCCCCAGAGGAAGGCCAGCACTTCACCCGGACGTGTGTAGCAATAGACGGCCACCGCGTAGAACCGGCGACGCTCCAACGGGATGGCCGGACAACTGAGGAGCTGGTCGAGCTCAACGGGGAACAGCCACTGTTTTTCGAGGGCGCTCGGTACGTCGGGCGGCTTCACGCCAACGGCGGGATTGACCTTGAGCAGGCGGAGCTCGCGCAGCTTCGAATTGCACGCGTCGCCGAACATCTTGGACACCAATGCCCAGCAGTTGCAGGCGCTCTTTTGCCCAAACCGATCGCGGCCTTTGCCGCCCTTTCGCATGGCTTTTGCGTCGAGCGCTTGCACGACGTCACGCAGATCGTCGCTCGTGATCTCATTGATGAGTCGCTTACCGATCAAGGGACTGATGTGCTTGCGCCAGCGGTAGCGGTCGCTGCGTACTGAGCGCAGTTTGCCAATGCGCGACGGGATCCAGAGCTTTTCAAAATAGTCGTCGCACGACACGATGGTGCCGGTGGACTTGAGAATCTGAAACCGCGACGGGTCCCACGGCTGCCCGGCCATCTCCCGCGAAGTCTTGTTCGCAATCCGTCGCGCGGCGTCGTCCTTGAACTTCGGATCGATCTCGAGCCAGGGCCGGTGCTTCTTGCCCTGCGCATCGACGACCGTGAGCCGGATCTTCAGCTGCGAGTTGTCTGGCGCTCGCCAGACTGTGCCAGTGCGTTCCCTAGGCATCTAGCCGGTCTTTCTGACGCCTGCGCGTCCAAGTAGTTGCTCGACCGCAGCCGCCTCGCTGTCCGCTGTCGTGCTGGCGACGTTTGGTTCGACCTTGTGCAGGTCGATATAAGCGTGGAGATCTTTGCGCTTGACCAAGATGCGTCGGGCTACCTTGAAGCCAGGCACGAGTCCAGTTCGGACGAGCAGGGCATAGGTATGGCGAGGGAGCGGCGAGCTCTCTTGATCGTAGTACTCGTCCGAAAGGTCACCCTGCTCGAAGCGGTCCGCCAGAGCATCGGAGAGCGCGTGCAAGAGCTGGCGAACATTCAGGTATCCGGCCACGGACGCCTCCGTCGTGCCAGCTTTCCGGTTGTTCGACGCACACAGTCTCTTCCCATGGCGAACCCCTCGCGGCTTGACCTGTCTATATCACTTGATAATCTTCGTGCAAGGCGATCCATTCCCAGATGTTGAAATTTACGCGCCACCTCAGCCTCGAGCAGACTGAGCACCTGCGTGAGCTCGTGAAAACCGAGCTGATGACGCGCATACCCAAGCAATACCAACTTGCGGCGGCGCTCGGCATCGCACAGGGGAACTTCTCCAACTTCCTGGATGGCACCCGCGGGGCGACGATCGCTCTCGCCCTCGCGGTTGCCTTCTTGCTGGGTCGTCCGATTGAGGACGTGCTCGGCATGCCGCGCATGCCGGTGTTCGTAGACGACCAGGAGCGGCGATATCCGACGCGGATCCTCGCTGCTCGCGCTGCCTATATGGAGGGAGTTCCGGTAAACCGGATTCTTCAGGTGCTGAGCTCATCGCTCCGCTACGATGGCGACCCGGGCGTGGAGTGGTGGGTGAAGATCATGCGGAGCAAGTCGCTCGCTTCGCCGGGGTCGAAAGAAGACACGCAGCGGGCGATGAAGCTCGTTGACCCAGGTGCCGCCAAAGCAATCGCGCGCAGAAGGGTCAAAGCGCCTAAGCGCAAGTAGCAGCGGTAACCTTCTTGCGCAGACCAAAGATCAAATTTGCTGGATCCGGGAATCCGGTTCAGAGTGCGTGCGTTCGGGGTAGGCGCGCGGGTGGCAATTGGGCGATCCAAGGGACGAAGTCGGTGGCGTGGTCTTTGCGCGGGTTCCGGAGGGGGAACGCCACGTAGTGACGCCTACACGTGCCGGCATACCCGGGGACCGCGAGATCTCGATCGACTCCCATGCTTCGACGTTGGTAGGTATCGCGCTCAATCTGTATCCTGGAGGGCACCGCCGGGGCGCTTACAGCGGGTTGAGCTCTTCCACACCACTGCCAGCCGTTTGCAACCCACGAGTCCGTGAGTCTTGCGCTGGGCCGACATCCGACATTCCGAATGCGCGTCGCACTTTTGACGAAGCGCCGTGTTGCTCGGCCCTGGCTTTTGAACGCTGTCGAATTTCTGTTTCAGTGCTGCGCGCCTACACATTCCTGCGCCCGGCTTTAACCGCCCGCTCGTGCTGCGGCATCGTTCGCACCAGTCGCCCCCGCCGTGGCGCGGTTCGTACCGCCAGCGCCCGTTGCGGCGTGGTTCGTACCGCCAGCGCCCGCTGCGGCGTGGTTCGTACCGCCAGCGCCCGCTGCGGCGTGGTTCGTATCGCTGGTCTGAGGGACAAAGCTGCTATGACCCAAGATAGCGTAGGAGGCAAGGCCTGCCCCAACCAAGAAAAGGACGAGGGACGCCCAGGCAGCGCACTCTGCGGACCGCGCCAAACGAGCCGCCTCGCGACGGGACGCGTCAGCCGCCGCCAGCAAACTGTCGACGTTCGGAGTTGGCGACATCCACGCCGCCAGCCACCCCGCCGTCCATCCGGCCGTCCACCCCTCTTTCGCTCCCCGTCTGATTTGGTTCTCGACGTCTTTTGACGCAGTTGCCTTCTTCGCGGTTTCAGCTGCCTTGTTTATGTTTTCGTCGGCCCCTGCCGATGTCGACGCCATCTTGGCAGCCGCAGCGGTTGCGACGGCTACCTGATCCTGCGCGACCGCAGTCGCCTGCGCAATTGCAGTCTTCGCCATCTTCGAGTGCTTTGGGATCGGCACCTCGATCCCAAAATCGTTGAACGCGCTGCCTTTGGAGCTAACCTCTCGACGCCGCTCCTCGGCGTACCGGCGCTGTTTGTATGCCACAGTGACCAGGCTTTGCCCTTCTGCTGCTCGGGACCAGGCCACCCATGCACACACGAGCGCCAATACCCAAGCGGCGACAGCCAAACCGATCGGCCACACAGGTTCGCGTGGCTCCTTGCCGGTAAACAAGGTGAGGACCCCCGCAGCGGCTCCGCCGTTTAGATACGCAAGGAATTTCAGCTTCTCATGTTCATACGCGAGACTCGCTTTGTTGACCTCGAGTTCGTGGGCGCGATGGAGTTTGTACCACTCAAGGCGAAAGTCCGCAGTCGGACTATTGTCGGCTCGAGTAAGGTCATGAACAGTGCGGCTCAGTTCCTCGAGCGCTTCGCCACCGGGTGGAGGGACTTTTGCGACCAGCTTTTGCAGCGCGTCTATCGCCTCAGCCGCCCGTGCCAACTTCTCGCGAAGATCCGTCATTATGTGCCTCGCAGATTCTGGCCCTCTGTCGACCGTGAGAAATTGAGATGCAAGCGGCGGGATGTGGCTGGAAGTTTGGGGAACGCTACTTTCGAGCGCCGCCGAGAAGTTTCGGGCTCCTATTTCCCAGAGGCCACGGGTGCGCCGTCGTGCTTCACAAAACCGACGACATCGAAGCGCGGGCGATCTTGCCGTTCAAGTGCGAAGAGCACGTCGAGATTCAAGTGACGCGGTCCCGTTGCGGGGAAGGCCTTTGCTCGCTTGTGATTGAGCAGCCCGGCATTTTGCAAACCTGCGTCTGGACCCGATATTAGAACTTGAATGATCTTGCGGAAATGTAACTCAATACGTCTAACGGCAAGCTTCTATAGTCCGACCGCATAACCAAGCATTGATTCCGTGAGCACTCTCGATTCGAAGCTCCTGTGCCTTCGGCCCATTGTTCCTTGTCGACTCTCGGTCACACTCATTCATCTTGCGAAAGAATCACCGCAGAATATGGTCCAATGCCCACGTCTGCACCGAAAGGCATTTGATCCGAGGTCCCGTTCGGATTGGCCATGGTGTCGTAGCTTGTGTGATTTGTAAAGGCGCCACTGTAGCCGTTCCAATCACCATTGAACCGGACGCGCCACACGCCGCCGCGCGGAAAACCGATTCGGTAGGCATCGTAGCCTCGGTCTCCAAAGTTCAGGAGGACGATCACGTCATCGCGGGCGCCCCCGTTCTTCCAGCGGTGCAACGCGATCAGCTTGTCGTTGTCATTCACGTGGTGAACGTGCACCTCGTTTCCACGAAGGCCACGGGTCGTGTCGAACCAGTTGCGACGAAGGTGAATGAGATCTCGATACAGTGCGTGGATGCCCGCGAAACGGCCCGCCTTGGACCAGTCGAGCTGACGTGAATCGGACCATGCGCCCCACTCCAAAAACTCCTGGCCCATGAAAATCATGGGAATCCCGGGCGCTGCAAAAATGGCCGCGGCTCCCAACGTGGAACGCTTCTGAGAAGCGAAGCTATCCGCGTTCCCGGGCCAAATCAGCTCTGGGACACGCGCTTGGCCAGCGGACTCCGCCACTTCGTCGTGAGACTCCGTGTACACGACGCGTTGAAATGCGCTCCCGTTGTAGCGTTGCGCGAACAATGCGCCGAGCGCTGCCATCGGACGGTCCGCGTCCGACAGCCTGGTAAGCGCCCCACGCAATAGGTGCATGAACGCAGCGCCCCATTGTGCGCCAAAGCCCGCGCCTCCTTCCCCGGGGCTCTTCGTCAGCCATTCGTTTTCTTGCATGTCTTCGCACACGCACAGCTTCCAACCTTGGGATGCGCGCACCTCACCATTGATCCACTGCATTAGACTCCAGCCATCAGCCAAGTCCGAGCCCGGGTCGTCGTTGCGCTCCCAAACGTTGCGAATCCAACCGGTCGCGTCCCAGCGAAGCCCGTCGCAGAAGCGCTCGTGCAACCAACGCTGCACGTTGTCGCGAATGTACTGCCTGACCTCTCCTCGGCCGTAGTCCGGGCGTGTGTTTCCCCATGGCGTTTGATTGCGCCAGTCGTTGTAGAAGTAGATGCCACCTTGACCATTCTCGCTCCACCCATCGAAGCGCCAAAGGTCCAGGTCGCTCGGCCCCAAGTGGTTGTATACAACGTCGAGGATGACAGCGATTCCACGTTCGTGCGCGGCGTCGACCATGCGACGGAAGCCGTTGGGGCCGCCGTAGCTCGATTCGATCGAAAAGATATACGAGGGGTTGTAGCCCCAGGATATGTCGCCCGGGAACTCGTCAGCGGCCATTACTTGGATCACGTTGATGCCCAGGTCCCGCAGATAGTCCAGCTTGGCGATGACGGTGTCGAAATTGCCGCGGCCACCGTTGGCCTGGAAACTGAAGCTACCGACGTGCAGCTCGTAGATAACCATTTCGTCGAACGTCGGCGTGCCGTAGCCAGGCGTCGCCCAGGAGTAGCCGCCCTCGGCGATAACGGAGTTGCCAACGGAATTCACCATCGAACGCGCGTAAGGATCGTTCTTGTCGAATTGCCCCGCCTGGTAAGCCGAGGTAAGCACGAACTTGTACTCGTCTCCAACGCCAGCACCCGCGACATCACCGGACCAGTATCCGTTTCCTTCGGCGGTCAACGGCACCAGCGCCCACTGATTGAAGGTACCTTTCACCGCCACGCTGTCAGCCATGGGCGCCCAGACACGAAACGCGGCTCCTCCCACATACGGGAGCGCGCCCATCCCCGAATGGATTGAGGTTGGCATCGTCAGTCGTAGCCTCCGAACATGAACAAGGAAATCGGTGTGTCAGTTGGATTGATTAGCCCGTGCAAGTTCCCGCCCTTTAGCAGAGCCAAATGCCCAGCCTCCAAGCTGCGAACTTCGAGACAGCGCTCGCGGTCGTCGAACTGGCACCAGTCCCCAACCACCATGAGAGCTTGCCCCTGCAGCAGCAGGAACGCCTCTTGATTGTCTCGATGACGATGCAGCCCAATTCCGGTGCCGGAACGCAACACGTGGAGATCCATGTAGTCAACGGTCATGAAGCTTTCTCGTTTCTCGACGTCTGGCTTGGTTCCGAAGGCATCGAAGCTCCATGGCATTATCGCGCGCCCGAGCTCTGCTGAGCCCTGAAACTGACCGTAGTTCGAGAGCAGATTGCGATACTCCAGGAACCCAATGCCGCCGTGTGGGTTCGGGCTAGTGCCGACGCTGAGGAAGTTATCCCAGCCGCGAAGGATCATCCGAAACTCGAACACATAGTTCTTGCCCGCGTTTGAATCGTAAACCGATCCGTCCGGCGTCGCCCAGGCGACTTCCACGCGCAACGGCAGGATGGGGTGCAGCGCGTGCCCCGGTGCAACTTGGGAGACCAGCCTACCGTCAACGCGGTCGCGCCCAAACGAGTCGGCTTGGCCCTGAACCAAACCTGGCAGGGCGACAAGTTCACCGCGGGCAAGTGCCGCCTTGCCTTTTGGGCCAAGCCGCGCGCCGAGGTCTGCTCCGGGGTAACTCCAGATTTCAATCTCATACTGACCGCTCTCGGCGTTGTACGGCACAGGGATGAGGGCAGGTGCCGCGACCACGCCCACCTTGATGAACAAGGCAACCTTTGGTCCGAGAACGCCGTGCGCTGCAACTGCCAAAGGCGAAAAAGGCCCACCTGGATAGGCGAGCCGCAGGAATGGCCCGGACCAGTTCCCCGCGCGCGCGATGCCACGCACGAGGCGCGTCTCGGCGAGGCTGAAGGTGCGAATGTTCTGCTTCTGGAAATCCAGCTTGTTGTCTTGTCGGGTGGGGTCGAGCACATCCGAGTCTGGCGCGGCAGGTGCGAAGAGCTCCAGTGACCGGACTGGAAACAAGTACTGGAGCTTCCTTACGGCGTAGCTTTCGCGTTCCGCCGCAAGCGGCTGGCGCTCGATGAGCGTCATCAAGCGAAGCAACGCATTGTCGTGATTGTAGTCCGGCGTCGTGTTAGCTGGAACCCGGAACACAGTGTCGGTGTGCAAAAGCTGCATTGCTAAGAACCCATCTGCGCGCTAGCGACTCTGGTAGAGGAAAGCGACGAACTTCAGGTCTTCCGTGCTTCCCGTATTGCGGATGCCGTGCATGCCACCACTCTTAGTGAAGATCATGCTTCCGGCTTTGATCGGCAACCGGCGGAACTGGGCCGGAGACAAGCCCATGACGTGCCGCTCTTCGATTTCGAATAGGTCTTTGCCGGAGCTGTCCTTCGCGTCAGTTGCCGGGTCGTCCCCGACGCGCAGGTAAGCAATGCCCTCTCCCGAAACGACGTAGTAGAGTTCCTCTGAACCAATGTGTTGATGGTTGCCTTCGATCTTGCCGGCGGGCACGGTGACTTCGTGAAAAAATATCATTGACCCACCCAGCTCTCGCTGGAATAGCCAACGCATAAGGATGATGTTGCCGGGGGCAGCGTCGGGGTTCGAATCACCGTCCATCATCGCGTTCCGATAACGCACTGGCGTCACAGTTAGCGCGTCACGGTACCAACCGCGTTGGAAGTCCAATAGATAGTTTTGATCGGCTACTGTATTAAGTTGAGAGCTCGGCTCGGGTACGCGTGGCTCCTGATGACTCCGCAACAAGTTGTTGTCCCAGGCCGCATCCTGATCCGAAATGAATGTGCCGAAGGGCTCATTGACCTCAGCCTCCCGAAAGGCCAGCTCGACGCGCCGCACCACGTGCGGATCGGCTAGCAGAGAAGAAAAGGCGTCCACTCGCGTGATCGAGCCATCATCGCCCATCATGTCCAAAACCATGAAATCATGATGAGTGGTGGCGGGCATCTCGAGCGTCTCCCAAATTTCCGTTTGGTATGCCTCGACCCATTGATCCCAATGCAAAGTAACCCGGGCCTCCGGCGTGTTGGCATCCGTGGCGTCTCGCAATTTGATCCAAGCGACGAGGCGTTCCCCCAGGAAGCGATTCTTGATCCGAGTTTGCTCGACGAGCCGGCTGCCGCGATACTCGATGCGTAAGAAGCCAGCCAGCCGAGTGCCGTCGACGTAGACCTCGCCCTTTAGCACGGTAATGTCGAGGTAGCCGCGCACCTCCTGCACGTTGTAGCGGTAGCGCGGGCTACGCGTCGCATTCAAATATTCGTTGTGATAGATGCGATCGGGAAAAAAGACGACCTTGAAGACTTCGTTCGCTTCGCTGGTAAAAATATCGTTGAACCGGCTATCCATTACAGCACCGTCTTCAGGAACTCGGCCACTCGGAATGAGTTGGCTTGGATCGTCAGCGTGGGATTGCCACCGCCGGAAGTCGGCATGAAAGCGCCGTCCGTCACATAGAGGTTATCGAACCCCCAAGCACGGCAATTAGGATCGAGCACGGAGTCACGCCGGTCCGTCCCGAACCGCGCACCGCCGAGGATGTGATTCGCACAGCGCGCCAGCACGTCCTTCCCGTACACGCCACCGGAGCCAAGTTCTTCCGTCACACCGCCGCGCTGCAGGATCTGTCCGCAAATCGCGGCGTAGCGCTGCATGAGCGCCACGTCGTGGGGATGCCAATCCTTGATGATGTAAGCCGCGGCGCGTCCCCACTTGTCCGAGATCGTCGGATGTAGCTCGATCCGGTTCGACTTTTGAGGAACTTGATTGGCCATGAATGTCATCGAGAGGCCGCGCCCGAACTGCCGCTTCAGAAAGTCATCCAGGGCATCACCCACCAGGTTACTTGCGTCGACGAATGCGTCCCAAACCGTGTCGAGATCACGGCTGCCGAAGTTCCGGCCCAGCGCGAGTGGCAATGCTCGATCCGAGGTGTTATTATAGATCGCGGCGCCCGCCCACAGTTTGTTCTCGTCCAAGAAGTCGTCAACCGCACAGTGGTCGGTGGAATAGTCGCTGTCGAGTGTAAGCGACTTATCGTAGCGCTCCGGTGCAGGCACCAAGGCCGATGCACCGCCGAAGCAATGCGTCAAGAAGTAGCTGCCGAGCATCCCATTGCCGTCTTGATTGATTGCTGCGTCGAATTGCGTATCGGCTTTGGCCGATAGCTTTAGCAGGCGAACGCTCTCAATCGCCGAACACGCGATGATTACCAGCTTGCCGCTCACGACCCGCTCGGCACCCCCGGGGTCGCGGTAGTGAACCTTCCTGACGCGCGACCCCTGGCATTCCAAGTGGGTGACCGTGCAGTTCGCCCGGATTTCCAGATTCGGCCGTCGAAGTGCGGGAATCAGGAGCGCCACATAGGTACTCGACTTGAACCCGAGCGGATCGCCATAACGGTTGACGTAAGCCGTCTTTGCTTCCTCGTTAAGAGGCCCTTTGCGTCCGCTTGAGGCGTGATCTTCAGTGATGACCGCGAGCGGGGTACGATATGCCTTCATCCCGAGTTGCGTCATCCCTTCGAGTGCATGGGCGCTGATGGGATTCGGCGACAGCGGCTTCTGGTACTGATCCTTGCCCTTGAAGTCCTTCTCTTGACCGAGGACTTGCCCATTGATGCCCACGAGCGATTCGGCTCGTGCGTAGAACGGCTCGAGTTCGTCATAGTCTACGGGCCAGTCCCGCGCCTCGCGCTGAACGTCCCCGTTCGGATCGGCCTCAAGCGTGCGGCCCTGGTTGGCCGACTGCAGCCGAAAGTCGCGGGCCATGAAACGGTAGGACACGCCACCATAAAGCTGGGTGCCACCGCCCACGACTTGCGCGGTGTAGCCCTCAATGGTCGCCTTATCGCCGCCCTCGGCAGTTCGATAGACATGGGGTTCATCGTTGATGTCTGGCTCGATGTGGCTCGAGTAGTAGCTGGCGCCGCGGTTGACGACATCCAGCTGGATGCGCTTTTCGGGGCCGGTCGAAAACAGCTCGTCCCGCTTGAAGTCACTCTTGCCGTCGGGGGCGTCATACTGCGGGCGTAGGAGAGGCCCCTTTTCGAGTACGAGCACGGACTTGTTCGCAAGCGTCAACTGGTACGCGATGGGCGAGCCACCAGCGCCGCTGCCGATGATGACCACGTCAAACTCGGTTTGCAAAGTCATTGGAATGATCGCTCCGTTAACCTCGATAAGTCGGATTCCGGCCGAGCGGAGGCTCGAGCGCACGGCTCCAGTCGAACGCCGATTGCCCGTTGGCATCACGGTACGTTTCCTCTAGGTACGCCCAGCCGGCAGCGCCAGCGTTGCCGCCATGTCGCGGATGAGAGAACGCCCCGGTGTATGTGTGACGGCGGAGGAGCTTGAGGAAATACGCCGGCTCCTGGTATCGGACATAGTCCCAGCCAGCAACCTGATTGGTCGCGAGTTCGGCATACAGATCTTCGTAAGCGCCTTTTGGAATCGATGCCGGGTCCGTGCTCGCGTGGCGGCGTCGCAGCACCGCGTCCATCTGCGCCAGACAAATCTTGTAGTCCGCAAGGTGGTGGCGTTCTTGACGGGCGAGCAGTTTGTCGATGAAATTGACGACTCCGATCGGTTCGTCCAAACGGAAGGCGTCGGCGTACTGCGTGTCTCGCGTGTTCCGATCGCTGTTCATGTGGAACATGCTCAGAAAGTTCTGACCGCCGGTGGTTCGAAACGGCAGAATGTGCGCGGTCAAGCGCGTGAGGAGTTGCACCTCCCAACGCTCAAGCTCCAGCGGCTGCGCGCACGAATCCGTAAAAAAGCGAGACCAAACATGCCCCGTGTCCGCGATAAAACGCTGTGGATTGATGGGGTCTGGCATCGGCTTGCCGTCGACCAGATACAGATACCGATGCACTTGGCCTTTGGGAACGCTGAATGTCGCTGCGCGATAGCGCGTTTGCTCGGTTCCAAAGGACACTGGCTCTAGAGCGATTGGTTCGAACAAACTAGGGAATGTCCCAATCAGCTTCACTTCCGTCGTAGACGTGTCACCGTCGAGCCAGACGAATGTCACGTCGTTTTCGTCCACTCCCTTCGCGCTGGTATCGATTATCGGAAACCGCCACCCTTCGCAAAATTGCGCCCCGGCATCGTCGGGTTGGAATTGACCGTAGTTGTGTCGCGCTGGCCCGGGAGCACGCGCCAAGTGCCGCGTCGCCCAATTCAACACGTATTGATCGTTCGGTGCCACGCGCCCAGCTCCCGCATTCCATCCTAAGATTTCGCTACTTCGTTTTATCCTCGTCTCTCACCGTTTCTTGGCAATGTCGATTAAGTCACAATTCCGAGACAGAAAATATGACTACGCCGCTCGGAGTCTTCGGACCTTTGTCGTGAATAGCAGTGCTCGATCTCTCAAATGTCAGCGCGAGGGTGTGACGTGGGTCGGCCAACGGTTGACTGAGCGCGCGAGACACCGCCAAAAGCGGCTGACGAAGACCGCCAGTGGGCAAGCCTAATGGCGGCTGATGTTACCCGAGAGTTGTGCTGGCGAACCGTCAGGCGCGTCGCTGAGCGTATCCAAGCGTAGTCATTTCTTCGAAGCGTCTGCCCTGTGATGCTGTGTCATTGACGGCCGGGCCCGCTCCGTCGAGAGCGCTGGGCCCACGGGAGCGCCGGAAGGTCAACATCTCCCGAGAGCGCGTCACCCGTTTTAACGATGCCGACCTTCCCGGTAGTTGTCGTCATCGGCGCGTGGTGATACGCGGGATCGCTGGGAGTTCAGCATGTTCGGTTCGGTCAGGGAACCTCGATGGGTGGCAACACGCGTCACGCTTATAGTCGTGGTGTCGTTGATGTGTACAGCCGTTTTGCCGGGAGTTGTTGCCTGGCATGAGCACGTCTTCTTTCGCGATGATTTGGTTCGCAAACTTACTCCTTCGCAAGCGGCGCCACTTTTGGCAAGCCAGCGCGAGCAGGCCGCTCGCGACGCCACTCTGCGGAAAGTGTCTGCGCTGATTGATCGTGTCCTAGACGGTTCAGCCAAGGAGCCCGACTTGGGCGACCTTGTCAGCCTGAGGTCCGACCTTGCTCATGCCCCTGCTATTTCGCAGGTCACCGTATACCCGTTTTTGGCCAACCCCCAATTACTGCTCTGGCCGTGCATCTATTCGTGCTTGGGAATCATTGTGATGATCACCAACGGTGGAGCGTACCTGGCTGGGAGACGCAAACAACTGCTGCTGGGCGGCCTTGTCTACGCGTTCTACGAGTGGCCCTTGTGGGTTAGAAATTTTTTCACCGGCAACGAAGGCCGCGCTGTATTGGCCTACCCTAACTTTGACGTGGGTCCCGAATCGTTCTTCGCTCAAGAGCTTACGATTTTGGGCTTCGGCGTCTTGTTGATGGCAGCCTGGCTTCAATGGCTTCACCTGGCCGACGAAGCTCGACGGGCATCACACGACGCATCGTCACCTTTTCAGCCGAAGCGTCTGGAAAACCTGACCGACGAGTTTGCGCGATGGCTGGTTAGTTCCGTACTCCTTGGACTTGGATTTTTCTGGTTCACGGCGTTCTTTTGGAATCTGGTCTGGCTCAAGCACGATGCGAGGTACGTCCCCTCTGCCGTGCTTGCGCACGTCCTTTGGGGGACCTCCTGGCTTCTCTTGTCATGGAAGCCATACATTGTCTGGCGAAGTTGGATTGCACTGAAAAGTCAATACATCTTCGACGCAATCGAGGCGGGGAGCACGAAGGTGGCTGACGAGAAGCTGAGTGAACTCGCGCCTGCTCGGGAGGGGTTTGCGTTCGTGGGAATTGTCGGGGCGGTCGTCGCGTTCTTGCTTCCACTTGGGCAGGCTGCGTTCGGGAAGTAGACATGGGTGGGTCGTTCCATCCGTCTTAACCGCACCTAACGATCGTCTGTGGAAGGGGGCGGCAACATCGGATTTGGGAGAACTTGTCAGCTGTGGCCTCGACGATCAACGTGTCGCCGAGCTTGCCGCGCTCGACGAGCGCGGGCGGGGACGGAGAACGATGGTGTCGTCGATTGGGGCAGCTAATAGTCTCGTCGAGGCGGCACTCGATGAAGAAGCGAAGAAGCGTGCCGGGACGACGTTGATCGTTTCGCACACCGAGTGTGCGACGGTCTTTATCTGCGCACCGCAGAGCGGGCAGCTCCGCAAGTCGTTTGGGACAGGCTCAATTCGCGAAGGACGCGTATCCGGAGCGCCGAGCCCGTTCTTGAAGGCGCAGTCTGCTGACGCGATAGTCGCTGTGTGACGGAACGTGTGACTTCAGCTCGGCGACGCCTGCTCGGCCGTGTCCAGACAGACCGGCGGG
>Ga0134124_10002980_pt1 | contig 13642 bp, 14 predicted proteins | sample KB304_FD_96880 | JGI IMG/M metagenome (GOLD analysis project Ga0134124, IMG submission 96880) | Terrestrial soil microbial communities without Nitrogen fertilizer from Kellogg Biological Station, Michigan, USA - KB3-0-4 | ecosystem: Environmental > Terrestrial > Soil > Unclassified ... | reverse complement strand
TCGAGCCGGCGATCGACCTGCCGCTCGACCTCGCGGCGTTGACCGCTCGTGAGCCCGTCCCACTTGTTGATCGCGATCACGAGCGCGCGGCCGCGCTCGACCGCGATCCCAATCAAGTGCAGATCCTGCTCGGTCACGCCCTCGCGCGCATCGAGCACCGCGATCACCGCGCCCGCGTCCTCGATCGCTTGGAGGCTCTGCACGATGCTGTATTTCTCGACCGCCTCGCTCACGCGCGCGCGGCGCCGAATGCCGGCCGTGTCGATGAGCACGAACTTGTGGCCGTCGCGCTCGACCGGCACGAGGATGCTGTCGCGAGTCGTGCCCGGCTCCTCCGACGTGATCAGCCGATTCGCGCCGAGGAGCCGATTGATCAGCGTCGACTTGCCGACGTTCGGCCGGCCGATCACCGCGACCTTCGGCCCGTGCTCCTCGGTGAGCGCGGCTTCTTCTGCCGCCGAGGCCGCTTCGCTTTCGGCGAGCGGTACGAGCACCGTCTCGAGCAGCTCGTCGATGCCGGAGCCGTGCAGCGCGCTCACGCCTACGACCAAGCCGAGACCGAGCGTGTGGAACTCGGCCGCCGCGATCTCGCCGAGCACGCCCTCCGCCTTGTTGACCGCGATTGCCGCCACCTTGTCGGTCTCGCGGCGCAGCCGCTCCACGATCCGGACGTCTTCGGGCGTGAGGCCGTTCTTGTGGTCGACGACGAGCACGACCACGTTCGCTTCCTCGATCGCGAGGTCGACCTGCTCCGCGACGAGGGACGTCATATCGCCCTGCGCGCCGACCGCGAGCCCGCCCGTGTCGATCACGATGAAGCGCCGCCCGTCGTGCTCGCCGATGCCGTAGCGCCGGTCACGCGTGAGCCCTGGGAAATCCGCGACGAGCGCGTCGCGAGTTCCTGTCAGCCGATTGAACAGCGTGGACTTGCCGACGTTCGGACGGCCTACGAGCGCCACCGCGGGCAGCATTGACGCGCCGCGCGAGCGGCTATTTCTTACCGGCGCGCACGGTGTACGCCGCGATCGAGCCGTCTTCGCCCTGCACGACCACGTTTTCTCCGACGATCAGAGGACCGCCAACGATCCGTGCCTTGCTCGCGCGCATGCGCGCGACGAAGTGGCCGTCGCCGGTATCGAGGAAGTGGAGAAAGCCCTCGTAGTCGCCCACGGCAATCGTGTTGCCGAAACGCGCGGGAGCCGAGACATCGCGCAAGCGCAGCGCGTCCTGGCGCCAGACCTGCGCGCCGGCGCGCCGATCGAGCGCGATCACCGAGTCGACGTCGGTCGTCACGTAGACGGTCGTGAAGTCCGCGCTCAAGCCGGCGTACGACGACATGTCCTGCTGCCAGAGCACGACGCCGGTCGAGATGTCGATGCCGACGACACGTCCGTGGTAACCGACGACGTATGCTTCAGTCGCGACGACCTGAATGCTCGAGCTCACGTCGACGAGGCGATCGAGCTCGCTGCGGCCGGTCGGATTCGCGACTGCGACCTCCCACGCCGCGTCGCCATTGGCGATCTCGTACGCGCCGACACGGCCGTTGTTGAAGCCGGCGACGACCACGTTGCCTGCGAGCCGCGGCGTCGTGTTGCCGCGCAGCGTGAGCGACGGCAAGTTCTGCTCGACGGTCCAGACCGTGCTGCCGTCGCGCACCGCGAAGCCGCGCAGGCGCCCGTCGACGGAACGCAGCACGACGACGCCCGAGCCGATTGCGGGCGCCGCGAGCACTTCGCTGCCGACGGCGTCGCGCCATTTCTCCATGCCCGATTCCGCGTCGAGCACTATCAGATCGCCGTCGGAAGACCCGAACGCGAGCACTCCGTCGCCATAGCCGGGGCCGGCCGAGAGCGGTAGGCCCGTTTTCACCTGCCACACGAGCTTGCCCGTGACTGCGTCGAACGCCTTCACGTGGCCGTCGTCGGAGGCCGCGTAGACCCGCGCACCATCGCTCGCCGGTCGCAGCGCGAGCCGCAGCCGAGTCGAGCCGCCGCCGAGCTTTTGGCTCCAGGCGCGACGAACCTCGAGCGTCGGCTTGAAATCGACGAGCTTCGCGGGCGGCTCCGGCTTGTCTTTGCTGCCGGCGCAACCGAGCACGAACGCGACGACGCTCAGCGTCGCGAGCAGCCACTTCTTCGACGAGTAACGCGGCATCACGCGCCCTCTCCCTTCGGCGCGGGCGCGGCGGCGGCCGGCGGTTCCGACGTTGCGGCAGGCGGCGAAGAAGCGGCGGGTGCAACAGCGCCGGTCGGTAAATCGTTGAGCTTCATCTGCACGAAATTGCGATCGAGCAGCTCGGACCCGTCGGCTACCATCGCCTCGAGGTAAGCCTTGCGCGCTTCCTCGACGTTGCCGCGCGCGGCTTCGACGTCGCCGCGTACTTCGTTGAGCCGGCCCGCGAACTTGCCGGGCTTGTCGACCTTCAACGTCTTCAGCGCGTCGTCGTATTTCTCGCGATACGATAGAACGCGAGCGAGGCGCAGACGCGCGATCATCGCAAGCTCCGGATCCTTGGTGTGTTCCATCACGTACGCTAGCTCGTCCGTCGCATGCTCGGGCGCGCTCACGACGAGCATGCCGGCGACCAGCAATCCGGCCTGCGACGTGTACGCGCTGCCTGGAAAATCCGCGCGCATCTTCTGCAGCGTGGCGTTGGCCGCGACGGGGTCCTTCGCGTCCTTGACGACCTGATAGAGGGCGCCGGCCTCTTCGTAACGGTGATCCCGATAAGCCGTGTACTGGTTATAACCGAACAGCACGAGCGCGCCGAGCGCCACGCCGCCGATCAAGAACCAACCGTTCTCGCGCCACCAGCGCTTGAGCTCTTCGACGCGTTCGTTGTCCGTCAGATTCTCGTCCACAGGCCCCTCCGGGCGCGTTCAGGCCGGCTATTCTAGTCCGAGCGCGCGGCCCTAAGCAGGTCGGCGCATTCGGCCGGGGACACGAGCCGTTGGGGCTCGTCGGCGCGCAAGGGCTTCACGCTGATGCGGCCGGCCGCAACCTCGTCGTCCCCGACGATCAGCGCGAACCTGGCCCCGCTCTTGTCGGCGCGCCGCAGCTGGGCTTTGAAGCCCGCGGCGGGCGAGCCGATACCGATTCTCACGCCCGGCACGGCGTTGCGCAGATCCTCGACCGCCTTGAATCCGAAGCGCCGCGCGGAGTCTCCGGCCGCGACGAGGAACGCGTCGGCGGGCCGCTCGGCGCCGTCCGCGCCATCCGCACGCGCGAGCTCGACCACCCGCTCGACGCCGAGCGCGAACCCTACGGCGGGCGTCTCGCGGCCGCCGAGCTGCGTGACCAGACCGTCGTAGCGGCCGCCCGCGCACACCGTGGCCTGAGCGCCGAGCTTGTCCGTGACCCACTCGAACACCGTGCGCGAGTAGTAGTCGAGACCGCGCACGAGCCGTGAATTCAACTGAAACGAGACGCCGACGTCCGTAAGCAGCTGCTGCACGCGCTCGAAGTGCGCGCGCGACTCTGCATCGAGATAGCTGTCGAGCAGCGGCGCGGAGTCGATCAGCGCGCGCATCGCGGGGTTCTTGCTGTCGAGGATCCGGAGCGGATTGCGCTCGAGGCGCCGCACGCTGTCCTCATCGAGCGCATCGCGATGCGCGCCGAAGTACTCCGTCAGCACTCTCTTGTAGCCGGCGCGCGCTTCGAGCGTGCCGATCGAGTTGAGCTCGAGCTTGATGCTCGTGATGCCGAGCGTCTTCCAGAGGCGCGCGGACAACACGATCAGCTCCGCGTCGATCTCGGGCTCGGCGAAGCCGAGCGCTTCGACGCTGAGCTGATGGAATTGCCGGTAGCGCCCCTTCTGCGGCTTCTCGCGCCGGAACATCGGGCCGCTGCACCAGAGCTTCTGCTGCTGGTTGTGCAAGAGGCCGTTGCCGAGCGCCGCGCGCACGACGCCGGCTGTCGCCTCCGGGCGCATCGTGACGCTCTCGCCGTGATCGTCGAACGTGTACATCTCTTTCGAGACGATGTCGGTGAGCTCGCCGATCGAGCGGCTGAAGAGCTCCGTGCGCTCGAGCACAGGCAAGCGCACGCGTTGGTAGCCGTAAGCCGCGAAGAGCTCGGCGGCCGCTCCTTCGACGCGGTCCCAGAGCGGCGCGTCCGCGGGCAACACGTCGTTCATGCCGCGAACCGGCTGAATCAAGTCGGCCATGGCGCGGCTAGTCCGAGACGACGTTGACCGAGAAGCGCGCGTACTCGCCGGGCTTGCCCTTCGCCGGAACGGCGAAGTCCTCGCCGTCGACGACGATCTTCACGCCCGACGCGTTGCCGAGCACGACCGCGAACGGTGGCTCGCCGCGCATCTGCGCATGCTTTCCCGCAGTGCCGAGGCCGTAGTAGACGCGCTCGCCGCGTGCGTCGGTGACCTCGGCCCAGCTCTCCTGCTCGAACGTGATCTCGAGCGGGACGACGAGCGACGCTCGAACGCCGTCGTCGGGACGATCCGGGGAACCGCGGCTGCTCGGCGGAGGCGTGGCCACCGCGAGCGTCGTCGTGCCGATAGGAACGGCCGCGCCGCCCGGGGCCGGCGTCGTCGCGGGCGCTGGCGGCGCCGAAGGAGGCGCGGCCTCGGCTGGCGGAGCCGACGCACCGTTCGCCGAGTCACCGCTCGGCTGCGTCGCGGATTGCGGGTTTGCAACCGCCGGCGCGGCGGCGGGCGTCGGCGCGGCGGCCGGCGGCGTCGTGGCGGGCGCGGGCTTCGAGTCGCCGTTCGTCGGCGTCGTGGGCGGCCTGGTGGCGACGGAGGAACCGCCCGCACCGACCCACCACGCAGCGAGCCCGGCGATCACGACGAGGATCGCGAGCGCCGCGATCACCCAAACCGTGATCTGACGCTCGTCGCGCAGCTTGATGGTCTTGCTCGGCTGGACCTGCACCTCTTTCAGCGAGGTCTGCTGGTAGTACTGCATGAGCAAATCGCGCGGGTCGAGTCCGAGCCGCATGCTGTACTGACGCAAGTAGCCCTTCACGAACACCGGCACGCCGATGCGTTCGAAGCGATCGCTCTCGAGCGCTTGGAGCTGCGGCAGCTCGATCCTGAGCTCGGTCGCGACCTGCTCGAGCGTAAGGCCCTGAGCGTTGCGGGCGGTCTTTAGAGTCTCGCCGACGCTGCGCTTTTCGGGCGCGCTCGCGGAGACTGCAGCGGGCTGCCGGTTATCCTCGGCCATTGCTCTTCTGGACCTGATTCAACTGTTGGAGCTCCGGCGAATCGGGGAACCCCTCGCGCAACTGCGCGGCACAGCGGTTCGCCGCGTCGCGGTTTTTGAGCTGATCCTCGATGTTGAAGCACATCCAGAGCACCTCGGCGGTCGCGGGCTTCACGTCGCGATAACGCGCTAGGAACGCGCGCGCCTGCAGGTAATTCTTGTCCTGGTAGGACAGCTCGAGCATGCCCTCGAGCGCGTCGGCGTAGTTCGGCTTGCGTGTGAGCGCCGCGCGGAAGTTCTGCTCGGCCTTTTCACGATCGCCGGCGCTCAGCGCGCAGACGCCCGCATTCGTATACGAGACCTCGGGCGTCTGATACTTGAAGTTCGCGACTGCTTTCTGGAAATACGGCTCGGCGTCCTTCCAGCGAGTTTGCCGGCAGAGGAATACCGCATACGCATTTGCGGCCGCCGAGTTGTCGGGCTCGAGCTGCGTGGCCTTCTTGTAGTGAGACTCCGCGTCCTCGCGAGCACCCAGCTGGTCATAGGCAACCGCGATCATGCTATGCGCGTCGGCGAGCTTCGAATCTTGCTTGATCGCGCGCTGCAAAATCTCGATCGCCTGCTCCGGCTTGCCTTGCTTGATGTAGCCCGCGGCGAGATTCACGTTTGCAACCGCGGCTTCTTGCTGCGTCGGTTTGTGCTCCGGACTCGTCGACGTCGAAACGCAAGCCCCCAACAGAACTAACCCCCCTATCAGCACCACTCTCGTAACGTTCATGGACTGTTGGCTCCCACCACCCTGTCGCCCAAACGCACGCGCTGCCGGTCGCGCACGCGACCCGCGAGCTGCCCGCAGGCAGCCGCGATGTCGTCGCCGCGCGGCCGGCGAATCGTAGCGATCAAACCGGAGTCGCGCAGCGTGCGCCAGAACGCGTCGATCGCGCTGGGCGTCGAGCAGCGAAACTCGGACTCCGGGAAGCTGTTGAACGGGATCAGATTCACCTTCGCCGCCCGCCCCTTGAGCAACCGCACGAGCTGACGTGCTTGCGCAACGGAGTCGTTCACGCCGTCGAGCAGCACGTACTCGAACGTGATCGAGCGGCTAGCTTGGTTCTCCGCGTAACGCCAGCAAGACGCGAGGAGCTCCGCGATCGGATGGATCTTGTTGATCGGCACGAGCCGGTCACGAAGCTCGTCCGTCGGCGCGTGCAGCGACACCGCCAGCGCGACGTTGCATTCGGCCGCGAGCTTGTCGATCTGCGGCACGACGCCCGCGGTGCTGATAGTGACCCGACGCCGTGACAGGCCATAGGCCATGTCGTCGAGCAGAATCTGCACGACCGGCAGCACGTTACGATAATTCGCGAGCGGCTCGCCCATGCCCATGAACACGACGTTCGTGATCGGCGTGTCGCCCAAGTCGCGCGACGCGAGCACCACTTGTCCCAAGATCTCGGCGGACGTGAGATTGCGGTTGAAGCCCTGATGGCCCGTCGCGCAGAACGCGCAGTCGAGCGCGCAGCCCGCCTGCGACGAGATGCACAGCGTGCCGCGATTCGGCTCGGGGATGAAGACGGTCTCGACTGCCTGACCGGCGCCGACGTTCAAGAGCCATTTGCGCGTGCCGTCGGCCGAATGCTCCTTCTCCAGCACGGGCGGCAGTTCCGCGCCCGCGATCTCCGCGAGCTCCTTGCGCAGCGAGGCGCTCAAGTCCGTCATCGCGTCGAAGTCGGTCACGTGGCGCTGGTAGAGCCACTGCATCACCTGCTTCGCGCGATAGGACTTCTGGCCGAGCGTCTCGAACAGCTCGACGAGGGTCGCGGCCGGCATCCCGAGCAAGTTGAGCTTGCCCGCGGCGCGTGCCGCGCGAGTCGTGCTTAGCGCGCCCGCGGACAAATCTCCGCCTCGCTGAAGAAGAACGAGATCTCGACCGGCGCGGTCGCGGGACCGTCGGAGCCGTGCACTACGTTCTCCTCGATCGATGACGCGAAGTCGGCGCGGATCGTGCCGGGAGCCGCCTTCTTCGGATCCGTTGCTCCCATGAGGTCGCGGTTCACCTTGATCGCGTTCTCGCCCTCGAGCACCTGCACGACGACGGGACCTGACGTCATGTACTTCACCAGGTCCTTGTAGAACGGCCGCTCGCGGTGCACCGCGTAAAAGCCTTCGGCCTGGTCCTGGCGCAGCCGAATCATTTTCGAGGCGATGATCTTGAGTCCCGCCTTTTCGAACCGCCGATAGACCTCGCCAATCAGATTCTTCGCGACGCCGTCCGGCTTGACGATGGAGAAGGTACGCTCGAGAGCCATTGTTCACCCAATAAATAGACTAATTCGACATGGACAGGAAACGTCGCGGCCACGCGCCGCGTCACACCGTGAAGCTTTCGCCGCAGCCGCATTCACCCTTCACGTTCGGATTGCGAAACTTGAATGCCTCGTTCAACCCGTCCTTCACGAAATCGACCTCGGTGCCGTCGATGAGGCCCAAGCTCTCTGGATCGACGATCACCTTCACGCCGTCGCGATCGAACACGACGTCATCCGCGTCGATCGCGTCCGCATAGTCGATCGTGTAGGCGTAGCCCGAGCAGCCGCTCTTGCGTACGCCGATTCGGAGGCCCACGCCGCGGCCGCGCTTCGCGAGGAAGCTGCGCACGCGCGTCGCCGCGCTCTGTGTCAACGAGATCGCCATCCTTCAATCCTTTGTAACCTATCCCTTGTTACGGCCTTGGCAGCGCTCGGCCGCAGGCGGCCAGCGCATCCTCGATCCTGAGCAGCTTGCCGAGCTTGTCGACCGGCACGCCGAGCTCGCGCTGGATCGCGCGCACGTCGAGCGCTTGGAGCTCGGTCGCGCGCGCACCCTCGAGCCGCTCGGCGGCGCAGTCCGCGGCCGCGATTGTATGCGGGCAGCCGAACGCCGCGAACCGCGCGGCCCGAACGATGCCGTCGTTCACTTGCAACTGGAAGCGGACCCAGACCCCGAGCGTTCGGTCCTCGGCCTCGCCGGACACAAGACCGGCCAACCCGGTCTTCAGTTCCCCGGCTCTTCGCGTCGAGTCGAATCGCCGCACGACCTCCGGGCTATATTCCATAGAAGGGTCAACAGTTTACAGCAAATTGCTCGATCAAGGCAGGGCTCAAGTCGTGCACCAACCCGGCGCCCCCGGCGCGCACGCGCGCAGCCGCTCGACCGCGGCCGCGACGAGGGCGGCGGCCTGCTCGATCTCGGCTTCGGTCGTGAAGCGCCCGACGCTGAACCGCAGCGAGCTCGACGCGAGCGCGTCGCTCAAGCCCATGCCGGTCAGCACGTGCGACGCCTCGGGACTGTCCGCGGCGCAAGCCGAGCCCGCCGAAACGGCCAGGTCGCGGAGCGCGAACCGCAGGCTCTCCCCTTCGGCGCCCGGAAATGTGACGTTGAGCACATGCGGCGCGCGCCGATCGGGATCGCCATTCAGCCGCGTCCCTGGGATCGCGCGCAGCCGCTCCCAGAACGCGTCGCGCAGCGCGGCGAGCCTCGGCGCCTCGCGCGCCGGATCCGCAAGGGCGTACGCCTTGCCCATGCCGACCGCCTGATGCGTCGCGAGCGTGCCGGCACGCAGGCCATGCTCCTGCTCGCCGCCGTGCATCTGAGGCGCGAGCGCGATACCGGCGGCCACATAGAGCGCGCCGATGCCCTTGGGTCCGCAGAGCTTGTGCGCCGTGAGCGAGCAGAGGTCGATGGGCGCCGAGCCGAGGTCGAGCGGCACCTTGCCGGCGCTCTGCGCCGCGTCGACGTGGAAGCGGATCCCGCGCGCGCGGCACAGAGCACCGATCGCGGCGACGTCTTGAATCACGCCGGTCTCGTTGTTCACGTGCATGATCGAGACGAGCGTCGTGCTGTCGCGCAACGCGCGCTCGACGGCGTCGACTGCGACGCGGCCGAGCGGGTCCGGCGGGACGTAGGTCACCGCGACGCCGCTCTCCTCGAGCGCGTGCGCGGAGTCGAGCACGGACTTGTGCTCGATCGTCGACGTGACGAGGTGCGCGCGAGCTCCGGCGCGCGCAAGCGAGCCTCCACGCAGCAAGGAACCCTTCAGCGCGAGATTGTTCGCCTCTGTCGCGCCCGAGGTGAAGAAAAGCCGCTCTGCCGGCGCGCCGACGCGCGCGGCGATCTCGGCACGTGCCGTGTCGACGAGCGCTCGCGCGCGCCGCCCGGCAGCGTGCTGCGACGACGGATTGCCGTGCTCGTGCTCGAGACAGCCGCGCATCGCCGCCGCGACGGCGGGATCGAGCGGCGTCGTGGCCGCGTAGTCCAAGTAGATCTCGGCGCTCACCGTGCGCGTCCCCGCTCCGGGTGTGCGGGCGCGAGCGAGCTCAACATGCCGCGCAAGATGCTGATCTCGTTCTGATCGAGCGCCGCGCGCTGGAAAATTCGCCGCAGCTTGAGCTTGACCTGCCGCTGGTGATCGGGGTGCAGGAAGCCCGACGCGGTGAGCAGCTGCTCGAGATGCTCGTGCAGCCCTTCGAGCTCGGCCGCCGTCGCGAGCGGCGCGTCACGCCCGGGCCCGACGGGCGGCGGACGGTTCGGCGCAGCCATCCTGAGCTCGTAGCAGATCACCTGAGCCGCCATCGCGAGGTTCAGCGAGCCGAACTCGGCCGTGGTCGGAATGTTCACGAGCTGCTGGCAGCGCCCGAGGTCCTCGTTCGTGAGGCCCGACTGCTCGTTGCCGAGCAGGATCGCGACGCGGTTCGTGGGCAGCTTCTGCCAGACGCCTTCCGCGCACTCGCGCGGGTTCACGACCGGCACGACGACGGTACGTAGCCGCGCGCTCGCGCCGACGACCCAACCGCAGTCGTCGATCGCCTCGTCGAGCGTCGCGCACACGCGCGCGCTCGCCAGGATATCGTCGGCGCCGGCCGCGCGCGCGGTGGCGGCCTCGCTCGGAAACTCGGCGCGCGGCCGGACGAGCGCAAGCTCGCCGAGGCCCATCGTGCGCATCGCCCGCGCAGTCGCTCCGATGTTGCCGGGATGCGAGGTCTCGACGAGGACGATGCGGACGGGGATTTGCACGGGCGCGGCGCTCTCGACGCTGACTCGGGTGCTGCTCGCCGCGGCGCGTTTGCCACGGCACGGCGTCTATTCTACGCTGCGCGCCGAAATGCACGGCATGGTGAACATCGCGGTCCGCGCCGCACGGCGCGCAGGCGAGCTGATGGTGCGTCAGCTCAATCGGCTCGAAGCGCTCACCGTCGAGGAGAAAAGCCGCAACGAGTTCGTCACGCAGGTCGATCGCGCGGCCGAGGAAGCGATCATCGAGGTGATCAAGGATCACTATCCGGAGCACGCGATCCTCGCCGAGGAGAGCGGCGCGAGCGGCGACCACGAGTATCAGTGGATCATCGACCCGCTCGACGGCACGACGAACTACGTGCACGGCTTCCCGGTGTTCTCGGTGTCGATCGGGGTCGCGCGCGCGGGCGAGCTCGAGCACGGCGTGGTCTACGACCCGCTCCGCCAGGAGATCTTCACCGCGAGCCGGGGCCAGGGCGCGCAGCTCGACGGCCACAAGATCCGCGTGAGCAAGCGCACGACACTGCAACCCGCTCTGATCGCGACCGGGCTGCCGTATCGCGCGAACTTGAAGCACCTCGACCGCTACCTCGACATGCTGCGCGTCGTGATGCTCGAGACGGCGGGCATCCGCCGGCCGGGCTCCGCGGCGCTCGACCTCTGTTACGTCGCGGCCGGGCGCGTCGACGCATTCTGGGAGCTCGGCCTGTCGAAATGGGACATCGCGGCCGGCGCGCTGATCATCCGCGAAGCCGGCGGCCGAATCAGCGACTTCCGCGGCGGCGACGGCTATCTCGAGACCGGCAACGTCGTCGCGGGCAATCCGAAGGTCTATGCGGCGTTGTCGAAGCTGCTCGCGCCGTTCACGGCCGGCATCGACTAGCCTCAGGCGAACGCGGCCTCGCCGCGGGCGGCTAGCGCGCGTGTGCCGGCTTCGCCGATGGCGGCGAGCCGCCACCGATCGAGATGTACTTCAACTGCGGGCGATTGCCATAGACTAGATTCACCATCGCTCGCGTGACCGTGACGGAGGTGAAGATCGACGTCACGATGCCGAGCATCATCGTGATCGCGAAGCCCTTGACCGGGCCCGAGCCGAAGAAGAACAGCACGAAGCCGGCGATGAACGTCGTCACGTTCGCGTCGACGATCGTCGAATACGCGCGGTCGAAGCCGGCGCGGATGCTCGACTGCGGCGTGTTGCCGTTACGTAACTCTTCTCGTATGCGCTCGAAGATCAGCACGTTCGCGTCGACGGCCATGCCGACCGTGAGCACGATACCGGCGATGCCGGGCAGCGACAGCTGGAACTGGAATATCGACATCAGCGCGATCAGCATCAGCACGTTCGCGAGCAACGCGAGATCCGCGATGATTCCGAACACGCGATACCAAACGGCGATGAAGAGCACGACGATCACGTAGCCAGCGATCGTCGCCCGCACGCCGCGGTCGATGTTGTCCTGTCCCAAGCTCGGGCCGATCGTCTTCTCCTCGACGGGCACGATAGGCGCAGCGAGCGAGCCGGCGCGCAGAAACAGCGCGAGATCCTTCCCCTCGAACGGCGTGAGCCCCGAGATCTGGAAGCGGTTCGAAAACACGCCTTGGATGGTCGCGACGTTGATCACCGTCTCGGTGCGATCGGGCTCGCCCATCACCATCTTGCCGTCTTTCTCGACGAGCTTCGGTTTCTCCTCGATGTACAGAACGGCCATCGGCTTGCCGACGTTCGCCGAGGTCGTGTCGAGCATCTTGCGCGCGCCCTGCGCGTTCAGCCGCACGGCGACGACGGGCTCGCCGTTGCTGTACTGCGAGGTCGCGTCGACGAGCTGATCGCCCGACACGATGATGTCGCGGCGCAGCAGGTACGGCCGGCCGTCCTTCATCTTCTTGAGCTCGAGCCCGAGCGGCGCGCGGCCGCGGCGCTCCGCTTCGGCCGCGTCTTGAGTATTGTCGACGAGGTGGAATTCGAGAGTCGCAGTCGAGCCGAGCACGCGCTTCGCCTGCGTCGGGTCCTGCACGCCCGGCAATTGGACCAGAATGCGATCGAGCCCCTGGCGCTGCACGACGGCTTCGGCGACGCCGAGCTCGTTCACGCGGTTGCGTAGCGTGAGTGTGTTCTGCGAGATCGCAAAGTCTTGGCGCTCGCGAATCGCCGCCTCGGATAGGCGAATCCTGAAACCGGGGCGGCCGTCGACGTCGCCTTGATCGATGATCAGGCGCTGCGCGGTCTTGCCGAGCTGGATCAGCTGATCATTGCTGTCGAGCCTGCGGATGATCGGCTCGGCCTTGGCCACATCGCCGGGCTCGAGGATCGCCACTTGGAGCATGTCGCCGACGACGCGCGTGTCGTTGCGGATCTTCGCCTCGCGCAGCTGCGTGCGGACGTCCGACTCGTACGTCGTGAGGTACTGGCGGATCGCTGCGTTCAAATCGACCTGATAGAGGAAGTGCACGCCGCCGCGCAGGTCCAGGCCGAGCGCCATCGGCTTCAAGCCGATCACGCGCAGCCACTCGGGCGTGCGCGAGGTGAGCGTGAGCGCGACGACGTTGTTCGGCATCGCTTTCTCGAGCACCGTGTTGCCGCGCAACTGGTCGGTGACGGTCGGGAAACGGATCAGCGCCGCGCTCTTCTCGATCATCGCGGACTTGTACGGGACGTCCGCGGCTTTCAGCGCATCGGTGGCTTGCGCGAGCGCACCGGCGTCCATTGCGACGCCGTCCGGGCGCGACACCTGCACGGCCTCGTCCTCGCCGAACAGGTTCGGCAGCGACAGCACGGCCGAGACGAACACGACCACAAACACGAGGATGTTCTTCCAAAGCGGGAAGCGATTCATAGAAGTGTCGGCTTACGCGTTCTTGATGGTGTCTTTCGGCACGATGGCCGTGATCGTGTGCTTCTGCACCTTGACCGTGACGCCGTCGGCTACCTCGACGGTCACGAACTGGTCGCCGACCGCGGTGATCTTGCCTAGCACCCCGCCGCCGGTCAGCACCTCGTTGCCCGCGACGAGCGCGTCCATCATCGCGCGATGATCCTTCTGCTTCTTCTGCTGCGGCCGAATCATCAAGAAATAGATGAGTCCGACGAAGACGATCGGCAGCAGCAGGCTGAATTGGCTCGCGGCCCCGCCGCCGCCCGCGGCCTGCGCGTGCGCGTCAGAGATGAAGAAGCTCAATAAAGATTCCATGTCGATCCAAACCTTAGATGTAGGCGGCCGCGGCCTCGCCGCAGCGCGACATTATGGCACAGGCCCTCAGGTGTAGGGGCGCGGCTGGCGTCAAGCCGGCGGCTCCGAGTCGGCTACGCGTAAGGCCGCTTCCGCGAAGGTCCCGGCCTCGATCGCGGCGCGCAGCCTTCGCATGAGGTCGAGATAGAAGTACAAATTGTGGTGCGTCGCGAGCCGCGCGCCGAGGATCTCGTT
>Ga0134124_10002979_pt1 | contig 13643 bp, 9 predicted proteins | sample KB304_FD_96880 | JGI IMG/M metagenome (GOLD analysis project Ga0134124, IMG submission 96880) | Terrestrial soil microbial communities without Nitrogen fertilizer from Kellogg Biological Station, Michigan, USA - KB3-0-4 | ecosystem: Environmental > Terrestrial > Soil > Unclassified ... | reverse complement strand
GGCTTCGTAGAGCTGCCGCGCGCCGGCCTGATCGCCCTCATGCGCAGCCACGCGCGCAGCCCAGTAGCGCCAGCGTGCGGTGCGACGGTTGTCTTCCGTCATCGCCGCGATGCTGCGCGCGGCCATCCTCCAGTCGCCAGCCCACAGCGCGGCGCGGCTTTGCCATTCGCGCGCACTGGTATCGAAGTCAGCGGCGTCTACCTTCGCGAAATACTTGCGCGTGTCGGGGTCACGGTCCCACGAAAGCGCCAGCGCGAGTGCCAGTGCCAGCGGGCTCGCGGCGCGTGCGTCCAGATAGCGCGCGCGCACCAGTGGTTCGAAGCGTTGTTTGGCGGCCGTGCGGTTGGCGCGCGCGAGCTTGGTCCAGCCGGCGAGCAGCGTGGCGGGCGCAATATCGGTCTGCGGAGATTTGATGAGGGCATCGATTTCGCGCTGGGGATTCTCGAGCAACGCAGCCCATTGCAGCAGCGGCGCGGCTTGCTCGGCCGGCAGTCTCGCGATGATCTGGCGGGCGAAGTCGACATTGCCGGCAGCCAGTGCATTGCGGGCGCGCTGCTCGATGCGCGCCGGCGGAAGGCCGCCACTCATGTCGAGCCAGGCGAACGCACGATCGCATTCCTGCAGGCTGCGTGGCGTGAGCCAGGTTTCTGCGACCTCGGCGGCAAGGCCCGTTTCGATTCCGAGTGCGATGCGGGCCGTGTAGCTGTGGCAGCGCAGGGCCAGGCCGTCGCTGTTGGGTCGATGGAACGCCAGGAAGTCCGACCACGCGCTGCGCGCCGCGAGACTGGCGAGCCAGGTGAGGCGCAGATCCGTGGCAACGGGTTCGCGGTCGTGGGAACGCAGGAAGGAGGCGATCTGCTCGTCCTGCGCCTTGGGCACGGTGGCGCCGGAGGCCTGCAGCGCCTGCTTCAAGCGCGCGGCCTGCAGGTAGGGATAGAGCACGTAGGACTGCAGGCCGGGGCTGTCTGCGGTGTTGATCTCGGGCGTCGCCAGCCGGGCCCAGGCCTGCTGGAATTCGACACGTTGCGCAGGCAGCGGATCGTCTGCGTCCGCAGCCCCGGCCAATGTGGCGCAAGCCAGTGAAAGGCATGCCGCGAGGTGAGGCAGGGGGAAGGCACCGAATGACAGGAATGCTCGCGGACTGGTCATGATGAGTAGGGTATCGCATCGCCCGCGGTATCCCCTGCACTCGTTGTTCAAACAAGCGGTGCGAGGCGCTCTCTTGTGCCGTGAGTTGGTGCGGCGCGAAAATGGCTGGCACCGGCCTCACCGAGGGGGGATCGAGACTATGACTCCGATTCGAATCAGAGCCGTCGGAATGCTCACTATGCTCGCGCTCATCGCATCGGCAGCATGGGCACCGATCCCAGCGCGTGCACAGACTGCAGCTCCTGATGTCGCCCGCATGGAGCAGCTCATCCAGGCTCGCGTCGCTGACAAGAGCTTCATGGGCGCCGTGCTGGTCGCTCGCGGCGATCAGGTGATCCTCAACAAGGGCTTCGGCTCGGCGAACCTCGAATTGAACGTGCCCAATACCCCGAGCACGAAGTTCAGGCTCGGATCGGTGACGAAGCAGTTCACGGCCGCATCGATTCTGCTGCTGGCGGAACGTGGCAAGCTCGCGCTCGAGGATCCGGTGAAGAAGCATTGGCCGGATGCGCCCGCCGCGTGGGATGCGATCACCATCTACCACCTGCTCACGCACACCTCGGGCATACCGAACTTCACGAACTATCCCGAGTACATGCAGACCTGGAAGTTCGCGCCGACGACATCTGAGAAGGCCATCGGCTATTTCCGCGACAAGCCGCTCGAATTCGCGCCCGGCGAGCGCATGAACTACAGCAACTCCGGCTATGTGCTGCTCGGCTATATCGTGGAGCGCGTGAGCGGGCAGTCGTATGCGACCTTCGTGCGCGAGAATATCTTCAAGCCACTGGGCATGAACGACTCTGGCTACGACGTGAACGCGGCAATCCTGCCGAATCGCGCGGCCGGCTACACCCCAGGCGCCAATGGGCTGACGAACGCGGCCTACGTGGACATGACGATTCCCGGCGGCGCAGGCGCGCTGTACTCGACTACCGCAGATCTGTTGCGCTGGACGCAGGGCCTGTTTGGCGGCAAGTTGTTGAAGCCCGAATCGCTGGCGAAGATGACCACGCCGAACAAGAACAATTACGCCTTCGGCCTGGTCATTGGCACCAGCGGTGGGCGCAAGACCATCGAGCACAACGGCGCCATCGAGGGCTTCAATACCCAGCTCACCTATTTCCCCGACAGCAAAATCACTGTGGCGGTGCTGTCGAATGTGAATGGCAGCGCGCCAACGCAGATCGGGGAACAGCTCGGAAGACTGGCACACGGCGATACGGTGCGCACGAACGCCGAACGCACGCAGATTCAAGTGCCCCGCGAACGGCTCGAGCGCCTGGTGGGCTCCTACGAAATCACGCCCATGGCGACCATGGTCATCAGCCTCGAAGGCAATCAGCTCCTCAGCCGCCTCGGTGGTCAGCCTGTGGTGCCGTTGTTCGCCGAGAGCGAGACGAAATTCTTCGCGCGCGTGGTGGAGGCCGAGATGGAGTTCGAGATCGGCGCCGACGGCAAGGCCGTTGCGATGGTGCTGCGTCAGAACGGTCAGCAGCGGCGTGCGCCGCGCATCCCCGAACGCACCGCGATCACGCTGCCGCAATCGGTGCTGCAGCGCTATCCGGGCACGTATCAGCTGGCGCCTGGATTCAATCTCACCATCACACTCGAGGATGGCCAGCTGATATCGCAGGCCACGGGTCAGGGCAAGGCACCGCTGTTTGCCGAAGCAGAGGGGAAATTCTTCCTCAAAGTGGCCAACGCGCAGGTCGAGTTTGAAGGCGGCGAGAAAGTGACCGGCCTGATCCTGAAGCAGGGCGGTCGCGAGATGCGCGCGCCGCGGCAGTAGATTAGGACGCCAGATGACGCAGGTGGGCCCCGTGGCCCACCAGCGTCTGGCTCCATCAGTGGGACGAACGGCCGGGAAGCGAATTCTCGTTCCGGCCGAGAGGACGTGTACCAGTGTTGCCTGCACCGGTCGCCGTGCTGCCCGTGGCGCTCACCCGCAGGTTGTTCTGCACATGCGAGACGCCGCTCACGCGTTCAGCACAATCCTCTGCGCGCCGCCGTTCCTCGCGCGAATTCACCGTGCCCGACAGCGTCACCTCACTTCCGGCCACAGAGACTTCAATATCGGAGGCATCGACCAAGCGGTCATCGCTCAGCCGGTCGCTGACGTCCTCACGGATGCGCTCATCCGAGCGCACATAGCCCTTGGGCCCACGGCCGCGGTGGCCACGGTCCTGCGCATCCATGTTGCGGCGCTGCTGGGCCTCATCATCGCCAAACCACGACGCCACCTCGTCTGAGGTGCGGTCCCACCAATCACGCTGTGGACCCGGATTGCGGTAACCACGGCCCTGGTATAGCGGGGCGTAGTCGCGCTCGTAGCCGGAGCGGGGGTATTCATCGCGCGAATAGTTGTCGCGCGACAATCCGCGGCCGTAGCTGGCGCTGTAGGGCCAGGAACTCGTGCCGTAGTTGCCATAGGCTCCGCCGAACTCCCGGCCGTAGCGCCCGGGCTCGCGGCCGTAGCGGCCATGGTCGCGCTCGTCGCGCCAGGCGTTCCAGCGCGCCCGCTCTTCGGCATCCATTGCGATGCGATCGTCGTCTCTCCACCTGCTTTCGTCAGCCATGTGCGCATCCTCCAGAAGAGTTGTCCATCACCTGGCCAGGCCGGATTGGTTGGCCACCCCCACAAAAAAGGGGGTTTGAATTAAGCGCTCATGAGAATGGACGGACTGTCAGTGGAGGACGAACGGATTCGCAGGCCGGGTCCTACGCGGCAACGGCATCGACTGATGCCAGACTGGGGCAACACATAAGAGGACTCAACGATGACCACCGGTTCCAGAACACGGGTCTATTTGAAGAAGACCTGCCCTTACTGCCTGAAGCTGCGGATTTTTCTCACCGAGGCAGGCATCGCCGACCGATTCGACTTCTCGGTGTTCAACGACGGAGACGACACGCACAAGGCACTGCGCGCGCGCATGCAGGCGGCGGGGCAGGAGCCGGGCTTTCCGGCCGTCGAACTCGAGCCAGGCAAACTGACCACCGGAACTGATGACCTGATTGCGCACTTTGCAAAGGAAGCAGGTATCGACGCATCGAAGCTGCCTCTGCTGAAGTACTACTCCGAGGGAGTATTTGTGCGTCACGTGGAAATGTTCCGCGAGCTGCGTCAGCTCAAAAGCGCATGAAGGCGTCGCGATAGCTGCGGCTACGGCGGCGGAGATCTGCTGGCTACTGCTCGAACGTAGTCCCTTTCAGCGGTTGGATGTCACAACGAAGCCGTTGCAGCGCAGAGTGACATCATGGATACGATAGGGCATGCCCGACATCCTGCGTGCCGGCTGCATCCGGCTATCCCTGCTGCTGTGTCTGCTGCTGTCATGCGTGGCACGGGCGGCACCCACCGCGAACGAAATTCTGTGGGATCGCTATGGCGTGCCACACATCTATGCCACGAGCACCGCGGCGGTGTTTTATGGCTACGGTTGGGCGCAGGCGCAAAGCCACGCCGACCGCATTTTGCGCCTGTACGGTGAAGCGCGCGGCCGCGGCGCCGAATACTGGGGCAGCGACTACGAGTCAACGACTCGATGGTTGCTGATCAATGGCGTGCCGGAGCGGGCACGTCAATGGTATCGCGCGCAGACGCCTGAATTCCGCAGCTATCTGGATGCCTTCGCCCGCGGCATCAATGACTATGCGCGCGCTCATCCCGAGGCCATCGACCCGGCTGTGCGCGTGGTGCTGCCTGTCGATGGAATCGACGTGGTGGCGCATGCGCACCGGTTGATGAATTTCATCTACGTGGCGTCTCCGGGCCGCGGCCTGGGGGAGGGCGATCCACCAGAGCTCGCCGAGCAGGGATCAAATTCCTGGGCGGTCATGCCGAAGAAGACCGCCAATGGTCACACGCTGCTGCTGCAGAACCCGCACCTGGCATGGGACACCGACTACTACATCTACTACGAGGCGCATCTGGTCGCGCCCGGCTTCGAGCTCTACGGCGCCACGCAGATTGGCCTTCCGGTGGTGCGCTTTGCTTTCAACCAGCGGATGGGTATCTCAAACACCGTCAACAGCATGCTCGGAGCCACCACCTACAAGCTGACGCTGCAGGGTGGCGGCTACCTGTATGACGGCAAGGTGCGTGCCTTCGAGCGTCGTCAGTTGAGCTATCTGTTGCGCCAACCGGATGGTTCGCTGGCCAGGAAGCCACTGGAAGTACGCAGCACTGTGCACGGGCCGCTCATCGAACGCAAAGATGGCACTCCCGTCGCGTTGCGCGTGGCGGGGTTGGATCGCCCCTACATGCTGCAGCAGTACTTCGACATGGTCACGGCGCCCAGCTTCGACGCCTACTCGAAGGCGCTGTCGCGGCTGCAGGTACCCACCTTCAACATTCTCTATGCCGATCGTGAGGGGCATATCGACTATCTCTTCAATGGCGTTGCACCGCGTCGCATGGAGGGCGATCTGGCCTTCTGGCAGGGACTGGTCCCGGGCGACAGCTCGCGCTATCTCTGGACCAGCACGCATCCCATCGAGGATCTGCCGCGCGTGACCGATCCACCCGGGGGCTTCGTCCAGAACACGAACGATCCGCCGTGGCTGGCCAGCTGGCCTGCGACGCTCAAAGCGCAGGACTATCCACCGTATCTCGCACCACGTGCGGCGGCATCATTCCGTGCGCAGAGTTCCGTGAAGCTGATGGCCGAGCACGACGGGCTGACGCTCGAGAGCTTCCGCGATCTGAAGCTGTCTGAATATGCGCTGATGGCCGATCGCGTGCTGCCGGAACTGTTGCCGCCCGCGCTGGCCGATGTCGATCCGCAGGTCCGTGCAGCCGCGCAGCTGCTCGCACAATGGGACCGGCGCTTCACGGCCGAAAGTCGGGGTGCGCTGCTGTTCGAGGAATGGGCGCGGCTGTTCGCCGGCGACAATTTCGCGGGACTGGCGAACTATCGCGAACCCTGGTCAGCCGCGGAACCACTCAGTACGCCAAGAGGCATCAAGAATCCGACTGCCGCCGTCGACATGCTGCGCCGGGCCATCACAGAGACGCGTCGCAAATATGGTGCGATCGATCGACCATTCGGTGAGGTATCGCGCTTCGCGCTCGATGAGGTCGACCTGCCTGGCAATGGAGGCTTTGGCAATCTCGGTGCCTTCCGTGTCATCACGTGGACGGATCCGGATGCCAAGGGCATTCGCACACCAAGGCATGGCGAGACCTGGGTGGCCGTGATCGAGTTCGCCACACCCGTGCGCGCCTGGGGACTGATGAGCTACGGCAACTCCCGGCAGCGCGGCACACGACATCATGCCGATCAGCTGGCACTGCTGTCGCGCAACGAATTCCGGGAGCTGTGGCTGCAGCGCAGTCAGATCGCAGCGAATCTCGAGGAGCGCACGGCGCTGAGCGGCGCGCCACATTGATAGGGCAATTCATGGGACTGCCAACGCCTGCGAGTGCAGGCGTCGCGAAGTGACAGTACGCGTGACAGACTCCTCACGAGCATTTACGACAAAGGAGAGTCCGATGCGTCTGCCTTCCCTGCTGCTGGGTGCCGCGTTGCTGGTGGGATTCACTTCGCCAGCGCTGACCCAGTCACGACAGATCATTGGTGGCACCAACGCCAGCTATCCCTTCAGTACAGCGGTGAAGGCGGGGGGATTCATCTATGTTTCCGGCGCCATCGGCAAGAATGGTGCAGTCAGCGGCGACATCAAGCAGCAGACAAGGGACACACTCGACGGCATCGATGCGACCCTGAAAGCGGGCGGATCTTCTCTGGCCAATGCGGCCAGTGTCACCGTGTATCTCACCAGCGCGGCGGATGTGGCCGCCATGAACGAGGTCTACGCAACCTACTTCAAATCGGCGCCACCAGCGCGAACCACCGTGATCGTCACGACGCCACTGGCGCTGCCCGGCGGGCTGGTCGAATGCTCCGCGATCGGCATTCCACTGGGCGCCGAACGCACCGTGATCCACCCCGAAGGGTGGGCCAAGGTGCCTGCTCCTTATAGCTATGGCATCCGCAGCGGCAACACATTGTTCATGTCGGGTCTGGTGAGTCGCAACGGCAAGGACAACAGCGCCGTGCCCGGCGACATGGCTGCGCAGACAAAGATCGTGATGGACAACGCTGCGGAAGTGCTCAAGGCAGCCGGCATGGGCTTCGGCGACGTGGTGCAGTCGCGCGTCTGGTACGACGCCGCCAACAATCGCGAGCTGAATCCGGTGTACGGCGGCTATTTCGAGGGATTTGCACCACCGGTGCGCGCCGCGGTGCGTGCCGGCATGCCCGGCAAGGACTACCTGGTCGAAGTGACCATGGTGGCGGTGAAGGATGCATCGCGAAAGGCCATTGTGCCGCCGAATCCCGACGGCTCGCCGGGTCGCGCGGGCGGCGTGCTCAGTCCCACCATCCAGGTGGGCAACACGCTTTATCTGGCGGGCATGCTCGCCAGCACGCCAGAGAACAAGGGCGACATCAAGGCGCAGACCACTGCGACGCTGGAGCGCATCGATGCGGCGTTGAAGACCGCGGGCTATGACTGGCCAAACATCGTGGACGGATTGGTCTATCTCGCCGACATGTCGAAGTTCCAGGACATGAATGCGGCGTATCGCGAGCGCTTCCCGAAGGATCCACCAGCGCGTGCCACCATCGGCGTGGGTCTCGGCGGTGATGCGCTGGTCGAGATCATGTTCACCGCGGTGAAATAGACGCACTACGTCGATACGTGATGCACCACGGCCGGACACGCTTCGGGTCCGGCTTTCACGGTTGATTCGCGCTGCATGGCCTCCATGAGCGCGCCCGATGCAAATTCCAGGATGGCATGTCGCTTGCTTCAGGAAGGCACAAGCAATACCGCTGCGCAAGGGAGCAATGCAAGTGGATCAGCCCATCAGTTCGCGCCGCCAATTCCTGACGTCCACCAGCATCCTCGCAAGCAGCACCTGGCTGACGATGAACTGGCCGCAGATCGTTTCCGCCGCCGAGCATGCCGATCACGCCGGGCACGATGCATCCATCGCGGCGCCGACCTCGTTCACGACACTCACTCCCGTTGAAGTGACGGAGGTCGAGGCCATCGCCAATCAGATCGTTCCGAAAACCAATACACCGGGTGCGCGCGATGCCAAGGTCATCTACTTCATAGACCGCGCGTTGGGTACTTTCTGGGCCAGCGAGCTGCCCGCCTTTCGCTCGGGCTTCGCCGAATTCCAGGCTGCGTACGCCGCTCACTGCAGTACCACGGCGCCGTTTTCCGCTGGCGGCAATGCCCGTCAGATTGCCTGGCTGCATGAAGTCGACAGCACGCCTTTCTTCCAGACCGTGCGCCGCCTGACACTGGTCGGACTCATCGCTTCACCCAAGTACGGCGGCAACTTCGAGAAGGTGGGCTGGAAGCTGCTGGGCTTCGAAGACCGGCATGTGTGGAAGCCACCGTTCGGCTACTACGACAAGGACTATCCGGGATTCGAAGCCTATCCCGGCACCAAGCCCTACATGGCCTGAAGCCACCAACCAGCGGGATTCCGACATGGCAAACAAAAAATTCAAGACCAGTGAGACCGTGGATTTCATCGTTGTAGGTTCGGGAGCCTCGGGCGGCATCATTGCGCGCGAGCTTTCCCAGGCCGGCAACTCTGTGGTGCTGATGGAGCAGGGGCCACGCCTTTCGCCTGGTGACTTCGACCACGATGAATTGAAAGTCCGGCAACTGTCCGGCATCACCAACAATCCGGCGGTGAGTCCGCAGACTTTCCGCGATGATCCAACCAAGAAGGCGACGCAGCGCAATGGGCGCAACCCGTTGACCTATGCGCGCATCGTCGGTGGCAGCAGCGCGCACTTCAACGCCAACTTCTGGCGCTTTCACGAAATCGACTTCCACGAGCGCAGCGTGCTCGGCTCGATCTCCGGCACCGGCTTTGCGGACTGGCCCATCAGCTACGCGGAACTCGAACCCTACTACACGAAGGTGGAGTGGGAAGTGGGCGTATCAGGTCTGGCCGGCGCCAGTCCATTTGATCCGCCGCGCAGCAAACCCTATCCGATGCCACCGCTGCCAGTGAAATCCTCGGGCGTCCTGTTCGAGCGCGGTGCGCGCAAACTGGGCCTGCATCCTTTCCCGGCGCCCATGGCCATCAACTCCATTCTCTACAAGAACCGCCCGCCCTGCGTGCAGTGCGGCTTGTGTGGAAACTTCGGCTGCGAGGTGATGGCCAAGTCCTCCTCGGTGTGGACCGTGATTCCAGAGGCCGAGGCCACTGGCAAGTGTGAGGTGCGTTCGGAAAGCTATGTTTTCCGCATCGGCATGAACCCGAAGGGACGCGCCACGGGTGTGCACTATTTCGACAAGGACAAGAACGAGCAATTCCAGAAGGCCAAGGCCGTGGTGGTCTGCGCCAATGGCTCGGAGACGCCGAAGCTGCTGCTGAATTCCGCGACCGATGCCTTCCCGCAGGGCCTCGCGAACTCCAGCGGTGTCGTCGGCAAGTATCTCATGTTCAACAAGGGTGGCGGCGCGCAGGCGCGCTTCGAGCATCCACTCAACGAATATCGCGGCGCCAATGTCACGCGCATCCTGCAGGATTTCTACCACTCCGACCCGAAGCGCGGCTTCTATGGCGGCGGTGGAATGGATGCCCGCTCCGGTGGTCCATTAGGCTGGGGACAGGACACACCCGAGGGAACGCCCGAATGGGGCGAGGGGTTCAAGGAGTACCTCGAGTCCTATACGTACTGGATGAATGCGTCAGGCCACGGCACTTCGCTGGCGGTGGAGACCAACCGCGTGGATATCGATCCCGAGTTGAAGGACGCCTGGGGCATCCCCGCGATGCGCGTGACTTACAAGGATCATCCCGACGACATGAAACACGCGGCCTGGCAGCGCGATCTGGCGGTGGAGATCATGGATGCAGCGGGTGCGAAGGAAATCGTTCCGGGCGAGATCCGCAACGGCAACGGTGGCGTGCATCTGCTGGGCACCTGCCGCATGGGCGATGACCCGAAGACCTCGGTGATCGACAAGTACCATCGCACGCACGATGTGAAGAACCTGTTCCTGTGCGATGGCTCGAGCTTCGTCACCTCCGGTCGCGGCCAGCCCACCGAGACCATCGAGGCGCTGGCTTTCCGTGCGGGGGATTACATCTCGCAGTTCGCGAAGCGCAACGAGATCTAGTCAGGCCCGGCGGTGGCCGGGCCGGTACGCCGTCGAGAGCGTCTGCACGGCGCGCTCGACGGTGGCCATGTCGGGCTCGATGGTGGCGTCGTTGTAACCGTTGTAGCTGTTCGCGTCGGTGTCCTGGGCCTGCAGCACGATGGTGTCGCGTCGCGAAGTGAGCGACACACGGTGGTAGCTGAGTCCGTAGCGCACACCTGGCTCGTGCATCAGTCGCGCCAGCTGGCCGCGCACAGGCACGATGGACTCATCACCCAACAGCGCACGCGCGCCATAGCCGGTGCAGTTCACCAGTGTCTTGTGCGGCAGGCGTGCGAAATCCGCCGGCGAGTGTAGTTCATCGATCACGAGTCTGCCTCCTGCGGACCGGAAATCCTCCAGCAGCAGCCGCGTATAGATACCGATGTTGAAGGTGAGGCGCGCCCGGCGGCGCACATAGGGCGCCACGAAGGGCGTGCTGCGTGGGTCGATGGACTCGGCCTTCGAGCCCAGCTCGGGGATCAACTCGCGCGACAGGCGCGCGAACTTTGGCCGCCCGTCATCCGGAGTGGGCTCCGGTTCATCATCCTGCGGTGTATCCGACAGCGAGTAGCTCTCGACGAACTCGACGGGATCACCCGACAGCCCCAGCAGGCCCTGGTACATGCGCCAGGATGTGCGCGCCATCGTCTGCCACTGCTGCTTGAATGCGGATGTGGCGTGATCTTCGAGACAGATACGTGAATCCGGTGTCCAGCCGCCGGTGGCGAATGACGAGCGCACATCGGGCGGCGTGTCGCGGGCATAGATGGTGACGCCCGCACCCTTGCGCTGCAGCTGCAGCGCAGTCGTAAGCCCAATGGCGCCACATCCGATGACGCCGATGTCGCGCTCGCCGGTGCCCAGCGCCATCTGCGCGGCAAGTGCGCCGGAGCCCCAGGACAGCGACCATCCGCTGCCGCCGTGACCATAGTGATGCACCACCGACTGCTGCCCGATCTTCTCGACTTCAAGCCGCGGGCCGGCAGCCCGGAATGGCCGCGTGCACACCGTGACGCCGGTGACGCGGTCCATGGAAATGCGGATGGGTTGCAGGGCGGGCGCCGGCAGCAGTTTCGATGCGGACCACGCCGATCGGCCCGTGAGCGAGCCCGCGAGAAGGGCAGCAGAGCCCAGCAGCAACTGGCGACGTTCCATCCTGCTCATGCGAAGGCCCCCGCGATCGTCTTGAGAGTGGCTTCGGCGACGGCCATGTCCGGTTCACGGCTGGAATCGCCATAGCCGTAGTAGTCGTCCTCACCCTGTTGCTGCAACACGAAGCCATCGCGACGGGGTGTCAGCCCCACCCGGTGGTAATTGACGCCATAAAACGCTTCGGGCTGTGGCATCACATGTGTGAGCTGGCCGCGCACCGGAATGATGGACTCATCGCCCAGCAGCGCGCGGGCGCCGTATCCCGTGCAGTTCACCAGCGTCTTCTGCGCAATACGCGCGAACTCCGCCGGTGAACGGAATTCATCGATGACGATCCGCCCGCCATTGGCGCGGAAGTCACCCAGCAACATGCGCGAGTAGGCCGGAAGGTTGAACATCAGCCGCGCGGAGCGCTGCACATAGCGCGCCTTGAACGGCGTGCTGCTGCGATCAACGTCCACAGACTTCACACCGATCTCCGGAACCAGTGCCTTCTCCAGCTCGGCGAACTCCGGCTTGCCATCGCTGCGCGGACCGCGGGTCCGTTCTTTGGGGGGTGAATCAGACAGGTTGTACGTTTCGACGTACTCGACCGGGTTGCCGGGCAGGCTCAGCAGCGTGTTGTAGATGCGCCAGGACTGTCGCGTCATCGTCTGCCAGCGCTGCCTGAATTCGGGCGTGAGCGCGGGTTCCATCCCGATGCGGGACGCCGGTGACCAGACGCCGGTGGCGAAGGAGGACAGCACCTCGGGTGGCAACTCCCTGGCGTAGATGGTGACCTGGCGTGCACCCATGCGTTGCAGCTGCACCGCTGTCGTCAGGCCGATCGCGCCGCAGCCGATCACCGCGATGTCACGTTCGCCAGTGGCCAGCGCCATCTGCGCAGCCAGCGCGCCGGAGCCCCAGGACAGCGACCAGCCACTGCCCCCATGACCGTAGTGGTGGATGACCGACTGCTGGCCGATGCGCTCCAGTTCCAGCCTTGGCCCTGCCGCGCGGAAGGGGCGCGAGCAAACCGTTACGCCGGTGATGCGGTCCATCGACAGGCGCAGCGGTTGCAGGCGAGCGAGCGAGGCCGCGCGCCGATCGCCCAGAGTCACGCAACCCGGCAGTGCGCCGGCGGCCAGCATGGCACCGGCGCCCAGCAGTACCCGGCGCCGGTCGAGGAGGTTGCTCATTGCCATCCTCCGTCAGGGGTCAGAAGGTGTATTTGACCTTGCCGTAGTAGTAGCCACCGTCGATGCCCAAGGGATCGTTCAGTTGCCGCAACGAAACGTTGCGGAAGGTGGTGACCTGCTCGTTCCAGTAGTCCTTGTTGGCATAGACGTACCGGTTGAACAGGTTCTGCGCGCCGAGCGAGAACTCCAGCGCACTGGTCGCCTTCCAAGCGACGTCGAGGTTGGTGGTGGGCACGACACCGGTCTTGTTCACATACGCCTTACCCGAGTTCGTCGCGTTTACGATCTCTTCCTGATTGCCATAGAGGATTTCGCGCAGGGCCACCGTAAAGGGCCCGACCTTGGCCACCGCACCGAAGTTCAGTACGAAGTCCGGGTACGTGTTCTCGATGTTGGTGACCGTGGTGACACCGAACAGGCCGCCCGTGGGCGAAGCGCGCGTGCCGCGATTGCGGTTGTAGTCGGAGTTGAACACCGCCGGATTGGGCAGTTCGGCATACGTCAGCGTGTCGGTCACCTTGTTCTTGTACTTGGTGCCGCTCAGCGACCAGTTCACCGTGCCGAAATCGAACATGCTGCGGTAGCTCAGCACGACGTCGATGCCCTTGGTGGTGGTGTCGATGCCGTTGCTGTACAGCGCCATCGCCACCGTGCCGCCGTTGGAGCGCAGCGCATTGGCATCGATGGTGATCAGGCTGGACACCAGGTTCATCACATCCATGTCGCAGCTGCCGAAATTGGTGCCTATCGGAGCGCCGGCCAGGGTGTAGCCATTGCCATAGGCGAGGCAGTCGGCCGCGGTAAAGCCGGTGCCCGAGCCCTGGTAGCCGCCATTGCCATACCAGCCGCGCTGGTTGTTGGTGGAGACGATGCGATCCCTCATCTTGATCTGGAAGGCGTCGGCCGTGGCGAGGAATTCACCCGTCTTGAAGACGAATCCGAACGAGAGATTCTTAGACTTCTCGGGCTTCAGTGGCT
>Ga0134124_10002977_pt1 | contig 13644 bp, 25 predicted proteins | sample KB304_FD_96880 | JGI IMG/M metagenome (GOLD analysis project Ga0134124, IMG submission 96880) | Terrestrial soil microbial communities without Nitrogen fertilizer from Kellogg Biological Station, Michigan, USA - KB3-0-4 | ecosystem: Environmental > Terrestrial > Soil > Unclassified ... | reverse complement strand
GACGTCGAAGAGCGCGAGCGCGTCGGCGAGCGTCGCCGCAGGATTGAGCCGACCGCGTCGCGGATAAAGCCATTGGCCGAGCGCGATACACCAGTCGCGGCAAAGGTCGGTCGCGGCGCTCATTGCCGGATATGCCGCTTTGCCAGGAGACACGGCAAGCAAAGCTTCGGCGGCGTCTTCGGCATATAGGGACGGAAGCGGACCGGCTCGCCGCAGATAAAGCACTCGCCGCGCTCGTCGTCGTCATAGATCGCGGGGACCGACCAAGGGACACAGATAACCCAATCCGCGCGCTCGGCGGCTTCGTTGCTGACGATCTCGACTTCGAGACCGTTGTCGAGCTTGAACTTCTCGCCGGTCACGCTTGCCCGGTCACGTCGGGCGCGCCTTCGAAGCGTTTGATTTGCTCCTTCATGAGCGCGACGACGTCGTCCCGGTCGACGCCGTTCGAAATGTAATTGCAGCGTCCGGGACCCTCGCCGAAGGGAAAGACCATGACGACGAAGCCGAGCTTGCGATCCGGGCCGCGCGCGCCGTCGTTCAAGAAGTCGTCAAGGGCGCGGACGAGCGCGACCATCTTCGCGCGATAGGCGTCTTCAATCGGCGCATCGCCTAACTCGTTCGTCATTCGATTACCTCCGCGTTGGAGAACCGCATAAGCTTGATCTTATGGCCGGTCGACGCCGCGATCCCGTAAGCGACGTCGCGATAGGATTCGATCCGCGCCCGGTCGGCGCCGACAAGCGGGACGAACATCCGCCGGCCGTCGAGAACCATCTCGCTCGCGAGTATCCCTTCGCCGTCGCCGTCGTCTTCGCGAACCCAAGCCCAAAGCTCGACGATCTTCGCCGGTATCGTCACCGCGATATCTCCCTGGAGAAGAGCGCGAGGCATCGCTCGCAATAGATCAGCATGTCGTCCCCGCTCTCGCTCCAAAGCATAAGCGGGACGTCTTGTTCGGGCAGCGGCCGGCGGCAACGCGAGCAAGTCCCGTCTTGGGTCTTGCGATGCCAATGGTCCGTCGCGAGGATACCGCCGGGGACGAGCGCCGTGATCTCGACCTTCGCGCTCATGACCGCTCGTCCCGGTAGGCGCGGGCGACGGCTTCGGCGCGAAGGAAGGCGTCGTTCAGTCGCGCCAGGACGAGCGCCGAGCCGATCAAGCGGCAATAGGCGAAGCCGTCCCAACGGAGCGGCGTCGCGCAATAGAGGCAAATCGAGAAGTCGCCCGGCTCGGGATCGCGGTCGCCATTGATCGCGGTAAAGCCGTCGAGAATGCGCTCGCATGTCGGGCAACGCGGCTTGCCGTCTATCGAGCCTTGCCGATGCTTCATGTCAGCATGACCTCCGGACCGCAGAGAATGACGACGTCGCCGACGATCACGTCGTCGCGCGCGATCCCGGCCGTCGCTAGCGCGGTATGCGTCGCCTTGGCATTGAGGGGATAGCGCTTGAGCTTGCCTTCTTCGTCGAGAACCATCATCGCCGGCCGGTCGAGCCATCGGACGTATAGAATTTCGATATAGCCGCCGACCGCCTTTTGAAGCTCTTCGAGCGTCGGCTCGCGCTCCGGAAGCGGCGTCGTCGTCCCGTTCGCATGGAGGATGAAGGCTTCGGGTTTCATTCGCCGTCCCCTTTCGCCGATTATTCTAAATTAAATCGTCGGTCCCGTCTCAGGGCTTGTAATCCGGATTCAGGAAGGTCACGAGCGCGACCGTCGCGAGAACGATACAGCCGGGATCGTCGCAAGCTTCCGGGGGCCAGGTCTCCCGGAGATCGCGGCTCGTTTCCATGCAAGACGGCTCTCCGAACTGCGCGCATCGCTCGCGGCAGATAGCCATGGCGGCGCGCCGTATCTCCCATTCGGGCGGCTCGCGGAGCGCCTTATTCAAGATTGCCGGCTTCGAGAGCGTCGGCGATTCTTTCGAGGGCATGGGCGATCCGGTCGACGTTCGCGAGTTGCTGCGTCGCTTCGCCGAGCAAGAGCGCAAGCGTCGTTTTCTCGTCTTCATGCTGCATCTCTTTTTCTAGCTTGCGGGTTATCAGCGTGACGAGCGCGCTTCGGCGACCGCCACGGCCGGCAGGATCGGTCATAGGAATTGCCTTTCGAGAACGAAGAGCCGAATGTCATAGGGACCGGAGCAACCTTCGCCCGGCTTCCCATACACCGCGTTGCCGGCGGTCAATTTGTCGAACGTGAATTGCATTGTCTTTTCCAACGCTATCGCGAAGTTGCTCGGCTTGATCTCGATAGTCCCGGAGACCTCCCACGTTTGACCGCCGGCCGCAGTCCCGCCGACCGTATAGCGATAGAGATTCATGGTCCCGCCGAGCTTGCCGAGCTTGCCGCCGCCTAAGTTGCTCGCTTTCATACCGCTAACCCTCCGTTCTTCTTTGATCTCGCAAGGTCGACGAGATCGTCGAAGAGACCGCGCGCAATCTCCTTCAAGGTCGCGATCCCCTTGGGATGATTGCGCCACCAAAGCTCGGGATCGGCGGTCCCTTCGAGACCGTCGCGAAGCTCCCGATAGAGACGATAGGCGTCGTCATGGTATGGTGGCGCAGGGTCTTTGCTCGACGCGGCCGGATTCGTCTCCTTCACGTCCGCGCGCTCCTGATCGGGCGAAGGCTCGGGCGTCGCCGCCGGCTTCCTCGCATCCCTTCGCCCGGTCGCGGACGGAGCCGGCGCGATGCTCTTCCCGGCGCACCATCGCGCCATTGCACGGCCGGCCTCTTCGTCGAGCGGCTTGCCCGCCGGGAAGGCGGGAACGTGATCCGTATTGAGCTTCGTTCGTTCCGCCTTGAGATCGGGAACGCCGAGCGCGCGCGGCGGCAGAATCAACAGCGTCGTCATTTCATACTCGAAGCGATCCGAGCAAATCGGAGTCCATCCGACGTTGACGAACTCGGTCTTCCCCTTCTCGTTCTTGATCGGCGCGAGCTTATCCTTCGCCCGGAAGCAAAAAATGAAATGGACGCGATGTTGCAGGATTTTGTTGACGAGCTTGTTATGGGCCTTCTTCGGCTCGATCCAAGCGGTAAACTTCACGCGCTCGCGCTTCTCGAAATCCTTGCCCGCCATCCGGTCAAGCTCGCGCTCATGCCATTCGAGAATGCCGCCTTCGCCTTCATGCTCATGCGACATGGAATCCACGATGATGCAACCGGCCTTGGCTTTGACCGCGACCGCTATCGCTTCCTGATAAGCCATCGGCGAGAAGGGCGGCTCAAGCGGCAGATATTGAAAGGCGAACTTCTCCGGTCCGGGCTTCTCGCCTTCGGCCGGCGCATAGGCAAGCATCCGGCCGTTTTCCGTATCGATCCCGAAGATTTGCTCGTCGACTCCCATGCAAAGACCGCGCGCGATCTTGAGCGCGGAGAGCGTCTTCCCGCCGCCGCTCGGGCCGCCGAGACCGATCATCGCCTTCGAGGATAGCCGGACCGCCGGCCGGTATTGCAGCGTCGTCATGGCTTGCGCTCGGAATAGTCCGGCAGAAGCGGCGCCATCTTCCCGCTTTTGTAGGCGAGCGCGACCGGTTCGCGGACATGCTCGGCGACCGTCCGCCCGTCCGGCATGACGATATGCGCGAGGAACTCGTCGTCGAAGACGCTGATCCCGGCTTCGACCGCTTCGAGCTTCGCCTTGATCACCAGCAAGAGCGCCCGCCATATCTGCCGCCCGGCTTGCTCCCATAGGCGGAAGGCAGCGTCAGGCGAGCGCGCGACGTCCGTCGTCCCGCGACGATAGATCGTGAAGCGCTTTTCGGTCGGCTCCGGAACCTTCATGACGAACTTCAAGCGACGACCGCTCATCTCGAAGGCGACATGGGCGCGCCCGCCGGACCATCCCGACAGGAACCCCGTCGCGCCATAGCGGCGAAGGAGCGTCTCGATCTCGCCGCGCGAGCGTTCGGCGGGGACGTCGGTCTTCTCGGCAAAGCGAGTCATGGCTCGATCTTTCCTAGGAAGCGCGCGATCCGTTCGCCGCCTTCGGTTTGAATGCGACGGACTTCCGAGCGCGGAATAATCCATGTATTCCCCCAGCGGAGCGCGCGGACGCGACCGGATCGGAGAGCGTCGTTCACAAGGTCGCGCGGGACGGCGAGGGCGCGCCGGAATTCCTCGACGCTGATCGTATCGGCCAGCGGCTCGGGCTTCGGCTTCATGGCTTCCACAAGGCGACGGAGAGCGTGAAGGGATCGACGCGGCTATCCTGATCGGCGGCGCGTTGCATCTTCCGCGCTTCAAGCTCCTTCCCCTTCCAGAACGGCGCGTCGGCGCTATAGGTCCGCGAGCTATAGCCGGGCCATTTGCCGCGACGCTGGCAAGTCGTCCAAGCGTCTATCGCCATTTGAACCTCGAAGTCGGCGATCTCCTGGGCGGTCGGCGAGAGCGTGACAATCGAGACGCCGAAGGGCTCGCTCGTCTCGGCGACGACGAAGCGGAAGATCGCCGAGCGCCCGTAATGCTTCTCGACGCCGCGCTTGTAGAACGCGGCTTGAATGTCGAAGCCGAGTTGGAAGAGCGAGCCGTTCGACCATGCCTGCGGCGCGGCCGATCCGTCCGTCGTCTTGAAGTCCCAAATCTCGATTGCGCCTTGCGCGCGCGGCCGGAGAAGAAGCCAGTCGATCCGGGCGCGACACCATATCGGACCCTCTTTCCAAATCAGCGTCCGCTCGGGCTTGCCGCGCCGGAAGGCGAACTTCGCTTCTCGCGTCTGGCGAAGCTGGAAGCGGATCGATTTGACGAACGCGGAGACCCGCGACCATTCATGCTCAAGTAGCGGAATCTTCCCGAGCCGGTAGACTTCCCGGCGCTCGTCGCGGGCGGCTTCGCTCTTCCAGTTCGGGGCATCGATGATCTCGAAGGGGCCGACGCCTTCGAGCATCAGGCTATGCGCGGCGCGCCCTATGTCGAACTTCGGATCGTTGTCCGGCGCGAAGTCGGGATTCAATCGCGGATGCGCGAGCCATGCATGGCGCGGCGACTTCGAAACGAGCAAATGCGCGAGATGCGACGAGAGCGACGGGCGCGGACATGGATCGGCGAGATACCGCTCCGCCGTGATCTTGTGAATCCCTTGGACTAGATACGCGCGATATGCGTCGCCAGCAGTCGCGCCCGCAGGCTCGACCGTTCCCACGTCCGATTGAGAAGCCATCGCCGGAAAATCCCCATTGTCGAATCTCCCATGGGACCGGAGTCCCTTCGCCCGGAATTCAGCCTACGCCCACGCCGCCGCCGACGCCTAGTCCCTATTTGCAAAAAAATTCGCAACTATTGTTATCGAGATCGCGCCATTTACCGCGCGGACAGTTTCCACAATATTCCGATTAATGCCGCCTATTTCCATCTAATGCGTGCTCAATCCTATTCTACCATCGACATTGACTTGCGCGTTCGCGCGGACCGACCATGGAACTCCCAGCCGACGCAAGAGGGGAACAAATGCGGCGAGCCATCGGACCGCCGGGAAGCCAGCACTTCCAGCAACCGAATTGCGCTCGCTGCGGTCTCGCGCGCTTCACGATAACCGACCGCGAGATCGGTCCGCTTTGCTCCTTCTGCGCCGAGCAACCCACAAAGGAGACTTCCGCCATGGCTAGGACGATGCGCGCTTCGACGATGGTCGACGAGAACGGGAACGAGATCGAGCAAGAGCCGACGCGACGCGGCCGGCCGGCGAAGCATCCGTTGCCGATGGGCGGCAACGTGACTGACGGGACCATCGAAGAGTTCGGCAAAAAGGCGCTCGCCGCGAAGAACGAAGCCGAGAAGAAGCGCGACGAAGCGAAGTCGCTCGACGGCGTCTTCCGCAATATCCTGAAAAGCGCGAAGGATGCCGGCGTCGACCCGGACGCGGTCCGCTGGTGGCTCAAAGCGCGCAAGATGGAACCCGACGATCTCAATCGGGAGATCGCTTGGCAGAACCGCATGGCGCTCGTGATGCGCCTTCCCATTGGGACTCAACTCGGGATCGATCTCTCGACCGGCGAGACGATTGCCTCGCAAATCGACGAGAAGCAAACCCGCAAGCGCGGCGGCGGCAAGGGGAAGGCGAAGGAGCAAAACGGCGCCGATCCGCGCGCCGCCTACATCGCCGGCTATGACGCCGGCAAGGCGGGCAAGAGCGCGAAGAGCGGAAGCCGGGGCATTACCGGCGAGGCGGCGGTCGAGTTTCAGAAGGGCTGGCAACAGGGGATGAAAGACGCCGCGAAGGAGCATGGTCCCGAATCGACCATGCAGTAAAGGCGTCCCCTGACGTGACGCCGGTTTGCATCCTCGCTCTCGATCCCGGTCACAAGCTCGGCTATTGCGTCGACGGCGAGCGACCGAGCGATCCTATAACCGGCGTCTGTCAGCTTCCGCGCAGCTATCCCGACAACGGCAAGGCTTGGTCGTATCTGGTGACTTGGCTCGAAATGATGGTCGAGCAATACGGCGTAACCGTCCTCGCCTTCGAAGCGCCGCTCGTCTTCGGCGGCAAGCGCGGCAGCAACCGAAAGACCAACGCGGACGCGATTGAATTCGCCTACGCCTTCGGCGGGATTTGCGAGCTTGTCGCCGCCCGGCGCGGTCTCGCTTGCTGGAAGGCGCCGATGGGCACGGTCCGCCTGCATTTCACGGGGAGCGGCAAAGCCGATCCCGCGAAGGGCCGCGTCTATCAGCGTTGCCTAGCGCTCGGCTATCGCGTGACGAGCTACGACGCCGCCGACGCCGCCGCGATATGGGACTTTGCCGGGCATATCTACCGCCGGAGCAATCTCGTCGCCGGACCGCTCTTCGCCGATCCGAGCAAGGTCCGCACCATCCGCCGGCCGGCGCCGGCTCTCAATGCCGACGACGGGGGGATCGATGCCGCGAATTCGGACGATTAAGCCGGAGTTCTGGGCGAGCGAGCAAATCGGCGAATGTTCGTCGAACGCTCGGCTCCTCTTCATAGGGATATGGAATTTTGCCGATGATTACGGCGTCCATCCCGACAAGCCGAAGGAGCTTAAGGCGAAGGTCTTCCCCTATGACGACGCGACGACGAGCGAGGTTCGCGGCTGGCTCGACGAGCTTGTCCGCGTCGGCTTGCTCCGCAGATTCGACGCGAGCGGCGCAACCTATCTCTTTGTAACGGGATGGGAAAAACACCAGCGGATCGACAAGCCGAACAAGGAAAAGCGCCATCCCGATCCGGGGAAATTCCAGGAATATTCCCCGACGCTTCCGGGAATGCTCGACGAGCCTTCGCGACGGAGTCGAGTCGAGTCGAAGGGAAAGGAAGGGAAGGGGGACGAAGGGAAGGGAAGTCGAGAAGGGAAGGGACCGGGGGGGAAGGGAACGGAGCCGACCGGAGCGGCTCGGAACGGACATGACCGGAGCGCGGCGGCGCGAGCGTCGCCTACCAGTACCGCGCGCGACCTCCCGCTCGCGAAGGCTCCGGTCGCGCGCGCTACTGCGCGGGGACCGGATCGGTTGCAGCAATTGACGCAACCCGTCTTGGCGCACTACGGCGCCTCGCAAGGTCTCGCGCTTCTCGAAGCCTACACGGCCGGCGACGTCGCGGCGGTCGCCGAGCTTGACGGCTTCATGTCGAAGCGGCGGGCATCATGAGCCAGCAACTAGAGACCATCGCTCGCTGCAACCGATGCCGCAGGGGATACGTGACGATAGGAACTTCCCCTATCTGTGTCGTCTGCGGCGGCCTTATCGAAGCGAGCGCGCCCGTACCGCCGCCGCCGGAGAAATGCCTTAAGGGGTACTGCCGATCTCCGGTCGCCTGTAACGCCTTCGGCTATTGCCGCGAGCGCAACATGGCGAGCGCATGACACGGCAACCGCGCGTCTCGAAGTCCGCCGTCTTCGACGGGATCGGCGCCGTTCGCTTCGTCAATTGGGCGCGCAGCTATTGCAAGGTCGCCGAGCTTGAAAGCAGCGAAGCGCGGACGCGATGGATCGAAGCGCTTGAGATCAAGCGGAACAAGGCAATCGCCGACGTGATGGTCGATATCATCCGGCGCGGCGGGCGGCATTGTCCGCCGCTCGACCGCGTTCTCGAACTTTGCGACCGCTACGCGACCGACCCGCTCGCGGACGGCGATCCGAAGGCGCGAGACCGCAACGACCGCGACAAGAAGTTCGACGGCTTCGAGCAAAGCCCGGAGTTCGATCTCGGGGACGACCCCTTATCCGCAACGGAGAATGCAGCATGACCGACAGGGAAAAGCTCGCCGATTGGCTCGAAGACAAACTCTCTTACGAGCGCGAAGCCGCCATCCCGACCGGATCGCCGCGCGCCGCCGATCCGATCCCGTATTTCAAATCGGACTTCGATTGCGTCCCTGTCGGCGATCTTATCCAGCCGAATAAATTCCGCGTCTTCTCGACCGCGCAATTGACGCAACTCTATGACGCGGACGCGGCCGGCGACTTCTTCAAATGCGTTGCCGGCGGCGGGCCGAACGGGGAAAACTGCCAGGAGCATTCCTATAGCGAGGGCAGCTACGGGATGGGGACGCAATACTATCAGCTTCAACTCGGTCCCTGTTGTGAAGCTCGCGACCCGATCAACGTCGAATGGGATTGGCTCTTCCTCGACGGGACCGACATAGTCGACGATGCGTCGGGAAAGATCGCGCCCGCTATCCAGGTCGGAAAAATTAGCGGACCGGATTCCGGAACCCGGATGATGACGTGGTTCAGTGCCCAGGGCTCGAACGCGAAAGCGCCGAAGTTCACGGCGAATTTGCAGGATCAGCGGTCCGGCAATCAATGGGTACCGGGCGGGCAAAATTACTCGCCGTTCAACATCGAGCTTGGCCGATGGTATCACTTCCGGATGCAATTCCTTCCGGGACCGGAGGGCTTTGCCCGCTGGTGGATCGGCGGCGAGGAATGGAAATGCTGCGGTCCGACGATCAACAACTATTTGACCGATTCCATCACGATTGACGTAACGACCTTCTACGGCGGCGGCGCGGCGAATGCTCCGAAGAATGCGACGAGCAAGTCGCGGCTCGCCAATCTCGAAGTCTATTCGGGCTTTGAGAATCGCGGTCCCGCGCCGAAGCCCGAGCCGGTCGAACTCGGCTTTGTCGTCAAGCTGGCCGACGTCTCCTATCGCCTGACGGGAACGGGGACGCTCGTCCCCGTCCATGTCGGGCGCGCGAGGCGTTGAAATGGAACATCCGCCCGGCGTCGTTGCCTATCTCGTCAGCGAACCCGATCCCATGCGGCGCGGCTTGCGCCGCTTTTGGACGTTCCCGGCCGACTGGGAGCCGCCTCGGATGAATCAGCGGCAGAAGTTCGATATCCGGATAACCCCTTTGACGGCGGAAGAGTATGCGAAGCCGTTGCTCGATATCGTCAACGAACATGAGAAGAAGCTCCGCGATCCGCAAGCCGAGCCGAAGCCGAAGCCGCCACAGGCGGGCGTAGCTACGCATAGCCGTCCGGCGGGGACAGAACCGTAAGCATGATCGGCGGACCGCCGCGCTTGGCTTCGAAGAACGTCGTCCAGTCCGCGCAATGCCGCTCCGTCGTCTCGACTATCGCGACGATCTCGCGCCTCAGAAGCGCCCGCGCGATTGCCGTTTGGTAATGCCAGATGCAGATAGCGGCTTCATTCAGGACGACCGCCGAGACGCGCTCGCGCAAGGCGAGAAGCGAGATGCAGTCGAAGCCGCCGGCCGGTCCGAAGCTCTCGTCGGCCTTGCCGATGTCGGCGACAATCCACAAAGCCGGCGCGGCGAGCCGGCCGACTTCCTCGAGGAAGGGGCCATGTCGCGCCATGCCTCGGAGATAGCCGAAGCTGACGCCGGCCTTCCGCGCGTCCCGCACTATGGCGAGCGCGTCGGCGGCTTTCTTGCGATCTTCGTCCCGCAACATATCATCGCTTCTTCCGCAGGCCGGTCATGAGCGCGTCGAGATCGGCAACCGCGACGAGATAGCGCCGGCCGATCTTGATCAGCGGGAGCCGTCCCTCGCGATGGAAGCGGAGCAAGACCTTCGCGGACATGGACGAGTAAGCCGCTCCGTCCGGCGTCAGGCGTAGCACAGCCGGACGGAGCGACGCGACCGTCTTGCGCGCCGGTCGCGTTTGCGGGCGACGTGATTCGTCGGGCATAAAATCAACCTCCGGGATTTTCGGATCGAATGAACCGAAGACGAAGTCGAAGGGCTCGACAGCAATCAGCGGTCGCGACATAGGCAACCTCCCCAAGAGTCGAACGTCCCCCAAAAATAGGCAGCGGGGCTTAGTCTAGGAAGAGCGACGCCTTTGCGACGGTCGAAGCCGTCCCCCCGGTTCTAGGGGATGGTGCTTTCAAGTCCACGGTCCCCCGTGGTCTTCGAGGCACGGCAAGCGCGACGGTCGCTCGTGAACGCGCAAGCCGGCGACCTTGGAGATTTCACGTTACACTTCGATGCGCGTTGTTGCGGTTCAAAGGATGAAACGGGGCGGGTTAACGAACTGTTTCAAAGGGAACCTTTTTCCGAAATAAATCAGCCGCCGCCCGATATCGTGACCGAGCGGCGGCTTTGAGATCATCTCAAATTAGCGCTTATGGCAGCAAGACCGCATAGCCGCGATAGCGCATACAGTTCGCGACGATGGTCTTGCGGTTGCTCTCGGCGCTCGCGCCGCTCGTCACGGCGCCGATGGGCGCGCCGATAGCGCCGCCGATAGCCGCGCCTTGCCCGGCATTGCCGAAGACCGCGCCGCCGGCCGCGCCGCCGGCCGCGCCCGCGAGACCGGAGATCACGGCGCCGACGAGCGCTTGAGCAACCGGATCGGGGATCGCCTTATAGGCAACCGTCTGGCAGTCCCATAGATCGGACTTGTACGCATGATCGTCATGGATCGAGGCGGGATCGATTACCGGCTCGGGAAGAGCGCAACCGGCGAGCGCGGCAAGGCACAAGCCGAGCGCGGTCGCGCGGCTGATTAGCGAAGTCATGGTTCGATATTCCTTCTAGCTGTAGGCGGGCCGTTTGTGGCTTCCGCGACGAGTTATCCGGGAATCCCGGATAACCCGTTTCGACCGTTGCCGGCGGTCTCGTCAGGCGGATCACTTCCCAAGCGGGACGAGCGGCGCGTTCGCGCCCGCCCATTGATCGAGAAGCTCGCCTTGCGCGGTCGGCGACGGCTCGGGGACGACGATATAGGACGCCATTGAAACGGGCTCCGGCGACGCCACAGGGGCGACGCTCGTCCGTTGATGGTCGAGCCTCGCTTCCCGGTCCCGTTGCTCCCTGATCGCGCAGAACGCCACGGCGGCGACCATAAGGAGCGCGACGGCGCCGGCCGCGAGACCGCGCCGGTTGCTTTGCGCCGACGTCTCGACGGCCGGTCCGGCGATCTCGGCGACGCTCGGAAGCTCGTCCGGCTCCGGCGCCGGGGCCGGCCGCGTCATGGCGGCGAGGGGATCGACCTTGACCGGCGCGGCCTTCGCCGAAGCCGGCGAGCGCTCGACGGACGGCGTCGGACGCCCGAGCGCGATCAGAAGAAGGAAGGTCGCGACCGGCGAGCCATAGAGGAAGGGGATCAGCATCAACATTGAGGCAAGCTCGCCGGAGCCTTTTGACCTCATGTAGAAATAGACGACGACCGCGAAGCCGAAGGCGAGAACCGGCGTCAGCAAAAACCAGCCGATCCCGCTTCGCCCGCGAACATGCGCGATGATTCCGATAAAGACGGCCGCAAAGCCGATATAGATCAAGTCCACGATATAAGCTCCTTCGCTGTAGGCGGGCCGTTTAGTCGGCTTCCGCGACGGCGCCGAGCATGGCGCCGTTTCGACTCCCGCCGTGGGAGTCTCGTCAGGCGGGAATCAGTGCGCGAGTAGAAGCTTCCCGAGAACGATCAGCGTCAAGCCCGCCGTCGTCCCGACCATCCATTTCAAGACCGCGAGATCGCGCTCGATAGCGTCGAGCTTCTCGCCTTGCGTCGTCATGGCGGCGGCGGCGGACCGCGCCTTCGGCTCGTCGACGCCTATCGAGCGCAATGCCTCATAAACTTCGCTGATCATCGTTGTCATGGTTCAGTTACTCCCGAAAATGGTGATACGCGACAAAGGCGAAAGCGTCATGCCGCCGCCCGCTCGGCGCTCGCGCGCTTGTTGCCGCCGAGAAGCTCGACCGGATCGACGAGCGTCGGCGTGATCCAGCTTGCCCATTCGTCGACAAGCTCCGTCCGGCGCGCCAGATAGGCGGCGCGGTTATAGCGACCCTTCACGCCGCCGATCACATGAGCAAGCTGGAACTCGATAGCCGCGTCGTCGGCTTCGGCCTTGTGATGCTCATGCATGATCGTCGAGAACGACGAGCGGAAACCATGGGCGACATGGACGTTCGCATAGCCGCAGAGTTGCAGGAGACGGACGACGCCGCATTCGCAAAGCGGGATACGGGCGTTGCGGCTCGACGGGAAGACATAGTCGGCGCGCCCGGAGATCGGCCGGAGCGCTTCGAGAATTGCGACCGCCGCCGGGGAAAGCGGCGACGTGAAGGGGACGCGCATCTTCATTTTCGCCGCCGGGATCGTCCAGACGAGCCGCCCGGTCTCGGCGTTCGTCTCGATCTCGTTCCACGTCATGAAGCGGACCATAGCCGGCCGCGCGGCGGTCAAGGCGAGGAACCGCGTCGCGAGCTTCTGAACCGCATAGGCGGGGAAGAAGGCGTCGACCGCTTCGAGCATTTCGACGAACGGCGCGAGCTTTGTGATCGCCGGGAAGTTCGTCCCGGTCGGCGCCTCGTCCATGGCTTCGGCCGCGATGATCGCGGGATTCGTATCCGGCCGCAGTCCCATGGCGGCGGCGTAAGTGAAAATCTTCACCAGCCGGCGGCGGACGATCTCGGCGCGCGCCGGGGCGATCTTGTCGAGCAACCCGATCACATGGCGGCTGGTGATCTCGTCGACCGTCAGACGGCCGATGGACGGGAAGACATGCGCTTCGAGGCAACGGACGAGATCGGTCGCATATTGCGGAACGAGCGCTTTGCCGGCCTTCTCCTTCGCGGCGATCTTGCGCTCGACCCATTGCCGGGCGACGGTCTCGAAGACCCGCTCCCCGAGCGCGTCGACGGAAAGCTTCTTCAAGGCGGCGGGATCGCGGCCTTCGGATATCGCCTTCAAGGCGTCGTTGCGGCGGATGCGGGCGTCGGCGAGCTTGATCTCGGGATAGGGGCCGATCACAAGAAGGCGCTCCTTCCCGCCGAAGGCGTATTTGTAGCGCCAGGATTTGAAACCCTTCGGCGTGACGAAGAGATAGAGACCTTCGGCGTCGGCCTTCTTGTAGGGCTTCGCCTTCGGCTTAAGCTGATCGCAAATTAGGTTCGTAAGCATGTCGCTTCTTCCTTCGCTGTAGCGGTTCCCGTTTTCGGCTTCCGCGACGATCCCCGAAGGGACCGTTTCGCCGCTTGCCGGGCGGCTCGTCAGGCGGACAGGCGGGCGCTAGCCTGTAATGATCACGTCGCAAAGCGTCGTCAGCTTGCCGTCCGCGCAAGCCGGATCGAAACGCTCGCATCCCTTTTGATCGAGGATTTGTTGCAACCGCGTAACGGTCGCCGCCGCGTCGGGATCGGTCTCGGCGACGCCGGACCGGTCGATAAGCTCAATCGCCATATGCAGGGCGCTCTCGGTATCCATGTCGAGCGCG
>Ga0134124_10002976_pt1 | contig 13646 bp, 13 predicted proteins | sample KB304_FD_96880 | JGI IMG/M metagenome (GOLD analysis project Ga0134124, IMG submission 96880) | Terrestrial soil microbial communities without Nitrogen fertilizer from Kellogg Biological Station, Michigan, USA - KB3-0-4 | ecosystem: Environmental > Terrestrial > Soil > Unclassified ... | reverse complement strand
CAGCGGGTCTGCGTCCTCAACGATGGCGTGCGCGAGTTCCTGCTGGCCGCGGGGCGGGCGCCGGATCAGGTGGTGGTAACCGGCAACCCCGCGTTCGACGCGCTGCGTGATCCATCCAACGCGCAGCAGGGTCTGGCACTGCGCCGCAGACAGGGTTGGGATGGCCGGCGGGTCGTGCTCTGGCCCAGCCAGAGCGAACCGGCCATCCATCCGTTCGACGGCACGCCCGGTGATCCGCAATTGCCCGATCGCGTGCTGGCGCGGCTGGCCGGCTGGGCCGCACGTCATAGCGACGCCGTCCTTTGCGTGCGGCCGCGGGCCGGGGAGCCGGTGCCCGCGTTGCCGGCGAACGATCGGATCGTTGTGACCGGCCAGGAATGGCCCCTGCCGCCTTTGCTTCATGCAGTGGACACCGTCGTCACGCTGACTTCCACGGTGGGGCTGGAGGGCCATCTTTGCGGCGCCCGCCTGATCCAGGTGCTCGGTTCGGTATTCGAGCCGGCCATGCCGCTGGCGCGTTTCGGTGTGGCCGATGCGGCAGTGCCGCTCGAAGGCCTGGAGCCGGCGCTCGATCGCTGGACCAGGGAGTCGCGGCGGCTCGTTACCGAGCTCGCGCAGCCCGCCACGCCGCTCGTGGTCGAGGTGCTGGGCGAATTTCTATAATTCGCCCTTCACGGGCTATTCCGCTATCGCCCTTTCACCTCGAGCCCGAATGCCACTCATCCCCAATCCGAAGCCAGTCGATCTCTCCGCTTTCGATGCCAGCGAAGGCGAGGCCGAAGTCAAGTACGGCCTGCCGCGCTATGTGCATTTCTGCAAGCACTGTGTCATTTCGAACCAGAGGCCGAACTCGGCCGTGGAGTACCAGCACACCAAGGCGAGCAAGAAAGCCACCATCGCATTTGACGACGAGGGCGTCTGCGATGCCTGCCGGTACGCCGAGCAGAAACGCGGGACGATCGACTGGAAGGCGCGCGAGGAACAGCTGGCGGCGCTGTGCGATCGTTTCCGCAGCAAGTCGGGTTACGACTGCGTGTTGCCGGGCTCCGGCGGCAAGGACAGCTTTTACGCATCGCATGTCCTCAAGACCCGATTCGGCATGCACCCGCTGACCTGCACCTGGGCGCCGCATGTCCACACCGAATGGGGCTGGAAGAACTTTCAGTCGTGGCTTCACGCTGGCTTCGACAATTACCTGATGACGCCCAACGGTCGCGTGCATCGGCTCCTGACGCGGCTGGCGGTGGAGAACCTGTTCCACCCGTTCCAGGCCTTCATGTTCGGCCAGAAATCGCTGGCGCCGAAAATGGCATTGCTGCACGACATCCCGTTTGTCGTGTACGGCGAGAACGAGGCCGAATACGGCAACCCGATCGGCGATACCAGCAGCTCCAGGCGCGACTGGTCGTACTTCACATCCAACGACAAGTCCCAGATTTACCTGGGCGGCACCTCGCTCGCCAGCCTGTACGACGACTTCGGCCTGCAGGAGCAGGATCTGCTGCCCTACCTGCCGGCCGATCCGGCCCAGATCGAGAAGAAGCAGGTCGAGGTGCACTACCTGGGCTATTACCTGAAGTGGCATCCCCAGAGCTGCTACTACTACGCCGTGGAGCACGGCGGCTTCGAGGCTTCCCCCGAGCGCACTCCCGGCACGTACAGCAAGTACAACAGCATCGACGACCGCATCGACGACTTCCACTACTACACCACCTTCACCAAGTTCGGCATCGGCCGGGCGACCTACGACGCCGCCCAGGAAATCCGCTCCGGCGACATCACGCGCGACGAAGGCGTGTCGCTCGTGCGGCGCTACGACGGAGAGTTCCCGGAGCGCTTCGCCGAGGAAATCTTCCGCTACCTCAGCATTCCGGCCAAAGAGTTTCCGCAGGCTTCGAAGATGTTCGAGTCTCCGCTGATGGACCGCGATTACTTCATGCGCCTGGCCGACACGTTCCGCTCGCCCCATCTCTGGACGCGCGCGGGAGGCCAATGGAAGTTGCGCCACACCGTGTGGCAGCCGCAGTGAGGCGGATGCTGTCATGAGCCACGTCCGGATCATCGCGAGGCTCGACATCAAGGGCCCCAACCTGATCAAGGGGATCCACCTGGAGGGTCTGCGCGTCGTCGGCGATCCGCACGAGCATGCGCTGCGCTACTACGCCGAAGGCGCCGACGAGCTGCTGTTCATGGACATCGTGGCCAGCCTGTACCAGCGCAACAACCTGTCGGACATCATCAAGCGCGCCGCCAATCGCATCTATGTGCCCATCACGGTCGGGGGTGGCATCCGCTCGCTGGACGACGTGAGCCAGATGATGCATTCGGGTGCGGACAAGGTGGCGATCAATACGGCCGCGATTGCCCGACCCGGGTTGATCGGCGACGTGGCGCGGCGCTACGGCTCCCAGTGCATGGTGCTGGGCATCGAGGCCAAACGGGTCGTTCCCGGCCGCTGGGAGGTCTACACCGACAATGGGCGCGAACGTACCGGCCAGGACGTCGTGCAATGGGCGCGCCGCGCGGTGGAACTGGGTGCCGGCGAAATCCTGCTGACGTCGGTCGACCAGGAGGGCACACGCAAGGGCTTCGATCTGCCGCTGGTGCAGCAAGTCTGCGATGCCGTCAACGTGCCGGTCACGGCCAGCGGCGGTTTCGGCCGCGCCGAGGACCTGGCCGCGGTCGCCGCTACCGGTGTATCGGGCATAGCGATCGCCGATGCACTGCACTGGAAACGCATGACCCTACCCGAGATCAAGGAGTTTGCGGCCGCTGCCGGTCTTGACGTGCGGCGCAGCGACGGGAGGCCGCAGTGAGCGTTCCGGTCACCGTGCTCGATTACGGCATCGGCAACCAGCTCAATGTGCTGCGCGCCCTGGAGCATTGCGGCGCATCCGTGAAGGTCGTGCAGAAGGCGTCGCCGGGCGATGCCGGGGCCGAGCGCCTGGTGCTGCCCGGTGTCGGCGCGTTTGGCGACGGCATGGCCGAACTGCGCGAGCGCGGCTTCGACGACCTGGTCAAACGTTTCGCCCAGACCGGCCGCCCCTTCCTCGGCATTTGCGTGGGCATGCAGGTCATGTTCGATGCGAGCGAGGAAATGGGCGAGCATGCGGGCCTGGGGCTGCTGGCCGGGCGCGTGCGCGCGGTGCCGGCGCTCGGGCTGGACGGAACACCCCACCGCATCCCCCACATCGGCTGGCGCCCGCTGGAGCCGGCTGCGCCCTGGGCTGGGACGATCCTTGACGACATCCGGCCGCTGGAGCGAGTCTATTTCGTCCATTCCTTCGCGGCTGAACCTGCCCAGGCCAGCGTGCGGCTGGCCAATGTGCAATACGACGGGCTGGCGATCTGCGCCGCCGTGCACAGCGAAAATCTCTACGGCTGCCAGTTCCATCCCGAACGCAGCGCCGAAGCAGGCCTCGACATGCTTAGGCGCTTCCTCAAGCTATGAGCACGCCGATTCCGCACGGGCGAACCATCGCGACCGTTTGCGCCAGGGGCGGCAGCAAGGGCCTGCCGGGCAAGAACATCCGGCCATTCGCGGGGCGTCCGCTGATCGTGCACACCATCGAGCACGCGCTGGCCTGCCGCGAGATCGATGCAGTCTATGTGTCGACCGAAGACCCGGAGATCGCCGACATCGCGCGCTCCGCCGGCGCAATCGTGCCTTACTCGCGGCCGGCCGAGCTCGCGACCGACGAGGTCGGGAAATTGCCCGTGATCGAGCACCTGGTCTCGCATCTGGAGCAGCAGGGCGAGCTGATCCGCCAAGTGGTCGACCTGCAGCCTACCTCGCCCTTGCGTGAGAGCACCGATATCAGCGCCGCGTTGCAAACTCGACCTGGTGCGCAACTGGTCGTCAGTGTTGCGCAGGCCCCCGACAATCCGTATTTCAACCTGGTGGAACAGGGCAGCGACGGCCTGCTGCACCTGTGCAAAGGCGAAGGCAGGATGCGCCGCCAGGACGCGCCGCCCGTTTACGCCTTGAACGGCTCCATCTACGTCTGGCTGCGCCCAGCGCTTGCGCATGCGAGTCTTCACGGCCTGTGGAGCGTGGAGGTAGTGCCGTACGTCATGGCGCGATGGAAATCGGTGGACATCGATACGCTGGAAGACTTCGAATACGCACAGTGGCTGTTCCACCGGCACTTCGCGCCATCGGGAGCCGGCGGTGGCTGAATCGGTTTTCATCATTGCGGAGGCCGGCGTCAACCACAACGGCGACCTCGCCACGGCGCTGCGCCTGTGCGACGCGGCCAAGGGCGCGGGGGCCGATGCCGTCAAGTTCCAGACGTTCCGCGCCGAGGACCTGGTGCTTCGCGGCGCGCCGACGGCGCAGTACCAGGCGCGCCAGACCGGCCAGCAGGACCAGTTCGCCATGCTGCAGCAGCTGGAATTGACCGAGGCCCAGCACGAAAGCATCAAGCGCCATTGCGATTCGATCGGGATCGAGTTCTTCTCCACGCCTTTTTCGGTCGCCGCCGTGGACATGCTGGTGCGCTTGGGAGTGCGGCGGCTCAAGCTCTCTTCGGGCGAACTCACCCATCGTGCCCTGGTCGAACGCGCCGGCGCGGCCGGCCTGCCGTTGCTGGTGTCCACCGGCATGGCGACCCTGCCGGAGATTCGCGAGGCGCTCCAGTGGATTGCGGCTGCCCGCGGCGGGCTGGAAGCGGTGACGGTGCTGCATTGCACCTCCGCATACCCGGCCCCCGACGAAGCGCTGAACCTGAACGCGATTGCGTCGATGATGCGCGACCTCGGGATCGCGGTCGGCTATTCGGACCACAGCCTGGGCATCGAAGCGCCGTTGGCCGCCGTCGCCCTGGGTGCCAAGGTCATCGAAAAACACCTGACGCTGGACCGCGGCCTGCCCGGCCCCGACCACAGCGCCTCATTGGAGCCGGCCGAATTCGCGCGCATGGTTAAGGGTATCCGGCGTGTCAGCGCCATGCTCGGAAACGGCGTCAAGGCGCCAACCGCGCAGGAGCGGGACACGGCGCTGGTCGCCCGCCGCAGCATCGCGGCGGCAGTGGACATCCCGGCGGGGGTGGTCATCCAGGAGGCGATGCTGGCGTGCCGGCGCCCCGCCACCGGCATCGCACCGCGCGACTGGCCGCGGGTGGTCGGACGCACGACGCTCGTGCCCGTTGCGGCGGGGACGGTGCTGCAATGGGACCAGCTCGAAGGCGGGGACGGTCGATGAACGCCGGTGGATCGCGTCGCCGGCTCATTTACCTCAGTGGGACCCGTGCCGACTTCGGCTTGATGCAAAGCACGCTGCAGCGCATTGCGGCGACGCCGGGGTTGAGCCTGCGAATCGCGGTGACCGGAATGCACCTGAGCGAGCAATTCGGAAATACGGTGGATGAGATTCGCGCCTCGGGTTTGCCGATCTGCGCCGAAATTGCGCTGGACATGAACACCCGCACCGGGGGCAGCATGGCGCTCGGCGTGGCCGATTGCCTGCGTGGCATGACCGAATTGCTGGCGCGTGAGCAACCGGACTTCCTGATCGTGCTGGGCGACCGCGGCGAAATGCTGGCCGGTGCCATTGCAGCGCTGCACCAGGGCGTGCCCTGCGTGCACATCCACGGGGGCGAGCGCTCGGGGACGGTGGACGAGCCGGTGCGCCACGCGATCAGCAAGCTCAGCAGCTATCACTTCGTTGCGACCCCGGGCTCGCGCGAACGCCTGTTGCGGATGGGCGAAGACCAGGTTCGGGTGTTCGTCACCGGGGCGCCGGGTCTGGACGGGCTGGCCGAACTCGGGGCCATGTCGCGCGGAGACTGCCTGCGCGCGCTGGGGCTGCCGGCGGGCGGCACCTTCATCCTGGCGCTATTTCATCCGGTCGTGCAACAGGCCGGCGAGGCGCGCGCGCAGACGCTGGCCTTGTCGCATGCGCTGCAAGGCGTCGGCGTGCCGGTGGCGTGGCTCGAGCCCAACGCCGATGCCGGGTCGCTGGAGATCATCGCCGGCCTCGACGAAGCCACGCTGCCGCCCGGATCGCTGCGGCTGCGCCACGTCCCGCGGCCGCTTTTTGCCGCGGCGCTGCGCCACTGCGAGGTGCTCGTCGGCAATTCATCGGCCGGCATCATCGAGGCAGCGACCTTCGGCACGCCGGTGGTGAATATCGGCGACCGGCAGCGCCTGCGCGAGCGCAATCCCAATGTGAGCGACGTCGCTGTGGAAGCTCCCGCCATCGAGGCCGCGGTGCGCGCAGCTCTGAGCCGGCCGCGAGGCCCGTGTGACAATCTCTGGGGCGACGGCCAGGCGGGCCAGCGCATCGCCGGATTGCTGGCCAGCTTGCCGGCGGGGCCCGAACTTCTGCAAAAGGTCAACAGCTATTGAACTGCGAGTTTCTGCACCCATGACGAGCCTGCTGGTCTTCGGCGCGGGCGGCCATGGCCGCGTGGTCGCGGATGCCGCTTTGCGCGCGGGCAAGTGGCAGCGCGTGCTGGGCTCGGACCGGGATCCGGCGCGTTGCAGCGGGCAACTGCTGGCAGGCGTTGCCCTGATGCCACCGGTGGAAGCCGCCGCCGCGGCGACCGCCGTGCACGTCGCCATCGGCGATGCGGCGAGCCGCGAAAAGGAAGTTGCAGCGCTGGCCGCCGGCAGTCTCGCCAGCGTGGTGCATCCCCAGGCCAGCGTATCGGACCAGGCACTGGTCGCGCCAGGCTGCTTCATTGCGGCGCAGGCGGTAGTAGCGCCCGGTGCCCGGCTCGGCAAGGCAGTGATCGTGAACCATGGCGCGGTGGTGGACCACGATGTGACAGTGGGCGACTTCTCGCACATCGCGCCGCTGGTCGCCCTCGGCGGAGGCGCGCAGATCGGCCGGCGGGTGCTGGTCGGCAGCGGAGCTTCCATCTTGCCGGGCGTGCGCGTGGGCGACGATGTGGTAATCGGCGCCGGCGCCGTGGTTGCCAGCGACTTGCCGGAGCCGGGTATCTATGCGGGCGTTCCCGCCGTGAGGTTGAAATGACAGCCGCTGAATTCGCGGCCTTGTGCGTGCCGCCGACTTGTACGCTGCGGCAGGCGACCGCTGCGCTGGACAGCACCGCACGCGGTGTCCTCTTGGTGCTGCATCCCGACGGAAGACTGCGCCGGACATTGACCGACGGCGACCTGCGCCGCGCCGCCCTGGCCAACGTGGCGGATTCCGCGCCGGTTGCCGACCTGCCCGAGCAGGCGCCGATCACGGTCGGCGTGGATGCCACCTACGCCGCCGGTATGGCGCTGCTCGACCAGCACCAGATCGATCACCTGCCGGTCCTCGACGAGACCGGACGCCCGGTCGACGTCATGTTCCGCCGTGAGCTGTCGCAGCGCATCTGGCTGTCGTCGCCGCACCTGGGGGAAGAAGAAACGGCGTTCGTCGAGGACGCGTTCAAGACCAACTGGATCGCGCCGCTGGGGCCTCATGTCGACGGGTTCGAGCGCGAGCTGGCAAGCCACGTCGGCGTGGCCCATGCGGCGGCCGTGAGCTCGGGCACGGCGGCAATTCATCTGGCGCTGCTGCTGCTGGGTGTCGGGCGCGGCGACACCGTGTTCTGCTCGTCGCTGACCTTCGTGGCCAGCTGCAACCCGATCCTGTATTGCGGCGCGCAGCCGGTTTTCATCGACTCGGAGCCGCAGACCTGGAACATGTCGCCGGCGGCGCTCGAACGGGCCCTGGAGTGGGCCAGGCGCGAAGGCCGGCTGCCGCGCTGCGTCATCGTCGTGAATCTGTATGGCCAAAGCGCGGACATGGATGCGCTATTGCCGCTGTGCGAGCGCCATGGCGTGCCGGTGCTGGAAGACGCGGCGGAATCGCTGGGGGCGTTATACAAGGGCCGCGCCAGCGGCAGCTTCGGCAAGATCGGCGTGTACTCGTTCAATGGCAACAAGATCATCACCACCTCGGGCGGCGGCATGCTGGTGGCCGACGACGGCGCGGTGGTCCAGCACGCCCGCAAGCTCGCCACCCAGGCGCGCGAGAACGTCCCGCATTACGAGCACGTGGAGATCGGCTTCAACTACCGGATGAGCAATGTGCTGGCCGGCATAGGACGCGGGCAATTGCGTGTGCTGGAACAGCGCGTGGAGCAGCGCCGCAAGGTCTTCGACACGTACCGCCAGGCGCTGGCCGACCAGCCGCAGCTGGAATGGATGCCGCAGCCGCAGGGCTACCGCTCCACGCGCTGGCTCAGCTGCTTCACCTTGCAAGGCGCGGACGCCCAGCTGCGGCGTGACCTGATTCTCCGGTCGCTGGAGCGGCACTCGATCGAGGCGCGCCCGGTCTGGAAGCCGATGCACCAGCAGCCGTTGTTCCGCGCGGCTCCCTATTTCGCTCACGGCGAGCAAGACGTGTCGGCCCGCCTGTTCGAAGCGGGCATCTGCCTGCCTTCGGGATCCAATCTCACCGGCGAGCAGCAGGCGCGCGTCATCGAGCACTTGCGCCGGGCATTGGCCATGGCCGGCTCCAACCACGTTCGCACTGCCAACAACAGTGTCGACAGGCCCTAGTGCGGCTGCCCAGGAACACGCTGGTCCTGCTGGCCGTCGACCTGGCCCTGGTGCTGCTGGCCGGCTGGATCGCGTTCTGGCTGCGCTTCAACTTCGACATTCCCGCCGAGTTCGACCGGCTGGCGCTGCGGGCGGCGCCCTGGTGCGTCGCCGGCTACGCCGCGGGCCTGATGCTGGCCAGGGTGTATCGCCAGGTCTGGAGCTACATCGGGCTGCCGGAACTCAGGCAGCTGGCCGGCGGGCTCATGTTGGGCGGGGTACTGACAGCGGCTGCCGTGCTGATGGCGCGCATGCCCTCCTTTCCGCGCTCGGTGCTGCTGTTGCAGCCGCTCATCGCCCTGCTTCTGCTGGGCGCGGCGCGGGCGGGCTGGCGGACCTTGTCCGAGCGCAGGACGCTGGCGCAGGGAGTCGGCCGGCGCCTGATCATCGTCGGCTCCTTGCAGGACGCCGCCGATGCGCTGCGCGCGCTCAAGGGATCGCATCAATGGCAACCCGTAGGAATCGTCTCGCCCACGACGGCGGAAGTGGGTCTCTCGATCCAGAATGTGCGGGTGCTGGGGCAGACAGCCGCGATCGCGACCATCTGCGCCGCCGCCCAGGCCGAAGCCGCGCTCGTAGCCAGCCCGCCGGGATCGCGCGAACGGCGCGAGGCGCTGATGAGCGCGGCCGGATCGCGCCTGACACTGCTGACGATGCCGCGCCCCGACGAGTGGCTCAAGACCGAAGCGGCGGGACCGCGCCGGATCGAACTGGAGGATCTGCTCGGTCGCACGGAGGTACAGCTGGACGAGGCCGGGCTGGCCGAACTGTTGTCGGGGCAGACGGTGCTGGTGACGGGCGCCGGCGGCTCGATCGGCTCCGAGCTGTGCCGTCAGGTCGCGCGTTTTGGCGTCGGGCGGCTGGTGTGCGTCGACGTGTCGGAGTTCGCGGTCTACCAGCTCGAACAGGAATTGCGCGAGGCCCACCCGCAGATGCACGGCTGCTACTACACCGCCAACGTGCGGGAGGTCGATCGGCTGCGGGCGATCGCCCTGAAGCACCGGCCGGCCGTGGTGTTTCACGCCGCCGCCTACAAACATGTGCCGCTGATGGAGGAACTCAACGAGATCGAAGCGCTGCGCACCAATGTGCTTGGCACCTTGCACGCCGCACGCGTGGCCGGCGAATGCGGCGCCCGGCGTTTCGTCATGATCTCCACCGACAAGGCGGTGAATCCGACCAACGTCATGGGCTCGAGCAAACGGCTGGCCGAGCTGATGGTGCAGGGCGTGGCGAGCGAATACGCCGGGACCCAGTACGTTTCGGTGCGCTTCGGCAATGTGCTCGGATCGAGCGGTTCGGTCGTGCCCTTGTTCACCTCGCAGATCGCACGTGGCGGGCCGGTGACCGTGACCCACCCCGAGATCGTGCGCTACTTCATGACAATTCCCGAAGCGGCCCAGCTGGTGCTGCAGGCGGGTCTCATGGGACGCTCGGGCCAGATCTTCGTGCTGGACATGGGCGAGCCGATGAAGATCGTCGAACTGGCCCGGATGCTGATACGCCTGTCCGGCAAGACCGAGCAGGAAATTCCCATCAGCTACACGGGCCTGCGGCCGGGCGAAAAATTGTATGAAGAGCTGCTGGCCGACGACGAGAGCACCGTGCCGACGCCGCACCCCAAGCTGCGCGTGGCCAAGAGCAATGGCCAGTTGCCGGACATCGAGGCGGTAATGCATTGGATCTGCCAGGCGGGGCCGGCACCGGCCGGCGACGAAGTGCGCCGGTGGCTGCGCAGCCAAGTGCCGGAATACGCCGCGCGCTAACTGGCGATGCCGGTGCGCGACAGGACGTCGCTCACCAGCTCCAGCCGCACCAGGGGATTGTCCAGTTCCATCAGGCGTTGCTTGAGCGGCATGGGCAGCGGCAGCAGCTCGCACCAGCGGTTGGCCACCCAGCCACAATCGTCCAGCTGCCATGGGCCTTGCAGAGGCATCCGGTCGGGCGTCGGCGATTTCAGCTGCAGCGAATGAATCAGTTTGCCCAAGGCGTCGGCGGTGTTCTTCAGGTCGTCTGGAATGGACACGGCCATGTCGGCCTCGAGCCGCTGGACATCCGCGATCCACAGGCCATGCCGAAGCTGGTCGCTTGACGTGATTCGAAATCGTTGCGCGCCGCTGGCGCGGATCATCATCAAGCCGGCGCGAGGCGTCTCCAGTTCGGTGATCGTCGCCAGCGTCCCGACCTGGCAGAATGCCTCGGTGCCGCCAGGCTGCCGCACTTCGCTGCCTTGCGTCAGCAGCACCACGCCGAACGGCGCGCCTGTCTTGTGGCACCGCCCGATCATGTCCAGATAGCGAACCTCGAAAATGCGCAGCGGCAGCACGCCGCCGGGAAACAGTACCGTGTCCAGCGGGAACAACGGCAGCGACTGCAAGGTGAGGGCGGGCGACATCGAATTCACGTTTCTGCCCGCTATCATCCCACGACCTAACTCGCTTAAGCGGGCAAGACCTTCCTATGGCCTACCAAATCCTTTCATTCCTGCTGGACGTTGCGGCGGGACTTCTCGGCGGTGCGTGCCTGCTGCGGCTTTACATGCAGTACCAGCGGGTGCCGTTCGGCAACCCGGTGGGCCGTTTCGTGTTTGCGCTCACTGACTGGGTGGTGCTGCCGCTGCGCCGCGTGCTGCCCTCGATCAGGCGCTGGGATACGGCGAGCCTGGTGGCGGCATTCCTCGTCGAGCTCCTGCAGTTCGGGCTGCTCTGGCTGCTGGCGGGGCGTGGCAGTGGCTTGGGTTTGATCCCGCTGCTCGCGCTTTTCGGGCTGCTGCGGCTGGTGATTTCCGGGCTGACGCTGCTGGTGATCGTTTATGCCGTCATGTCCTGGGTGCAGGCCGATTCACCGATCGTGGACGTGATCGACCGCCTGTGCGCACCGCTGCTGCGCCCATGGCGCAAGCTCATCCCGCTGGTGGGCGGCATCGACTTGTCGCCGCTGGCTTTCCTGGTGGCGCTGCAGGTGCTTTCGATCGTGCTGGGGTATGTGCAAGCGGGAGCTATCAGATAGTCAGTTGGGGTCAGAGCACAATTTCGACGTGGCGTTTGTCGCTCCGGCCAGTGTCGCTGTCCTGAATTGTGATCTGACCCTCAAGCTCTAGGAAACCGCATCCGCCGGCTGCCGTTGCAGCATCGCCAGCGCATGGGCCACGGTCTTGCGCAACTCGCGCCGGTCGCAGATGAAATCCACCCCGCCTTTTTGCTGAAGGAACTCGGCCCGCTGGAAACCCTCGGGCAGGGTCACGCGAACGGTCGATTCGATCACGCGGGGCCCGGCGAATCCGATCAACGCTTTCGGCTCGGCGATCACGACGTCGCCGACGAAAGCGAATCCCGCGCTCACACCGCCCATGGTCGGGTCCGTTAGCACGCTGATATAGGGCAGGCCCTTCTTGGCGAGCCGTGTCAGCGCCGCATTGGTCTTGGCCATCTGCATCAGCGACAGCAGCCCTTCCTGCATGCGGGCGCCGCCGGTCGCCGTGAAGCACACGAACGGCACCTTCTGCTCGACCGCCGATTCCACGCCGCGTACGAAGCGCTCGCCCACGACGCTGCCCATGCTGCCGCCCATGAAGTCGAACTCGAACGCCGCGGCTACCAGGCCGATGCTCAGAACGGCGCCGCCCATGACGACGAGGGCATCGGTCTCGCCGGTGTTTTCCAGGGCTTCCTTCAGGCGTTCCGGGTACTTGCGGCTATCCTTGAACTTGAGCGCGTCGACCGGCAGCACTTCCTGGCCGATTTCGTAGCGGCCCTCGGCGTCCAGGAACGCGTTGAGGCGCGCGCGCGCGCCGATGCGGTGGTGATGGCTGCACGTGGGGCAGACGTTCTGGTTCTGTTCCAGGTCGGTCTTGTACAGCACGCTTTCGCAGCTCGGGCACTTGACCCATAAACCTTCCGGGACCTGGCGCCGTTCGGCCGGATCGGTCGGCTGGATTTTCGGGGGCAGCAGTTTTTCAAGCCAGCTCATTGCGTTTTGCTCCTAGGGGGTATGAGCGGCAGCTTGCTGTCCGCTCGATGACCCGGAACCAGTAATTATGCGTCCAGCGCCAGGCGGACCCCGCGCAGGAACTCCGAGGCGGCAGGCACCACCTGTTCGCGTGGCTGGTCCTCGATCAGCTGGATGATTTTCGTGCCGATCACCACCGCATCGGCGACCTTGCCGATCGCCTGTGCCGTCGCCGCGTCGCGGATACCAAAGCCGACGCCGATCGGAACGTGCACGTGCTGGCGGATCCGCGGCAGCATCAGCTCCACGGCGCCCGTATCCAGGTTGCCGGCACCCGTCACGCCCTTGAGCGAGACATAGTAAACATAGCCGCTGGCGACCTGCGCGACCTGCTGCATGCGCTGCTCGGTGCTGGTCGGCGCCAGCAGGAAGATCAGGTCCAGGCCGTTGGCCTTGAGCTTGGCCGCGAAATCCTCGCATTCCTCGGGCGGGTAATCGACCACGAGGATGCCGTCGACGCCGGCCGCGGCGGCATCGCGAATGAAGGCGTCCTTGCCGTGCGCCAGATCGTAGCGCTCCACCGGATTGGCATAACCCATCAGCACCACCGGCGTCTTGCCGTCGCGCTGTCGAAACTCGCGCACCATCTCCAGCACCTGGCGCATTCCGACGCCCAGCGCCAGTGCTTTCTCGCCGGCTTTCTGGACCACCGGGCCGTCGGCCATCGGATCGGAAAACGGCACGCCCAGTTCGATCACGTCGGCGCCGGCGCCGACCATGCCGTGCATCAGTTCGGGGGTCACGTCGGCAAAGGGAAAACCGGCCGTCACATAGGGGATCAAGGCCTTGCGGCCCTGCGTTTTGAGCGCCGCGAACGTCGCATCGATCCGGCTCATTGTTTTCCGCCCTTGACCTGCAGGCCGCGCATGGAAGGGCGGTCGTAGAAGTCCACGCCGGCCAGGTCGGCCACCGTGCCGATGTCCTTGTCGCCGCGCCCGGACAGGTTGACCAATATGTTCTGGTCCGGCTTCATGGTGCGCGCGAGCTTCATCGCGTAGGCGACCGCGTGGCTGGATTCGAGCGCCGGAATGATGCCTTCGGTGCGGCACAGGTAATGGAACGCTTCCAGCGCCTCCTTGTCGGTGATGCCGACGTAT
>Ga0134124_10002975_pt1 | contig 13647 bp, 9 predicted proteins | sample KB304_FD_96880 | JGI IMG/M metagenome (GOLD analysis project Ga0134124, IMG submission 96880) | Terrestrial soil microbial communities without Nitrogen fertilizer from Kellogg Biological Station, Michigan, USA - KB3-0-4 | ecosystem: Environmental > Terrestrial > Soil > Unclassified ... | reverse complement strand
TCAGTGGAGTGGGTGGAACGACGGACCGCGTTGACCGAGGGATCATGCTCATGGGCGGGACCCTGAACCTGCACGGTGACCGGAAGAACACCTGGAGCAAGCTGGCCAGGACGGCCGAAGCGGGCGGCAAGTCGATCGAAGTCCTGAACGCCGCCGGCTGGCGGGTCGGCGACGAGATCGTGCTCGCTTCCACGGACTACGATCCGCGTCAGGCCGAGCGTCGCACGATTGCCGCCATCAGCGGCAACACGATCACGCTCGACAAGAAACTCGACTACATGCACTTCGGCAAGATCACCTTCGACGTGGATGAACGCGGCGAAGTAGGTCTGCTCACGCGCAACATCAAGGTTCAGGCTTCGGAAGATGCGGCACAGACCTTCTTCGGCGGCCACATCATGGCCATGGTCACCAGCAAGTTGTTCGTTGAGGGCGTCGAGTTGAATCGCATGGGCCAGAACCTGCAGCTCGCCCGCTATCCGATCCACTGGCATCTGGTTGGCGATGCGAAGGGCCAGTACATCAAGAATGCGGCGATTCACGACACCTACAATCGTTGCGTGACCGTGCATGGCACCAATGACGTGCGCGTCGAGAACAACGTCACCTACAACACTGTCGGCCACTGCTTCTTCCTCGAGGACGGCATCGAGCACGGCAACCAGTTCGTGCACAACCTCGCCATCCAGATCAAGTGCCACACCTCCAAGCCCTGCATGCCGACCAATCTCGGCGCAAACGGAGAGAACGCGGGCACTAATCCGCTGAATCGCGCGACCTACAGAGCGGCCAGCATGTCAGCCAAGGACACCCTGCTGCCGTCGGACAACACGGTGACGGCCTACTGGATCACCAATCCGGACAATGTCTTCATCGACAATGTGGCCGCCGGTTCCGATGAGAATGGTTTCTGGTGGTCATTGCCGGAACATCCGAACGGCGCGTTCCTCGATACGGACGTCAGCAAGAACACCTGGCCACGTCGAACGAAGATGGCGGAGTTCAAGGGCAACGTGGCCCACTCCAACTACGACGGCTTCATGATGGACCGCAACATCAATGTGGAAAACGTCTTCGGGTTGGCCGGCCCCTCGCACATGGCCAAGCAAAATCCCGCGGACGAAAACAGTCCGAGCGTGGATTCGCTGGTCGAGAATCTCACGGCCTACAAGAATCGCAACGGCGGCTTCTGGGGCCGCGGCGAGCGGCACATCTTCAAGAATCTGAAGGTGGCGGACAACGCCATCGGGTTCACGAATTCAACCGGATCGATCGGCGCCGACACCTTCACCTCACGCGTTGTGGATTCGCTGTTCGTGGGCGAAACCGAGAACATCGGCAACCCTGCAACGCCGGAAGAAAAAGCCTACGGCCGCAGCCTGCCGAAACCCCTGCTTCCGGATTTCCCGATCCGCGCGTACGAGTACTACGACTATCGCCATGACGTGATCAACACGACATTCGTGAATTTCCAGGACAACAAACAGCGCGGATCTGGCGCGCTTTCCTGGCTGCTGTATACGGGCGCCGGCGTGACCACCGAAAACACCGTCACCGGTGCGAAATACATCAATGCCAAGCCCGTGTATTTCCCGAAGATCGACACCCGGTTCGACAGCGACAACCGCGGCGCTGTGGCCTACCGGACCTTGGCGATCCACGATCTGGACGGATCGACCACCGGCATCCCGGATTCCTATGTCCTGCTCCAGGACGGCGAGAACGACAGCGTCGCCACGGACGACACCTGCGAGATCCATCCCACCTGGAACGCCTCGGTGTGCAAGGGCGATATCGGACGCATCCAGTTCACCGCCAGGAGGCCCGGACCCACCAGCGGTGCAGGCCTTGCGCTGAAAGATGTGGCCCTGCGGTCCGTTGCGGCGGCTCCTGCGCGGCCGGCTGCTCCTGCGCAGGCGCCTGCTCCTCCAAAGCCAATTGTCCTGAGCCGCAATGGCAAGGACTTCAAGATCACGAACAATCAGAGCACGGTGCGCGCCGGCACCGAGATCCTCGTGAAGACCGAAAGAACGGAAGTGCCCATCAGTCTGACCGAAATGGCCAAAGACTCATGGGTGGTGTTTGAACTGCCGGGTTTCGCCAATGCGAACTCCGGCAAGCAGCAGGACAGCCTCGACGCCCTGCGTAAGGCGACAGAGACTTCGTATTTCAAAGCCCCGGATGCCATGTGGGTGAAATTGGTAGTCCCGACCGCCCCGAAGGGCATTGGCAGGGATCAGTTTGGCCCAGGGGATGCACAAGCCAGCATCACGGTAAGCCGATAAGCGCACCTTCAAGAACTGAACGAAGCCCCCTGCGCAAGGCATCGCAGATTTTGTGTTGTGGAGAACGATCTACGTTGCCGTAGTAGCGGGCTTCCTCCTCGTATCCGGGCTTTGTCACCTTGCGGCGCCGCGCTCGACGGACCAGTGGATGAGAAGCGCACGCACCATTCGATGGTTGGGAGCCGCGCTGCTCGTGCTGGCCATTCCGTCCGTCATCTGGCGGGGCTGGTATTTCTGGACGCTGCTTTTAGCATTGGCCGCATCGGGCATCTGGAGACTCTGCTTTCCACACAGCTCCATTCGAGCGCAACGAACACTTTATCCGCGTCGAGTGCACGGACTGCTGCTGACCGGAGGCGCGTTCCTGGTCTGGGCGCTGCGCCCATAAGGCAACGGAAAATTGTGCGTGCAGGGTGATCCCGCTGCGCTACGGAAGGAACCCGATCTGCCTCTGATGCCGCAGGGCGAGAATGCGCGCCTCGTCCTGCGAGACCACGAAGCGATACAGCGCTATGTAGCCTGTACGCCCGTAAGAGATGACCAGCTCCCGCAGTTCGCCTTCGACCCGCCGTCCGATCAACGGGTGCGCGCAGAGGTTCTCGACTGCCGACTGGATCGCCGTGACTGCGTCCAGCGCAGCGGCCGGATTCTCTTCGCGCAAGAACTGAAATGCCCGCTCGATGTCCTGCAGCGACCGCGCTGAATAGACTACTTCCGCCACGGTGATGGCTTTGGCGGGGATTCTCCGGCGGCAAGACGCTTCATCCACGCGTGCACGTCATCAGCCCGATAGACCTCACCGGTCTTGTCGATGTCCCGGTCGGCGGCGAGGGCGTCCTTCCAGGCTGCGCATCTGTTCTTCGTATTCCGTGTGCCGCTCCACCGCCTCGACGATCAGGCTGTGGGCAGAGCGCCCGGTCTGTTTCGCCAGCGCACCAAGCCGGGCGCGGAGCTTGGGTGGTAGGCGGATGGTGGTCGTCGCTGCCATGGGTGAGTCCATTTCGACTACATATAGTACAAATGTAGCACACGACAATCGCGATATGGACTCAGCGAGACCGTGCCAGCGACGCGCCGAGCCAGCTGAAGGGATAGATGAATGCGACCACGCCCAGGTTGTACCAGCTCGGCAGTGCATGCCAAAGCATGTGCAAATGCTGGAACGCCGCATAGGCAAATATCGGCGTCACCGCGAACCACATGGCAGTGCGGCGTCCGGCCACGCGGGCCGCGATCCATCCCGCGAGGCCGTTGATGTACACATAGGTTGCGAGCAGCAGCGCCAGCATGCTCGTGGTCAGCGCTGAATAGTCGTTCGCTGTGCTCGCGGCGCGGCCGGCCTTCGCGAACGCGGGCCACAGTAGCGCGATGACCACGATCGTCACCAAGAAGAGCGCCCACCAACTGAGGAAGCCCACTATGATTCCAACGACGGTGCGTGCCTTCATGTCGTGTCCCGCTAGCTGAGGAAGGCGCCCACTCTGCGACAAGGGGAGGGCAGCGTTGAGAGCGAACAGCGCCAGGAATCGTGCCGATTCGGCCAAACCCGTCGGGGCGTTGCATTTCGTCGTAGTCGCGGTGGATGGCAGCGCGGCCTCCGCAGTGTTCGCGCCACTCGAGATGTTGCAGGCCTGCGTCGCCATCCAGGCCAACGTGGGCTTCGCGCAGCAGGCATCGATCACCTGGGAGATCCTGTCACCCGAGGGCGCGAGCTTCGTTTCCGGCAATGGGCACCGGCTGCCGACGAACGGACCGCTCAAGCCGCTGCCACCGCACTCGGTCATCTTCTTCCCGGGATTCGGCGTGATTCCGCCGCCCGCACTGCCGGGCAAACTCGATGCGTATAGGACCCTGGGCCAGTGGCTGCGCAGGCAACACGCGCGCGGCTGCATGCTGGCCACCGGATGCAATGGCAATTTCCTGTTCGTGGAGGCGGGCCTGATGAAGGGCCGTCCCGTGACCACCAGCTGGATGTATGCAGAGCTTTTCCGGCAGCGCTATCCCGACATCGAACTCGACGTGAACAGCATCCTCATCGACCACAATCGCGTCGTCAGCGTGGGTGGCATTCTCTGTGGCCTGGACTTGATGCTGGCGGTGATAGAGCGCCATGTGGGCGCGGAAGTGGCGCGGCTGTGCGCCAAATTCATGCTGCTGGAGAACCGCAAGCCCTCCGCCGTACCCTTCGACAAGCGGCAGGCCGTTCTGGATCCGGATCCCGTGATTCGCAAAGCCGTCGACTGGATCCGTCGCAATCTGCACCGGCGGATCTCTATGGACGATCTGGTTGCGCAGGTGCCCACCAGCAAGCGCAATCTGGCGCGTCGCTTTCGTGGCGCCACCGGCGAGAGTCCCCGTGAATACATTGCGCGCGTGCGCATCGATCGCGCGAGGTCGCTGCTGGAAACCAGCGACCTGCAGGTGGCGCAGATCGCCGAAAAGGTGGGCTATGCCGATATCAGCGCTTTTGCACGCCAGTTCAACAACCAGACCCTGATGAGTCCCAAGGTGTACCGCAATCGATTCAGGGTGCGGGCCTCGTGAGAGAGCGCCAGCGCTAGCCCAGTCTGACGGGGTGCACCCTCCGGCGCGCGCAGAGCGTATTGTTGAAGATGTCCAGAAGAACGGGCCATGCTCGAAATTTCATCCTGTTGCACGCTATTGCGTTGCTGTGCCTCTGCGCCTGCGCCACGCCCGACTCGATCGAAAGGCAAGCAGCGGAATATCCAGCCGATGCGAAGGGTCGAATAGAGGCTCTGTTCGCACGATTCCACGGCGAGATGCCCGGATGTGCGGTGGGCATCTTCGAGCACAACGGCAGGCGATTCACCGAAGGATTCGGGATGGCCGATATCCGCTCCCATACGCCTCTATCCCCGAACTCGCTGTTCGCCATTGCTTCGGTGTCGAAGCAGTTCACGGCATTGTCGTTGCTGCTGCTCGTGCGCGATGGAAAGTTGTCCTTGTCGCAGAGCGTGCGTCGCACGCTTCCCGAGCTGCCCGCGAGCTACGAGCCCATTACCTTGCGGCATCTGCTGGCCCACACCTCGGGATTGCCGGAATACGAAGACATCTACAACCAGCAGGGCGGGCCTGACTACGACAGCGCAACGCGCGCTGACCAACTTCGTGTCATCGTGAACTCCATCGCGCCGGTGTCCGCTCCGGGAACCGCCTGGCGCTATGCGAATACCAACTACCTGCTGGCTGCGTTGGTGGTGGAGAGGGCGTCCGGACAAAGCCTGAAGGACTTCGCGCGCCGGCGCATATTCGGTCCTCTCCATATGGGGTCGACCGACTTCGTGACCGCAAAAGAAGAAGTCCGTCCGTCCAGGGCGCTTCCCTACCAATTGGACGCGGAGGGACATTGGCAGTCGACTCTGTACGGAGCGCACGCCGGTCCGACAGGCGTGCAGACCACCCTGGTCGATCTCCAGAGGTGGTCGGAGAATTTCTATCAGAACAGGGTCGGAACACCCGGAATCCTTGCCGAGATGCAGCAACCGCAACGGCTGGACAACGGCACGCCCATCACGGCCGCCCTGGGTCTCGAGCACAAGCGCCTGGGGCACCATGACGCCGTTCTGCACACGGGCGTCACCGTCGGGACGCGCGCGGCGTTTGTACGATTCCCTGCACACAACACCTCGCTGGTGCTCCTCTGCAATCGAATAGATGTGAATACCGAGAGGGTGGCGGCTCAAGTGGCGGACATCCTCTTCGACTGACCCTGATCGTCCGCAGGCGATAACTGCCACGGCCGGCGACCAATACCCCGAACCGGCGCTTTTGCTTCACGCGGAAGTGAGGTCGCGCCGCGAACACATAGCCCGGCGCGCGATACCCGCGCTATTCTCGGCGGCTCAAGAGCTTGGTTCAAAGCCGGGAATACGGGGTTAAGGTCATGAGCAAACACATTCGTCCGCTGCTTTTCGCATCTATGGTTCCAGCCCTCTTCGTCGCCAGCGGATTCGCTGCCGTCGAAGCGGCGCAGACGAAATGGTCCGACCCCGCCTCCTGGCCCAACCGCAAACTCCCCGCCGCAGGCGACAAGGTCACCATCGGCCGCGACAAAGACATCGTCCTCGACGTCACCCCACCCGCGCTGGCCGGCCTCTCCATCGACGGCAAGCTCTCCTTCTCCGACGACGCCGACCTCGAACTCACCTCCGAGTGGATCATGGTCCACGGCGAGCTGGCCATCGGCACCGAATCCACCCCCCACACCCGCAAGGCCACCATCACCCTCACCGACAACGTGAAGGGCGAAGACGTCATGGGCGGCATGGGCGACCGCGGCATCATGCTCTCGGGCGGCACCCTCAACCTGCACGGCGACCGCACCAACACCTGGAGCAAGCTCTCCAGCACCGCCAAGGCCGGCGCCACCTCGATCGAGGTGCTGAACGCCGCGCAGTGGCGCGTGGGTGATGACATCGTCCTCACGTCCACGGACTTCGATCCCCGCCAGGCCGAGCGTCGCACCATCGCCGCCATCAGCGGCAACCAGATCACGCTCGACCAGCCGCTTAAATATATGCACTTCGGCAAGATCACCTTCAACGTGGATGAGCGCGGCGAAGTGGCCAACCTCACGCGCAACATCAAGGTGCAGGCCTCCGCCGATGCCGAGCAGAGCTTCTTCGGCGGCCACATCATGGCGATGCCCTCAAGCCACATGTATGTGTCGGGCGTCGAGCTCAGCCGCATGGGCCAGAACCTGACGCTGGCGCGCTATCCCATCCACTGGCATCTGGTCGGCGATGCCAAAGGGCAGTACGTCCGCAACGCGGCCGTCCACGACACCTACAACCGTTGTGTCACCGTGCACGGCACCAACTACCTGCAGGTGGAGAACAACGTCACCTACAACATCGTGGGCCACTGCTTCTTCCTGGAAGACGGCATCGAGCACGGCAACCAGTTCGTGCACAACCTGGCGATCCAGATCAAGTGCCATACGAGCAAGCGCTGCGTGCCGACCAATCTCGCCGCCAACGGCGACAACGACTATCCCTACGAGCAACGCCTGGAAGTCCGGAAGATCAGCTTCGCCGCCAAGGACACCCTGCTGCCTTCGGACAACACGGTAGCGGCCTACTGGATCACCAATCCGGACAACAGCTTCGTCGACAACGTGGCCGCCGGCTCCGAAGAGAATGGTTTCTGGCTGTCGCTGCCGGAACACCCGCAGGGTCAGTTCGAGGGCACGGACATCGCCAATAACACCTGGCCACGTCGAACCAAGATGGGGACCTTCAAGGGCAACGTGGCCCACTCCAACTTCGACGGGTTCATGTTCGACCGGAACATCGCCAAGGACAACACCTTTGGCCTCACCGGCAATTCGCACATGCCCACGGAAAATCCCGCTGACCCGAACAGCAAGCGGGTGGAAACGCTGTTCGAGAATCTCACCAGCTACAAGAACCGCAATGGCGGCATCTGGGGCCGGGGCGAGGCCCACATCTTCCGCAACGTGAAGCTCGCCGACAACGCCATCGGGTACACGCATTCATCCGGCTCGAACGGCAAAGACCCGCTTACGTCGTTGGTGGTTGATTCGCTGTTCGTGGGCGAAACCGAGAACATCGGCAACCCTGTTACGCCGGAGGAAATTGCCTACAAGCGCAGCCTGCCGAAGCGCCTGATTCCCGACTTCCCGATCCGCGGCTACGAGTATTACGACTACCGTCACGACGTGGTCAACACGACCTTCGTGAACTTCAAGGACAACGACCGGCGCAAGACCGGAGCGATTTCCTGGCTGTTGTTCACGAGCTCCGGCGTCACCACGACCAACACCATGAAGGGTGCGAAGTTCGTGAATGCCAAGCCGGTGTACTTCCCGAAGATCGACAAGCGATTCGACAACGACAACCGGGGTGGCGTGGCTTACCGGACTGCGGGGTTCCTGGATCTGGACGGCTCGGTGGGTGGCATTCGCAACGGCTATATCCTGATCAACGACGGTGAGAACGACAACGTCGCCACGGACAAGACCTGCAAGATCCAGCCCACCTGGAACGCCGCCGTGTGCAAGGGAGACGTCGGACGCTTGTTCCTTAACAAGCCCGGCGGAACCATACGTGATCTCTCGGCCGGTTCACCCGTCACGCTCAGCCGCAATGGCAAGGACTTCAAGGTCACGGCCAATCAGATGAATGTGCGCTCCGGTACCGAGATGCGGGTGAATACCGACAGACAGGAAGTCTTTCTCAGTGTGAGGGAAATGGACAAGGGCTCCTGGGTGATGTTTGAACTGCCGGGGTTCACCAGTGCTGCGTCGGGGAAGCAGCAGAACAGCATGGAGGCCTTGCGCAAGGCGGGGGAGACCTCGTATTTCAGGGATAAGAATGCGCTGTGGGTGAAGCTGGTAGTGTCCGATGCTGACATTAAAGGGCCGGTGCTCGAGCCGGTTGGGCAGTTGGTTGCGCAGACTACGATCACGGTGAGCCGATCAGGACCTGCGGTGGCTAGTATTAGCCAATAGCACTATTCGGCGGCGGTTCTGGTTTGAGCGGCACGCCGCACCGATGCGGCGTGTTTGACGATGACGGTCAGTTGATGATGTTGATCGCGCACAACACGCGCTACGGATTAGATCGAATCCCGAGCATTATGCGATCACTGAAAGGCGTACCGGATTGCGCCTGAGAAGTAATGTGAAGCTGCCGTAGGGTGAGCGGTGGACGTGACAGATCGGTACCTCATGAAAACCAGCGTCCGTCGCGATACCCCAGCATGGCGAGCGGGTTTTGGAATTCCTCCAGAGCTGCGACTTACCCCTTGCCTTGCCGGCTGAAGGCACAACTCCGTCGGAGAGATTCTTGGCGAAGCTTGCGCGCTCGTCATTTCTCTCCATGTGGAGTCATCCAAATCTTTACACAGACGAAGGGCGCAGAGCAGGCAAGGGCACAGGCAAGGAGTTGGCGGATCTAGTCGTGGTTTTCGGAGACCATGTTCTCATCTTCTCGGACAAGCACTGCGCATTCCCAAAGCATCCCGATCTGAACGTTTCGTGGCGACGGTGGTACTCCTCTGCCGTGGAGAAGTCTGCTCGACAACTGCTTGGTGCAAAACGTTGGCTTGAGCGATTTCCTAATCGCATCTACAGGGATGCCGGCTGCATGGAGCGCTTTCCAGTCTCGCTTCCTTCGCCGGGCGTTGCCAAGATCCATTTGATTGCGGTGACTAGGGGGTCGTACGAAGCGTGCAGAGAACACTTCGGTGGAGGCTCGACAGGTAGTCTCATGGTAGTGACTTCCCTTCGCGGCACGGAAGCTCATACGTCTCCGTTTTGTGTTGGTCACGTCCTCGCCGATGGGCCATTCGTTCATGTCCTGGACGAGATGACAGTGGAGATTCTGCTGAGTGAATTCGATACGGCCACAGACTTCACAACCTACTTAGTGCGTAGAGAGAAGTTCCTAAGCACTGAAGGAAAATACGTCATCGCCCACGGCGAGGAAGATCTAGTGGTCGCCTACTCCGTTCGGATAGATAAGAACGGTGAGCATAGCTTTCCAGAAGCGTCTCCAAAATACGCGGCAGTTGTAGTCAAGGAGGGGGCTTGGGAGGAGTATCGCCGTGACGCAAGGTACAAGGCGAAGAAGAGCGCTGATCTTCAGAGTTATGCCTGGGATCGCCTTATTGAACTGATGATTGCTACGGGCGAATCAGAAGATGGAGCGAGCAGTGAACCTTACCTAAGAACGATGGCAGCGGAACCTCGACTGTCACGAAGGGTTTTGGCGGAGCAGATGAGTCGTGCCTTCAATAGGGAGTTGCGACCGATGCAGCGATTCGTCATTACTACCGTCTCTCCAAAGCCGCCGCGTGTTGTATATCTCTTTATCGCGCTTCCGGCACCATTTGGGTGTGGTACCTATGATGAGTACCGGCAACTCAGGCGCGATCACGTTTTCGCGTGCTGTCAGATGGCGAAGCTGCGATTCCCTCCGGCGACGAAAATCGTGGGGATTGCCAGAGAACCAATGGCATGGGTGGACGGGACTTTCGAAATAATGTTTATAGAGGGCGATGACCAGCCGATGAGTTCGGAAGTTGCACGCGTGGTAGAGGACATGCAGATCGAGCTGGGGATCACCGACAGCAGTGTTGATCGAATGCACGTATTGCCACTCCATGAATTTCCGGCGCCGGAGGGGGCGCGTGCGCGGATGTCGCCCGCCTCGCGTTTATTGGAACGCCAGAGGCTCCGAGACCTTGTCAGAATAAAAGTGCGGAAGAAGCTAACCGATTAGAATGGCCAAAGGGTTTGGTGCAAGTATTGGGTTCTCGGTGGAGTCCCTCATCTAGCTCTTCCATAAGGGGCGGACAGCTATGTCCGCCCCGTACCTTGCCTACCTACTCGAGCTTCAGCTCAACACCGGACTAGAAAGCAGAACGAGTCTGCAGTCTTAGGAAATACGGTCTTTCCCGAGCGCCAGTGCCGGAAGCTCTTTACGAAGATCCACCTGTACCCTGGAGGGGCGGGGCGGCGTGGTTTCCCACTGCTCATGGCAAATTACCAAGGGGTCGATTGACACCCGCCCGAAATCCAGCCACCTTACCGGCGCGCTAAGCTTGGCTTTCGGGTCAAGCCTCCCGTTGGGTGACCCCATCAGGTACCCGTGGGAGATTGCAGGTGCCTGTCCTGTCTCACCAGGCAGGCACCTTCTTCAACACCAGATCACGCCTGTCCCTCAGCCTCCTTCTGAGCCTTCAACAGACGCCTGATCTTCTTCAACATTGCTTCGACGATATCTACGTCATCTTCATCTTTGATCCCGATCCTGGAGTCGATTCCAGGGCCGGTGATGCGCACGTTGTAGCCCCGCACGAACGCGACCGCGGTGTCGGTCTCCACCTCTTCTTCTGCTTCCTCGGCATCGGCACGTGGCGCTTCCTTTGCCGCCCCGGTGATGACCGTAGCAGTGGAGGCAGCGATGGTGCCGTTCGCGCTGATCAGGCCAGCGTCGCGGGCACCGTCGGTGAAGTAGCCGACCAGCCGTCCTGCGATCTCCTCACCGACGCCGTATTCGCGGATCAGTAGCTTTTCGAAGTGGCTCGGCACCGGCTGGCCTTCCAGGCGCTTGGCGATGTTTGCGAACAAGGGGGGGTTCAGGAACGCTCGACGCAGCGCCTCCTGCTTCTGCACCTCGTTGTAGGCCAGCTTGTAGTCCTGGAAGAGAGGGTCTGTTTTCAACCGACCCTTCGACGTCGCGAGGAGGCCGTACTTCACGGCAGCGCCGACGAGACTCTTGAAGGCGCCACCCATCTTATTTCCCAGGTGGTCGGCCGCGGATTCGGCCGATGACTCGCCACCGAGCTTGTCCACGATCTCAGCCAGCGCAAGGGCTCGCTGAAGTGGGGCGCGGGGATAGTCGACGATCTTCGGCATGGCGACCTCGGTGTAGTATGTAAAGAATCATACCGCATCGACGGTCTCACAGGTAGTCCAGAAGGCCTGTTTTAAACCGAAATATGGTCCAAAAACTATAATAGCCTGTTTTTAAATAAGATTTTCATCTACTTAAGGCCTTCTATCGGAATAATAACCGGGTATCCGGACAACATGATCCCAACTAGAGCTCAAAGATATCGATGTGTTGTAAAAAATACGTGTAAAAACATATGGTTGAGATTGATTTCAATAACCCGTTGAGAAGCCTTCTACAGGATACCTGTAGTACTGCTTCAAATCCAAGATGCAAAAATCGGGAGTCGAAGTATCTGAGCGATCAACGGAGAGGAGGTCGGACATCACCGAATGCCTGTTTTCGGACCTCATCGCTGCCGACCTACTCCGAATCCTGTCGAGCGCCGCTACTCAATTCACTTCCGCTGTCGTGAGTCCAACTGCTTCAAGCTGCCGGAGTTCCGCCATGGCACGCTAGCGTGAGCATCCGAACTCAGAATATTTCCACGTCTCGTGCTGAGTGCACCGCATCTATAGAACCTGTTCTCCATTCTCTTCCCTCTCTCGTGAGGCGGCCTGCAATCGAACGTGCAGAAGGACCACGTCAACCATTAGGTGGTGCTCGTAGTTTCCGAGTTGCTCGCCTGCCTTCAGCTTTCGCGAGATCTCCAGCCACACGAGGTCAGTCTTATCAGGGTTTGGTCTTTCGATAGGCATCAGGCCCAGTGCAAACGCCAAGTACTCACCTGTCAACTTCTCTCCAGCGTTCAACCGCTTCTTCACCTGCGCACACATATTGCCTGTCTTGTTCATGGTCCCTCCGTTCGGATGGAACCTAGCACAGTCGATTCTGACGGAGACACGCTTCCTATAGCGCTAGGTGACAGGATCGCCATGGACGCGTGCACACTCTTTATATAGTGCTAGGTGACACTGCATGTCCAAGCAGTAGCTGCGGTAGAGTCAATGCTCAGAGAGGAAGGACAACAATGGACCTGCCAAGCAAGACCGTCTTTGAGGTGCTGCTCAACAACGGTGTCGACACGCTGCACCACGCCAACAGCGTCATCACCAGCTGTCAGTTTCTCCGTCAAAAATCGCTGCTTTCGCGAGGCTCTGCTGAGCGCTCTGGCCTGAAACAGACCTCTCAGAGCAGTGACGCAACAGATCTGCGCTACAGCCTCTGGTACGACGTTTTCATGGACTCAGTGGACATCCACCGACGAGCCAGGAAGCAGAATCATTACGGTCCAGTGTTGTTCCTTCTTGACGTAGAAAAACTAGCAGCAACCCGCACAGGTCGTATCTGGGTTACGAAGCTCAACCCTACGAAGTGGGCGGGCGTGCCCGTTGAGGACCGCTGGTTCCGCTCAAAGAAGGAACTTGTAACCGGCTTCCGCCGCGGAACCTTCGACCAGATGATCGTCTTCCGGCACAGCGGTGGTGCTCTTCCACTGGCCGATTGTCTAGACGAGATTATTCTCGACGACCCTGACCTGAAGGTCGACGGCTACGACCTTTGCAGCACAGCTCATGGTGCACTCACTCTAGCAATGAGCGATTTTGGCCTGCAGGTACCTATCACGAAGCGGCGTTGCGCTCCTACGTGCACGTGCGGACACTACTACGGAAGCACCAATGCGGATATAAAGGACGGGGTCGTGAAGATGTTTTTTCCGTACCAGTAGGCGAGGCTCTACCCGTCACATAGCCATTCCACGAATTAGACAGTTTTGAGTGAACTTGCGATGCGCTTGTATGCCTCTCGCTGGTCGGCAACCCAAAGTAATGATTCCGAATGAAGCCGGCACCGTTGTGGTAGTCCGCCGACATTGAGGCCGCGATCAATGAGGTGCTGCTGCCGGTGGCGAGTGACCGCTCCGCGGCGATAATCCCCTCTGTCCGTTTCCGCATGTAAGCTCGTCACAACCCCCCCCC
>Ga0134124_10002974_pt1 | contig 13648 bp, 9 predicted proteins | sample KB304_FD_96880 | JGI IMG/M metagenome (GOLD analysis project Ga0134124, IMG submission 96880) | Terrestrial soil microbial communities without Nitrogen fertilizer from Kellogg Biological Station, Michigan, USA - KB3-0-4 | ecosystem: Environmental > Terrestrial > Soil > Unclassified ... | reverse complement strand
GTTTTGGCCGAAGGCAGGTTGATTACCGATCAAGATGAACTGGAAAGCCAGCGGGTCGTCATTCTCGGCGACGCCGCGCGCAAGCAACTTTTCAATGGTCAGCCTGCGGTTGGAGCTACAGTCTTAATCAAAGGAATTCCCTACACCGTAATCGGCGTGCTGCAAAAGAAAAATCAGAACTCCAATTACAACGGCCCCGACAACGATTATCTGTATGCGCCCTATTCGTCGGTAGCGCGGGATTTTCCGCCGCCGCAAAAGCCGGGAATCGTACGGGGCTATCTCGATGACATTGTGTTTGAAGTGACAAGTGCCGAGGAACATGACGAGGCTGTAATGCAGGTACGCCGGGCCTTGGGTCGAGTCCACCATTTCGATGCGACGGACAAGGATGCGCTTTTTATCTGGGACACAATGGAGGGCGCAAAGCTGGTCGAAAATATCTTCAACGTCATCACGATTTTTTTCGGATGCGTTGCCATCATCACGCTCTGCCTGGGCGGAATTGGCGTGATGAATATCATGCTGGTTTCAGTGACCGAGCGGACGCGCGAAATTGGAGTGCGTAAGGCGATTGGTGCGACGCGCAGCGACATTTTGCGTCAGTTCTTTGCTGAGTCCGCGGTTTTGACCATTGTCAGCGGTGGACTGGGGCTGACCTTCGGCGTGGGCATTTGTGTCGCTTTGTCTGTGCTTCCCTTGCCCGATTTTGTGCCCCATCCGATTGTTTCCATGCTTTCAGTGGTTTTGGCGGTGCTCACTTTGTCATTGATCACCTTTACTGCAGGAATGTACCCAGCGCAACGCGCGGCAGAGATGGCACCAATTGAATCGCTGCGCTACGAATAGGTTTTGTCACTCTGTTGCACACGGAGGAAAATAATGAAGGTTCAGCGAATTCGAATCATGTTGTTTGCGGTCTGCGTGATCGGCTTGGTTTGTCTGCAAACGCTGCCTGCGGCCGCTGCCTCGGAAGGGACTTTTCAGCGCACATTGAAAGTCACTGGGCCGGTCATTATGGATATTGAGACGGGTTCAGGTGAGATCAAAGTCACTACAGGAAGCTCCAACCAGGTGGAAATTACGGGCCGTGTCCGCGTGTCCAACTGGTTCAGTGGCGGAGATTCTGAAGAGAAAATAAAACGGATTCAGGCAAATCCTCCCATCCAGCAAAGCGGCAACGACATTCGAATTGGGCACATCGACGATCCATCCCTTCGCCGCAACATTTCCATTAGCTATGAAGTGATTGTGCCGTTCGAAACCCGGCTTCGTTCACGAAGCGGTTCAGGCAGCCAAAACGTCGAAGGGATTCAGGGGCCGCTCGATATCGATGCCGGATCTGGGAGTGTCAACCTCTCCCACATTGGCAATAATGTGCATGCAGAAACGGGCTCCGGAAGTATCCAAGCAGATCAAATCAAAGGCAACATGAAAGCAAAAGCCGGTAGCGGCTCGATCCGCGCCTCCGGCATCGCAGGCGGGTTTGATGCGGAAGCTGGAAGCGGAACCATCACACTGGAGCAAACTGCGTCCGGCGCAGTTCGCGTGGAAACTGGTTCGGGCGGGATTGAACTGCGCGGAGTTAGTGGATCACTTGAAGCTTCAACCGGCAGCGGCGGCATCCGAGCACATGGTGATCCCAAGGGCGCATGGACCCTGCACTCTGGCTCCGGATCCGTGCATGTACGCTTCCCTTCCGACGCTGCGTATGACCTCTACGCGCACACCGGATCAGGCGGAGTTTCAGTCAATCCTCCGATAACGGTTCAAGGAACAATCAGCAGGAAAGAAATCCGCGGAAAGGTACGCGGTGGTGGAGTGCCTGTGCAAGTGGAAACAGGATCAGGTGGAATCAATATCGAATAGTCGTTGGTCGTGAGCCATTGGTCGTTGGCACAGACTGTAGCCGACGAAACAAAGCCAACGATGAGCGACCAAAGACCCAACAACCATGTTTTTAAAAGAGCTCATTTCGCAAAGCTGGCAGGCACTGATGCGTAATCGTCTGCGCTCGGTGCTGACCATGCTCGGGATCGTTTGGGGACTGGCTTCTGTGGTCATCCTGCTGGCGTACGGCCAAGGGCTGGGTGGAAGCGTTTTGCACGCCTTTCTAAACATGGGGAACAACGTAATCGTGCTTTGGCCCGGACAAACCAGCCTGCAAGCCGGCGGACAGCGCGCCGGCAAGCCGGTAACGTATGAATACGAAGATGTGCTCGCCCTGCGGGAAGAAGTACCGATTCTCCGGGCCGTCAGTGCCGAGGTGATGCGGGACTTCGGCTTCAAAGTCGGTACGCGTGTGGTGTCGGTGGGTGTACGTGGCGTGGAGTTGCCTTATGGGCAAATGCGCAATCTCACCATCGAAGATGGACGCTACTTTAACGAATCAGACTTTGTAGATCATCGCCGAGTAGTAATCTTGGGGTTTGAAGCGAATAAGAAAGTTTTTCAAGGCGCGCCATCGATCGGGCAAGGCGTAGTGATTGGAGGCTTAAGCTTTGAGGTCGTCGGCGTCCTCCGCAACAAAATTCAGGACTCGATGTATAACGGTCCTGACAATCAAAACGCTTTCATGCCGTTCCAAGTGTTTCGTGATCTAAAAAACCTTCGCGACCCAGATGTGATCATCATTCAACCTACGTCCATAGAGTTGAGTTCCAAAGCATTGGCCGCAGTGCGGGAAGTGCTGGCTCGGAGACATCATTTCGACCCAAAGGATGAAAAAGCGGTGGTGGCATGGAACACCATTGAAAACCGCGCCACCATTAACGCATTCTCCATCGGGCTTCAGGCGGTCCTTGGACTAATTGGTGCCGTAACTCTGTGCGTCGGTGGCGTAGGAGTGATGAACATCATGCTGGTATCGGTGACCGAACGCACTCGCGAGATTGGGTTACGCAAAGCTCTTGGAGCTCGCCGCCGTCATGTATTGGTGCAATTTTTATTGGAAGCCCTGGTATTAACCTTTGTCGGAGGAATTGTGGGAATGGCAGTCGCCGTTCTCCTGACCTGGATCATCCCGCCCATGCCGCTCTATAGCGCGCTGTATAAGACTTCGAACCACGAAGGAGACATCTTCTTGCAGGCCTCTGCTATGGTCATGATCATCTCGTTTGTGATTCTTTCCGGAGTCGGAATTGTTTCGGGGTTCTTCCCTGCCTTAAAGGCTTCGCGGATGGATCCGGTAGAAGCCTTGCGCTATGAATAGGCGTTTTGGGCTGGTTTCACGAGCCGTATTACCTCCGTGCCTTGACCCATCTGCGGGGCATAGGTTACTTTCGGTTTTTCCTGGAAATTTGTCGTTAATGAGGAGAGCCCTTGCCGCGCCAGCCCATTGTCACGTTGACCACTGACTTCGGATTGAACGACCACTTTGTGGGCACAATCAAAGGCGTCATTCTTAACATCGTTCCCGAAGCTACGATCGTGGACATCTCTCACTCAGTCCAGGCATTCGACATTCTCGACGGGGCTTTAAGCATTGCCCAGGCTTACGACTGCTTTCCGACCGGCACGGTTCATTTGGTTGTTGTGGACCCCGGCGTTGGGACTGCGCGCCGTCCGATCATTGCCAGTAGCGACCGCTTCCATTTCGTAGCCCCGGACAACGGTGTACTTTCTCTGATCTATGGGCGCGAAGAACGAATTCATGTTCGCGAGATCACCTCTGACCATTACTTTCTGCAGCCGATTTGCAATACGTTCCACGCGCGGGACATTTTCTCTCCGGTAGCAGCATATCTGGCCAAAGGAGTGGACTCGGTTAAGTTCGGAGAAGAGATCAGCGAGTTTGTGCGCTTCAATGCCCCTCGCCCGAAACCCACTGGGGGAAATTCATTTCGCTGCGTTGTGTTAAAAGCAGACCGCTTCGGAAACCTGATTACCAACATCACTGCGCAGGATGTTCCGGCATTGTTTGTGGGGCCGACTCCGTCTTTCAAAATTGCCGCCGGGAAAAGTGAAGTCACTTCCATGAAGAAAGCTTATGCGGAAGGCACGCCTGGTGAAGTCTTCGCAATTCTGGGAAGCATGGGCTATCTGGAATTGGCTGCCAATCGAGGCTCCGCCGCTCAAATTGCCGGGATCGGCAAGGGCAGCGAAGTAACCCTCACGCTGGAAGGCACCGCAGCCGCTAGCAACGGACAATAATTCCGCTTTGAATTAAGTCTTGGTGGTCTTGGGATGGCTGTAGCGCTCCATCTCTGCGGTCCACTGCATGAATCGCCACAAGTGGTGGCGTTCTCTCCACATAAATTGCCAGAATTCCAGGAAGCCGATCTGGGTCATCTTCACGCCGCAGTACGTTTCGATCCTCCAAAGCAAATAGGGGCTGCGCCACGGCGTGAGACGATGTCCTCGGGTTGCATTCCAGAGAAAACGGAGGATGTAGCGCATATTCACGCCATGATAATCAGAAAGCCAGCGACATGCACGAATTACCGTCTACTTTAAGCCAAAAGGTCACCTACACGGCGTGCTAGAATCCCATTTCTGCCTGAGGAATTGATCGTCCATGTCCGGTGAAAATGCCCGCCAAAAAGCCGAAGAACACTACTATGCTGCCCTAGATCTGGTAGCCGAGGGAGCGCAGGACAAGGCTCTGGCTGAGTATGAAAAATCAATTGCTATAGATCCTAGTTTCACCGAAGCCATGCATGGGCTGGCTCGATCGCTTCAGGACTTAAACCGGCTGGATGAGGCCATCGCAGTGGCGAATAAGATTGCCGAACTTGATCCGGATGACATCTTGGCACACACCAGCCTGTCGGTCCTTTATCAAAAGAAAGGCATGATCCCGGAAGCTGAGGCAGAGGGAAATAAGGCGAGAGTTCTGGGGTGGAAGCAGCAGTTGAAAAAAACCTAAAACTGACCAAGTTTTTGGAAGTTTATAGGTCGTACTTCTTCATTAAGTGACGGAACGACCGGTAGGAGATTTTTAGAACATCAGCGGCACGGGTCTGCACCCCATTCGATTGCGTTAAGGCAGATTGCAACAGCGAACGCTCGATATCGGCAACATATTTCTCCATATCCATTCCCTCAGGCAAGATTGCGCCTGGGGCCGAGACCCCGGGGCCTCCGATCATGCCCACGCCAGCAGCGGCTGCACGCGCCTTTGACTTTTCTACTGGCAACTCGACCCTGAGTTCTTCGGCAGTCTCAAGTGCCACGGCCCGCTCAATAGTATTTTCCAACTGCCGGACATTTCCGGGCCAGTCGTAACCACAAAGTGCTTCCAGGGATCCCGTGTTCACCCGCACGATATTTCTGCCCGCGGCAGAAGCGTACTTCTTTAAGAAATGATTGGCCAGCAGCGGAATGTCTTCGCGCCTTTCACGAAGTGGCGGCACTACGACTGGAATCACATTCAAGCGGTAGTAGAGGTCTTCACGGAATGTGTTTTCCGAAACAGATTTATCCAGGTCCCGGTTCGTAGCGGCGATGACGCGTACATCAATTGCAATCTCGTCGGTTCCACCTACAGGGCGAACGCAGCGCTCCTGTAAGACACGCAATAATTTGACCTGCATGGTCAGTGACATTTCACTGATTTCATCGAGGAATATCGTCCCCTCGTGCGCGACTTCAAACAGGCCGCGTTTGTTCTGGTTGGCGCCCGTAAATGCGCCTTTGACGTATCCAAAGAGTTCGCTTTCCAGTAGTGTTTCTGGGAAAGCCCCGCAATTGATGGACACGAACGGTTCGGCTGCGCGTGGAGAGCAAACATGTACCGCCCGCGCAACCAGCTCCTTACCAGTACCGCTTTCGCCGTAGACCAGAACTGTGCTTTGGGTCGAAGCCACGGTACGGATGGTCTGCTTCAGCCTATCCATGGCCGCACTCGCACCCACAATGTTATCCAAAGAGTTGCGCGTGGCAGCGTCGCGCTTAAAAGCGAAATTTTGACGACTCAGAGAAAGCTTATCGAGCGCGCGCTTGATGGCAAGCTTGATCTCATCTACTAATGCCGGAGACTTCCGAATGTAGTCGGCAGCACCACCTGCTTTTACTGCCTGTACCGCTGCTTCATAGTCATCGACAGCGGTCATAAGAATCACCGCAGACTCAGGCGTAACCTGATGGGCAAAGCGCAGTACCTCGATACCGTCGGTCTTAGGCATCTTGATATCGGTCACTATTACATCGTATAAGGCGGCTTCCAGTTTTTTCTTGGCGGCATCGCCGGAATTGACGGTTTCAACTTTGTGCCCTTCGCGCCGTAAGGCAATAACAAGCATTTCGCAGATGGAGCGCTCGTCGTCGCAGACCAAGATGTTACCCATTGGTCCCTCCTGCGGAAGCTGCGATCCCGCTTGGGCATTCGGCGGTTGCCGACTTGCTGGTATCCACTGCACTGGCATCCGCTTCGGCTCCACAACGTCGTAGACGCAGAACAAATTCGCTGCCATTTCCTAATTTCGAGCGCGCCCACACCTTACCGTCATGTGCCTGCACAATTTGGTAAACAATTGCCAGACCAAGACCTGTACCACCTTCGAATTGTGACTGGAAGGGCTCAAAGATTTTTTCTATGAGTTGTGGATTGATACCCGGCCCAGTGTCAGCAAAGCTGATGTTCCAGTCCTCGGCTATTGGGTTGACAGATACCGTCAATACGCCGCCTTCCTTCATCGCACGCACGGCATTCTCACAAAAATTCCAGAACACTTGTTTGATTTTGTCGCCGTCGGCCAAGGCGAGTGCTTGGGGAACGGAAAAAACGCGTCTGATGCTGATTCCCGTATTTTCCGCCATGAGCCGATGCTCCAGGAGAGTGAGCGTGTCCTCGAGTAAGGGCAACAAATCCACTTCAGTGAGTTTGTATTGGCGGTTGCGCGAATAAGCCAAAAAGTCGGTGATGATGGCATTCAACCGCTCCGATTCTCGCGTCACAATCTGCAAGAGCTGTCGATGCTCATCATTCAAATTTGGCATGCCGATCAGCATGCTTGCGGAACCGGCAATGGAAGTCAGCGGATTGCGGATTTCATGGGCAATGGCAGCAGCCAGCCGTCCGACCGCTGCCAGCCGGTCCTGCATGCGGACTTCCCGTTCCAGGCGGCGGATTTCAGTCAAATCATCAAACGTGTACACATAACCAAGATTGCCGCGTTCTTGAACAGCTAACTTAGATACCCGGACGCGGAAGGTTTTCTTAAAACCGGTTTTAGCCAGATAACGAACTTCGCCGTGGGCATGATCAGTATTAATTAATGGAAGAGGATCAAGAAAAAGTTTATGAACCGGCTTACTCCAGAGTTCTTTTTCTGGGAGATCGAGCAGCGTCTGGGCGGCGGTGTTTGCCAAAGTGATGTGCCCGTCGAGTCCTGTCGTTATCAGTCCCCCGCTAATCGACTGAATAATATTTTCATGTAGTACCTGAAGATCTTCAAGCGCTCCACTGGCATCCTTTAGCTTTACGTTCGCTTGCCGCAGTTTGGCAGCAAGCAGGCTTGCCAGATAAGCCACCGCGAGAAATGCGCAGCAATTCATCAGAATGATGGAATGCAACACTGCAGCATTGGGATGAGTATTCGAATATGTGGGTATGATCCCGAAGTATCCCAGCTCTAGAACTGCACCATACAAAACAAATGCGAGGCTGGCTGCTACATAAGTCCAAGTGCGCGATAGTACGACGCTGGCGATGATAATGACGAGCGGATAAAGAAAGTTCAGAGAACTATCCACCCCGCCTGTGGCATAAATCACCAAAGTGACCAGTAAAAGGTCTGTAAAAATCTGCAGGAAAGACTGAATGCGATATTCCGCCCAGAAGGACAATAAGAAAAGATAGAAACCCGAAAGTGCAAACCAGAGGAGGACGATCCCGACAAAAAGCCCCACCGGGAAAGTCGTGGTTGTGAGGCGCGCGACGGCCAGCTCAATTCCAATCAACAAGGTCAGAATGATAAGGCGAATCTTAACTAACCAGGCCAGCCATATCCGCTCGTCGAACAAGGATTGCATGTCAATTTCAGACTGCTGTCAGTCTTCGAACTCCCTTCTCGACTTAACGCGTGAATTAGGTTGCGAATGAGCCGTTAAGATGGAGTGTCTGGACCGAAGTTGCAATCTCCGCCCAGACACGCGTAAGTTAACCTGCCATCTTTGAGATCATCGAGAACAATGGCATATAGAGCGAAATTACAATGCCGCCGATCATCACGCCCAACAATCCGATGATCATTGGTTCTAACATGGCAAGCATATCTTTGGTCGCGGCATCGACTTCATCTTCATAAAAGTCCGCAATCTTCTGCAACATGTTGTCCATTGCTCCGGTTGCTTCACCAACACCGATCATCTGGGTCACCATGTTTGGAAAGACCCCCGAATCCTTTAAGGGGTCGACAATCGTACGGCCTTCTTCAATCGCTTTGCGCACCTTCATCAGGGCTTCTTCCAGTACTGCATTACCCGAGGTCCGGGCAGTAATTGCCAACCCTTCCAAAATTGGAACACCGGAGGTGATGAGTGTTCCCAAGGTTCTGGTGAAGCGGCCAACCGCAATTTTGCGGAGAAGGATTCCCATGATTGGAAGCTTCAGTAACGCTAGATCGAAGTAGTAACGTCCCTTCGGATGTTTGCGGATGTATTTCAAACCAACAAAGATGCCGGCGAATCCTACAAAAAAGAACCACCAGAACTGACCAACAAAGGCACTCAAACCCATCACAACACGCGTGGGCAACGGCAGAGTAACCCCCAAGCCAACAAAGAGATTGGCGAAGATCGGTACCACCCATTTCAGAAGAGCACCGACGATCAGGAACGCCATACCGACCACTGCGACGGGATAAATGAGGGCCGATTTAATCGCAGAGCGCAGTTTCACGGCCTTTTCGACGTAGAGTGCCAACCGTTGCAAAATAATGTCCAAAATACCGCCAGTTTCACCGGCCTCAATCATGTTGGTGGTTAGATCATCGAAGACGTTAGGATATTGGCGCATGGCATTAGCTAGCGTGGCACCACCTTCGACCGTTGTCCGCACGCCGGTGAGAGTCTTTTGAAAGGCCGGGTTTTCCTGATTGGCCGCCAAAATTTCCAGGCATTGCACCAAGGGCAAACCGGCATCAATCATGACCGAGAACTGGCGGAAAAATATCGCGATATCCTTTGTCGAAACCTTGCCGGACCCAAACGTGGGCATGGAAAATTCCTTGCCTTTTTGGCGCACTGGCCCTGGAGTGATCCGTTCTCGGCGCAATTGAGCAATGAGCGCGTCCTTACTGGCAGCAGTACGCTCGCCGCTAACTTTTTCTCCCGACGCACTCTTTCCTGAAAAGGTAAAAACTGGCATATTCGAATCTCCTTACTGCTCTACTTTCTTTCTGGATAGTTATTCCAGTCCTGCATATTTCATGTCGAACATTTTCCCGACTGACTCTCCTACTTCAACGCTTTGTGGCAGAAGCGGCCTTGGCCGTGGATGCTGGAGCACGGCTAAGCAGGCTGGCACCACGGTTAATCATTTCCTGCAATTCATCCACGTTGCTGGAACGCGAGAGCGCCACTTCCAAAGTAACTTGCTTCTGCAAGTACGCGGTGGCAAGTGCCTGATTGAACGTCTGCATACCAAATTTTTCCTGGCCCGATTGCATGGCGGAATAAATCTGATGGATCTTGTCTTCACGAATCAAGTTGCGGACAGCCGCATTCGGCACCAAAATCTCCATGATCATTGCCCGTCCCTTGTTATCCGACTTGGGAATAAGGGATTGGCACATGATGCCTTCCAGCACCATGGAAAGCTGCGCGCGAATTTGTGGCTGCTGGTGAGCAGGAAACACGTCGATGATACGGTTGATGGTTGACGATGCCGAGTTGGTGTGCAGCGTTCCGAAGGTTAAGTGTCCAGTTTCAGCAATACGCAGCGCCGATTCAATCGTCTCCAAGTCACGCATTTCACCGATCAGCACGACGTCCGGATCTTCACGAAGGGCAGCGCGGAGTGCGTCAGTGAAACTCTTGGTATCTGCATGCAACTCGCGCTGGTTGACCACGCAGTTCTTATTCATGTGCACGAATTCGATCGGATCTTCAATCGTCAGGATATGATCGTGACGCTCGGTGTTGATCTTGTCGATCATCGCGGCCAGAGTTGTGGATTTGCCCGATCCGGTCGGCCCGGTCACAAGTACAAGCCCACGCGGCTTGTCGCACAATTTGCTTACAACTGCCGGCAGTCCCAGCTGATTGAATGATTTAATTTCAAAGGGAATGACGCGGAATACAGCCGAGGTTGCACCGCGCTGATTGAAAACGTTGGCACGGAAACGGGCCAAACCTTTTAAGCCGAAAGAAAAGTCCAGCTCGAAGCTTTCTTCAAAACGGTGCTTCTGAGCGTCGGTCATGACGCTGTAAGCAAGCTGTTTTGTTTCGGAAGGCGTCAGCTGCGGCAAGTCGAGTGGCACGAGGTGGCCGTGCACGCGTATTTGCGGCGGCGAATTGGTCGTGATGTGGAGATCGCTACCGCTCATCTCCAGCATTCGTTTCAACAGATCGCTTAATGAAAGCCCCATATGAATTACGGTCCTTCCCTACTTAGTGAATAGTTTCGCGGGCGACTTCCTCAAGGGTCGTCTGGCCCAAAGCTACTTTCATCAAACCGCTGCGGCGCAGTGTGATCATGCCCCGTTCGATTGCTTTCTTCTTGAGTTCGACCGCAGATGCTCCAACCAGTACGAGCTCTCTGATTTCGTCATCTACTTCCATGACTTCATATAAGCCAGTACGGCCTTTGTAACCAGTGTTGTTACAAACTCCGCAACCTTTGCCCTTTTGGATTTTTACGGTTTTGGCTTCCTCCGGCGTGTACCCTTCTTCGATCAAAGTCTGGTGAGGAACTTCGATTACTTCTGCACAGTCCTTGCAGACTCGCCGTACCAATCGTTGCGCACAGATCAAGTGAACAGAGGTCGCCACCAGAAAGGGTTCAATACCCATATTCATAAGACGGGTGATGGTTTCCGGAGCGCCGTTGGTGTGCAAAGTAGACAGAACTAGGTGGCCGGTGAGCGCAGCCTTGATCGCGATTTCTGCAGTTTCAAAGTCTCGAATTTCACCGACGAGAATGATGTTTGGATCTTGACGCAAGAAAGAACGCAGGGCCGCAGCAAAGTTGAGGCCGATCTGCTCCTTCATCTGCACCTGGTTCACACCGCCCAGCTGAAACTCCACAGGATCTTCAGCGGTCATGATGTTGGTGTCGGGCGTGTTCAGGCGCGAAATCGAGGAGTAAAGCGTGTTGGTCTTTCCAGAACCTGTTGGACCAGTAACCAGCACCATTCCGTAGGGTTTCAAAATCGCTTTTTCGAACTTGACCAGTGACTCAGGTTCAAAGCCGAGCTTGGTCATGTCGAGGCGTAGATTTTCCTTGTCCAGCAACCGCATAACAATCTTTTCGCCCCACAGTGTGGGCAAGGTACTGACACGAAAATCGAGCTGTTTCTTTTTTCCGCCAAGATTCATCTTCAGCATGATCCGGCCATCTTGCGGCAGGCGCTTTTCGCTGATGTCCAATTTGGCCATGATCTTGACGCGAGAAATAATCGCGTCCTTTAACTTGAGCGGCGGGGACATGATGCTTTGCAAAATACCGTCAATGCGGAACCGTACACGGAACTCTTTTTCGTAAGGTTCCATGTGGATGTCGCTGGCTCCTCGTTTCACTGAATCGGTTAAGACCAGGTTGACGAGCTTTACGATTGGAGCTTCGTCTGCGGCCTTTTCCAGTTCGGAGAGTCCAATTTCTTCCTGCTCGGCCTGCAATTCGACGTCGGCGTCGCCAATCTCTGCCATCGTCTGCATGACCTGCTCTAGATCTTCTTCCTGGCTGCTGCCGTAGGCTTTCTCAATGCCCGACTGAATAGAACTTTCGGAAGCCACCACCGGCTCGATGTTGAAGCCGGTCATGAACTTGATATCGTCCATGGCGAAGACATTGGTCGGATCCACCATGGCAATCGTTAACGATGCACCTACACGACTCAGAGGTAGAATTTGGTAGCGTTTGGCCGTTTCAAACGGAATGAGCTTTACTACTGCTGGATCAATTTCAAAATAAGAAAGATTAATTGCGGGAACTCCATACTGTCGCGAAAGGAAGTTGGTGACATCCTCATCGGTGAGGAAGCCTAGCTTAACCAACGCCGAGCCCAGGCGGACACTTGATTCTTTCTGGACTTTCGTCGCCTGCGCTAACTGCTCTGGGGTAATGACCTTCTCTTTGACTAAAAGGTCACCCAGCCGTTGAGACATACCTTGCTCTCCTATCCTCGCAGCAGAGGAATACGGTGAATCCTATCGCTTGCGCGAATTGCGGCCGTGGGGAGAGATCGCAACAAATTCGCGTTGACATAAATTGTCACCGCAGATTGGTTACGGCGCGAGTAACTTTGGTACTTGTACTGCGCGCGCGAAACACGCTAAATGATTGACAGGGCCAGGAATCCGCGCCAAATCTAGGCTTTTCAAGGTTTGAGCCTAGGCAAATTCCCTGTGGACATGAACTTCGGTAAGCAACGGATGGGCCTTTTTTACGCGGCTTGTTGGGTCGCTTACAATCCGTCCTCGCTGAATTGCCGGTGCTGTACCGCACTTTTCTTGTATGAGCATTCGAACTCTACGAATTTTTGAACCTCATCGCCTTGCCCTGCACAAGCAAAGCTCAATCGCTCCGAGAAGCGTCCGACCGAGCGGGTGTCTCCAATAGGCACTGCGGTAAAGCTCCATTCCCTCTCAGAAACTCCATACACCTTCACGCTTGGGCATTGAATTCAACATGCTGGAGCCAGGAAACGCTATGAAATTGGAAGCTTTGCGCCTGATGAGAAGACTTTGCCGTTTGGTGACGCCGAACAGATCGTGAAATTTGCCCACCTTGGTCTCGGGCACACATAGCCCGGATTGGCTTGTGAATGGGAGCTATGGTTCAAAACAATTGTCTCATCTGCTTCATGATCACATGCCTCGAGTGGTCGAGCATTTTCGGGTCAGGTTTTTTAGCTTTTGAGGAACACGGCAAGTACGAGCGAAGCCTGCTTACGATGCCGTCAGGCAGGAATTGGTCCGCGCAACCCGCACCACCCGTTAAAGCAGTCAATCCCCTCCTTCCCTATTACGGCATATAATGTTGCATCCGAATTCGTTTGTGAGGTATCTGAAAGACACAGGGCTTTTTCACCCGTGGCTACTTCGCGTCCAAACCGTCCCGCAGAAGAGGTTTCCAAGCGCAGAAAAGTTATTTATCTGCTGGCCGCCAGCGTGACCCTGCTTTTTGCGGCGATCGTCTCGCAGACTTCGTTTGATCTGAATTTTCTTAATCCGGATTCCAACCAACAAATCGCGTTTTTTGCCGGGCTTTCCGCGCTGATTTTTCTGCTGTTTGTCGCATTGACGTTCGTGCTGGCGCGTAATCTGCTCAAGCTTTTTGCGGAACGACGATTGGGGGTGCTTGGGTCTAAGTTCCGTACCCGTATTGTTGTGGCCGGCTTGCTCCTATCATTTCTGCCGGTCATTTTTATGTTTTGGTTTGCCTACGGGCTGATGAACCGGTCGATCGACAAGTGGTTCTCTCGTCCAGTGGAAGAAGTCCGCGAGGCGACAGCGGCATTGGCATCAACTCTTTCCACCTATG
>Ga0134124_10002973_pt1 | contig 13648 bp, 13 predicted proteins | sample KB304_FD_96880 | JGI IMG/M metagenome (GOLD analysis project Ga0134124, IMG submission 96880) | Terrestrial soil microbial communities without Nitrogen fertilizer from Kellogg Biological Station, Michigan, USA - KB3-0-4 | ecosystem: Environmental > Terrestrial > Soil > Unclassified ... | reverse complement strand
GAGTCCTCGCCGAAGCCGTCGAGCACCGAGGCGAGCGCGCAACGCGTCCCGTACTCGTCGATGAAGAGCGGCTGCGTGCGCGGCCACTCCTGGTGGTGGATCGTGAACTCGCCGCGCTCCGCATAGTCGGAGAGGAGGGCGAGCGCGCGCGTCCGCGCCTCGCGCTGCGCGACCGGGAGTTGCGAGACGTCGCGCGACGAGAGCTCGGCGATGACGGTGCGCAGCTTCGCCTGCTTCTTCGCGACCTGCTCGGCTTCGTTCAGCTCCCCCGCCCCGAAGGCGGATGCGATCGAACCGGCCAGCGCCAAGGTCGACGCGACGACCCACGAAATCCTCATGGCTTGCACTCCTGGAGGGGACGGGGAGGGCGCGCGCCCTGGCAATGGTGGTGCCGGGGCGCCCCGAAGGCACCCGTCCCGGGGCAGGAACGTCGCGCGCGACGTCGCGAGCGGGCCCCACGTCACCCGTTCGTGACGGCACTCGCCGGCGCGCGAGGCGAATCCAGAGGGTGCCGGGGATCACCGAGTCGCTGACGCGGCTGCCGGACGGGAAGCCGCTCGCGCGCGGCCCCGACTCGAGCGTGCCGTCGAGTCCTTCCCGGGTCGGGCAATGACGATCCGGCCGGAGCCCTTCGAGAGGCCCCGGCCGGATACATCCGTCAGACGTCCACTTCGAACCGATCAGAACAGGTCGAGCAGCAGCTTCAGCGACGGCGTCGCCGCTCCCGAGTCGACCGCCTGCTGGATCGGAGCCGACCACGCGACGTCGGCGGCCTGCGCGAGGGCCCCGAGCGCCGAGAGGGCGCGGTCGCGCGACGGAAGATCGCGCGCGGGGTCGAGCGCCACGCGCCGCAGCGGCGCGATCGAGCTCTTGTCGCCGATCTCGCCGAGCGCGGCGGCGAGGCCGGAGCGCACGGCCGAGGAGGGGGTCTTCTCGAACGCGACGACCAGCGCGCCCGTCGCGGCGGGGTCGGCGAGGCAGGCGAGCGCGGACGCGGCCGCGAAGCCGACCGACTCCGACGGCGTCGAGAGGCACAGATCGAGGAGCTGTCCGCGCGCGTCGCGGACGTTCGCGAGACCGAGCGCCTCCGCGGCGAACGGCGCGATCTCCTCGCCCCCCTTCGTGAGCGCGTCGGTCAGCACCGGACCGGAGAGCTCGTCCTGCGCGAGACCGAGCGCGAGGCACGCCGCGCCGCGCAGCGTCGCGTCGCCCGCCGAGCTCGCGAGCTTGCGCAGCGCCGGCAGGATCGTGTCGGCGTCCTGAGGCCGGCCGCGCACGAACATCCCCGCCGACAGCGCGTGCCACGCGAGGTCCTCGTCGTGGCGGAACTTGCCGGCGAGCGCGTCCTCGTGGAACGCGACCAGCTGCGTGACCGTGTCGGCGGGAGCCTGCGCCCCGTGCCGCGCCGCCAGCACGCCGAGCGCGAGGATCGCCGCGTGGCGGCAGTCGGCGTCGACGTCGCGGCGCGCCAGCGAGGCCAGCGCGTCGCGCACCGTCTCGTCGAGCTCGGGCGCCGTCTCGCCCAGCGCGAGCGCGCACGCGCGCCGCAGCTCGCGCGGCCCGCGGAAGTGCGACACGACCGCGTGCAGCGCCGGGACCGCCGCCGCGTCCTGCGTGAGCTGCAGCGCGCCCGGCACCTGCGCCAGCGCGCTCACGGGCAGCGTCGGATTCTCGAGCTGCTTCATCAGCCAGACGACCGCCGCGACGTGTTGCGTCGGCTCGCGCGCCGCGAGTCCGATCGCGACGACGCACGCCGCCGCCAGGTCCTCGTGCGCCGCGGGCGAATCGGCGAGCGTCGCCGTCAGCACGTCGATCGAGCCGCCGCAGCGGCCGTACGCGATGGCCGACTGCGCGCGCACGGGCTCGCTGACCGGGCTGGTCTGTCCGAGCAGCTTGCGCCCCGCGGCCGAGTCGGTGACGAGCGCCGCCAGCGGCTCGCGCGTCGCGGGATCGGCGAGGATCGCGAGGATCACCGGGCCCCAGCCGCGTTCGCGCTGGTGCGGATCGGCGAGGAAGGCGAGCACCGCTTCACGCACCGGCGTCGCGTCGGCCGCGTTCTTCCCGTCGGTGGCGCGCGCCCACATCCCGAGCGCGGTCGAGCGCAGCTCGGCGCTGCTCTTCGCGAGCTCGGCGAGGACCGGCAGGATCTCGTGGCGGATCTCGTCCGCGGTCGGACGGTTCACGCGGACGGAGGGGCGCTCCGGAGTGCTCGGCACGTCGTGGAAGCGGGCGCGCACGTTCACGAACTCGTCGCGATGGGCGAGCCACCAGTCGTTCCAGTGGAACGCGAGCGTCGCCTTCGCGCGGCGCGCGGTGGTCGACCCGCCGCGCACGCCGCCCGAGGGGGCGGTCGTCGGCGTCTCGTGGCGCGGCTCGGTCGAACCATTGTTGATCGATCCGCTGGGCGGATTGACGACCGTCCCGCCGCGCTGGGTCTCCACATGTTCCTCTTGGTCATTTCCGAGGTTCGGCGCGATGAGGTCCGGGTTGCTCGTGCGGTGACCGCCGCCGCCATGACGATGGTTGCCCGGGTCCTGGATGTAGGCCGCCTCGTCGATCGTGAGTCCGATCTCGTCGAGGACGCGCGCGACTTCGGGGTCGTCGGGGATCTCGGCGACGTAGGCGTCGTTGCACTCGACCGCGAGGCGCGTCACGAGCGCGTCCTCGCCGAAGCCGTCGAGCACCGAGGCGAGCGCGCAGCGCGTCCCGTACTCGTCGACGAAGAGCGGACGCGAGCGCGGCCACTCCTCGTGGTGGAACGTGAACTCGCCACGCTCCGCGTACTTGGACAGGAGTTCGATCGCGCGGGCACGCGCCGCGCGCTTCTCGGCCGGGAGCTGCGAGGCGTCGCGCGACGCGAGCTCGGCGACGACGCTGTGCAGCTTCGCCTGCTTCTGAGCGATCTGCTCGCTCTCGCTCGACTCACCCGCGCCGAATGCCGACGCAATGGATCCGGCCAGCAATGCCGAGGATGCGATGGCGGCGAACAAAAACCGCATGGCTCTCACTCCTCTGGAGGACGGACGACACGACCGTTCGACTCGAGACACCGGGCAGCCCGGGAGGGCGGCGCGCCTTGGCAACGACGGTGCCAGAACATTCGGACGAACCCGGGGACCCTGAATGCAGGGCCGCCCGCGAGGGGCACCGTCACCTGATCGTGACGGCGATTCCTCGCGGGCGGGACCTGGATCTCGAATCCGTGCAGTGCGAATGCGCAGCGTCGCGTGGAGCGATCGCACGCCCCTGGCGCGATGCCGGGCGCGTCACGCCTGCTTCAGCGACGCCATGTCGATGACGAAGCGGTACTTCACGTCGCTCTTCAGCAGCCGCTCGTAGGCCTCGTTGACCTGCTGGATCTTGATCTTCTCGACCTCGCAGGTGATGGAGTGCTCGCCGCAGAAGTCGAGCATCTCCTGCGTCTCCTTGATGCCGCCGATGGCCGAGCCGGCGAAGCGGCGCCGCTTGAAGATCAGGCCGAAGACCGAGACCGGCAGCGGCTTCTCCGGCGCGCCGACCGTCGTGAGCGTGCCGTCGAGCTTCAAGAGCTCGATGTAGGCGTTGACGTCGTGCATGGCGGAGACGGTGTCGAGGAGGAAGTCGAAGCTGCCGGCGTGCTTCTGCATCGCGGCCGCGTCCTTCGAGATCACCACCTCGTGCGCGCCGAGGCGCTGCGCGTCCTCGGCCTTGTTCGGCGACGTCGTGAAGAGGACGACGCGCGCGCCGAGCGCGTTCGCGAACTTGACCCCCATGTGGCCGAGCCCGCCGAGCCCGACCACGCCGACCTTCATCCCCTTCCCGACCTTCCAGTGGCGCAGCGGCGACCAGGTCGTGATGCCGGCGCACAGCAGCGGCGCGGCCGCGGCGGGGTCGAGGTTCTTCGGGACCTTCAGCGTGAACGCCTCGTCGACGACGATCCCGTCCGAGTACCCGCCGTAAGTGACGCCGCCGAGCTTCGCGTCGGGGCCGTTGTAGGTGAACGTCGCCATCTTCTCGCAGAACTGCTCGAGCCCGGCGCGGCACGGCTCGCACGTGCGGCACGAGTCGACCATGCAGCCGACCGCCGCGAGGTCGCCGACCTTGAACTTCTTCACCGCGTTCCCGGCCTTGACGACCTTCCCGACGATCTCGTGTCCCGGCACGCACGGATACACCGTCGGCATCACGCTCTTCCACTCGTCCCGCACCTGGTGCAGGTCGGAGTGGCAGACGCCGCAGAAGAGGATCTCGATCTGGACGTCGGACGGCCCCGGCTCGCGCCGGCGGATCGTCGACGCGGCGAGCTTCGCGGTGGGGCTCGCGGCGGAGAAGGCCTTGGCGGGGAAGGAGGCGGGCTGGGCGGCGGGGGTCGGGGTCATGGTGGGAGCTCCGTGAGTACGGGCAGGAGTTGTCGTCGAGGGAGTGAACGGGAGCGCGGACGATAGGGCCCGACGCACAGGATCGAATGAAGAAGCGATCGAGGTGGCGGACAGCGAACTCAGGGCGGCGGCGCGGTGCGTCGTCGCAACGACACGAAGATGTCGGGCGATTCGCGCGCCCGCTCCTGCACGTCGCGCAGTTCCGCCAGGAACACGCACCCGAGCACGACCGAGCAGGACAGGAGTCGGCGCATCCCGCATCTGCTCTAGCGAGCACGTCCTGCACGGTTGCGCGTCAAGTACATGCGAATTGCGGCAACAACAATCCCGAGAAAGACTCCGACGCCCAGGATGGCGAGGCACGCAGTCAAGATGCCCCAAGGGTCGAATTCATCCGGGACCTTGACCTCGAATCGCGAGACGAACGAAAGAACCGAGTACGTCAAGACAAGGGCAGAGACAATGGGCGTCGCCACAAGCCATCGCATCCGTCGTGACGCGGCTCCACCCGGCCGTGGTGACCCGCGCACGAACTTCGGAGCGTGACGTGCCACCCCGAATCCAAAGCAGGCCATCGCGATTCCGACGAGCCAGGGGATCCCCGTGACGACGAGAACGGTTCTGATCGAGTCGGAACCGGACTGTCTGAGCTCGACGAGCGAGCAGAACCCGCGGTAGAGAAGCAAGCCGCAACCCATGAAGAGGACCGCCGCGGTCGTCATGCGTGCCCAGTCGAACGACCGCACTGATTCTCGACGAGACTCCGTCTTGTCGGTTGATGCCACGCGAGTCTCCTTCACACGACAGCTGGACGCGCGGTACGCCTGACGACCGCGGGTCAGCTGCAAGGACGCGTTTGAGGGCCGGCCGGCTTTCGACCACCGTCCCCGCGGCCTTGTCAGCTGCATCCGCATCTTGGGCGGCGGCGATAGCGACTCCTTGCGCGAAGCCACTCCACCGCCACGCCTAACCGAACCCGTTGAAGGTGATTTCAAACGTGAGGAACACCGCGAATTGAACGAAGACGAGTCCGAAAGCCGTGGAGACGGCGGCCCATCTTCTTCCGGGCGCATCTCCGAACAACGAAAACGCCGCGATGGCCTCGAGCAAGACCGACAAGCCGAGCAGCACGTGCCACGGCTGTTCCTCCGAGTGCCGGCCATTGGCGCACAAATACACCTCGTAACATCCAAGCAAGACACCAAGGATGACAATCGTCGCGCAGATCCCGAGAGCGGCAGCATTCCATCTTGTGACTGGACGTCCTCGGGTGAGTCGCCACACGCCAACCGCTGAGAAGGCCGCACCGATGAGGAGAAAAAACGACGTCGCTTGGAGAACCGCGAACAATTTGTGCCAGATTCGAGCCGTGTCCGGGTTCATCGCATCACCACCCACCTCCGCCTAACGGCCGCGGATCAGATGCAAGGACGCGTTTGAGGGCGGGCCGGCTTTCGACCACCGGTCCCGCGGCCTTGTCAGCTGCATCCGCATGTTAGACGTCATCCCCCAGGCCGAGCATGGATGGCGTCTTCCTCACCGCCTGGATGATCGCCCGCACACCGGTGATGAAGAGGATCACCCCACAGAGCATTTGAAAGCCGCCGTCTACTTGATGTCCCGCCGGAACCCGACCAAATCCAATCAGGAAGAGTCCCAAGGCGACAAGGACCTGCGCCGATGAAAGGAGGACTCGTTCGATTCGGGACGTCTTGAATCTTCGTACGGCCGTAAACGCCAACCACGTGCAGATCAGTCCGCCGACTCCAAGGACCGCTCCGCCTCGAGACCAAGCAATCTGATGATCAACGCAGACAATGAAACCTATTTCCACAAGGACGGCAGCGCACAAGGTGACGAGCGCGATTCGAAACGCCAGGTCTCTACTTGATGTGGCCATGCAAGAACCCCTGTCACGCCGATCCTGACACGCGTCCCGAGATCGGATCGTATGTCACTACAACGAGTCTCACCAGACCTGTCCGCGATGACGTCTAACTCGAATTCGACATGATGAACTGTCGACGCTCCTGACGCTGACCACCTGACTCCCATCTTTGATCTGCACGCTCACGCCGTCGCCGGCCGCAGGACTGCGACGCAGCGATCCTTTCCGACGCGGACCACGACGGTCCGCGCAAGGAAGTCGTGCAGCGCGCGGCGGCGCGTGCTCGAGAGCATCGTGATCAGGTCGACCGTGATCCAAGCCGCCACCAACCCGAGCTGCCACGGCAACCACCTCACCGCCCAATCGTCAGGCCCGTAAATGCGCAAGAAGATGGACGGCGCAGCGCTTCGGATCATCAGCAACACGATCCACGGCAATTCCCGGACGACGGCCTGGATCCACGTGATGGGACCGAGGTCGAGCGCGACGAGCCGTACTCCCGTCAGCCGCTTGCCGAGCGTCTGCCCGAAGAGCCGGTGCAGGACGATCGGATACGCGAACCCGACGACGGCGTCGAGGACGGCGACGCGGCGGTCGATCAGCGCTTCGCCGACGTCGGACAGCCGGATTCGCAGCGCCGTGAGCAGGAGGAATTCCATCCCCGCGACGACCAGCAGGTCGACCGAGATCGCGACCAGCCGGCGCCATGCGGTGCGGAGGGTCCGCGGGTCGACGTCGTCGAGCGTCCGAGGCACCATGCGCGTCCGCCCCTCACGCGACATCCGCGACGCACGGCTCGCCCGCTCGCACCCGTGGCGTCGTCAGTGAATACCCCGTCACGATGAGGAGGCCGAGGAACGACGCCTTGCCCATCTGCCACAGGATGCTCTCGTCGAAGTCGGGCGGGATGAACACGACCTGCATCGCATCACTCGGCGTAATCGAGAGGTTCAAACACCCGAATCGGGACAAGAGCTCCACGGCGACCGCGACGAGGACCGCTCCCCAATAGACGCCGAGACCGATTCGGTGACGGGTCAGGAGGAGCAACGCCGCGATCAGGAGTCCTGCGCCGGCGATGCCGGGCCCGAACAGGAGCGCGAGCGCGCGCGCGTCGAGAGATCGAATGGCGACACCGCGACTCCCGAAGGCGCGCGTGTATTCCGAAGTCAGCCACACGGCGGCGCCGCCGGCGACAGCCGCCACCACCACCAGCGAGCCTCGGCGAAGGCGGCTCGACGGGCTTTCCGCGCTGGTGACCGTCGTCGTCATGCGTCGACTGCTCCTCCGATCCGGCAAGCGCGCGCCGCGGCTAGGGCTCCGCCGCCGCGTGGACGAACGCGCTGCTCACCACCTTCACGAATTCGACTCGCGCGTCCCGAGCGGAGCAGAGACCGACGACGGACATGTCGACGTCGATCTTCGACGTCAGGCTCTTCGTGACGAGCGCGCCGTCCTGCGTGCGATCGATCCGCATCGACGCCTCGAGGGTTCCGCCCATCGGCTTGTACAAGGGCAGCCAACGGCAGCCCGTGGTCCTCACGGCATCGATGTGAAGCTCGGTCACACGACCACCGGCGAGAGGCGTCGCGTCGAGTTGCCTTCGGACCTCCGCGAGGATGTCGTCTTCCGCATCCTCGGCCTTCGTGTCGGCGAGGCCGTCATCGGACGGCTTGATCGGCCATTCGAAGTGCCGTCCGCCGGCCCGACCGCGTCTCAGCGGCCCGGTCGTCGTCGATGTCGTGGTCGTCGTGGTCGTCGTCGATCGCGTCCGCGCGAACTGGGCCGACCATACACCCCTCTCGCGCAGGGCGATCACGCCCGCGACGAGGCCGACGATCATCAGCTTCCGACGTCCCGACATCACTGCTTCCGAGTTCCGTCGACGGATCGGGCTTCCCGAGACTCGAGCTGTCCGCGCCACGTCATCGCGCCGGCGTACACCAGAAGGATCCAGGCGGTCGCGATGCTGGCCGGGTGCATTCCGAAGGCGTCGAATCGCTCCTTGGTCAGGACCTTCGACAGATAGGGAGTCGACCCCTCGATCAGGAACCCGAGCACGCCGACGAAGACGACCATGCCGACGACGATGTACAGCAGTTCTCTGCCGCGCAGAGGCTGACGAAGCTCCGCCTGCGAGCGCAGAAGAACGCCGCACATCCCGAGCACCGGCGTCGAGACCGCGAAGCGCCCGCAGTACCACGCGAAGCACCCCGTCGTGACGAACGCCACGTATCCCACGAACCGCAGCGTGCTGATCGCCCGCGGGAGCTGGACGGCGCGGGGAGCGGCGGCGGGCGACGACGGCGCCTGCGTTTCGAGGTCGTGCACTCGCATTTCAGGCAGCCGAATCATGGATCGCTGGCGCGGAGCCTGCTGTCAGGGACCGCGACGTCGCGAGCTGTCGAAGCCGAAGAAGATCCAGCAGGTTCGCGATTCCGACGAACGCGAACGCGCTGGTCATCGCCAGGTCCGGAGGAACGGTCCGCCCGACTCCCGGCAGGTGCAGCACCTCCACCGTGCCGACCCACCGCAGGACTGAAAACATGCAGCCCGTCGCGATTCCGAATTGGGCCACGCGTTCCAGGGAGCGCGGCATCGCGATCACGTCTCGCAGGATCCCCTGGGACGTCAAGGCGCGCACCACCCTGCGCCGCCACAGGCCGACGACGATTACGGCGATGATGATGAAATTCGACGCGAAGCTCATGAGCCGGTCCCGCCTACTTCCCGTCCTTCTTGTCCTCTTCCTCGGACTCCTTCATCGCCTCCTCCGCCAACTTCCGGCCCCACTCCGCCCCCACTTCCATCGACTCCTTCACGAGCAGCGGCTGCTCCTCGACCATCCGCTTGCCGATGGGCGACTGGTAGAAGGCGAGGAGCTGCTCGAGCTCTTCCTGCGTGAAGTGCCGGGCGTAGATCGGGACGATCATGTCGACGAGTTCCTGGGTCCGCACCTTGCCCCGGAACTTCTTCCAGAAGGCGCCGCCGACCGCATCCTTCAGCAGCGCGCCCATCTGATCGAGCATCTGCTCCCCGAGTTTGTCGGCCTTGCAAGCAGTGATGACGGCGCGCACCGTCACCTCCTTCTTCTTCGCGGCGTCGGACGCGTCCTGCCGCGCGATCAGGAATCCGACGCAGACCGCGAACGTCCCGATCACTCCCACCGACTTCACCATCCGCTTCTCCTTGCTCTCCGGCCGCGCTCCCTCCCCTCGAACTCCCGACCAACGCCGCCGCCGGCCTTTTCCGTTCACGCCCCGGGGCGCCGAGCCTTCCTGATCCCGCGACGCCGTCGCCCCGCCGACTACGTGATCCGGAGCCCGGAGCCGCAGAAGCCGAAGAAGAACCACAGGACGACCGCGACGTAGGCGGCGAAGCGGGCGCCCATCCGATGAGGGCGAAGCACGGCGGGCAGACCCATGACGACGACGATCGCGGAGAGGAATGCGGCGTTCAGCCAGCCGCCGAGGCTCCATCGATTGATGACGCCCATGACCCAGGGACCCGAGGCCGTGATCCCCGCGAAGTAGAGCCGCTCGGTCCACGGGCCGTCGCAGGGAGGAACGAATCCCCGGAAGTCGGCCGTGAACCAGAATGCGAAGTCGAGCCCGAGCAGGACCATTGCGACGACGAACAGACGGACCACGAGCCGCAACCGGGTGCACGGTGGATCATCCGCCCGGTCCCGCGAGACGGCCACGTCTTGAGGATCAGGAGTCATGCCCGCGGGTCCGGACGAACGTCGCGGCGCCTGCATTCCGTTCAGGATTCCGCCGCCCGGCCTACTCCCGCAACCCCGGCTGCAACCACCCCCCCATCGTGTCGGGCGTCAGCATCGCCTTGAGGTCGAAGGTGAGGTCGAGGGTCTTGCCGTTGCGCAGGACGGTGAAGGAGACGGCCTCCTTGGTGGCGTTGGCGGTGACGATCGCTTCGAGGTCGGTCTTGACGTCGCGCAGGGGGGTGCCGGCGATGGCGATGACCTTGTCGTTGTTCTCGAAGCCGGCCTTGCCGAGCTTGCCCTCCTTGCCGTTGACCCAGACGACGAGGCAGTCGTTGACCTGCGGCTGATAACGGACGGTGCCGCCGGCGGGGACGCGGACGCGCATCTGGCCCTGCTCGCCCTCGCCCCAGACGTTCAGCACGTAGGTGCCGGCGGCGAGGGCGCTGAACGTCGCGCGGCCCTGTGCGTCGAGTTGCGCGCTGATGCCGCCGTAGTTGTTGAACTCCTCGTTGTCCGGACCTTCGCCGACCATCGAGAGCTGGATGCTGGTGTTCTGCTTCCCGTTCGGCACCTCGACCACGAGCGAGTAGAGCGGCGGGATCGGGAAGAAGGCGGAGTTCTCGCCCGGCCTCAGATGGACGTCGATCTGGCCGGCGCGAATCGATCCGCCCCAGCGGTTGCCGTCGTTCACGATCGTCATCACGACGCGCACGTCGCCCGACTCGAGCGGACCGAACGACTGCCTGCCCTCGGTGCCGATCGCGTTGTCGTCGGATCCGCCCCAGTAGCGCCCGCGCTGCTGCTTCGCGTCGGCGTCCTCGACCGAGAGGCGGATGCGTCCCTCGAAGCCGCTGCCGGCGTAGCCCGGGATCGAGACGAGCAGCGTCGCCGGCTCGCCGAACTTGATGTCGACCTCGCGGCCCGGCCCGGAGACGGGGACGCTCTTCGTCCCGTACTGCGTGCAGTGGGCGGTGAGCTCGACGTTCGTGTCGGGCATCCCCCACGGTCCGGGGTTCTGCGCGCCGTCGCCCTTCGGCGGCACGATCCAGTAGGTGCCGGGGCCGCGGTGCGTCGCGTAGACGTTGCTCGACCAGTTGTTGTCCTTGTTCTTGTACGCGAAGAGGAAGTCGGCCTTCTCGACGGCGAGCCCCTCGGGCGAGAAGACGTGCGCGACGATGCACTGCGCGGCGTCGAGCGGCGGCAGCTCGAGGTCCTGCGTCACCATCGCGTCGGCCACGACGACGACCGCGTGCGCGAAGACCGGCGGGTTCCAGCTGCGCGTGACGCCGATCAGGTAGCGGCCGGCGCTCAGGTCCTTGAAGACGAACGTCCCGTCGCGCCCGTCGCTGCGCGCCTGCTTGTTCGAACTCAAAAGGGCGGTCAGGTCGACGTCCTTGCCGAGCGGCAGCGGCATCAGCCGGACCATCAGGTCGCTCTCCGGCTCGGGCGACGTCTGCTTGATCTTGCCGCAGATGCCGGGCGTGCCCTTGAGCGTGAAGACCACCTCGGCCGGCGCCGCCTCGGAGCGCACGGTCACCGTCTGCGACTCCGACGCGAGCACGACCGGGTAGGTCGGCCCGACGTCGGGATCGCCGAGCGTCGCCTTGAGCTCGTAGCTGCCGGGCTCGAGCGCGAGCCACGGCGTCTCCGCCTTCCACCCCTCGGGGCGACGTCCCCCGCGCCGGTCGCCGACGAAGACGAGCGCCGCCTCGTCGGGCACCTTGCCGTCGGACATGCGCACGGAGATCGGCACGCGGATCACGAGCGACGCGCGGAAGTCGACGACCGCGTCGGGCTTGACGACCTCGCGCGCCGTGGAGAAGGCGAAGCCCGCCTTGCCCGCGCTCACGCGCCAGTCGCCTTCGACGAGCTCGTCGAAGCGGTAGGCGCCGTCGCCGTCGGTCGTCGTGTCGCGCTGCTCGGCGAGCGCCTGGTAGTGCGCCGTCACCGCCTCGCGCAGCCGCTGCTCGAGCGTCGGCGCCGCCGCGAGCTCCTCGCCGCGCTTCGCGCGCTCGGGCTTGCGCTCCTTCTGGCGCGCGGCGCGGACCAGCACGCCCGCGAGCGGCTGGCCCTGCGGGTCGGTCACGTGGCCGGAGAGCACCTTCGTGCCGCGCTCGACCTTGGGCGTCGGCACCGCGTGCGCGAGCGCCGTCACCGACTCGGAGATCTCGCGTGGCAGGAGCGCGGTCGCGTCGGGACGCGCGACGGTGCGCTCGGCCGTCACCGATTCGGCGGGAGCGAGCTCCGCATTCGACTCGGCAGCGGGAGCTTCGCGCGTCCGCGCGGCGCGCGGCAGCTCCGACGTCGCGGAAGCGCTGCCGGTCTCGCCGAACAACCAGAAGGCGCCCGCTCCCAACAATGCGCCGACGACCAATCCGGCCAGCAATGGACCGAGGAAACGCACCATGACCGATCCCCCGAATGCGGTCCGAGCCGAGGCAAACGTCACAGAAACTATGGCGTTCGCCGGGCGGCGTGACAGGGGTCGTTCAGAAGGTGACCGAGATCACCCCGGAGACGATCCATTGGGAGCCCTCGCCCCCGTTCTGCGCTTTCATGTGGTCGCCCAGGATCAGGTAGTGGACCCCGGTCTGGAACGACCACTGTCCGAAGGCGGTGCCGAGGAGGGGGAGCGGCACGTCGAGCTGGGCGCCGAGGTCGAGGCCGCCGAACGTCTCGTCGTTGCCGTTCGCGTCCTCGTAGTAGTGGTCGAGCGAGAGGTTCAGCAGCACGGGGAACGCGAGCGTGAGCGGAAGGCTCTTGTCCTCATCACCCTTTTCACCCGGTTCGCCGAGGTCGACGAGCGTGAACTCTGGCGCGATGCCGAGCCCGAGATAGGTGCCGGAGTTCGTGCCGGGCGGAGGGTCCGAGAACTCCGACTGGCCTCGGAGCTCGCGCGCGAGCGTGAGGCTCGGGTGGATCTTGAAGGCGTGTTCCCAGAGGTCGCCGTCGTCCCATGCGACGGTGGCGTCGACCTCGGTGATCGAGTCGAACTGCGAGTTGGGGCTCGTGTATTCCCACCAGGTCATCGACAGCTCGAAGCCGTGCTCGAGCCTGCCCTGCATCGTGAAGTAGTAGTCGGCCTCGTACCACGCCTTCGGCGGCTCGGCGGTGTTGCCGCCGGTGCCGGTCGGCCCCGAGTGGAGGCTGTTGAACATCCCGACGCCGAGCCACGCCTCCTTCAGCCAGCCGTCGCCCTGGTGCGCTTCGTAGTCGAGCTCGAAGGCGGGCTGGACGATCGCGCCGCGGTCCTCTTCGGGGATGCAGCGGAAGAAGTAGGCGTTGGTCGCGCCGACCGTGAGCGTGAGCGACCAGGGGTTCGCCGCGTCATGGGTCGGTTCCGCGGCGGGCGACTTCTCTTGCGCGACCGGTCCCGGCGGCGGCGGCGGCGAGACGTCGTCCGGCGCGGTCGCCATCCCCAAGATCGCAGTGAGAGCCCGGAGCGCCTCCATTCAGCGCTCCTTCGGCCGCCGCCCGCCTCCTACCAATGGAAGAATTCGGCGGCGAGCCAGTGCTCCGCGGCGGCGACCTCGGGCGCCTCGAAGAGCTTCGCGAGCCCGGCGCCGTCCCCCGCGGCGAGCAGCGCCTCCACCTGCGCCTTGAAGATCGGCGCAAACGGCGCGGGCGCCTTGTCGATCTCCGCGAGCAGCGGCGTCACGGCCTTCAGCCCGTCCTTGG
>Ga0134124_10002972_pt1 | contig 13650 bp, 12 predicted proteins | sample KB304_FD_96880 | JGI IMG/M metagenome (GOLD analysis project Ga0134124, IMG submission 96880) | Terrestrial soil microbial communities without Nitrogen fertilizer from Kellogg Biological Station, Michigan, USA - KB3-0-4 | ecosystem: Environmental > Terrestrial > Soil > Unclassified ... | reverse complement strand
TTCGGCGGATACGGCCTGTTCCTGAGCAAGGCCCCAGGCGGTGGCCCTCTCGGAGACGGGCGAGGCAAAGAGGTGTTCCTCTATAACCTTCTCGACCTCAAGCGCACGATCTGGGAGGGGCCTGAATTGAAGCCCGGCAAGCACACCATCGTCTTCGACTTCAAGATCGACGGTCCGGGCCTGGGCAAGGGCGGCACAGGAGTGCTGTCCGTCGACGGCAAGGAGGTGGCGCGGAATACGCTTGAGCACACTACCCCGGTTACGTTTCCGGAAGATGAGGCTTTCGACGTGGGGCTGGACACGCGCACCGGAGTTGCGCTGCTGGAATATCGCTATGAACCTCCGTTCAAGTTCACCGGCAAGCTCAACAAGCTGACGTTCAGGCTCGAACCGGAGAAAGGCGCCACAGCAAAGCAATAGCTACCGGTCATTGGTAACCGCATCGCACCGTGGATGGCCAGATATCGACACGATGAAAAAGGTTTTGATTTTCGCCGCTGCCGCCGAAGCCACGACTGGAGCGGCGTTGCTGATTACTCCGTCGCTGGTCGGGCAGTTGTTGTTCGGCGAGGACCTTACCGGTGTCGCCATACCGGTAGCGCGCGTGGCCGGCATCGCCCTGATTGCGTTAGCGATCGCCTGCTGGCCAGGTCCGCCGCTCGCCGGCATGCTGACCTACAACGCAGCGGTCACGGTGTACCTTGCTTACCTCGGTTTCGCAGGTGGTTTGCCTGGCATCTTTCTATGGCCGGTGGTCGCTCTGCACCTGATTCTGACAGGACTTTTGATTCGAACATCTGCGTCAAGATCGAACTAAAAACTCGTTTTTTGCATCCTTTGACGTAAATCAACTTCGATCCGGTGCGATCCACTAGTCTCTGTCCGGCATCATGCGAATGGCCACCGCGTGTACTTGATTTTTTGTGGCGACGGACATGCGGAGACTGACATGAACAAACGTCTGATTGCATAATCGCTGTCTCTGCTCGTGAGCAGCCTGGCAGTTTCTTTTGTTCAAGCGCAGCAAATTACCGGCACCCCCGGCGCGCCCAGCGCGACGACAACGATCGATGGAAAGCAGCTTCCGCCGCCCGACCCGAAATTCGGCGGCGTGATCAAGGATGGCGCGCTGCAGTCGAAGCCGTGGTGGGCGCCACGCGTCGTGCCGCCCAAGGGCGCACCTAACGTCTTGCTCATTATAACTGACGACGCTGGCTTCGGCGTGCCGAGCACCTTCGGCGGCGTTATTCCGACGCCGACGATGGACCGCATTGCGAACGCAGGCCTGCGCTACAACCGAATGTTCTCCACCGCGCTCTGCTCACCCACGCGCGCCGCACTGATCACCGGACGCAACCACCACTCGGCCGGCTTCGGCGTGATCTCGGAGCAGTCGACCGGTTTCCCCGGCTACAACAGCATCATCGACAAGGACAAGGCGACGATCGGGCGCATCCTGCTTGAAAATGGCTACGCAACTTCCTGGTTCGGCAAGGACCACAACACGCCAGTTTACACGGCCAGCCAGGTCGGGCCGTTCGACCAGTGGCCGACCGGCATGGGCTTCGAGTACTTCTACGGCTTTGTCGGCGGCGACGCCAATCAGTGGCAGCCCAACCTGTTCCGTAACACGACGCAGATCTATCCCTTCGAAGGCAAACCGGGCTGGAATCTCGTAACGGGCATGGCCGACGACGCCATCGACTACATGAACCGGATGCACCAGACCCAGCCGGACAAACCGATCTTCATCAAGTACGCGCCCGGCGCAACGCACGCGCCGCACCACCCCACGAAGGAGTGGGTGGATAAAATCCAGGCGATGCACCTGTTCGACGACGGCTACGAGAAGCTGCGCGAACGCATCTACGAGAACCAGAAGCGACTAGGCGTGATCCCCCGGGATACGAAGCTGACGGCATGGCCGAAAGACATGCTGAAGCCGTGGGATCAGCTTAGCGCAGACGAGAAAAAGCTCTTCATCCGCCAGGTCGAAATATTCGCCGCCTATGCGGCCTATAGCGACCACGAGATCGGGCGCGTGATCCAGGCGTTCGAGGACCTGGGCAAGCTCGACAACACGCTGGTCATCTATATCAACGGCGACAACGGCACCAGCGCCGAGGGCGGGCCAACCGGCACGCCAAACGAGGTGGCGTTCTTCAACGGAGTCAGCGTGCCAGTAGAGGCCCAGATGAAGTTCTACGATGTCTGGGGCACCGAGCAGACCTACAACCACATGTCGGCCGGCTGGTCTTGGGCCTTCGACACACCATTCGACTGGTTCAAGCAGAATGCGTCGCGGCTCGGCGGCATCAACCAGAACATGGTGGTGTCGTGGCCGGCGCGCATCAAGGACAAAGGTGGCCTACGCGAGCAGTTCGTGCACGTGATCGATGTCGTGCCGACCATTCTCGAGGCGGCCGGCATCCGTGCCCCCGAGATGGTCGACGGCATCAAGCAGAAGCCGATCGAAGGCACGAGCTTCGCCTATACCTTCGACGCGAAGGGCGCTAGAGCGCCGTCGCAGCACACGACCCAGTATTTCGAGATGATGGGTCAGTGGGCACTATATAAAGACGGCTGGATGCTGAGCACCAAGGTCAATCGCGCGCCATGGGACGCCTTCGGCGCGGCCAACCCCGATCCGCTCAACAATCAGGTGCTTGAGCTCTTCGACCTGAACAAGGACTTCAGCCAGAGCGAGAACGTCGCGGCGAAGAACCCGCAGAAGGTCAAGGAAATGAAGCAGATGTTCATCGCCGAGGCCAAGAAATACCAGGTCTTCCCGATGGACGCGTCGGTGGCGGCCCGCATCGTCGCGCCGCGTCCGAACATCACCGCCGGCCGCCGCGAATTCATCTACACGCGGCCGATGACCGGACTGCCGCAGGGCGACTCGCCGCTGCTGCTGAACACGTCTTACACGATCACCGCCGACATCGAGGTGCCGGCCGGCGGCGCCGAAGGCATGATCCTGACCTCGGGCGGGCGTTTCGCCGGCTACGGCTTCTACCTGCTGAAGGGCAAGCCGGTGTTTCTGTGGAACCTGGTCGATCTCGAGCGCATCAAGTGGGATGGCGACGAGGCTCTGACGCCGGGGCGGCACACAGTCGAGTTCGACTTCAAGTATGACGGAATGGGTCCCGGCACGCTTGCATTTAACAACTTCAGCGGCGTTGGACGCGGCGGCACCGGCACGCTGAAGGTTGACGGCAAGGCGGTCGCCACAAAGCGGATGGAAAAAACGCTGCCGATGATCCTGCAGTGGGACGAGAGCTTCGACATCGGTTCCGATACGCTGACCGGCGTGAACGACGCCGACTACAAGCCGCCGTTCCCATTGACCGCCAAGCTCAACAAGCTGACGGTCAAGGTCGACCGCCCGCAACTGTCGCCTGAAGACATCAGGAAGCTGCAGGCGGCAATGACGGAAAAGGCGAAAGCCGATTGATCATCGGGAGACGGACCATGACAAAATTTGTCATTTTCGCTGCGGTTGCTGCGGCGACGTTTTGCGGGTTCCCGCAGCACGCGAGGGCAGACGACGTACCGACTTACGATATTCGCAAAAGCTGCAAAGCCGACACGCAGGCCTATCCTAGCGCAGGCAACGTTGATGGCTGTTTGCGTGATGAGCAGGACGCGCGGACCACGCTGGTCAGTCAGTGGACCCAGTTCGCGCCGGATAGCAGAACGCGATGCGCGCGCATGGTGGGTGATCCCGCCGGCCCACAGAGTTACGTCGAGCTGCTGACCTGCCTGCAAATGGCAAGAGACGTAAAGAGCCTGCCGAAAAACTAGAGCACGTTTATTTTGGAAAACGCGCGCAGCGCCCTCCAGGGTGATTTCAGTATTGCGTGCACTTTCAGCCTGCGCTGACGACGGCACGGTTTTGGTTCAAAAATACCCGCCATTCACGACTAGGCGGTAGCTGGACCCCACAAAAGTCCGGATGTGTAAGGATTCGTTAACTGCGAATCTGGCCTCCTACCGCCTCGTTCGCCTCCAGAATTTCCGTACGCCTTTGTCGCGTCCCGATTGCGTTTTTCGCAGATCGTCGGTCCGCGCGCGCAGTGCTTTGGCCAGTCACATCCAGGAGATTACATGACGAAACGATTCATTCTTGCCGCGGGTGCGTGGGCACTGGCCTTTGCAACATCGCCGCTGTACGCAGCCGATATGCCACGCGGTCGTTATGCCGAGCCTGCTCCCTCCTACTTCAGCTGGAGCGGATTCTATGTCGGACTTAACGGCGGCTATGGCTGGGGCACATCCGACTGGAGCGGCGGCTTGACGGCAGGCTCAACCGATCCGGCAGGTGGGATGTTCGGCGGCACAATCGGCTTCAACGTGCAGAACTGGGGGCTGGTCTTCGGTCTCGAAGGCGATCTTGCCGGCAACTGGATGCGCAACACGACCAGTTCGGGAACGGGGATCTGCGCGGTGCCGGGTTGCACAATTCAGACCAGCTGGTTCGGGACCGCGCGCGGCCGTGTCGGCTACGCCTTCGATCGCGCCCTGTTCTACGTCACGGCGGGCGGCGCCTTCGGCGATGTTCAGATGTCGGCCGGCGCCGGATCTGCGACCGTCGACCGCGCTGGCTGGACGGCGGGCGTGGGCCTTGAATATGGGATTCTCGGTCCCTGGTCCGCGAAGATCGAATATCTTTATGCGGACCTGGGCAATTCGACGTGCGGGGCCGCCGCCTGCGGCGTCGACACAAACGTCAGCTTCAAGACCAGCATCGTTCGTTTTGGTGTGAATTATCGCTTCTGGTAGCGGCAAGCAGGTCAGACACCCAAAGTTACGCGCACGATCTCCGGCGGCACACCGAGGCGCAGCGGCACACCGCTGCAGCCGAGGCCACCTGAGACGATCATGTGGCGATCGCTCTCGACGATGTGACCGTAGGCGAAGCGCGCGCCGTAAGCCGACGGCACCCAAAGCGGGGGCCCGAAAGGCAGACGAATCTGGCCGCCATGCGTGTGGCCGGCGATCGTCAGCGCCACACGCGCCGGCACCTCAACAAAAATATCGGGCTCGTGCGCGAGCAGGATGACGGGGTCGTCGGTCGTGATGCGCGCCAGCGTGCCGGGCAGATCGTCCTCGCCGCGGAAGCGATTGGGCCCCAGCCGGTGCGCGATCTGATCATCCAGCCCCGCCAGCCAGAAGCGCCGGTCCGGCGAGGCAATGTGCACGACACTGTTTTGCAATATCGGCAGGCCGACATTGCGCAGCGCATTGCGCACGCCATCAATGTCGAACCACCAGTCGTGATTGCCGAGAATCGCGTAGACCCCGAGCGGCGCGCGCAGCCGGCCAAGCTCGGCCGCCCAGGCCGGCGGTGGCACGTGCTCGGTGACAAAACGATGTGTCGCGAAGTAGTCACCGAGTACAACGACAAGATCGCTGCCGAGCGAATTTCCGGCATCCACGACCTCCCGAATACGGCCGACGCCCATGTTCGGCCCGCCGGCGTGCAAGTCGGTTATCACGGTAATCGTCAGGCGTTGCCGTTTTGGCCAGTCGGGTGGCGACAGGCGGTAATCGGTAATCACCAGATCGCGCGCGGCCTGCGCCGCGGCATAGGCCCCGGTCGAGGTCAGCATCAGCCCGCCAACGCCAATAAGACCGGCGCCACCTTTTATCAGGCCGCGGCGGGTGATCAGGCGCGGCTCAGGACGGCTCCGCGCAATGGGGTCAAGAGTCGTCATAGGGGATTGGCTAGCCGCAACCTATGAACGGAGTGTGGATTTGCAATCGAAACTTCCGCGCATGGTTTACCGCGCAACCGGAACTACCGGACGCGGCGGCGGGAGCGGAACCTGCGCGGCAACTTCGGTTTTCGCGGGCTCGCGCACGTCCCATTCGCACATCCGATAGCCCTGTGTGCGCTCGATCAAATCGAGATGGATATGCGATTCATGCTGCGCGTCCGCGCCAGGGCCGAGCACCGTTGTGAAGCGATGGCACGCACTGTCGCGGATCTCGTTGCGGAAATCCTTGGCAACCGAAATGTCGGTAAGGCCGATCGAGCGGCCATCCGCCAATACAAATGAACGCAGGTCAAGGGCGTTGCCCTTGCCGTGCTCACTCAGCTTCGCACCGGCAACACGATTGCGGCCGCGGCATTCGAAATCGTCAAAGGTCTCGACCATACGCAGAGGCGCGCCGAGCTTGTCGACGCGCGGCGCCGCTTCATCGCGTAGCCAGGCGGCGACGGATTCGGCGAACTCGCAGCGTAGCACCGGCGCCGGTTTGATTTCGATGCGCGTGCCATCGGGGCGCAGCGCCGCCGCGAGCCGCAGCATGTCGCTGCCACCGCAGGCACCTGGGCCAACGAGGCGCGGTAGCGACTCGACGACAGCGATTGCCAGGATACGCTTGTCGCAATCCGTTGGCTCGCCGGTGACGCCTGCCGGGTCGAAATCCGGGCCGGCGGCTTCGCGGAAGGACTGCGGGTCGACCCAGATTGGCGGACGCGGGCGTGGCAAAGGCAATTCCTCGGCGACGGCAATGCCGCCGCCGGCGCCGGCCAGCCACAGGAGCGCAAACAAAAGCCGCATACGATGGATGTCGGCTGTGATTGAGGCATTTCTACGGGATCCCGGTGCAACCGGAGCCGCCAACCGGCCATATCTCTTCACGAAACCGTTGCGCCGCCCATTGCTGTCGCTAACCTTGGGTTCGGCTGGCGAGGGGCGCTGGCCCAAAAGACGAATAACCAGGAGGGGAATGCCATGCACGGCCTGATGCAGGACTGGCCATTGCTGTGCCATCGCATCATCGACCATGCCGCCACGTTTCACGGCGAGCGCGAGGTCATATCGCGCTCGGTGGAAGGCCCGATCCACACCACCACCTATGCGGAGATTCGCGCCCGCGCGTTGAAGGTTGCCCAGCGGCTCGAAAAAGACGGCATCAAGCTCGGCGACCGGGTGGCGACCCTGGCATGGAACACCTGGCGCCATCTGGAGGCCTGGTACGGCATCCTCGGCATCGGTGCCATCTACCACACCGTCAACCCGCGCCTGTTTCCCGAACAGATCGCCTGGATCATCAATCACGCCGGTGACCGCGTGATGATGACCGACCTCACCTTCGTTCCGCTGCTTGAGAAAATCGCCGACAAGTTGCCGACGATTGAGCGCTACGTCGTCCTCACCGACGCGGCGCATATGCCGAAGACGACATTAAAGAATGCAGTTGCATACGAAGACTGGATCGGCGAAGTCGACGGCAACTTCACCTGGAAGAGCTTCGACGAAAATACTGCGGCCGGCATGTGCTACACGTCCGGTACGACGGGCCATCCGAAGGGCGTGCTCTATTCGCACCGTTCGAACGTGCTGCACGCCTTCATGGCGTCGATGCCGGATTGCAAAGGCCTCTCGTCCCGTGACGTCGTTTTGCCGGTGGTGCCGCTGTTCCACGCCAATGGCTGGTCGCTTGCGTTCTCCACGCCGATGGTCGGCGCGTCGCTGGTGATGCCGGGTCCCAAGCTCGATGGTGCCTCGATCTACGAGCTGCTCAACACCTACAAAGTCACTTTTACCGCCGCGGTGCCGACGGTGTGGCTGATGCTGCTGCAGGATCTCGAGAAGACCGGCGGCAAGCTGCCTTATCTCAAGCGCGTCGTCATCGGCGGCTCGGCCTGCCCGCGCGCGATGACGCAAACCTTCCAGGAAAAATATGGCGTCGAGGTCGTGCATGCCTGGGGCATGACGGAAATGAGCCCGCTCGGCTCGCTGTGCACGATGAAGCCGGAATACGCCGCACTTACCGGCGATGCGAAGCTGGACATTGAAATGAAGCAAGGTCATCCGCCTTTCGGCGTCGAGATGAAGATCACCGACGACAATGGCAAGGACCTGCCGTGGGATGGCAAGACCTTTGGCCGGCTGAAAGTGCGCGGACCGGCGGTCGCGCGGAACTACTACAAGGCCAACGGGGACACTGTGTTCGAGGAGGACGGCTGGTTCGATACTGGCGACGTCGCCACCATGGACCGCTACGGCTACATGCAAATCACGGATCGCGCCAAGGATGTGATCAAGTCGGGTGGCGAATGGATATCTTCAATCGACATCGAGAATCTCGCGGTCGGCCATCCGAAAGTGGCGGAAGCCGCAGTGATCGGCGTTTCCCACCCGAAATGGGACGAGCGGCCGCTGCTCGTCGTTGTGCTCAAGAAGGACGAAACCGCCACCAAGGAGGAGATCCTCGGCTTCATGCAGGGCAAGATCGCTAAGTGGTGGATTCCGGATGACGTGGTTTTCGTCGACGAGATTCCACACACGGCAACCGGCAAAATTCAGAAACTCACGCTTCGCCAGCAATTCAAGAACTACCGTCTGCCGACCGCTCAGGCTGCAGAGTAGGCACGGCCCAGTCCTTACAATTTGAATTTATTTTTTAAGGCCACCGAAGCAACCACTCGCCTAAAGGTTGAAAAAATCCGGTGGGAGGCCGGCGGCGCCATGGCGCTGCAATCCGCATATTACACGACGTTTAATGGCGACCCCGTCGTCCTGCTCTGGGGCGATGCGGCAGGAATGCGCGCACTCAGCGCACTTCTGCGCAAAATGCTGGTCGTTCCCGACACCATGACGCTGAGCGAGTTTTGCCAAGCCGCCGACGACAGGACCATCACGGTCAGGATGCGGGCAAGCCGCCGCGATACGGGAATGCGGCTTATTCACAAAGATCTGGAATGGACGTTGCGTCCCCAGTCGGCGGACGATTTCGCTGCGCTGGTCGAGGCCCTCGCCGCGTCAGGAAAGTCAGGCCACCACTATCTGACATGCGGCGTCACCGATGAAATCACGGTGATGGTGTCGCAAGGCGAATATCCGGAAGATCTGCGCCCGTAATTGCCGCCTGCCGGACGCATTGCCAGCTTTGTCACAATCACCTATCTATATTGTCAATAATGACATCTGGTTTCCGGGCGCCGATCGAACGATTTTTGCTCCAGACGGACAAAACGGAGTGACCGACAATGAAACGCTATGTGATCGAGCGCGACGTGCCCGGCATCGGGGGCATGAGCGGCGCGCAATACAAGGACGTCGCAAAAACTTCCAACAGCGCGCTGGCCAAACTCGCCGGCAAGTGTCAATGGGAGCATTCCTACGTCGTCGACAACAAGACCTTCTGCATTTATCGCGCTGAGAGCGAAGCCGCCGTGAAAGAGCACGCCAAGCTCAGCGGCTTTCCGGCGACAAAGATTACCGAGGTCCGCACCGTTCTCGATCCGATGACGGAGACGGCCTGATCAAATGGGTGCCGTCCTTCTTGGAGAAGGGCGGCACTTGGATAGCGCGCCAGGAGACCTTGCACCTTGGCACACATTGGTAAAATGGACGCCGGGCAGTTTTGCTGGCTCGACCTCGCCGCAACCGACGCCGATAGCGCAAAGACTTTTTATCGAAATCTGTTCGGCTGGACCTCGCACGAGCAGCTGGCGAATGGCGGCAGCTTCACGCGTTTGCGCCTCTCAGATCACGACGTCGGCTCCATCTACCAGCTCAGAGAGACTCTTCTCGACAACGGGATGACGTCGCACTGGACACCCTATGTGCGGGTGAATGATATCGAGCGCGCCGCGGGGCGAGCGGCCCGGTGTGGCGGCACGGTCGTGGTAGATCCATTCCTCGTCTCCGGCGTTGCGCGCATCGCACTTATCCTGGATTCAGTGGGCGCCGTCGTCGGCCTTTGGGAGCCTATTGCGGTAGACCGAAAGGCAAACGGGCATGCGTAAAAGAGCGGTGTCAAGGCGACACACGTCAAAAGCGCGGCCCACGGATCGCTTGCTCGACGTGACGGTCGTGATCCTCGAGCGCGGCTACGCGTCGACGGCCATTGCTCCCATCGAAATTTTCCATTCCGCTGGCGTGGTGTGGAACTGGCTGCATGGCGAAACCGAGACGCCGCGATTTCGCGTGCGAACGGCATCGGTCGATGGACGCAAAGTCAATGCAGCCGGCTCCCTTGCATTGACTCCTGATTGTGCAATCAAAGACATCAAACACACCGACGTCATTCTTGTCGCCGCGCCCGGATGGGACGAACTCGACCATATCGCGAAAAATTCGACCTTGGTCCCCTGGCTGCGCAAATGGCACGCGCGCGGCGCGCTTATCGCCGCAGCCTGCACCGGGGTCGCCTATCTTGCCGAGGCTGGCCTGCTGGATGGACGCCAGGCGACCACGCACTGGGGCGTCGCGGATCTCTACCGGCAGCGCTATCCCAAGGTTCGCTGGCGGACCGAGCAATTCGTGACGGAAGACGGTCGGGTTTTCTGCAGCGGTGGGGTTTACGCGTCGATCGACCTCAGCCTTTATTTGGTTGAAAAATTCTGCGGCCACGAGATTGCGTTGAAAGTCGCCAAATCACTGCTGTTAAGCATGCCGCGCGGCCGCCAATCTGGATATTCGGTGGTGCAGCTCTCGCGGCCCCATTCTGACGAAAAAATCCGCCAGACCGAGGAATATTTACAGCAACATTTCGATGGCGACATCTCGATCGAGCATCTCGCCGAACGTGCCGGCATGGGTCACCGCAACTTCATCCGGCGCTTCAAGGCGGCAACGGGCCGTGTCCCCGGCGCTTATATCCAGACGCTACGGGTGTCTGCGGCCAAGGAATTGCTCGAGACCGGCACCTCCTCGATTCAGGCCGTCTGCGCGAAGGTCGGCTACGAGGACATCGGCTTTTTCCGCAATTTGTTCAAACGCCACACCGGGATGACGCCCGGCGAGTACCGCGAGCACTTTTCGCAAATGAGTTTTGACCGCGGCGACCTGGTTGCCGGACGGTTGGACGCCTGACGCGCCTGCGCATTGCACTCCTGCGCCGATTGCTATCCAGAATCTCACGCAGATTTTAACGCGGCTTGGTCTAAAACGACGCGGATTTTTGGAGGCGCGCGTGCGAAGCGGCGCAAAACAAGCACCCGCTCGCGGTTAATAGGAAGTTTTTTATTATAAGTTGAGGAAATGTCCCTCCAATCGCTTAATGACCCACTGCGTAGGGTCCGCTGTCCGGTGGAGCAGTTTTTCGCTCGGGGCCGCAGCAGACCTGGGACGCGATGGTGCAGATCGTAATTCTCGACGACCGAGAAACTAATCGGAAGATCTTCTCAAAGCTCGCCGGTTCGATCGAGCCCGGCGTGATCGTCCGTAGCTTTGGAAATCCGGTCGAACTCCTTGCTTGGCTTGAACATAATACGCCTGACCTGATCGTCACCGATTTCAAAATGCCGTCGATGGACGGCGCAGAATTCATCTGGCGGCTGCGCGCTCTTCCGCACTGCGGCGAAGTCCCGGTCATCGTCATCACGGTCTACGAAGAGCGCGAATTTAGGTTGCGTGCGCTCGAGGCCGGGGCCACCGACTTCCTTAACAGCCCGGTCGATCACCAGGAATTCGTCACCCGCGCGCGCAACCTTCTGAAGCTGCGCAAGCAACAGATTCAGCTCGCTGCACGGGCCGAAAATCTTGCGCAGGAGCTCAAGGATTCCGAGCGTTCGCGCGAGGAAGCGCTACGCGATTCAAGCGAGCGGCTGGCGCAGGTCATCGACACCGTTCCGGCCATGATCAGCGCGACCGACAATCAGGGGCGCATCCTGTTCATGAATGCCTATCTCGCCTCGCTTGCGGGCATTGGTCCGACCGAAGCGGTCGGCTTCGACATGCGTCCCATGTTCGGCGAGGACCATGCCGCGCGAAGCAAGACTCTCGATCGCAAGGTCATCAGCACCCAAGCTGCGCTGCCCAGCTTCGAAGAAGACATCGTCGACTGTAACGGCACCAAGCGCGTCTTCCTCACCACGAAAACACCGTTGCGCGACTGCTCGAACGCAGTGGTTGGCGTGCTCACCTCCTCCCTCGACATCACCGATCGCAAGCGGGCGGAGAACCACCTCTTCTACATGGCGCACCACGACGTCCTGACAAACCTGGCGAATCGCGCGCTGCTGTCCGATCGCTTGCGCCGCGAGATCGCCCGCACGCGCCGCGGCGACAGCCCGTTTGCGCTCCACCTTATCGACCTCGACGGATTCAAGGACATCAACGATGGTCTTGGGCATCAGGTCGGCGACCAATTCCTCGTCGAGGTCGCCAATCGGCTGCGCTCTGTCGTGCGCGATACCGATACGGTCGCCCGCCTCGGCGGCGACGAATTTGCGGTGCTGCAGACCCGCGTCACGCGCAACGAAGACGCGGTGGACATGGCCAACCGCATTCTGGAGGCCGTCAACAAGCCCTGGTCGCACGCGGGCGAACAGGTCACGCTCAGCGCCAGCATCGGCATCACCGTGCACCCGACCGACGGTACCGACGTGCAAGAACTGCTGCGCAACAGCGACCTTGCGATGTACCGGGCAAAACACGACGGCGGCAAGGTCTTCCGTTTCTATGCCTCCGATATGGATCGGCGCGCGCGCGCAAGTCTCATCCTCGACACCGATCTGCGCACCGCGATCGACAAGAACCAGTTCGTCCTCCACTACCAGCCGCAAATCGCCTTGCGGACCGGGCGTGTTACCGGAGCGGAGGCGCTCCTGCGCTGGCAGCGCCCTGGGCACGGCCTCGTCGGCCCGAGCGAATTCCTGGCACGCGCGGAAGAAAACGGCCTCATCATTCCGATCAACGAATGGGCACTGCGCGAAGCCTGCCGGCAAGCGAGACTTTGGCAGCAGCGCGGTCATCCACCGACCCGTGTCGGCGTCAATCTGTCGTCGATCCAGTTCTTCAAGCAGAACGTACCGCTAATGGTGGCGAAGGTCCTCGCCGAAACCGGCCTCGATCCGTGGCTGCTCGACCTCGAACTCACGGAAAGCATCGTGATGCACAATACCGATGCGGTGTCCAAGGACCTCCAGCAGTTGCGTGAGCTGGGTGTCGGCATCTCGATCGACGACTTCGGCACTCGCTATTCGACCCTCGCCTATGTAAAGCATTTCCCGGTCGACCGGCTGAAGATCGACCAGTGCTTCGTGCGCGATGTTGCGTCCAACCCGAGCGATGCCGCGATCGTGCGCGCGATCGTGAGCCTCGGGCACAGCCTGGACCTTGAGATAGTCGCCGAGGGTGTCGAGACGGTGCAGCAGGCAACGATGCTGCGAGCCGAAGGCTGCGATGAGGTCCAGGGCTTTTATTTCGGCGGGCCGATGAGCGCCGAAGATCTGATCGCCTTCGTCCAGGAAAATCGCGCACGGGCACGCAGCGCTTGAGGCTGACGATGAACCTGGGCTTCCTCAGAAAAGCCTTTGTGCCCGAGATGCCAGGTCTGCGCATCCGCAGCCGCCTTTCGTGGGTTGCAAGCCGGCTCAGGAATCGACCCGATTCCGAGCACGAGCTGACGGTCAACCGGCTCGCGCTCAGCGGCACAGCATTCATGTACCTGATCGTTGCGGCTATGTTCGGCCGAGCCGATGCCGCACAGATGCTGCGCGAGCAGTGGTTGTATTTCGCACTGTACGAGATCGTTTCGATTTTCCTTTTTGTCCATCTGCTCTATCAGCCGGGCATCTCTGTCGGCCGCCGCCTGGTCGGCATGGTTTCGGACCTTGGCCTGTTCTCCTACGGCATGTATGTCGGCGGCGAGGCTTTTGCCCCGCTCTACCCGATCTACCTGTGG
>Ga0134124_10002970_pt1 | contig 13656 bp, 10 predicted proteins | sample KB304_FD_96880 | JGI IMG/M metagenome (GOLD analysis project Ga0134124, IMG submission 96880) | Terrestrial soil microbial communities without Nitrogen fertilizer from Kellogg Biological Station, Michigan, USA - KB3-0-4 | ecosystem: Environmental > Terrestrial > Soil > Unclassified ... | reverse complement strand
CGTGTGCGCGTCTGATCTCGTCGTGAACCAGCCTGAGGAGCGCGGCTTCGGCAACCGGGATCGCCGTCACACGCTCGCCAGCGCCGGCGATCGCGGGGTACGCAGCACCGGCCGCTGCCACTGCTCTTCGAACCTGCGCGATCGCTCCTCCACCGCGGCCAGATACCGATCGACGAGCGCCGTGTCGCCGAACACGCAGTCGTACGTCACTTTCGCGCCGCCCTGATGGTACGTCTTGATCGTGTACGGCTCGAGGCGGAGCGTCCTGCCCGGCATGCCGCTCAACCGCTGCCGGCATTCGTCGAGGTTCAGGAACGTCACTGGCAGGCCCGTGCCGACGACGTCGGAGATCCCGCCGTCGAGCGAGAAGGTGTAGTCGAAGACCGACAGCCGGCTGCTCGCGAGGACGTCGCAGAACAGCGCCGCGGTGTCGATGGCGTACAGAAGCGAGACGCCTTTCGCGAAAAACAGATCGCACTCGACGGGGCGGGCGGCCGTCGTCAGGCGGATGTCATAGCCTTCGTGCGTGTACTGGGCCATCGCGTTCATGAAGGACGAATTGTCCACTCCGTGCCAGACGATGCGTCGAGGGTCGAGCTCGCCGAATCTGGCGTTGAGGCAGTTGATCGCGTCGATGACTCCCATCACCGACGAGCCGATCTCGTAGTACGTCAGCGTGCGCGCGTCTTCGCCGCAGACCGCGAGCGCCGTGTACTTGCGCAGTTGATCGCGGACGTCCTCGGGATGAAACACGGCGTCGAGATCGCCGGCTCGGTACGCGATGAGATCGTGCAGATACCGCGCGCCCATGAACAGATCGTAGGCGTTCTGGCCTTCGCGGTAGTCATACGACGTCCGCCGGCCGCCCTGCGTCATGCCGAAATCGAGATAGGTCGTGACGATGCCGGTGGCAGGTTTCATAAGCTCCTCGACGTCCGGCTGACCCAGACGCGATCGAAGTAGCGCCACGGCGCTTCGAGCGCCTCGCGCACGCAGGCCGGGGCCCCAGGCAGCCGATCGCAGAACGTTGTCCGCGCATGCAGCACCTGGCTGTCGTACGCGACGAGGATGTGCCCCTCCTCCATCGGGAGCCGGAAACGCAGCGACTCGTCGTCGAGGATGGCGTCGATGACGTCGAGTGCCCACACTTGTTCGGGGGTGAGCGGCTCGCCCGCGCGCATGTGCGCCGATTCCAGGTAGCGGCGGAGAAAGCGGAAGCGCGGCTCGCCGGCCTCGGTGTACGTGATGATCGGCGCCTGAAACAGACCGGCGGAAATGCCGCGGTACTCCCACCAGAACGGCTTTCGCAGGATGTTCAGGGCCGACGGGAACTCGCGGAGCCGCTCGTGGACGGCGAGCGCGCTGATGAGAATCGACTCGCCGCCCAGCCACCCGGGCCGGATGCACGAGAAGACGAGATAGTCGAACAGATCCGGCAGGCTGACGTTGTCGGTGTGGGGGGCGCCGCCTTCGCGCGTCTGATGGTAGCGCGCGCCCTCGGCGATGCGCTTCGCGCCGGGACGCGCGTGCACCGGCATCAGCCGATCGCCGTCGGCATTCTGCGCGACCGGCGTCCCGAGCAGCCGCGCCACCAGCCAGGCGAACACCCTGCGGCCCCGGACGTCGAGCCCCGTCAACGGCCGCAGGAGCACGAACCGGTGCTCGCGCTCCACGCGACGGCGACATTGCTCGATCGCGGCCGTCAGATGCGCGAGCGTCGGGTCGCTCACGTCGATGCCGGTGATGCTCGCGTCATCAGGAACTTCTCCTATGAACCGCGCGGCCTCCGCGCGCGCCTGCGCGCCGATCTCGAATTCGATCTCGCGCCGATCCAGGCTCGCGTTCCATGAAGTGACACGCCGAAGCACAGGCGGCAGCACGCGAGGGATGACCGAACGGCGCACGGCCTCGGCTGAGCAAGGAATGTGCCGAGGTGGCACACGGGTTGCTCTAGGAACGCCGACTGTGACAGGCCCTCCGCGTCAGGCCATCGTGCTCGTTGCCGGCCGGGGGCGCCGACTCCTCGACCGCACGCGGCATCTCCCGAAGTGCCTCGTCATGGTCAACGGCATTCCCATTTTGAGAAACACGCTCGACCGTCTCGCGCGGAGCGGGATCGAAGAAGCCGTCCTCGTCGTGGGATATCTCGGGGAGATGGTGCGGCGCGAGGCCGGAGACCGCGTCGGCCGGATGCGCGTCACCTACCGGACGAACGTGAACTTCGAGACGACAAACACGACGCAGTCGCTCTGGATCGGACTCGCAGGCCATCGGCAAGTCATGCAGGACGCGCTAATCGTCGAAGGCGACGTCTTCTTCGATCAGGATGTCCTCGACGGCCTTCTGACGTCGCCGTACGCCGACGCGACGCTCGTCGAGAAATGGCATCCCGCGCTGAGCGGCTCCGTCGTCGAACTCGCGGCCGATGGCTGCGTGCGCGCCTGGGTCCACGAGAAGGATCGGCCGCGCGGATTCGCGCTCGACGGCACGTACAAGACCGTCAACCTCCACAAGTTCTCGAGCGGATTCCTGCGGGAGCATCTGCACCCGGCGCTGGCGGTTCACGTCGAACGCGGCGGGACCGAGCCGCTCGAGACGGCGATGGCGCAGATCGTCGCGGGCGGCGGCCGTGTCCACGCGGTCGAGGCTGGCGGCCGCTGGTGCGAAGTGGACGACGAGCGCGACTTGCAGACAGCCGACGGGATGTTCGGGGCCGCTCATGCAGCTCGATGACGTCCGCAGCCGCCACGGCGGATACTGGCGCGACTCACACGTCGACTTCCACTATCTGTTCAATCAGTACTTTCCACCGGCGGAGTTCTACACCGAACTGCAGACCGCACTGCTGCGCCTCGCCAACAGCTATCCGTCGAGCCAGGCGGTGCTGGCCGATCTGCTCTCGCGATGGAAGGACGAGCCTTACTTCTCGCGCGACCACCTCGTCGTCGGCAACGGGTCCTCGGAGCTGATCAAGATCCTCAACGACCGCGTGCTGCGGAAGACCACCGTACCGCTGCCGACATTCAACGAGTTCACGATCCGCCCCGGGTACGATGTCCATCGCTACGCGCTCGAGGAGCGCGACGGCTTCCGTCTCGACGTCGATCGGCTGCTGCACGAAGTGCGATCGAGCCGCAGTCAGGACGTGGTGATCGTCAACCCGAACAACCCCGTCGGCAACCTCGTGCCGCTCGACGACATCCGCCGGATTCTCGAATCGGGCGTGCGTCTGGTGATAGACGAGGCGTTCATGCCGTTCGCGGATCAGCGGTATTCGGCGGAGCCGCTGACATCCGACTACGACAACCTCGTCGTCGTCGCGAGCGCCACGAAGTCGATGGGCATCGCCGGCCTGCGTCTCGGCTACGTGCTGTCGACGAGCGACGCACTGAAGAGACAGCTGCGCTCGGCACTGCCGATCTGGAACGTGAACTCGCTGGCCGAGTACGTGCTCGAAGCGTTTCCGCGCTACAGCGCCGAGCATCGCGAGTCGATTGCGCGCATCAAAGCGGACACGCAGTGGTTTCACGAGGCGCTTCGGGACGTGCCGTATCTCGATCCGTTTCCCACGCACGCGAACGCGGTGTTCTGCCGTGTCCGGGGTAGCGGGCGGCGGCTCGCGGAGATTCTTTTCGAGCGCCACGGCTTCATCGTCAAGGAAGGGATCCGGCAGGCGGAGCTGCACACGCTCGACTGGTACGTCCGCATGGGCGTCAGAAACCGCGCGGACAACGGGCGGCTCGTGGCGGCTCTCCAGGCGATCGACGCGGCCGAACTGACGGCGTCCGAGGTGACCGCGTGATCGACGACAAGGGCGCGCTGCTGCGGGCGATGCTCGCCGCTCCCCGGCAGACGCTGCTGGCAGGCGCGCACGACGCGCTCTCCGCGCGTCTGGTCGAGGAAGCGGGGTTTGACGCCGTGTGGGCGAGCGGCTTCGAAATCAGCGCGAGCCACGGCCTTCCTGATGCCAGCGTGCTCACGATGACGGAGATGCTGGCTGCCGCGCGCGAGATGAACGCCGCCGTCGGCGTGCCGGTGGTCGCGGACTGCGACGGCGGGTTCGGCAACGCCATCAACACGATTCACATGGTGCGGGCCTACGAGGATGCGGGAATCGCGGGTCTGTGCATCGAAGACACGGTGTTTCCGAAACGCTGCAGCCTGTACGCGGGCGGACTTCGGGAGCTGACGCCGCTCGACGAGCAGGCGCTCAAGATCCGCGCCGCCTGCGAGACGCGCCGGCACCAGGGCACCGTGGTCATCGCGCGCACCGAGGCGCTCGTCGCGGGCCTCGGGCATGACGAGGCGCTGGCGCGGGCGCACGCTTACGCCGATGCAGGCGCCGACGCCATTCTCGTCCACTCCGCGCGGCCGACAGCCGACGAGGTGTTTGCCTTCGCGCGCCGCTGGACGCGCGCGGTGCCGCTGGTCGCGGTGCCGACGACGTACTCCGGCGTCCACGCCGACGAGCTCTGGTCCGCGGGGTTCCGCGTCGTCATCTTCGCCAATCAGGCGCTGCGCTCGGCGATTCGTGCCGTGCGCGAGACGCTCGCCCAGCTGCGGACGGCCGGCTTCGCCAAGTCGGTGGACGATCGCATCGTGCCGCTCGCCGATGTCTTCGAGCTCGTCCGCCTCGACGATCTCAAGGCCGACGAGCAGCGGTACCTCACCGGTGACGTCACGATCACACGCTGACATCCGTCACGCGGTCTCGTCCGCCCGCCAGGACGCGCAGCAGGCGCCCTTCCTCTGGATCTCCGCAGGCCCCACGCCACAGATTCGCGGGCTGTCCCGTCACCTCGCGACGGCGAGTCCGCTCGGCGACGCGTTCGTCCGGTGGCAGTGGGACGGACGGGAGCTCGTCGTGGAGAACGACGCGTTCGGGCTCATCCCGCTCTTCATCTATCGGCGCGCCGGGACGATCGCGCTGTCGACGTCCATCGACAAGCTCGTTCACGAGGGCGCGGCCGTCCGTGTCGACTGGCCGGCCCTGGCGGTGTTTCTCCGGCTCGGATTCTTCATCGGCGAAGACACGCCGTTCGCCGAGATCCGGGCGCTCGCGCCCGGCGCGACGCTCGTCTGGCGGGACGGCGACGATCACGTGACGGGCGGGCCGTACATCGTGCCGGCCTCGCGTGTGACGCGCGGCGCGGCGATCGATCAGGCCATCGCGTTGACCGCTGCCGCGGTGGATCGGCGCCGGCCGGCGGAGCCCTTTGCCGTGCCGCTCAGCGGCGGGCGTGACTCGCGTCACATCCTGCTGGCGCTCGCCGCGGGCGGCGACCGGCCGTCGTTCACGGTCACGGTGCCACGCTTTCCCCCAAGCGCCGCCGAGGACGAGACCGTCGCGGCACTGGTGGCGTCGGCGGTCGGCGTCACACACGTGGTCGTGCGTCCGACGTCGCCGCCGGCACCGACCGAGGCTCGCAAGAACGTCGAGACGAGCTACTGCGCCGACGAGCACGCGTGGTTCTACCCCATGCTCGACTACGTTCGCGGCCGGACCCGCGTGCTGTACGAAGGCATCGGCGGATCGCTCTGGACCGTCGGGTGGCTGCCGCAGCGGGACGCCCGTGACCTCTGGCAGTCGGGCCGCGCCCGCGACGTCGCCGAACGCATGCTGGATCGGTACTCGGGCGTCGGCGATCCGTTTCTCGACGATCTGCTGGCCGATCGTCCGGCTGCTGATCGGGCCGCCGCCATCGAGCGGCTCGTGCCGGAAATCGAGCGTCATGCGAACGCGCCTGACCCCGGCAAGTCCTTTCACTTCTGGAATCGCCTGCGGCGTGAGCTCGCGCTGGTGCCGTTCGACCGCATGCGCCAGTCCGGTACGGTCCACACGCCGCTCGTCGATCGCGGCCTGGTCGACTTCCTGCTCTCGCTTCGGCCCGAGATCGTCTCGCCGCGGCTGTCGCGCACGGATCTCTCGTTTCATTCCGAAGCCATCTACCGCGCCTATCCCGCGTTCGCGCATATTCCGTTCGAGGCCGACGGCGCGCCCCACACGGACGCGTCGGCACACAACCGATCGTTGACGGTCGCCGTGGCCCGCCATCTTCTGCGACGCGCGCGGCCGTTTCGGCTGATGCGAACGGCCTATGTGGTGCCGCGGCTCGCCTATACGCTGGCGAGCCGGCGCTACGCGTCGAGCAGCCGATGGCTCGCGATGAGCGCGCTCTATCTCTCTCAGCTCGAGGACGCGGCCGCATGAGCACAAGGCCGCTCGTCTCGGTCGTGGTCCCGACACGCAATCGGTGCGGTTTGCTTGGCGGCGCGCTCTCCGCGCTCGTCGAACAGGACGCCGGCGGCATCCCGTACGAGATCGTCGTCGTCGACAACAACTCGTCTGACGACACCGTGGCAGTCGTGCGACGCTTCCAGCGGGGCGCGGGCGGAATCCTGAAGTACGTGAGCGAGCGCCGCGAAGGCGTCTCGTACGCCCGTAACACGGGCATCGCCGCGGCCCGCGGCGACATCGTGTCTTTTACCGACGACGACATCCGTGTGGACCCGCGATGGATTTCGACGGCCACGCAGCAGCTCGCCGAGCATCGGCGAATCGACTACGTCGGCGGTCCGGTCCTACCGCGCTGGACGATCGCGCCGCCGACGTGGCTGACACGCGAGCACTGGTCGCCCATTGCCGCCGTCGACTACGGCGCATTGGCGTTCGACGTGCCCGGCGACCGCCCCGTCTGCCTCATTACCGCCAATCTGTTCATCCGCCGGGCCGCGCTCGAGCGCGTGCGCTGGTTCGACCCGGGATTCCTCCGCTGTCAGGATCGCGAGCTGCTGCTGCGCCTCTGGGCGGCCGGGATGCGAGGCTTGTACGTCCCTGATGTCGTGACGCACACGGAGGTGCCGCCCGAGCGGATGACGCGCGCGTACCACCGCCGCTGGCATCAGATGCACGGCCACTTTCTCGCGCGCATGCCGCTTCGCGAACGCCGCGTAGACGGCGACTGGATCGTCGAGTCGTCGGCCCATGGCCGGTTCTTTCTCGGCGTGCCTCTCTTCGAATTTCACGCGTTTTTGACGCATCTCGCCGGCTGGTGCGGCGCGACGGTCACCCGCCGCGGCGAAGACGCGTTCGTCCACGAATTGCAGCTTCGCTACTCGATCGGTTTCGTCCTGGCTGCGATCCGGCGCAGGTCAATGCACCCGGCGGGCGAACGGCGGATGTCGGAAGGCGATCGACGGCAGCGCGCGCGTAGTGCCGGGCTCCAGTCCGCAAAGGCGGCTCGACAGCGAAAGAGCGATTCGGTCGATCACGCCGAAGTCCTGGTTCCGCGGCAGGCGGCACCGCGATTGCACCTCGACCGGGCTTGAGCTCTACCGTGAACGCCGTGCTCGACCAGATCGTGACGTCGCAGCAGGTGTCGGATGGGAGAACGATGCTTCCACTCCGCCATCCTGACTTCCCGAATTCGCCCGTCGCGGTGGATCCGGCTGAGGGCGCGCTGCTCCAGCGCATCGTCGAGGAGGTCAAACCTCGGCTGTCGCTCGAAATCGGATGCGCCTACGGCGTGTCGGCCCTCTATATCTGCGAGGCCCTCGCCGCCGCTCAGACCACGGCCCGGCACATCGTCGTCGATCCCTTTCAAAGCACGCAGTGGCGCGGCATCGGGATGAAGAACCTCCGCGATGCCGGCTTCGAGCGGCTGATCGATTTCCGCGAAGCGCGCGCCGAGATCGTGCTTCCCCAGCTCCTCGCCGAAGGGGTGAGCCTCGACTTCGCGTTCGTGGATGGCTGGCACACGTTTGATCAGGTGATGGTGGAGTTCTACTTCCTCAACCGCCTCCTCCGGGTTGGCGGCGTCATTGCGTTCGACGACGCAAACCGGCGGTCGATCAACCGGGTGATCCGCCATGCGCTGACGTATCCCGCCTACCGCGTCTACGGAACCGAGAGCACGCAACCCGCGCAAGCGACGGTGTTGGGCCGCGGCCGGCGGGCGCTGGGACGCGTGCCCGCGATGTCTGGCATCCTCCGGCCCGATTTCGTGAGCCGCGACTGGGATCTCGGCATCCTCGGCACGTGCGTGGCCATTCAGAAGGTCGCCAAGGACGAGCGCGGCAGTGGCTGGGATCGGAGCTTCTGACAACGGGCGCGGTGAGACGGGCGATTACATATAAGTGGAAAAACCATGGGCAACTACACGGAATCGGAATGCTCGGCTCGCCTGACGACGCTCCTCGCCCCGCGGACGGGGAACCTCGCTGAAGAGCTGACGCTGGAGTTGTCGGAGTACTTCCACATGTCGATCGACGACATCCGCGCGCGCCTCGCGGGCGCCACGGAAAGCTTCACGGCGGAGTGGAAGGAGCACGTCCCCGACGGCAGCGACGAGCGGGCCGTCACGCGCTTCTACAACGAATCGAAGACGGAGCTGTTCGACCTCGCGAACTGGCACTCGCACGACGCCATCCACTATCGCGCGCTGATGTGCGCCGATATCGCGCAGGAGCGCGGCTGCCGCGAGTACCTGGACTACGGATCGGGCATCGGCGCCGACGCGCTCGTCTTCGCGTCGGCCGGCTGCCGCGTGACGCTGGCGGACGTCTCGGAACCGCTGCTGGCGTTCGCGAAATGGCGCTGCGAGCGGCGGGGGTATGCCGTCGAGACCGTCGATTTGAAGACGAGCCGCCCGCCGCGCGGCCGGTTCGATGCCGTCGTCTGTTTCGACGTGCTCGAACACATCCACCGCCCGCTGCGCACGCTGTGGGGCATCCATCAGTCGATGTGTCCGGGCGCGTTGCTCTTCATGCACGCGCCCTTCGGGCCCGACCCCGATCGCCCCATGCACGTCGTGCACGAGGACGTCGTGACCCCGCGGATGCGGACGGTCGGCTTCAACTGGCGCGGCGATCTGGAGAGGCAGTTTCCGGAGTGGCTCTGGCACCCGAAGGTATACCAGTCGTTCAACGTGTCGTTCGCCGATCGGCTCGCCTACCGCGTGTACGACGAGTGGCTGAAAGGCGGCACGGGCGAATGGCTCGCCCGTGCCTATCGGCGGCTCCGGCCCAACCGGTACGCTATCGAATAGAGAACGTCGCGCGCAGCGGCATGTGATCGGAGATCCACAGCCCCTGCACCACGGCGCTGTCGATCGGCTGCGCGCGGCCGCCCGCATCAGAGAACCAGTAGTCGATCTTCATGTTCGGGCTCGGCAGAAATGCCGTGAACCTGGACCCTTGTCCCACCGCGAACCACGAGTCGTTGAAGTTCGGCGTCATGCCGGCGCTCGTGTCGATCTGATCCGGATCGGCGTTGAAGTCGCCCGCGACGAGCTGCGGCTGCGAGAAATTGCTCGCCCAGTTCTTGAAGTCGCGCATCGAGTTGTAGCGCGATTGCGCGTCGTTGGCGCAGCCGCCTGTTTGAAGGTGCATGCCGAACACGTTGACGTTGACGCCGTTCACGTTGATGCCCGCTCGAAGGCTGACGCGCGCCGCCGTCCAGCAGTCGGCGTACGGATGGTAGGTCGTGTTCGTGCCGTTGATCGGGTAGATCGAGAAGATGCCGATCCCCTGGGACCAGGCCGCGCACCCGCTGCCGTTCCAGGTGCCCGCGGCGCAGTGTGTCGCGAACGCCCCGTACCACGTGCGGCCCGTCTGGCGCTGCAACTCGTCGATGTACACGCCATACAGGAACTGCCACGCCTCGGTAATGACGATGACCTGCGGCTGCGGACCGATGCCCATCAACGCGTCCATCGCCTGGCGCGCATGCGTCTCGGACGCGTCGTTGACCTGGATGTTCCACGTCGCGACCGGCAGCGTCGCGCCGCCGCCACCGCCACCCCCGCCGCCCGAGGGCGCCGAGGCAGCTGCCACCGATGACGACGGCGAACCGGAGGACACACCGACCGTGAAGTCGTCGATGTTCACACCGCCCGTGTCGAAGTACAACGTGAGTTGCTGCGTGCCCGCGCCCAGCGTGACCGGTGTCGAGATGACCGTCCAGCTCTGCCAGCCGCCGGTCGCCGGCACGCCGACGCTGTTCCAAACGCTGCTGCCGTTGTTGAACCCGACGTGGATGGAGGCGCCATTCGGCGACGCGACGCGGAGCCAGACCATGTACGAACCGGCCGACGGCACATTCACCGTGTAGTTGAGCCACTCGCCAGCCGTCGTCCATCCGATGTCGTAGCTGCCGTTGGACGAGGGCTCGATATCGACGTCCGTCTGCCGATAGGCGCCGCCGTTGTTGCCGCGGCTGCTGTCGTGATACGCCACGCCTTCGCCGCCGTTGTCGAAGTCTTCAGCCTCGATCCGGCTCGGGAGCGTCACCGGTGAGCCGTGAAACGGCGAAAGGCCGCCGGACGAGCCGGATGAACCGGATGATCCTGACGACCCTGATGACGATGACGCGACCGACGAAACCGCGCCGGAGATATCGCCGATCGATTCTGACAGGATCGTCCCGTCGTTGCTGTTTTGCCCCGGGGCATTGTAGAGATACGTGGACGGGCTCAACACAATCTGATCGATCTGGGCCCCGTCCTCACGTGTCTGGACGCGGATCGTGTGGCTGCCGCTCGAGGGGAAACGGACCGAGGTCAGCTGAGAGAGCCAATACGCGCCATCCGCCCAGCCCCAGTTGCCTTCACCGCAGTTGTTGCAGGGTTCGAGGTTCACCATCAAGCCGCTCGTGCTCCCGATCCGGTAAATCGGCGAGCCGTTCTGATCGAGCGCGTCGGAGAACTGCACGAACACCGAGTCGTTCCACTTCGAGTTGGAGCCGGCACGCAGCCGAAGCCACAGGTGATACGGCGTGGACGACGCCGCGTTGAACGACGCCTCGAAGTAGTCGCCCGGCGACGAGAGCGCGTTGTTCAAGGTGGACCAGCCGTAGTCGACGCTGGCCATGTATTGACCGCCGGCAGCGTCGCCGCCGGACCATCGCCCCCAGTTCCCTTGTATGTTCGTGACGTCCGACGCGTAGAGCACGACGTCGCCCGCAGCCGCAGAGACTCGAAGTCCTCCACGCCCCACCAAGAGTACGGCGCCGACGAGCGCCGCGCACACACCCCACCACCCAGACTTCGACTGAAATCTCTGCATGACACTCCTGACCAACGCGAGATAAGTTTTTCGAAGTGGTTCAGCTAGCTATTGTCGGGGCCGCACCGTGCAACATGCGGACCTGTACCGTCCGTGCTCTCTGCGGGAATTACCGAGTGTTTTGCGGTTGGGCTGTCGGCGCACGCGGGAAATCTTGCGTGAATCAGTAAGACTTACCGGCCGGAGTTACATGCCGCGTTCGAACAGCGCTGGACCAACAGATCTGTAAGCTCAGCTGCAACAATGTTATTGCTGAGCGAAAATGGTAATTGCTCAGCTTCGCCCGCCTAAGCTCATCAATACGTTTCCGACCGCCTAATTGCGAATTCGTTCCGAAAAACCCCTCGAACCGATCTCAGCCTCTACGGCACCGCATTTGCGGACAGCACGACAGTTCGGCCGTCGCCGAATCAATCCGACACGCCTAACGGTCGAGGTAAAGAGGATGGGGAACGGTACCCGTGCGTCTTCATGGGCGATCTGCGCCTGCGTACTGCTGACGGTCGCGCGCACTGCGGCCGGGCAGCCGCTGCCGTCGCCGTGGACGAGCCAGGACATCGGCGCGGTTGGGCTCGCGGGTAGCACCTCGTACGCCAGCGGCATCTACACAGTGCGCGGGTCGGGCGGCGACATCTGGGATGCCGCCGATGCGTTTCAATCGGTGCTGCAGCCGGTCAACGGCGACGTGCAAATCGTCGTGCGCGTCGCGACCCTGCAGAACACCAACACCTACGCGAAAGCCGGAGTGATGCTGCGGGCCGGTTCGGCCGCCAATGCGGCCCATGTGATCCTCGACGTCCGGCCGACCGGCGACATCGAGTTCATGACGAGGCCGACGACGGGTGCCGCGACGTCATTCCTGTCGGGCGGCAGTCAGACGCCGCCGACATGGCTCAAGCTGACGCGCGTCGGCAACGTCGTCACGGGCTATGTCTCTTCCACGGGCTCGACGTGGACGCCGGTCGGTAAGACGACGGTCAGCATCGCGGCCGGCGCGCTGGTCGGCCTGGCGGTGACGAGCCATGACACGACGCAGCTGAATACCGCCACCTTCGACAACGTCTCAGTGACGATGAAGGTCCAGCCGCCCTGGGTGAGCCAGGACATCGGCGTCGTCGGCCCCGCGGGCAGCGCCTTGTCCACGAACGGCATACTCACCGTTCGCGGCGCGGGCGCCGACATCTGGGGGAGCGCCGACGCGTTTCACTCGGTGATGCAGCCCTTTACGTTCGACGCGGAGATCGTCGTCCGCGTCACCGGTCTGCACAACACGAACACGTACGCCAAGGCCGGCGTGATGATCCGTTCGACCAACACCGCGGGCGCGGCCGACGTGATTCTCGACGTCCGCCCGAACGGCTCGCTCGAGTTCATGACGCGGTCGTTCACCGGAGGTGACACGGCCTTCCTGTCAGGCGGCACGCAGAAGCTGCCGGCGTGGCTGAAACTCAGCCGCGTCGGCGCGTCGATCACCGGATTCGTCTCGTCGAACGGATCGACCTGGACGCAGGTCGGCACCACGAATTTCCCGACCGGCACCGCCCTCCTCGGGCTGGCGGTCACCAGCCACGACGCGACCAAGCTCACGACCGCCGTCTTCGACAACGTCGAGGCGACGGCGCTCGCGCCGCTGCCTCCGGCCGCGCCGACACCGACGCCGTTCACTGGAAAGCCGACAGCGCTCCCTGGCCTGCTGTTGACGGAAAACTTCGACAATGGCGGCGAAGGCGTCGCCTATCACGACACCTCGTCCGGCAATAGCGGCGGCCAGTACCGCCCCACGGACGTGGACGTCGAGACCAGCAGCCGCGGCGGCGTCGACGTCGGCTGGATCGCGGACGGCGAGTGGTTGAACTACAGCGTGAACGTGACCACGAGCGGCACGTACCAGCTGCAGTTCGCCGTGGCGTCGCCGTACGCGACAGGAAAGATGCACGCGGTGTTCGGCGGCCTCTCGACCGCAACCGTCTCGATTCCAAACACGGGAAGCTGGCAGACGTGGACGACCGTGACAATCACGGCCGGTCTGACGGCAGGTCCGCAGTCGATGAAGCTCGTGTTCGACAGCGGCAGCTTCAACCTCGCGGGCATGACGGCCGTCTTGAATGTGTCACCGGCGCCACTGGCACCAGCGCCACAGCCACTAGCACCCGCGCCACAGCCACTGGCACCCGCGCCACCGGCACCGGCGCCGGCGCAGCCTCCGGCATCGTCACCTGTGCCGACAGCGTACACGTCGCCGTCGGACCGGATCGCGCGCCCGAAGCCTGCGCTCCCGAGCATCGGCCCAGCCGGCTCGATCATCACCGACCCGACGTTCGGCTCGAAGATCCTTCGCGTCACGGATGCGAACACGCGGCCGGGCTCGCAAGGCGTGTCGTTCAGGACGCCGTCGGCCGGACCGCAGATCGCCTGGGACATGTCGTCGAAGTACTTCTACATCACGAGTACGGACGGCTCGATCCTCGCGTATTCGTTCGATCCGTCGACGATGACGGCGACGCGCGTGCCGGGCCCCGGTGACGGCGGGTTGCAGCTGAACTTCTACGTCGAACCGGAGTTCAGCTCGACGAAGCCGGGCGTGCTCTACGG
>Ga0134124_10002969_pt1 | contig 13659 bp, 10 predicted proteins | sample KB304_FD_96880 | JGI IMG/M metagenome (GOLD analysis project Ga0134124, IMG submission 96880) | Terrestrial soil microbial communities without Nitrogen fertilizer from Kellogg Biological Station, Michigan, USA - KB3-0-4 | ecosystem: Environmental > Terrestrial > Soil > Unclassified ... | reverse complement strand
GTGAAGCCCGGGTTGTTGACCGCGAGCGCCGCGATCAGCTCCAGGTTGCCCTCCACCACGCGCCAGTCTCCCGACAGCGGGGACCGGCGCAGCTCGGCGATGGCCGCCTCGGTCATGCCGGGGGTGAGCGCGCCCGCTACCCAGATTCCGTGCTTGTCCTCACCCACGTTGACCACGGCGGCGCAGCGAGCGGAGTTGTCGTAGTGCTCACGGGCGGGTACCACTCCATATTGGGGATGAGCGTGAGTGGCTCCCATTGTGATCTTTCCGCATTCCACCAGGCTCCCGTCGTCACAGAGCACGGGACCGAGGCGGAATAGGCCGTAGTTGGTGCGGGATCGAGGGGCAACGACGCACCGATCTCCGATGCCCACGTGACACTTACCCCAGGGTGCGATGTGACCGTAAATGCGACCCGACGGTTCGATGGTGAGGGTTCGGGAGAACCCAGACAGGTGCGGGTCATTGAACCATTCCTTCGGCGGTGCGATGGGAGCCGAGGCTGCAAGCAGGGCGGCCTGTGAGTTGTCACTGATCTCGACGCCGAACTTCTTGGCCGCGCGCATGATGGCAGCCTTGATGTGAGCGAGCTGTTCGGCACTGTAGAAGCTCGCGTTGTCGGCCTGGTTGATGTATCTCCAGGCCTCCCGCACGCGGTCAGCCGTGTCGATCGGGTACCGCTTCTTGCTGTCGCGGTAGCCGGGGTCGGCGTACTCAACATCCCCGTACGGCATTGCCTTGGCGGCGAAGTCTTCCACGTCCTCACACCCACAATCCGCGTCGAGCGCAGCTTGATTATTGGCCTGCTGGCGATCGCCAGAGAAGGGCGACTTCATACCGGAGTCTCCGAACGCCTTGGCCATCTTGTCGTAGATGGCGTTGATGACGCCCTTCATGTGATCTTGTTCTTGCTGGGGAATGTTGGGCAGTCCACCGTGCCCGCCGGCCAGCAGAGCGGCAGCGGCATACACGGCGTGGTAGATCAGGTGCGGTTCACCGTTGATGATGTCGGCCAGGGGCAGCCGGAACGAGTCCTGCGCCAGGGTGTCGCCCGCCTGTGAGCCGTCTCGCCAGAGAAAGGTAGAGGCGTAGTGGTCCAGGCTTGGCGTCTTGGTGCCGATCCCGGACCAGTCAGCGATCCGCTTGACTGCGTCGTCGGCGTTGAAGGTGTAGTCGCGCGGGGCGATCGGCCAGGCGTCCCAGGCGCGAGCGTTGATGTCGAACGTGACCTTGACTCCGGCCGAGGCGAGGAGAGCATCATGCTCGACCTTGCTGTCCACGCTGAGGTGGACCTGGGAGAAGGCGGGCATCGGGACCAGAGTCACACCGACGATGTTGTAGTTCGCGAACCGGGCAACCTTGGCCCCGGGGCGGGTCGGATGGGCGGTCTGTTCGATCGTGAAATCGCGGTCCAGGTCCACGCTGGGGCCCATCACCTTGTTGTCGAGCATGTAGGCAACCTTGTTGACCTCGGGCACCATGGTCGGATCAAGCAGGTCGATCGACCCCCACATGCCACCGGGGCCGGCAAACGTGCGCACTAACTTGCCGACGATGACCGCGCTGTCATGGCCACCACCACTGGAGAACTTGGCCATGACCGGGATCGGGAGTGGGCGCGTGGTGCCCTTGCCGGCGGCGAACAGTCGACCGTCGCCGGTTGGCGTCTCCTCGGGCGCGATCAAGCCCGTGTATCGGATCGTCATGTTGCCCTCTGGATGGTCTGGCCGCAGCGGCAGTTGATCACATTGTGAGGTAACCCGGCGGGGTCTCCGGGAAAGAGCAGAGGTTCACCACCGACCATGTACGGTTGCGAGAGGGTACGTACCTGGTGGTCGGCAGCGTGATGCTCAGCGCGCTCCCGGCCGTCGGTGCGGGTCTGCCACTCCTTGGTCAGGGACGCACCGTCCTGGCGCTCGACGAGGAGTGCATGAGCCAACAGAGAGGAGTTGTAATGTCGATTGGTTTCAGTCTGCGCGATCACCTTGGCCCGGTTATCCCAGTTCTCCGAGCCCGAAAAGTCGAGCACGGAATCTACGCGCCGGGCGAGCGCCGCATTGTCCTCGCCCGCATTGGTGCCAGCGAGGATCTCCCGGACGACGAGTGCGTGCACTTCATCTGGAATACCCACGAGGAGATTCCGGGTGAGAGCAAGGTTCGCCTGTATGTATGGGTCGGACGGGAGGTAATCCCCCGGGAGATGTGCAGCGGCCCAGCCCTCTTGCAGGGCTGGGGTAAGTGCATTCACGATTCGCTCAACTTCGTCATGCCAAATCGGCTGGGCGGCATAGATCGCATCAGCGTTGGGCGCGGCCCCGAACTTAGCGAGGGGCGCCATGACGAGATCGCGAGCGCGCTGAAGGAACCGCTGGAGGCCGGCTTTCGCCGCGCGGTACACCGAACCCTCGGATTCACGGCTAGCCATGAATAAGGCCTTCTGCGCGGAGCATGGCGAAGAGGTTCTGCGGCTCGTGTGGGCTGCCAGTTGTGAGGAGCGTGCAGCAATACCGGTGAAGGCTCTGGCGGAGCCGTTCTGGATCTACGTCCGCATCAAGGATGTCTACGAGCGAGTGGACCTGCTCCCACGCGCCATTAAGCAAACGCGTCGCGTGTGCGGTATCTGTGACTCGGATGCGAGTGTGCAGATCGAAGTGGGGGACATCTGGCCAGCGGTCGCGGTTGTGGCGATCGAGCAGGCGTTTTCCCGCTACCTCCATGCCGCGACGGACTGCTGCTTCCGCGAGGACGACCAGGGCTAGCTCCTCGCGAGCGCTGGCCTGGACGCCGGTGGGTGGATTCTTGGCCAGGCCAGACGTATTCGTGCCGCCCGGTGGCGCGCCGTTAGGAGGAGGAATCTCTCCCAGCGTGTTGGGCATCGGGGGTGGCAGTTCTGACTGGATCCCGGTGGGTGGCGGGGGTGGCGGGGGTGCACCTGGTCCTCCCGGACTTCCAAGACCGGGAGTAGCCATGACGAACTCGTCCTGGGGCAGCATCTCCTCGGTGATGCCCATAAGCTCTCGGACGCCGAGCTTCTGGAACAGATTCGGGTCGCGCAGCGTCACGTCGATCGTGCGCCGCTGAGCCAGCTCGTCATCGCTGGGCGCGTCGGACTCCTTGAAGTTGCCGGCCTCGCGCACGGCGTCCGCCGAGAGGATCTCCTTCTCGTACAGGTTGAGCGCGTCCTGGAGTCGTTGCGGCCGGACCGCGAGAGGCGCCGTGTCGAACGAGTACTGGTAGCGCTTGGGGTCCTTGCCCATGAGCTTCAGGGCCGGCGCGAGGTACGCGGTCGTGAGCGCCTGGCAGATCCGGTTCATCAACGGTTCAATGTGGACCTTGATGCCGTAACCGTCGATGAACCAACCGTTCCAGTGGTTCGTGTCGCCCATGCCGGTAAGCGCCTCGGCCGGCATGTCCATGCCGGTGGCCAGTCGACGCACGGCCTCGGTCCGCAGGTCCATGGCCTGCTTGGACAGTTCGGAGGCGAACTGGATCAGCTTGAAGCCGCGCTCGACGTCCTCGGGGTTGGCCTCGATGACGTGCGGCAGTACCGCCATCGCCGTGCCTTCGCCCCTCAGCGATGCCGCGCCAGCGGTAACGAGCTTCATCATGAGCGTGTCGGATGCCGCAGCGTCTGTCTGACCGTCCTCCGCTGGGAAGTCCAGGTTGTTCGGGATGACCAGCAGGCCAGCGCCCACTAGGCGCGAGTCGATCTGGCTGAACACGTACTTGGTCAACTGCTCCAGCTCGCGCAGAACGGGCTGACAGGACCGCGATGGCGAGTCGGCCAGCCAGATCCGCATGGGATGCGGCGTCCACACCCGAGTGACGACCTGAGTGGCCAAGTCGATGATCTGCGGAAAGAACTTGTCCCCCCAGCCGAGGCACGTCCCCCCGTTGTCCCCGCAGCCCTTGACGCGACGAAACTCCGAGCTGGACAGGATGAACCACTCATCCTTGCTCGTGTCATCGTTTGTGCGTCCGAGCACATAGGCTTCGCCCGCGACCGTGAGGTTGATCCCCATGGCGCGCAGGCACTCTGCCTTGGAGCTGGGACCGCCTAACAGACTGTCCGAGAGCGCGTTGATCTTCTCGTCGGTCGTCTCTCCCTGTACGCGGCCCAGCTTGTCCACCTCGGCCACGTAGATGCGGACCTGAGAGCAGCAGGAACCGACCCAGCGAGCGGCGTAACCGAACTCGGGGATGATGTCGTACAGGCGCCACAGTTCGCGCTGCCAGCTCTCGTCGCGGAACCGATAGGTGTTGTACGAGGCGTCGGTGAACTTCATCTGCACCGCTGAGGCAACCAGGGACGGCGCCGACCTGCGTCGCGGCGTCACCTGGTCCTGGACCGCGATCTCCTTCGTGCGGCCGAACGCCATCAGTCACCACCCACGCGCAGGAGAATCGGAGCAACGAGGTACGACATGGCAAACCACGCCGGGCCCCACAGCCACGGGTTTGGATGAACGGCAACGATCCAGTAGACGACGGCAAGCAACGAGACCCAGAATCCGACACAGAAGGGACAGTTGAGCAAGTACGCGATGTTGGATGACTCACCAAAGCGATGAACGGCCCACCGACGGATGCCCACGGTGATGCGGTCGATTGTGACCAGTCGAGTCACCCGGGCAACCGCCAGGGTGAGCACAACGAATAGCCCTAACGCCAGCATGATCCTCAGCATAAGTGGAACGGGGCCGATTCAATACACCCGCGCGGTCGGGCCGTCAAGACTGACGCCAGACCCGTAGGTGGGGGTACGATGCCGAGATGCTCGACAACGGCGACTTCTACGACCCACGCCACCGCAGTGCGATGCTTGACTTCGCAGCCCAGCCGCACGCGTGCGCCCCGTACTACATCTCCGATGCCGACGCAGCGGCCGAGGGCAACCCGGAGTTCGACCCGGCGGCCAACTGGCGGGCCTATCGGCACCTGTCCCGATCGTTCAATCTTGGGCTCAACCAGACCTACATCCCGAGGCACTGGGGCGCCTGAGCCTGGGCCCCGGGGCTCCATGGTGGAGCAGCGGCCTCTAAAGCCGCGAGAAGCGGGTTCGATTCCCGCCGGGGCCTCACCAGGTCGCGTCGGCGCGGAGGAGCTGGGCCAGGGTCGACGACATGAGTTCGCCGGGCGAGGACATGCGGGCACGGTTCTTCTCCGTGGCCATCAGGTGTCGGCAGGCGTGGACCATGGCGTCCAGACGGTCGGGCGACTCGTTGGTGTCCCAGGCGGTAAAGGAGACGAGTTGATCCTCCAGCTTCTCAAAGTTGCGACCAACCAGGTGCAGGCGTCCTTGCTCCGATCGCATCGCAACCGCTTCACCTCTCGTTTTCTTTCCTACCTTGGCGTCAATTCCCTTCATGGGAGCATGCGAGCCGATAGGAAAGATCCCCTGTTGGGAAAGCTCAACATAAGCGTCATTAAACACTTGCTGCATCCAGCGCTTTCCGAGGTTGCTTTCATACACAAGAAGATCAGCCCCGAACTCAGCAACTACTCGCCAGGCGTGGAGAGCAGCGTCACGACCGACGGCCATGTGCGAACGGTCCGCGAGCACGTACATGTGATTATCCCGAGTCCGGGATACGACCACGACGCCCATCTCGTCATCCTCGCCGGTAAGCGAGGGATCGACCCCGACTACGGTCATCTTCACGTCGTCCGGAACGTCCTCGACTCGGTAATTCTCCAGATCGAGGCGGTTGAAAAGCGCTCCCTCGAACCCCTCGACCATTTCGCCATAGAGTTCCTGGCGGCCAATCATGGTGCCCTCGTACCGGGTCTTCAGTTCTCGGACCATGTGCGCGCTCAGATTGTTCTGGTTGTCGAATGTAGACCCTCGGACGATGTGTACTGTGCCGTCATCGCGGCGAAGCCACTCTTGCAAAAGATCAATCGGTTTCGGGGTGGTGGTCACGAAGGCACGGGGCCGGTCACCAACGAGGTCCGAGCGCAGAGAGGGCATGATGCCCTCGATCCAGGACCGCTTGGGAGTCTTCCACTTGCCGATCTCGTCCAGCCAGGCCCCGGCAGCGTTGTACCCACGACCGACGTCCGCGTCGTCGGCACCTTCCGTGTAAATCTTGGAGCCGTTCGGGAACTGGATCATCGGTCGCGGGGACTTGAGGTAACGGTGCTTGACCTCCTTGCGGCGCAGGACCTGGAGGATCCCGGCTGGGCCTTCCATGCAAATTGTGCGTGCATCGGAGAGCGTCTCGGCGATCACGAGCCATTCAGTAGGAGTGCCGCGAACGTCATATGGATGCTTCAGGACTTGTTCGACCGTCCACTCTGACCCGGCCTGGCTCTTGCCGAATCCACGGCCGGCAAGCATGAGGCAGATGAACCAGTCCCCGGGCGGCGGGACCTGTTCTGGACGGGCAGTCCACCACCACTCGCCCCGAGCCATCTCTCGCTGGGCCTGCTCCGACTGAGCCTCAACCCAGGCCCGGCGCTGCTCGGCCGGTAACCGACTAACCCGGGCCTTGAGGGACATGTCCACCTGATCATGTTATCGACATGATCCGAACAACAACAGGTTCTCCAGCTTCAGGGGTTGACACCCGTAGGTAGGGGTGGTGTACAGTTGGTCCTGTCAGCAAGCCGGTCACTTGACAACTAAACTTCCCACCTCGGGGCGACGGACCCCCGCAGGCCATCTTTCGATCCGGGGTGGGAACCAAGATCCTTGGAATTTCTGCCTGATCCACCTGGGGATGCAGGACTCCGAGGCTAGGGCGCGCTAGCGGACTGGAGTTTCCCTTCCTCGTCTGCACAGAGCGACCGGCGCGGTTTTCGTTGTTGCACCGCGTAGCCCGCAAGCAACAGCGCAAGTCATCTAGCTCAATTGGCAGAGCGCCCCACTCAGCGAGAGGGGAAATCCGAGGTTCAAATCCTCGGGGTGGCACTGGGAGGGGGGTCAGCGGGTTAACTTCGTTGTCCGTGTCGGAGACGGTTTACGGCTCCGAATTGTTATTCGGGCGCAAGGTAAAGCGTCCCCTCCCATCCGCGCTAACGAGGAGGTTTTGCATGAGCTGGACCTAGGACCGGTAAGCGACCGGCAGTCAGGGGTTCAGCGATGGCAAGAACCGACAAAGATCGGCCACTCCGCCTGCTAGAAGCCAGGTATCCGCACAGGTGGATATTTTTTGGTCCGCCCAGCAAGCGAGAACGGCATGCGGAGTGGTATGGGCCAGACCGTGCCCGCGTAAGAGACTCGCTCAGGAGTGTGGCGAAAGAAATCCGTGCCACGGGCGAGACAGAGGTACATGTTTCAACGCAACAGCACCGACACTGCCCCACCAGGGGGTGGTGGCACTAACAGTTCCCAGTGAGAAAGGAAAGTAACAGTGGCACGTAACGATCTCGACCTGCTTAACGGCTTCAGCGAGGGCCTCATCGCTCACGTGATCGACGCCGTGCAGGACGAAAAGGCGCGGCGCAAGGAACCCACCCAGGAGGAAAAGCTCCGGGATGCGGTGTCCGCGCTGCTCGGACAGCTCGGCGGCCTGACCGTGCAGGACGATGCCCTCGTGTTCGAGGGCGAGCGGTTCGTTCTTCCCGGACAGTACGAGGGCAAGGTCGAGTCTGCGGTTGACTTCCTGGTCAACTGGATCAAGCAGCAGAAGCAGACCTTCAACTTCCACCGCTCCATGCCGTACCGGCCCTACGACGGTGCCCACGCGTTCATGACGGTGATGAAGCAGCTCACCGGCACGACCGGCATGGGCCAGACCAAGTGGACCTTCTTCGGCCCGAAGCACCCGACGTTCCTGTCGGTCAACACCTCTCCCACCAAGGTCGAACAGATTCCGTGGGGCGAGGTCAACTTCCCGATGTACGAGGCCACGTTCACGGTCGGCTCGAACTACGACGAGGACCGGGGCATCATCTTCCACCTCGCGGTCGAGGCGCCTCGCAAGTGGCGCAAGCACATCGAGGCGATCTTCTCGATCATCGAGAAGCATCTCTCCGAGAACTCGATCTACCGGGGCCAGGCGATCGATGGAGCGGACAACCCGAACTTCCTCGATCTGTCCGGAGTGAGCGTCGACCGCGTCTTCTACAGTGCTGACGTCATGGCGCAGCTCGACGCCCACGTGTGGACCCCCGTGGTCTACGCGGACAACGTCCGCCGGCTCATGCCCCTCAAGCGGGCGATCCTGCTCGCCGGCCCCTACGGCACGGGCAAGACGCTGGGCTGCATGCTCACCGCCCAGAAGGCGGTCGAGTCCGGGTGGACCTTCGTCATGTGCCGCACCGGCAAGGACGATCCCGCCACGGTCATGAAGACGGCGGCGCTGTACGCGCCGGCCGTGGTCGTGGTCGAGGACATCGACGTGCACGCCGAGGGCGGTACGAACGCCGACATCAGCCGGTTGCTGGAGATGCTCGACGGCATCACCAACAAGGGCGTCGAGGTGGTCGGGCTGTTCACCACCAACCATCTGGATCGGATCCAGAAGGGCGCCCTGCGTCCGGGCCGGATCGACGCGATCATCGAGATCGGCGATCTGGACGAGGCCGGGTTCCGCAAGTGCATCACCGCCACGGTCACCGCCGACTACATCGGCGAAGACATCGACTGGGAGCGCGTCGCCGAGGCCTACCAGGGCTTCCGTCCCGCGTTCGTGGTCGAGGCAGCTCACCGTGCCCAGCGGTACACGATGTCGCGCAACGCGGGCGAGCCCGGCGTCATCGAGACCGACGACCTGGTCCACGCGGCCGACTCCCTGCGTCCTCAGCTCGACCTGATGGAGGGCGCAAAGGAGGGGGCGAACATGATCACGATCAACGACCTGGTTCGCAAGGAGCTGGACGGCGCCCTCAACCGGGCGCATGTGCCGGAGCTTGGCCTGATCCAGGTCGTGCCTTACAACCCCCTGGCCGCCAAGAAGTAGGCCTTTCTCTGGGGAACAGCAGGGGCGGGTTCACCGCTGGCCATGAGCCCGCCCCTGCGCTACTCCTTGCGGGTACGTACCCCCCAGTGCTAGGTTCCGCATTATGAGTACGAAGGGAACTCGGACAATGAAGCAACCGGTGGGGGTGCCCATTCACCTGATCGTGAACGCTAACCCGGGGTGGGTTCGTGACGACGTCAGGCGCACTGACGTGGCCGACCTGTACCGCTCGATCCGCGAACATGGCCTACAGCACCCGATTCTCCTGGATCCGACCTACCAAGTTATCGACGGCGGTCGACGCGTGCAGGCCTTCGTGAACCTCGGCCTCACCGAAATCCCCGCGATCTCTACGAACAAGTGGACCGTGCTTCGAGACCGCATGACCGCAGAGCGAGCAACCGACAATCTGTGGCCGCACATGTCCCTGACATGGCGCGAGGCCATGCGGTTCTACGACATGTGTTCGCCGATCTACGGCCGGTCGCTACGTGCCAAGGAGAAGGGAATGACGCCTAGCCGCCGACTGACCGTCGGTCCGGGCACTGGCTACAGCGCCCTCTCCCGAGACATCTCCGCAATGATCGGCATGAATCCATCACATCTGGTGTCGGTCCAGCAGATGGCGACGCAGATCAAGTACGTCCAGGAGCAGTTCCCCGAGCAAATGCCGATAGTCAACAAGCTCCTGGAGCAGGTCCATGGCGATGGGCGGGGCCAGATACACAAGACAACGCGCGAGATCAGCGCACTGCGCTTCCTCGCCTCGGATCTGGAGCCCAACCTCAAGAGGGCCCAGGAACAGAAGAAGATCATCTCCGCTGGCATCGAAATGATGCGCACTGTGGCCAGTCAGATGGCCGAACTAGGAGAGCTGAATCCAGCCCTCCTGGCGGAGGAGGTCAGTGCCATGCACAACGCGTTGATCCGAGTGATCAGCGAAATCTCGCCGGTTCGACGCCGGCTCACAAACCGCTATCAGGCGGACAAGCACCTCGCACGAGAAAAGGAAGGCACGAACCATGGCTAGGGATGCCGAAACGATCAGCGCGGAGTTGGGCTTCCCGACTCCCAAGCTGGAGATCATCAAGCTCACGGAGCTGAACTACGACCTTCGGGTTCAGCGGCCCGAGGACCCCCACAAGCTCGGCAAGATGATCGCCGAGTGGGAGCCAGCCGGGATCGGCGTGCTCTCCGCCAGCCGTCGCGCCGGTGGCGAACTCATCTGCCTGGACGGGCAGCACCGCGCCAAGGCGGGCCTCGCCAACGCGTGGAACGAGGAGACGTTCTGCAACGTCTGGAGCGGCCTGACCCTCAAGCAGGAGGCCATCCTCTTCCGGCTGCTCAACAACACCACGAAGGTCGGCATCGCCGCCGCCTTCCCGGTGATGGTCAACGCGGGAGACGCCAACGCGGTCGCGGTGGACGCGGTACTGCGCAACCACAAACTCACGATCAACACCCCCGACGGCTTCAACGCGATCGGCGCGGCTCTGCGCATCGTCGACAGTAAGAAGGGCGTCGAGGCGCTGAACTGGTCGATCGACCTCGTACTCACCACGTGGGGCGCGAGCAAGAAGAACCTGGACGGCCGCCTGATCGAGGCCCTGGCGATCATGCACCAGCACTACGGTCCGATCCTGGATACGGACAACCTGCGCACCAAGATGACCGGTGTCGCGGGCGGCGTGCACGGCCTGCTCGGCAAGGCCCGGACCATCCGGGACCTCAAGGGCGGGCGCATCCAGATCGCCATGATCGAGGCGCTGGTAGCGCTGTACAACTCCGGCAAGCGGCGCAACCTCCTGCCGGAGTGGGTACGCTAGCCTCGCCTTAGGCAAGGTCCGGCCCCCCAAGATCAGGTCCCTCCTCTCTTAGCCCGAGGAGGGGCCTGGTTTTTGTCGGGGCCTCGGTGTACGGTCTTGCCACGGGGTACGAGGGGGTGCACTTGAACTGCTACTTCTGCGGTGATCACTTAGACCCGAGCATGCACAACACGGGCGCTCACCCAGGCTGCGAGACCCAGCACCAGCAGATGGACGTTCTCGCCGGCCAGCTCCGCAACGAGCTAACCGAGATCATCCACTGGAGCAACGACAACTCGCCCCGCTCGTTGCAGAAGGCCATCGGCCCATCCGAGCTGGGCACGCCCTGCGACCGCCGGATCGCCTACAAGCTCGCCGGCAACCGGGTCATCAACAACCGTCGCGACCCATGGCCCGCGATCGTGGGCACGGCGATCCACGGCTGGTTAGAGCGGGCGGTCAACGAGTACCAGGAGCAGGTCCTCGTGCCGGTCCCCTACGTGACCGAGCAGGAGCTGTACATCGACCCCTTGGTGCTCGGCCACACCGACGTCTACCGGGATGGCGTCGTGGTCGACTATAAGACCTGCGGACCGGACGTTCTGAAGAAGGTCACGCGCCACGGCGCCCCGGTCGGTTACAAGATCCAGACCCAGCTCTATGGAAAAGGTCATGTTGACGCCGGCCGCAAGGTCACCCACGTGGCACTGATCTTCCTGCCCAGATCTGGCTGGCTATCGGACATGTTCGTGTGGACCGACGTGTACCGGCCTGACATCGCGCAGGCCTCGCTCGACCGGATGTACTCGATCGGCCGTGGCCTGATCGCGGCCGACATCGAGAACAACCCGCACGTCTATGACAAGATCCCAGCGGCCGAGGACCACTGCGGCTACTGCCCATTCTTCCTCAGGGGTGGATCCCTGACGGGAGCTAGTAATGAAGGATGTCCAGGTGTCTAAGTTAGACAGTCCACAAAGGAGAGTGCCGTGACCGGTAGTGCCTATGACGACTTCATGGGCGGCGGAGGCAAGAACTTCCCGTTCGACAACATCGGTGACATGGTGACCGGAACGATCATCTCGGTGGCCAAGCGTCAGCAGACCGACCTCACCACGGGTGAGCCCAAGACGTGGCCCAACGGCGAGCCACGATACATGTTCAACATCCAGCTCCAGACCAGCATTCGCGATGATGAGTTCGACGATGGCGTCCGCTCGATCAACGTTAAATGGCAGTCCCAGAAGGCCGTCCAGGAAGCCGTGCGTCGTGCCGGCGCTCAGAAGCTAGAGCCCGGCGGCCAGCTCAGCCTGAAGTACACGGGCAACGGTCCCCGGGGCAACTTCCCACAGCCACCCAAGCTCTGGGGCGCCAACTATGTGCCGCCGAGCCCAGGCGACGAATTCATGCACGACGACTCCGTGGCCACGGCCTCACGCCCGGCTCCGCAGCAACAGCAGCACTATCCCGGCAGCCCACAGCCCGCCGATCCGCCGGAGTGGGCTCGCCCCCCGGCTGCTGAGGTTGGCGCCCGCTCCGGTCCCCGCACCTCGTCTACTTTGGACTCCATGCGCAATGCCCCTGCCGACCTGCCTGGTGATCGCTCGCAGTACGGCTACTGACCCCCTGCCCCTTGCCGTCCGGACCAAGGTGCGTGTCGGAGATAGCCGACAACCCGATCGACGGAATCAGGAAACGGACCCTTCTAACCAATCGGAGCCCTACCTGATAACGGTCCCATCGGCGGCCATCCCGGCGGAAGGGGCAGGGCTGAACGCAAAGGGGCGGGTCGGGGTGCACGACGCCCCTACCCGCCCCATGATCAATCACTCAGAGAGGTGGGCGATTGATCATCCATGGCCTAGCCGTGTCCTAGTCTAATAGGACGACCGGGGCCTGGCGCTTGTCGACCATGAAGGTCTACCCTGCTCTTCAGCGTTCCCCAGACAGCCAGAGGACCGGCCGTCCACCCAGACATGACCGGTCCTCTATGAGCACAACTCGGGAGAGAGTGTGACTCAGCTAGAGCCTACGAGTCAAGACCAGACCAACATTGCTCTGCCCTGGTTCAACGGTGGGTTCTCGGTCATCCCCATCCGGCCCGACGGCACTAAGCGTCCCGCCCTGCGCTGGGCGGACCAGATGCACCGACGCTTGACCGAGGAGCAGGTTGAGCAGTGGTGGGGCGGCGGCTCTGACTACGGGGTGGCCGTAGTCTGCGGCGAGGTCTCTCAGAACGTCGAGATGCTGGAGCTGGAGTCGGGCGCCATGGACTCCGAGTCCCTGGCCAAGGTCAGCCGGCAGTGTCGAGCGTTCGGCATCGGCGGACTGTGGGACGAACTGACGCTCGCCGGCTATGCCGAGGTCACGCCGACCGGCGGCCTGCACCTGATCTACCGCCTCTCCGACGGCATCGTGCCGGGCAACACCAAGCTTGCCCAGCGCCCCGATCCCGAGAGCGGCATCCTCAAGACCCTGGCCGAGACCCGGGGTGAGGGCGGCTACGTAATCGTGGCGCCGACCTCGGGCCCCTGCCACCCCAACGGGGAGTCCTGGAGTGCCGTGGCGGGCCGGGAGGGCGCGGTCCCGTTCATCACCATGTCCCAGCGCAATCTGCTCCACAGAGCCATCACCATGGCGCTGGATGAGACGCCGGTACGCGAGGTCGTGCTCGCGTCCGTACCTACAGCACCGCGCGAGGGCGTACGGCCGGGCGACGACTTCAACGAGCGCGGGTCGTGGGCCGACATCCTCTTGCCACACGGCTGGATGGTGTCGCACGTCCTAGGGCGCACGACATTCTGGACTCGACCCGGCAAGGACCCGCGCGACGGCCACTCAGCGACCACCGGCTACTCACCCACTGGTGACCGGATGTACTGCTTCTCCAGCTCGGCCGGGTTACCGACCGAGGAGCCGATGAGCAAGCTCTACGTCTACGCCCAGCT
>Ga0134124_10002968_pt1 | contig 13661 bp, 10 predicted proteins | sample KB304_FD_96880 | JGI IMG/M metagenome (GOLD analysis project Ga0134124, IMG submission 96880) | Terrestrial soil microbial communities without Nitrogen fertilizer from Kellogg Biological Station, Michigan, USA - KB3-0-4 | ecosystem: Environmental > Terrestrial > Soil > Unclassified ... | reverse complement strand
GTCGCGCATCTCGGGCAGAAATGTTTTGAGTGCGGCCTGCGTGGCGAGCGGTGCATAGCGCGCGCAGCGCTCCGAGTGGGCGAGACAGAGCTGTGCCAGGCCAAGCGCCGTCATTTGATGAGTGACGAGCGCCCATTCGCCCGCAAAGCGGTCGCCGGGTGCGGCGTGCGGCGCCCGGGCGCGCTCGGCATCGTCGCTCGCTTCGAAGGCGATCAGCTCTTCAGCGAGTCCATTTTGGAGACGGGCATCGCCCTCGAACCACGCTCTTGCATCGAGTCCGCAGGCCCACGGCGCGAAGTAGCGTGCCGCGGCCAACCCCAGTAGCACGCACAGCACGCGAACGACCATAGGTCTCCAAGACTGGCGCATCTTCAACAGCTAGCATCGCAAAGTCCTTCGCAGAAGGCCGCGCGAAGCGTTTGCACGAAATCTCCATGCGGTCTGCACGGAGCTCTCGGCGCCGTCACTAATCGAATGGACGCGATCGGGCTACGCGACTCGGCGCGCGCGCCGAGCCCGCTAACCCAAACCCAAGCTCGATTCACAGCGGTTGCGTCGGTCTTCGCGGCGAGGCTCGACAGCCGCACCCCGCTTACCCCCATGCGAATGCCGCCAACTCAGCCCCGCTTCGGCTGACGACTAATTTGGACCGCGTTCTTCTTCATCAGGCGCATGAGAGCGAAGCGGTTGCGCAAACCGAGGACGCGCCAGGTTTTCTCGAGCGAGCCTCCGTTCGCCTCGAGTGTGGCTTGGAGCTGAGCGGCAGACAGGTTCTCGCCCAAGTCGGATTGACTGGTAGGTGCAGAGGTTGGGCGTGAGAAAGGCGCGAGCCGGAGGATTCCACTTTCGCTGGTGCGGATCGCTTCCCAGAGCACATTGCGTAATTCGCGGACGTTGCCCGGTAGGGGCCGCGCAACCAACGAGGTGACGAATTCGGACGACAACTGCGGCTCGCCCTCTTTCGTGAGGAAGCGCTCTGTGAGCGTGGTATCCGTTTGCGCTAGATTGCGCAGCCAGTGGCGAGCGAGCAGTGGAACGTCTTCCGGACGTGCCGAAAGATCCGGAATCTGAATACGAAATGCGAAGCGAGCCAGAACATCGGCACGCAACTCAGTCACGGGTCGATTCGTTGCAGCGATCAAGCGAAAGTTGGAGTGTCTGAAGGTCGCTTCGCCGAGGCGTTGGTACTCGCCGGCGTCCAACACGCGAAGTAAGTGCGTTTGGGCTTCCAGTGGTAGCTCGGCAAATTCATCCAAGAAGAGAGAGCCGTGATCGGCCGCGCCCACGAGGCCCTTTCGTTCCAAAATACCGGGATTGGGATACGCCCTGGCATTGCCGAACAGCTCAGCGTCGATCAATGTCTCCGGGAACGTCGCCGCGTTACGGGCTATCCACGGTTTGCCGGCGCGCGAAAGCCGATGAATGGCAGCCGCTACGAGCTCCTTTCCAGTACCCGATGCACCGAGAATCAGCACATGGCCCTGACGCTTGGCGACGAAACCAATCTCTCGGCGCAGCTGCCAAGCCGCGGGCGATTCGCCCACGATTCCGTCTTCGTCTGGGTCACCCGGCGCATGTAAAGCACGCCAACTCGGATCCGGGGTTGTTTCGAAACGTTCGCTACACAGCAGAACCAGTTGCCGGCCGATTTCGATGATGTCACCGAGCCTTGCAACGCCATTGTCAGTCGATTCCCCGTTGACTGTGAGCTCGCACTTGCCGATGTTGCGCAGGCGAAATCCGCCAGGAGCCTGAGAGATCTCCAACTGGACTCGCGAAAGTGACGCATTTTCGAATGGCGGCAGCCTGAAGTTCTCTCCGGCGCGCTGAAAAGCGACCGAGAGCCGCACACCTTCGTCACTCGATCGTGCGACGCCGCGACCCAGAATGTACGGCTTCGAACTCGGTGAACGCGGAACGGCGATGAACGCGCCCACACGTTCCGGGGCCTCTGCGCAAAACAGTACCGCGAAACCGGGCACGGACGACGGCTGACGGTCGCCCCCCCCCTGGGGTAATGATTCTGGTTCAGTCGCTAGGTCTTCGTCGTTGCTTGTCACGATCCGCTCGCTCACTATAATACCCGCCCATTGAACTTTTGGTTGGACGCGACAACGAAGCGCCGAGCCTCGCGGCGAAACGAAGCTGATTCGCTCGCGTGTTCGAGTAGCGGCCGCGTATTCGCCAAACGTTGGACAGTAACCAAGACACTCGGGGTCGGAGGCACTGGCACGGTTTACGAAGCGGTACATCGTAACGGCCGTCGCGTCGCAGTGAAAGTCCTTCATGCGGAGCTCACAAACCACCCGACCATCCGAAATAGATTCTTTTCCGAGGGTTACGCGGCAAATCGAGTGCGGCACCCCAATGCGGTCGCGGTGCTGGACGACGGCGAGGAGCCCGACGGCACGGCTTTTTTGGTGATGGAACTGCTTGAAGGGCGGTCACTGGCAAAGCTGCTTGGTGAGCGCGGCGCGTTGACGGTCTGCGAAGTGGTCGCCGCCGCGCTTTCGATCCTCGAAGTGTTGGCAGCGGCTCACGACAACGGTGTCGTTCACCGCGACGTGAAGCCGGGCAACATTTTCGCCACCGTCGACGGTCGTTTCAAGCTCCTCGACTTCGGTGTCGCGCAAGTCGCCGACCTGGCATCGGGCGTTGTGACCCAGACCGGAGGAACTTTGGGCACTCCGGCGTTCATGGCCCCGGAGCAGGCCGCCGGCAGACTGTCAGAGGTCGACGCGCTGACCGACATTTGGGCGGTTGGCGCGACGATGTTTCAGCTGTTGACGAATCGACTCGTCCATCAAGCCAGTTCGCGTAACGGCATGATCGTCGCTGCTGCGACTGTTTCAGCTCCTCCCATTCGTTCGCTGGCGCCGAACGTCCCTATCCAGGTCGCGCACGTCATCGAGCGTGCGCTTGCGTTCGAGCGCTGTGAACGTTGGCCAAACGCGCGTGCGATGCACCTGGCGCTGCGCACGGCTTATCGCGAGCCAACGCAGGTCGCCTTCGTCGAACCGTTGGATCCGGAAACAGTCCCAGAACAGCGACCGACATCCGCTGGTGACAAAAAGCAGGTGCAGAGGGCTCGATTCAAGCCGTGGCAGCCGCTGCTGATCATTGCTCCGTTGCTGCTCGGAGTGCTTGCACTTTTGGGCCCGCGAGGGCGGACACCGAGCGCCAAGGGCACGCCACCAGCGAGCGCTTTGGTGACTAGGCCGGTCACGATATTTGCCGCGACTTCTTCAGTGGCGGCTCAGGTTTCATCAGCAAAAGTCCTCGATACGATCGCCCCGACGAAAACTCCTCCCAAGGTTGAAAGCAAAGTGACGCCAGGAGCTTTGTCGGTGGCGCGCAGGGCGAGCGGTAACAAGCCAGCGAGCGTGCCGCTCACTCCGCCGACCGACGACGACTTACTCGATCGACGCAAATGACCGGGATGTGCAGCTCGCGAGAATGGATCGATATCCGACCGCTGACGGCAATCTTGCTAGCGCTGGTGTTTGCGGCAACGCCTGCCGTAGCTCAGCACGAAGGCGCCGCCGATTCGCTGTTTCGACAAGGCCGCGAGGAGATGAAGCGCGGCGAACCCGAGGTCGCGTGCTCCAAATTCGAGAAGAGCTACCGTCTCGATCCGTCCATCGGCACCTTGCTCAACCTAGGTCTTTGCGAGGAAGCACGCGGCCATACCGCAACCGCATGGACGAAGCTGATGGTGTTCATGGACGAGGCTCCCGAAGGCGATGATCGTCTTCGCATCGCTCGTGAACATATCGCTACGCTCGAGACACAACTGCCATGGGTGCGCTTGATCGTCGCGCCGAGCGTCGCACCGGTGATCGTCGAGCTCGACGGCATCGAGCTACGAGCCGCCAGCCTGAGCCAGGCAATCCCGGTCGATCCAGGCGAGCACACGGTGCGGGTCGTCCGGTCTTCGCGCGAATTTTGCGACACACAGTTTCAAATTCGAACGGCTGAGCGGCTGGAGCTGCCCGTGCCGCTGCCTCCCATGCAATCACCTCCCGCGCCCATTGCTGCCTCCTCAGAGCAATTGCCATCGAGCCTCGGGCCACGCCTAGAGAGAGCGCCAGTGGTGCTTCCAAGTCACGCGTCAACGACGAACCGACGGGATACCGAGCGCGCCGTCGCGTACGGTCTCGGCGCAGTTGGAGTTGCGGGCTTCGTGACTGGCAGTGTGTTCGGATTGATGGCGTTGAACGAAAAGAACGTGGTGCACGAGCATTGCCCGAATCACGAGTGCACCGACCAAATCGGGTTGGATGCAGTCCAGTCGGGTGCCCACAATCAGACGGTGTCGAATGTGGCGTTCGTCGTGGGTGCACTCGGTTTGCTCACGAGTGGAGCTCTGTTCTTGCACGCCGGACGCACGACGGCGGCGGTCGCCGTTGGTCCGAACAGCGCCTCTTTGGCTTTCCGGGGAACCATCGAATGACGAATCGTTTCACGGCTCGGGCCATGTCGATCGGAATGTTGACCGTGGGTTGCGGCACTCTGATCGGGGAAGATTTTGCGGGCTATAAGGCAGCCCCCTGTGCGATCGATGACGATGCGTCGTGCGTGGGCGGATCTGGCGGCGGCTCTGGCGATGCGGTATCGTCGGGCGGCTCTAAATCTGCTGGATCTTCGGGCGTGCTTGGCTCCTTTGGGCGAAGATTCTCCGGATCGCTCACGTCTTCAAACTCGCGCGGGGTTTCAGGCTCCGTTGGTGCGGCAGGCATGCCCGGATCTTCGGGAGCGCCGGGGTTTTCAGGTATGCCGGGGTCTACAGACACGGCTGGGTCTTCAGGCACTGCCGGGTCGTGGCTAGCGGCAGAGGCGGGCGCGGCTGACGTGGTCCATCATCCTGGCTCCTTCGGCGGGTCGTGTCCCACAGACTCGACCTGCGCTGGGGGAAGCGCGGCGGCAGCCGGTCAGGCTGGTGGTGCTGCTGCGCCGGCGGACACGGGTTCGAGCCCATGCGACGCAATCGTGCCGTCCATTTCCGACCTTGCAGTCGATGAGCTCAGCGAGCTCACTCTCGGTTCGACTGGGCGCCAAGTCATCGCGCTTCACGGCTATTTTTGCCGTTATGGCTACTTCCCCAATGCCTCGCTCCAGTGGAGCTACCCCGCCTGGCAGCCGCTCGTGTCGTCGAGTCCATCGGAACAATCGACGTTCGATTCGAACACGAAAGCGGCGGTGCTTGCCTTTCAACAGAATGCTGGCTTGAAGCCAACTGGCATTATCGATTCCGCCACGTGGGCGGCACTACGACACGCGCGTTGCGGAGTGCCGGACGGCATCGTCGCGCGCGATCGAAGCGTGGGCACGTATACCTCGAATACGGGCTCGTGGGACCACAACACCTTAACGTGGCGGCTCGTCAATACCGACACCGACGCCCCGAATCGACGTGCGGAGATCGAGAACCTGATCGCGGCGGCATTTGCTCCATGGGACGCGGTCAGCGGCTTCACGTTCAACAAAGTAACGAGCGGAGCCGACATCGAGATCACCTTCGTTCACCCGCCGAACGGCAGTGCGTGGAGTGGACAGACCGCGCAAATCTCTCAGGGCGCCGATGTCTTCCTGAATGGCGACCGTAACTGGTCGATCGGTGTCTCGCCCACCCCGGCCGATGCCATGGATATGCGGTCGGTCCTGATGCATGAGCTCGGACACGCCGTCGGGCTGGCACACACGCCCTACTCCGACGCGATCATGTATCCGTTCTATGACTTTGGTCAGGCGCCAAAAACGACTCCGTCGCTCGACGACACCACGGCCATGTTGGCGATCAATGTCGCGTTTACCCCTTTTGAGGACACGATAGTCGATATCGCCTATAATCGCCAGGGAGATGGCAACGAGCAAATCTGGGTGACTGGTCGGGGCACTACGGGCGGCGGATACAATATCTGGGATCTGAAGAATAAGAGTAGTTGGACGAACCACCCGGGCGGCGCCACACGCATCGCGGTGAACCCTTCCTTGGCGAACGCATTGCCGTGGGTAGTAAACGACCGCTACGAACTGTTCCGCTACAATCCCGACCGAAATAGCTGGGACATGGTTAAAGACGTTTGCGCGACCGATGTTGGAGTCGGCGAGGACGACTCCGTGTGGATCATCGGCTGCGATTACGTGATCGGCGGACACGAAATTCGAAAGCTCACAGGCACGCTCGTTAGCCTGTCATCGGGCGTGTTGCATTGCGCTGAACAGTGCTTCACGCTGGTTGATGGCGGAGGGACGCGCATTGCCGTTGGCTTGGCGACGCAGCCAATGCCCGGCTGGACTCCGCCGGAAGTCGTACCGTGGGTAACCACGAATGCATACGAAATCCTGCGCCGGACGAGCGCGAGCGTAACCATCGGCAAATTCGAGAAATTGCCCGGTAGCGCCAGTGACATCGCCGCAGCGGGCGGAGTTGCGTGGTCGATCAGTACCACGTCCGCATTTGGCGGATTCAGTATTCAGGTCTGGGACCAAAAAGGTACGGGCATCGAGGGCGGCTCAGCTCCTGCTGCCGGGCAACCCACCTGGGCATCGGTCGGGGGCGGAGGCAAAAACATTTCGGTGGCAGCTGGACGCCCATTGGTCGTGAATAGCCTCGGGAATGCTCACTGGACGGAGCCGAATTGAATTGGCCACGTGGAGTCCAGAATCCGCCGGACGGTTTGAGTGAGGCCGACGCCGCCTTGCCCACCCGAGAATAAACAAGAACCCACTGAGCACCGGAAGCGGCGACCGCTGAGGCGCAGGTGCTAGTGAGCATCCGCCGGCAGCGCGATATGACGGCAGCGGAACGGCAAGACAAGGATCAGCACAGTCGGTTCTACATAGGCTGCTCGCAGTCGGATCGGCGCGACACAGCCCCTGCACGGCACGGGAAGCAAATGTAAAGTCTTCGAATTGATTTGGATCGCTATCATCAGTGGTGATTCGCACTGCTGATTGGCACCCAACATCCGTCGTCTGCAGATCCTGCTGACCTCGGCTGACGATGCCCGTGAGCGCCAGCTGTTCATCCAAGGCAGCACCCCCTGATGAGCCGCTGAAGTCGTCCGCGTCAGCGCTGAAGTAGTCTTGGGCGCCCCGCACGTTGCGTACCTTAGCGTCCCGATCGATCTTCAGTGGAATGCCACTGCCATTGCCCATGACAATCAGCGAGTCACCCTCGTGCAGGTTCGAACTGGCTTTGTGCACCGGAATGGGCTGCCGCGGAGAGAATACCGGCCTCGAAAGCCTAAACCACGCGTAGTCGAGCTGATCGTCGCTGTTTAGCGCATCGAGTCGCTCAGCCGCAATTGCGGTGACGGAAACCGTACTATCCGGCGAATAGGCGAGCTTTCCCGGCGAATCGTAGTAGAAATCGAATACAACGCTGAAGTCTTCGACTGGCAGCGCGCGTGCACAGTGGCCGGCACTCAGCACGAGATCCCAGTCGACGAGTACGCCGGAGCAAAAGGCGACCGACGGTTGATCGGCGAATAGCTCGTCAGGGCAAAGGTGGTCGACTTCACCCCAAGACGTCGCGTTGTTCAGCACACCATGAGTGCTTTCGAGTACCCGATTCGAAACCAGCGCGACCATGGCGCCAGAAGCGATGCTCTTCTCGCCTTCCGACTCGACCTCGAAGTACTCTCGGCGACTATCCGAGCCATAAATCGTGCGCGATTGTCGCTCGGCAGTCGTTTCTGGTGCTCCGCTGCATGCGGCGACCGTCACTCCTAACGAAATGACAGCCGCTGCGTGCAGAGAACCGCCACCGTTTCTCAGCGGCATGGCTCAACCTCGGCTAATTCAGTTCGGTTCCGTCCAGTGCGCGTTACCCGCACTGTTCACGACTAGTGGGCGCCCAGCTGAGACGGAAATATTGGTTCCAAAGCCAGGCACAGTAACCCACTTGTGTTGCGTCACTGGCGGCGGTCCGCCGCCCACCGGCGGGGGGCTACCGTCGTTGTTCTGGTCGTCCCAAACTTGGATGCTCCCATTCGATCCGATGGACCAAGCCACGCCGTCTGCTGCAGCGATGTCGGTGCCGCTGCCAGGCAGCATCTCGAAAGAAAGACTGAGAGTTGCGTTGCTTCCACGGAAAATCTCGTTCGCGTTATTCGTAACCCACGGGACGATTGTCGTAATATCGCCCGCGGCTTGACCCTTCGGTCCAACTGCAATGCGTACCGCGCCACCGCCAACAGTTGAAAAGCAAGACCCGGAGCAAACATACGGCCCCGAGCTCCCGATGCGCGTCCCGGTCAGCTTCTTGATGTCGTGACCTCCGCCGACGCTGTTGCAACCGACAACCCAGACGGTGCTGTCCGAGCCGACACCAACGTCGGTAGCGCACTCACTGCTTACGATGTCCCAGCCGCCGGTGCCGTTGTTGTACTTGAAGAGCTCATTGCTGTCGTTCACGATCCATGGCTCGGCGTTCGCCAGCGAGGGGTTAACCGCAATGCGGACCGCTCCACCAGGGTGATTCGTCCAAGTGCTCTTATTTCTGAGATCCCAAATATTGTATCCGCCGGTCGTAGTGCCACCGCCAGTCACCCAAATCTGTTCGTTGCCATTCGCTTGCCGGTTATAGGCAATATCGACGTCCGAGCTGTCGAACAGTGTAAAGGCTGACTGCATGGCCAAGACGGAGGTCGTGTCGTCGACCGTCGGATCATTTTTAGGTGTCTGACCAAAGCTGAAAAACGGATACATGATGGCGGTCGAGAACGTCGTATGCGCCAAACCGATAGAGTGTCCGAGCTCATGTACCAAGATCGACTGCATATCCATGGCATCGGACTGAACGGGCACCACGCCAATCGACCAGTTGCGATCGATATTCATCGTTATGTCGCCACCGCCGCTGATCGGCGCCGCGCCAGCATTGACATTCGCAGGCAAACTGGCGAACGTAACCGTGATGTCGGCAGTGCCGGAAGTCTTGGTGAAGGTGTAGCCGCTCCGAGTGTCCCATTGAGCCAAGGCGGCCGCGATCGCTCCCTCTACTTGTGCACGCGCAGCAGCCTGAACGGCTGGATCACTCGATCCAGAGTACGTGTTGATGAGCTTCCAGGTCAGATTCGTGTGATCCCAGGTTCCGCTATTGCTCAGATCCCACTTTTCGCCTTGGTTGTGGTGTTCGATGCCGTCGGGCACGTCGCAACGCGACTGCTGAAGTGCCATGCGGGTGGCTTCGTCCACGACGCCAGTGACCTTGATGCCCGAGTTGCGCTGAAACGCCCTCACTGCTGCTTCAGTTGCTGAATCGAATGTCGCGTTGTCGGCTGGCGCGGAGGCGACGATTGGTCGCCACGCGGGAAACTGCTTCTGCAGCGCTGAGTTCGAGAAGTATCCGTATCGACTGAAATACTCGTGCAACTCTACGACAGCGGGGCCGGTCGAGCCAATCGTGAGTTCACTCGAAAATTCCGCTATTTCACTCGACGCGGGTAAACTTCCTTGCGGGTCATTCGCGCCGCACGCGCCGCTGCCCACGATCAGCGCGATGCAGCCTGCGGTTCCGAGCAAGGTTCGCAATCGCTTGCGACCTGCCACAATTGAAAATTCGGCCATACTTTCGCTCCTATGGTTCATCATCCGTATCGTCTCCGTCTTCCGCGCGTGTTGTGCTCGCGGTGAGCTCCATGCTCCGCAAGCGACGATTGAAGCGAAGCCTCCGAGCGGCTTGCCTTGCTGACGCGGACAGGTCGACGCCGCGAGGCAATCGCCGAGCAGGGTCGCTATCCGCGCAGTCGCATCAGCAATCACCATGCCATGTCAGCGACGCCGTAATGGCATTCCGCGTACGTTTGATTTTGCGCCAATCACGGGGCGTTCTCAGACTCTTACCAGTGGTCCGCATTCATTGGAGTGGCGCGGTAGCCACAGACGTGCGCACACCGGTGCGGACGCCACGTTTTCGATCATCTGGCAACGCCGGTTGAGCACAGGCTGATGGGCGAAGCACTGACGTGAAGACAGAAACCTCACAACTGTTCGCACCTCTGTGCACACAGTCGTGCGCTTGATCCCGGAAGCCTTGTTCCCAGTATGTCTGGATTCGCTGGAAACCTCCGAACTTTAACGTGCTCTGCTGCTGCGGATGCTGGCTCGGCGATTGCTGTCAGGGGCGCGCCGAGGAACGTGGTGCCCCGATTCCCAGCTGCGCTCAACTTGAAATATCAGAACTGACGTCTCCGTCTAGGCAGAGAGTCGCGCGCGTGTATCCGCGTAGGACTTCTGTCTAGTGGCGTACTCATTCGGTTGGCACGGCATCAGTTCGTCCGCGCTGCCATTCAGGATGCAAGGCTGGGTTTGACATCGCAGATCAGCAAGGGAATAGGAATCATGAACCACAGATACACTGCTACAGCACTACTCGCCTACCCAATCACTGGACTCCTATTTGCTGGATGTGGAGCGGGCGCTCCGACCTCCGAGGACTCAACAGGCAGCCAGAGCGCCGAACTCAGAGGAGCTTCGAACACAAGCACGCCATTGCTCGATTCGCAGAAGAAGGCGGATATGGCGGAGTGGGAGAAGGGTTTACGGAAGAATCCGCCGCCACGCCGCGGTTGCTTTCAGGTGAACGCTCCGAGCCTGGAATGGCAGGAGGTTCCATGCGACAGGCCGTCGCCCGCTAGTCCGCCCGTTCCTAGCTTGCCCCCAGCTCGGCGGCAACTTCCTACTTCAGGCTCAACGACGCAGCTGCTAACGGCGAATTCAACATCTCCAAACACCGTCGGGAATGGGACCGGTTTCTTCGCGCACATGTCTGGAATCACCCAAGTGATGGGGACCTTCCCGTTCGTCAGCGGATTGACCAGCGAAGACGACGGCGCCGGGCATTCGAGCAGTTTCTCGCTGCAGATCAACACGAACGGGTTCACGTGTGATGCCTGCGGAAGCGCGGCCGATCCGGTCCAATGCAGTTGCGTGCAGCAGTTCCTCTTCCTTAACCCAAGCTACGCCTCGGGGGTACGATCCTCCTATATCAAGATGCAATATTGGATGGTTGGCTATAACCGCGACTGTCCAGATCTCACCTGGGCTAAAAGCGGTGTCAGTTGCTTCAAAGACGCCGCAGATCAAAAATTCGTTCAGTCGCAGCCCTTCTCGAACCTAGGGCAAATCATCTTGTGGGGTGGAACCATGGTGAGCGGCTCGGATTATTCGGATTATGTCGTAGTTAGGACGCCTGATGGTGTGGCCTCGGCGATGGCGGCGGAAAGCCAGTTTCAGTTCAACCTAAATGAAAACTGGAGCGACGCCGACTTCAACGTGTTTGGCCGAGACGGTGGTGCTCCGCTCGCCTCATTCAATGCCGGCGCGCGAATCGATGTCCACACAAGCGTCTGGAATGGGACTGCTGATCGCGCGACGTGTTCCCCCATTAACGGCCCCCACACGACTGAAACGAACAACTTAACTCTGGCCGGCACATGTTGTCCATTCGGTGGCCACCCAGCAATCCTGTACGGCGGTCAAACTTCGGGCATTGAGTTTGCTCAGTCCAACCCTCAACTTGCTGCTGCGGACTTGCCGTACTGCGTGTCCAGGAGCCTCGATTTAGGCGGATCATTTCCTTCGGATATACCCGGCACTGCCCAGGACATCGGCGTAGGAGGCGAAACGGCGTGGATTGTCGACTCGAATACCTATATCCAAAAGTATATCCGTTCGGGAAACACTTGGCAGAACAGCGGACAGAGCAGTGCCAAGCGCATCGCGGTGCAGCCCGACGGAGTGCCGTGGTACGTCGACACGAACGGTGGCATCTTCCGGGGTTCGTCCAATGACCCAGCGACGATTAGTTGGACCCAACTTGGCGGTTGCGCCAAGGACATCGGCATTGGGGGCAACGGCGACGTTTGGGTTGTCGGTTGTACTGCGGTCAACGGTGGCTATGACCTTCACAAATGGAACGGCTCGGTTTTCGTGACGGACACCAGCGGCGGCGGTGCCACCCGCATTGCGGTCGATTCGGCCGGCACACCGTGGATCGTCAACAGTAGCTCTGAGATCTTTCAGCGCACGAGTACCGACCCGACTTTGGGAAGCTGGCATATCTACGGTGGAGGCGCGCAAGCTGTCGATATCGGCATCGGGCCAGCAGGCTACCCGTGGATCATCGGCACCAGCTCCACGAGCGGCGGCTACAGCATCTTCGGTTGGGACGATGTCAACAACACTTGGAAGCCGGTGTGGGGCGGCGCGACCCAGATCTCGGTCGGCAGCAACGGGCGCCCCTGGCTCGTCAACGACGCGGGACACGTCTTCCGAGCGGCGACGCAGTAGCCGAGCATAACGAAGTAGCGCGCTCCCTGCCTCTGGCCAAGGACGGCTGTGGCACACAGGAGCGCGCTGACTTTGTGACTTACGGGAAACCGGACGCGAGCTACGCGACTGCCCTCGCGCGCCGTGCCCGCTAACCCAACTGCCACGCCTCGATTCGCTGCTATGATCCGCTGCTTGGCGACGCGACTCGGAGTCGGCTTTTCAACGTTCGGCGCTGGTTTGCCGCCAGTGAAGCCTCGCCGACACACAAGCGATCCGGGCCAACCGTCGGCTCTATTGTTGGGGCGCTGGCTATTCCGCAGATGGCGCTGGCAAAGTGCCGATTCGTGTTCGGCGAAGCCCCGCACATCCTTCGGTCGCGTGGCAGGCCGAGGGCCCCTTTCATCGAAGCTGCGTCATTCGGAGCAATTGCGGGGGCACCGTGCGAGTGCTGCCAGCGTGCCCTCCTGAATCCGACGCGCTGACGGCCCCTTCTGTTTGTCCAGACTCCGGGGATGCCTCGGTGCTCGTTGCGAGTGGTAATGAGAACCTGATCCTGGACGGCTCGTGGTGCTACGGCGATAGCTCGAGAACCTGCTGCAGCCTGCCGGTATTCGGTCAAGCAGTGATCGCTAGCGGCGTCCTGTCGTGGCGCGAGAGCAGGGCTTCAGCGAGGGAGGGCTGGGTGCTCAAAGACCCCGAAGTGTGTGAGGTGAAGCCGGCTCCGCCCTTCACGCGCGTGGCCCCTCCGATCTGGCCGGCACCCAGCACACCATTGCGCTGACCTCCGGTCGCTCTATTTTTTTGGCTAGCGGGCGCGGGACGCGCGGCGCATCGCGTAGCCCAGGGGGCGTTCACGCCTTGCTTCAGCGAGAGTGGCTCGTTGGACGGGCGCCCTCTCGCGCAAACGAATCGTGTCCGGAAATGCTCGCTGTCCGGTCACGCCGGACGAGGCCAATTTCCGGACAAGACTTGCGTTTCCGAAGCTCGCGCTGGGTCGAAGGTCGACGGCTACTCTTCACGCGCGTGCCCGCACGGGTACCTCACCCTCACTCGAGCTACTCGACGCGGCACGCGTTCCGCGCCCGCTCACCCAACCCAAACCTCAATTCGCGGCGATCGCGCCGGCTTTCGAAACCGCAAAGCTGAACTCGCGCTTGGCGCCCGCGACCGTCACTTTGATCGTGTCGCTGTCGACACGTGAGAAGCTCATCGAGACGCTCTTGTCGAAGGGCGTGCTCAGCGAGTAGCGGCCGGATTGCGGAACCGGATCGGACCAGCGCATTTGCACGCCGTCGATGGCGAGGTCCCAACTGCCGCGCGCGCCGGTCCAGCTGCGCGTGCCGTCGACTTGGATACCTTCGGTGATGCCGCCGGAGAGC
>Ga0134124_10002967_pt1 | contig 13662 bp, 15 predicted proteins | sample KB304_FD_96880 | JGI IMG/M metagenome (GOLD analysis project Ga0134124, IMG submission 96880) | Terrestrial soil microbial communities without Nitrogen fertilizer from Kellogg Biological Station, Michigan, USA - KB3-0-4 | ecosystem: Environmental > Terrestrial > Soil > Unclassified ... | reverse complement strand
GGAGAGATCTAAATGGCAAATCCCTTTGTACATGTCGAGCTGAGCAGCACGGACGTCGGCGCCGCCAAGAAGTTCTACGGCAAGCTGTTCGACTGGAAACTCGAAGACACCCCGATGGGCCCGAACATGACCTACACCATGATCAGAGTCGGCGAAGGCACCGGCGGCGGCATCATGAAGAACATGATCCCCGGCTCACCCTCGTTCTGGCTTGCCTATGTGCAGGTGGACGACATCGAGAAGGCCACGCGCAAGGCCGAATCGCTCGGCGCCAAGGTGATGAAGGACGTGACTGAGGTGATGGGCGCAGGCTGGCTGAGCGTCATCGTCGATCCGACCGGAGCTGCGCTGGGGCTTTGGAAGCCGAAGGCGAAGTGAAGGCAGGAGCCGGATAGCGCCTTCGCGGGCCCAGATGCGGACTGGCCCAAGGCTTGGGAGGACAACACGGCAAGCAATTTCGGACCGCGTGAGATCGCAAACATCGGGACCAGTGGACTTGTCGGCATCAACTACCAGTAAGACTTAAGATTCACGGCCCGCGCCAGGTTGTTCTCTCCTGCGCAATTCCTCGAGCCCTCTGGGTTCACGTTTAAACCAGAATCACTGCGGATCGGTCCCGCCACGGCGCAGTATGAACTGCGACAGCTGCAAAGAGAGGACAGCCAGTGCCACCAAGGCGACGAATGCGCAGGCAACGTACAGCACGAGCTCACCGAGGGAAACTTGAGGCGCCAAAAGCTTAGCCGGTACGCTCACGAGCGCGATGATAACCACTCCTGCGACAGCCAACTTAAAGAAGACAATGAGCCTGGAATTCACGGACGACGTTCCTCCTGCGGTGCAGAACAGTGCTTTTGCCGCAGCGAGTAGATGAGGGGCGAGCCTAGGCAGTTACCGACGGGTCGACGGCCAATGGCTTCGGCTTGGCCAGCGTTTTGGGCTTCGTCCCTGGCTTGGGCTTCACCAATGGCTTGGGCTTGATCACTGTCACTGGTCTGACCGTTGCCAGTCGCTCTACACGGCTTAAATTACGCAAGAACTCATGCGTATCCAGGAAGTAGTTCGGGTACGCGCGCCGCAAAGATTCGATCGAACCTGCTGAGACAAGTACCACTTGGGCGCCCGTTAAGGACGCATGCTTTTCATCCGCTGCGTATGCAGCATTGGCAAGTTCTAGCTGGTCCCGCCGAAACGGTGTAATGCTGACGGTCTTCACTTCTTGGTTTAGATCAAGTTGAACAAGATAAAACGCCGCGCGCTTGCTCCCAGGAGCAATTTCGCGCACAGCCGAGCTATAGCCCAGCAACGTGTTTCGAATGTGAAGTCGACCCGCTTCATCAACAGTGCGCTTGAATGTCTCGATAGCCGAGAGTGTCTCAAAGCCAGGGATCGGTTGCGATCCCTCCAAATGTGCGAAAGCATTTCCAGCCAACGCGAAAAATTTCAGCCACTCTTCGGGCCCTTCGTTACTCTTGAGAGAATGCTCGAGAAAGGTCCCAGCGGTTTCGACGGCGGTAGCCCATGAGTGCTGGACGCGCGTACGAAGCTGCAACTCAATCAGTAGTCCATCGTAAGGTGAGGCCGTTCGTGCTTTGTACCGGTACACGATATGAATGCTCCGGTAGCCCGAAGGCTTCGGATGACGCACATAGTCGTACTGCGCAACGAATTCGTGCGTCAGCGGACTGCTCAAATATGCCTCGTTCAATGTATTCAGGCTGGCCACACCTTTCACGACGGCGCGCAACCCGCCTATGTCCTGCATTCGGGCCAGGTTCATTCCCTTGAAACGGCGAAGCTTGTTTAGGATGGAAGGCGTTCGTTTCAAGCGCTGTGCGACGAGTGCCGTATCGTCAATTTTCTTTAGTCGGGTGCGTAACGTTGCTTGAAAGGTGTTGATCGGGTAGCCATGGCACGCCCGCCAATTCGCGAGTACCTCGTATGCGTGAAACCAAGCATTGACGTCCTTAATCCTAGTCAAAGAACCGGCGGGTGTCTGCCTGAGGTATTCGCCCGCATTTGTCACCTGATTGCGGGAATATTGAGGGGTTGGCCAAGTCACAACTGCTCCCATTAAGCTGCCCGTAATGTATACCGATGCGCAACAAGAATCCACACCGCGCTCGCAGCGAAACACGCAATAAACGAAGGGTGCAGTGGCGGCGCAGCGGTTCAAGCGCGAGTGAACAACCGCTGCGCTTGACTTGGGCCATCACCGTGTGTGCGCGAAGGGCAAGGGATGATCCCGGCGACCGGGTCGATTTCGGTCCCGCTTGCGAATTGACGAGGAATGGTTCTTTTTCACAAGAATCATCTGCCTTCCTGCCGATGACTTGATACGCGGCCTGCGAAACACTCGATGCACAACTGAGGGGACTCCATGAAGCAACACGCCATCCTGCTTTGCATCGCCGCCATGGTCTTTGGCATTGCCTCGCCGTTCTTCGCAGGTGTTTTCGCCAGCACTCCGTTCGCGGCATGGTTCCACCTATTGCCCACGGCCGTCGATCAGTGGCTCTGGCCCGAGGGGGACACGCTGATGCTGGCGGTTTCCATGATGGTTTTCACCGTTCAATACCTTGTGCTGTTTGCCGTTGCCGCTGCAACCCCGCCGCTGATCCTAGTCGCGCTGGATTTTCTCGCCGGACCCCGGCGCCGCAGCCGGTTGATGGGTCCGCGCGGGCATTGATAACCCGGCAACAGCGGTCCACATGACGCTTCGGGTGCGTCCCCCTCGCACGGCATCAGCACCCACGTCTCACCGTAGTGCGTCCGGCCATTCTGTGGCGTGGCCATATCTCGTTCACTCCTTAGGTGCTGCAAACCTTTCCCACGGCCGTTGCAGTGCTGTCCGCAAAAGCAGCGGCGAGCTCTCTGGGGTACTTCTCTGCGAGCATGGGGAGTATTCTGGCCCAGTCGGTGGCGCCAATGTTTAATTGAAGTAGGGTTCGACCTCCTCCTTTCGATGCAATGTCGAACTGAAGGTGAAAGCGTGACGAGTTATCACTCGTGAATGCTTGCACGTTTGTCGATTCAATGTCGAAGTACCTCGCGGTGATGCCGCAGCGCGACACGCTAGTCTCGGTGAGCTCGATCATGTGGTCCTCCTCGCACCGGCATCGTAGCTCATGCGCGATCTTTTGCTGCATGATGTTAGCCGGGCACCAGCTCAACTCGATTGCTCGCGACTTGCAACGAATAGTTGACCGCTGATCGAACGCGACCAGGCAAACCCGGCGCGCTCGGTGAGCTTCCTCTGACTGCGGGTTGAGCCAGATTGGCGAGCGCTGTGGCTTTTATCGGACGTACCTAAGCCGTCTGGAACGAGGACAGGCAAACCCGACGCTGAATGCGATGGTGGTCATCGCTAATGCATTCGGCCTGACGATCTTCGAGTTTGGAGAAGGTACGGAAGACTTAGTGTTTGGGATGACCCGTTTCGCCGAGATCCCTTTCCGGCGCCACGCGATGCAGGTCAGTGCACTTCGGCCACCGCGCGGATCGACTCTGGAATCACGCGGCTGCGCCCATTGCTATGATGCGCCACAGCGACCACAGTTGAGCTAGCATCGGAATCAAGGAGAGACGCGTGCCTACAGGCCAGATTGACCTGACGGTCCTTGGCCGTCGCCTTGCGGCCCGAGATGAAGCCCGTACCGAGGCCACAGTCCAGAGCGATCTGCATGCGCTTCTCCTGGCGGCGCCGCTAGAGCTCGAAGAGCGCGATCTAATTGAGATCGTATTGGAGCAACCAGCGGGGGCCAGAAGACGCATCGACGTTGAAGCTGGTTTGTGCGTGTTCGAAGTCAAGCGTGACTTACGACGCGGCAATGTGCGCGCGGATGCCGTTGATCAACTCGCGGGTTATGTTGTGTCCAGAACCCGCGACATGGCGCAACGCTATGTCGGTGTTCTGACTGACGGGGCGGAGTGGACGCTGTTCCACCTCGTCAATGAAGAGCTTGCGCCAGTCTCCACGTTCATGCTCGATTCCGCACGCCCCCAGATAGATGCACTCTGCGTCTGGCTCGAAGGCGTCCTTGCGACGGTCGAACATATCGTGCCGACCCCCACAGAGATCGAACGCCGTTTAGGCGCTTCCAGCCCGGCGTACGCCCTCGAAGCCGCAGAGATCAGGAAGTTGTTTGAAAGAGGGAGAACCGCGCACGGTGTTAGGCTGAAACGCGAGCTTTGGGCACGATTGCTGACGACAGCTTTTGGCACCGGGTTCCCCAATTCGGACGAGCTCTTCATCGATCACACACTGCTAGTAGTCACAGCAGAGGTGATCGCACATGCGGTGATGGGTTTCGACATCCGAGCGCAAGACGTTACGCCTGCAACCATTCTTTCAGGCGCACTGTTCGCCCAATCGCAGGTCGGTGGCGTGGTGGACTCCGACTTCTTCGACTGGATACTCGACGTCGAGGGTGGTGAGGACTTCGTCCGAGCGTTGACACGGAGGCTCACGCGGTTCGCTTGGCGCGATGTTGAACACGACGTTCTGAAGGTGCTCTATGAGAGCGTCATCTCGTCGGCTCAGCGCAAAGACCTCGGCGAGTACTACACACCAGATTGGCTCGCAGAGCAAGTCATTGAGGCAGCAATCACAGACCCTCTCCAAAACCGAGTGCTCGACCCTGCCTGCGGTTCCGGCACTTTTCTGTTCCATGCGGTGCGCCACTACTTAGATGCTGCCACGAATAACGGAGTCGATCTCGCGAACGCGTTGGTGGGGGTCACCGATCACGTCTATGGAATGGACATCCATCCTGTCGCAGTGACGTTCGCGCGGGTTACCTACTTGCTTGCCATAGGATCCGAAAAGCTCAGTTCGCCTGATAGGCCGCCGCTGTCCGTCCCGGTCTACCTAGGCGACAGTATTCAGTGGGGGCAGCAAAGAACTCTCTTCTCCGACAATGCGATCGTTATAGCAACCTCGGGCTCGGGCGAGCTTTGGGGAACTGAGCTCCGGTTCCCAAGCACAGTTGTGAATGAGGCACAGAGATTTGACCGACTAGTCTCAGAACTGGCTGATCTCGCAGCGGGTAGACAGCGTGGGTCGCCGATTCCCTCGCTGACCGGCGTGATGCGGCGGTACTCCATCTCGCGAACGGACGGTGCGACGATTCAGGAAAGCTTCGAAACGATGTGCCGTCTACATGACAACGGTGCGGATCACATCTGGGGATACTATGTTCGGAACTTAGCGAGGCCGTTCTGGCTTTCGCGGGCGGAAAACCACGTTGACGTCTTGGTTGGTAACCCGCCATGGCTTTCGTTCCGGTTCATGACTGCACAAATGCAGACTGAATTCCGAACCCTCAGTGAGGAGCGCGGGCTCTGGGCGGGTGCTGCCGTGGCTACGAACCAAGACCTATCGGCACTCTTTGTCCTAAAGGCAATCGAACGCTATCTTCGTCCGAGCGGCAGATTCGCTTTCGTCATGCCCTGGGCGACACTCCGTGGACGTCAGTTTGCCGGATTCCGACGCGGGCTCTTCGCGCTGCGGGAGCAATTATCCTTGCGCTTGAGGTTCGAGCGGCCTTGGGATCTCCACCAAGTCAAGCCCCCATTCTTTCCGGTCCCAGCTTGCGTCGTTCATGGCGAACGGAGCGAATCGGAGCACCAACCGATCCCGGCTGATGTCGAAATTTGGAGCGGTCGACTTCCTCGCACCAACATAAGTTGGGAACAGGCCTCAGCACATATCACACGGGCTGACGGTGCTGTACATCGCGCAGCAACGGTTGCTGTTGGCGTGCGGTCGACTTACCACGAGAGATTCACTCAAGGGGCAACGGTAGTCCCCCGTGTTCTGTTCGTGGTCGATGAGTTACCAGCTGGTCCACTTGGATCGGGAGTTGGCCGAATTCACGTCAGAAGTCGACGAAGCGCGACTGAAAAGAAGCCGTGGAAGCTGCTCCCTCCGCTGGAGGGTCGCGTAGATCGGCAATTTGTGCGGGCTATGCACGTCGGAGATACCGTACTGCCTTACCGGATTCTCGACGCCCGACAGGCGGTCATTCCTTGCGATGGAAGACAGTTGATCTCTACCCCCGAGCAACTCGCTATGCACCCGGGGCTTGATGATTGGTGGAGGCGTGCCGATGCGATCTGGACTGAAAATCGGACGACCGAGCGATTGACGCTGCTCGCGCGGCTCGATTACCAGCGCGGACTGTCCGTTCAGCTACCGTTTGCTCCGGACGCGGTACGCGTTGTGTATTCAAAATCAGGCATGTACTTGGCAGCGGCAATCGTGAGGGATGATGCGGTGATCGACCACGGGCTCTATTGGGGAACGGTGAGTTCGCTTCAGGAAGGCAGGTACCTCGAGGCCATATTGAATAGCGATGAGATGACCACCCGTGTTCGTCCTTTGCAAGCGAGAGGCCAGCACAATCCGAGACATTTCGACAAGTATGTGTGGCAGGTGCCGATCCCTGCATTCGATTGCAGCGACGAGCGCCACTTAAGGCTTGCAAGTTTAGCGGAGCAGGCAGAGGCGATCGCCATTGCCCTGGCGCTCCCAGCAGGGAAGCGGTTCGAGACGTTGCGCCGCATGGTCCGTGAAACGATTCGACAATCTTCGGTGCATGCCCAGATTGAGGCAGAAGTTGGTGCTCTTCTTGGTCCCTGACTGCGCGGACGTGCAGGCGAGGCGCGGTGACGCTCAAGTCCCTTAAACGCGGAATCTGTACTGCACACCGAAGTTTTGGAGCTTTCTCCCACTCGTTTCGAGAGACGAAAAATCGCGGTGGTGATGGACGGTCGACTCAACTTCCATGACTTGCGGCACCGGACCTGAGTCGCGCGGTCATAGGAAAGCACGTCGTACCCCGCCGTGCTGTCTTCGTTGGCAAACCTACATTGGCTCGACACCAAGGCCCAGCCTTTTCACCTCTCAGCCGTATTAAAACGTCAATCATTGAAAGCCGCTCCGACCGCATTGTCAGTAATGTTGACATCAGATGGTCTGTGCGCTAGTATGCGCTCACGGGGGAACGCACAAGTGATTAATCAAGACATTCTGTACTCGTACATTGGCGAGCAGTTGAAGAATCATCGAGAACAGAAGCATCTGAAGCAACAAGACGTGGCAGATGCTATCGGACTTGAGCGCACCTCTATTACCAACATTGAGCGCGGAAAACAAAAGCTGCCTATTCACGTGCTGTTCAACATTTGCGAAGTCTTGGGTGTGAATCCCTCGGAGGTTCTTCCTCGGCCTGGCGAGGTTGCTGAAGTGCGAGAAATGGCCAAAGTATCCGTTCGTGGTTTCGAAGGGACTCTTCCGCCTAGCATCGCAGAATTGATTACTGGAAGCTCGCGATGAACGCCCAGGGCACGGTGCGCGCCATGTCCTTGCGACAGATTAAGGAAGAGGCCTCTGCCCTTCTGCGTTCTTGCGGCGTATACCGTTTACCAGTTGATGTGGACGCAGTTGCGAGCTGCATCGGTCTTCATGTGAACTACACAAGTCTTGATGACGACTACTCTGGCTTGTTGGTCATACGGGACGGTGCGGCAGTCGCTCACATCAACAAGCTGCACCACACAAATCGGCGACGTTTCTCATTAGCCCATGAGATTGCCCATTTTGTCCTTCATGAGCAGCGGCAGACGTCTGGAGAAAGCGCGTACGTTGATAAGGCGATGCGTCTCTATCATCGGACGGATCGTGAGTTAGGGCAGAACGCGCGCATGGAATTTCAAGCCAACGCCTTCGCCTCAGAACTGCTCATGCCCGAACAGCTCCTTCGCAGCAAGATCATTGATGAGGGCTACGACTTAGAGGATGAGGCCGACGTATCGCGCCTAGCAGTTGTCCTGCGAGTGAGCGAGCAAGCTCTGTCGATCAAGCTCACGCAAATGAAAGACTTACTTCGGCCGGTGTGCGACCTTCAGGAAGACGATGATAAGCCTTTCTAATGGCTGAATAATCGCCATTATGTCAGTGACACTGACTCAAGATCAGTTATAAGTGTCATAAGATGCCTCTACGCGTACATGGTGTACGCGAAGGAGTTGGGGCATGAGCGTCACTGCACTGGCCGAGTCGCAGGCTGAAAAGAGCGGCAAAAAGTACTTCGTCAATATTGAGGGTCGCGAGATTGCGTGGGACCGCCCGACGATCACCGCGGCCGAAATTGCGGAGCTCGGCGGTTGGGTGCTCTCCCAAGGCGTCATTGAAGTTGATAAGGACAACGTCGAGCACCAGCTTCGGCCGGACGAAACGGTGGAGTTGCAGCCGGGACACGGCTTCTCGAAGAAAGTCAAATGGCAACGGGGCGATTCCGTCCTCGATGTCCGCCTGGACGAAGAGCTTCTGCTAATCCGCTCTCGCTTTCCACTGGCTGCACGGACTGGCTATTGGATTCATCTGGGGACCGTTAAGGTACCGGGTCAGGGGTGGAATCGGTCTGAGACGGAGATCGTCATCCGTGCGCCCTCGGGCTTTCCCGGTGTCACCCCGTACGGGATATTTGTTCCAGCCGGCATCCGCGTAAACGGCACGACACCTGACAACTATCAAGAGCCAGTCACTGAGTCGCTGCCGTTTTCGGGCACTTGGGGTCAATTCTCCTGGCAGGCTGATGGTGGAAGATGGCACGCAGGAGCGACACCGGCTGCGGGGTCCAACCTGCTCAACTTCGCGCTGAGCACCCTGGTCCGTTTGCAGGAAGGGAAGTAGGACGTGGACGCAAGACTCGTCATGCCGGCAGCCTTGCTGCAGGACATACGGCTTCACTTGTTCGGCAACGGCACTGATCGTGAGCAGGGTGGTTTTCTTCTCTGCTCCTCGCGTCTTGAAGAGCATGAATTGGTGTTTGAAGCCCTGAAGTGGCTGCCTTCCAGACCAGAAGACTATGTCGTCCACGACATCGACTACTTGGAACTGCGCGACGATGCCCGAGCTCGCTTGATAAAGCACGCGCACGATGAGCAGGCATCGATCGTCGAGCTTCATTCACATCCGAGCCCTCGTGCCGCTGCCTTTTCCCCTTTCGACCTTTCGGGACTGGCCGAATTTGTCCCACACGTCCGTTGGCGGTTGAAGCAACGCCCTTATGGAGCGCTCGTGTTTGGCTTTCATACGTTTGATGGTTTAGCCTGGATCAGCAATGCCAAGGCTGCGGTGGCGCTGCGAACGATCTCGACCGAGTCCACATCCCACGGTGCGACAGGTTTATCGATGAAGATCTATGGAGAAATTAAACATGCTTAAGCACGCACGACATCACGGGTTCTTCGGCACAGAGGGGCAAGCAGCGCTAAGGGGCCAAGTAGTCGTTGTCGCCGGTTGCGGCGGCAACGGGAACCATGTCATCCCGCAACTCGCCGCATTGGGGGTGAAGCGAATCATCTGCATCGAAGACGAAGAATTGAGCGAAACGAATCGCAATCGCTACATCCTTGCTCGTCACGCTGACCCAGTGCCTGGCACACACAAGGTAGACATCGCGCAGCGCGCCGTCCTGGCGATCGACCCGGACGTTGAGTTCACGCCGGTTAAGGCCTCTATCCGTTCGGCCGAGGCTTTCGAAGCGATGAGACAAGCAACGGCAACCTTCGGATGCTTTGACAACGATGGTGCGAGACTTGTCTTGATGGAGTTCGCCTGCGCCTACGACATTCCACTGTTTGATTTGGCCACTGACATTCCCATCGGTGACGTTCTTGACTTTGGCGGGCGCTTCACTCTGGTTGATCGCGCGCCGGGCTGCCTGGTCTGCATGGACTTACTTGATATGGAGCAGGCACGGGCCGACTTGGAAAGCGCTGCAGCTCGGATCGATCGTGAAGCCATTTACGGAGTCCCCAAGGACCATCTGCATGGGTCAGGGCCTTCCGTGGTTTCGATCAATGGCGTTGTCGCGTCGCTAGCTGTGACCGAGTTCGTGATGCATACGACTGGGTTGCGAGCACCCGCGAGACACTTGTCATACAGAGGCCGCACCGGCGTTGTCACTGCGACAAAGCCAGCAGCTTCTAGCTGCTACTACTGCGACAAGCTGAAGGGTCAAGGTGACAGGTCAAACTGGAAGCGGTACTTGGACTAGCCTGCGTAGAGACCTACCGCACGGTTTCTGCTTCTTAGGTTTGCAGGCGGTCTTCAAAGCGCTTGATCAACTTGCGGAGTTTGTCCAGCGTTGGGCCGGAAGAAAGCCGCTTGGGGACCATATCGACGGCACCAGTGTATTGGGCTTGCGGATTGGTTTGCGCACTCGGTTTCCCATGTTGGTCGACTACGTTGTGGAAAAACAGCTGCGCAATTGTTTGGCCCGGATACAGCGTTAGCGGTGTCTCCCCGAGGTTGCGTAGTTCGAGCGTCAGTGAACCGGCGAAGTTTGGGTGAATGCCAACAGCTGTCGCGACTATCAACCCCAATCGGCCCCATGTTGAGCGTCCAACGACGTAGGCCATTAAGTCACTGGGTAGCCTGATGTATTCCAATGTCTGCGCCAGCATGAACTGGTGTGGGTGAATAACGATGCAAGCACCAAAGGGCACATATTGCCGACGGTAGAGGCCGTCGAAGGACTCCTCCTCAACGTTATTCTCTTCTTCGGCTCGGATACTGCCCAGCGCACCATAAGCGGAGGGACCCACCAAACAAAACTCAAATCCCAAGCGCACATCGATTGATGCTTGGCCGGGTTTTAGTTGATCGGCCACATCCAAGAGCGGGCTAACAACAAGTCGACTTTGCGGCTTTTCAGAGAACAGACGTTCCCTGATCGCCTCGGTCGAAAGCACAGTCACGCCAGTTCCTCCCATAGTTGGCGCGCCTCTGCAAGCTCAACGGCCTTCAATAGCAGCTCGTGTAGTGATTCCATACGGGCCGCAATCGGAGGCGAGCCACCAAAGCCGCGAATAGTGGGAAACTGATCGACCTTCGTGAGCAGTGCAGTCCAACCAACGTTGATGATGGTGCTCAGCGTTGCTGGTCGTAGCTGGCCCGCGTTCATGAATTCGACAGGTGGGACGAGGTGGCAAAGCAGATCCAGATGTCGGTCCAGGTCCGCACTCAGTTGCGTTGGTGTGTAAACGAGATCTGGGCTTGTGGCCTGGAGATGTACTTGTGCTGCGTGGAAAATAGTAGGCGCGATCGCGGCGATCGCCGAGGTTAGTTCCACAGTTACGGCGGCATCAACCTTCCCGATCCTATCCCGCAGTTCTTCGTACATCTGAGTGTCCGGAAGTCTTCGAGCGATATTGGGGCTATTGAAGTCCTCAGTTATCAAAAGGCCCGTCTTCGTAGCGAGGATCGCAGCAAAGGACGGTGTGCCCTCATTTAGCTTTTGGAAGAGAAGTTCCCGGCGAAGATCGGAAGGAGGGTGGGAGCCGCTCATTCCTGACCCGCGTCCCGAAAGCTCCAAGAATCCACACAAGGCGAAGAAAAAAGCTGGGCCAACGAGATAGTGACCCACAGCGTCCGACTTCAACTCGTTTAACCACGCTTTCAAAATCTCGCCCGTGCGGATCGAGTGTTCATGCGCCCATGTGACCCCATCAGCATTTAGGCGGGCCATCGCGCGTGTAATCGCATCGCCAATTCCCTGGGTGAATGGCGTGAGGTCGACTTTCACCTGATCCTGAATCGCATGCCCTAACTCGTGTCCGACAACCGCAAAGTGGGGCAAGAGCCCCATGGCATGACCCGGCACAGAGACTCGAAGAGCAGGCCAGTCAATTGCAAGCGTTGCGTCTTGCAAGCTCTTAGTTGCTCCATTTATGAGCCCATAGTGACGAAGGTCGATCCAAGCAAGTTCGTAGTTAGGTAGATGTTCAGCACGAAAGAAGATCGTCTCCTTGATCCCCAACGCCTCCACCCAGCGCTGGAACGGAGCGACTACCTGATGCGGTATTTGAGTGGCGTCTGTACCTGCCACGAATGTGAGAAGCTGGTAAGCGTTGTCGCCAAGTCGCTCAGCTTCACGCACTAATCTTTCAGATTCAGCAGCAGGAAACCCCTGTGTCTCCGCCTGGGCCAAGTATGACTTAGCTGTATCGAGAATGCCGGCGATGAAACTCAGCCACTTTCTCGGCCCGGTGTGGTGGCCGGGGAAGGTGAGTGCCTTCAGTTTGGCAACTTCCCTGTCCAGCCTCCCAAGTAGAAAGGAGCATGCTTGAAGATTCGCCGACACTTCAGAAACTCAATCGCAGTTCCTTCGGCGGAGCTAGTTGCACAAGGCGAGACTCGCGATGGATCGCGGTCAACATGCCTTCCACAAGCTCAGCAACTCGATTTCGCATTGCAGGCGGAATATCCATGTCCTGCTCGATAGCTGTGAACACCTGGCTAGCCTCGTTGAGTCTGGCGGGCAAATCAGCGCCAAACGTCCGATTGAGATACCTGAAGAAAAGCGCGAACCGCTCAAAGGCCGGAGGCTCTTCGAGAGCGATGAGCATGTGATTCTGGGCCGTTACAGCGGCCGATCCCCGGCCAGCTTCCGTGAAGATTTGAACTAGGGCGTGAAGCACGCTCATTCGCCGGCCATCATCAATCAGGTCGCTGTTCAGGACTCTCAGGCCGCTTTCCAGGATGTGCTCTAGAGCTAAGTCAGAAATTGGCGATGCATACATGGCAATGTCCTTCTCTAAGCAGCAAGTTTTTCTAAATCTCTGACGAGTTCATCTCGGAGACCGCCCAAGTCGAGGATGAACCCGAAAGCACGTTGACCGTCTACGATGCGGAAGGGGTCGCCGTCGTCACATTGATAAACACTCTGCCCGACGATCACCACCTTGGACATCGGCAGTTTCCGCAAGCTGATCCCCATCTGGTGCAATTCTTTGATCGCCGCCTTTACCTTCATCGGCGATACACCCGATTCGGTCAGCTTCTTCACAACCTTAAACGAAATCAAATCCGAAAAGCTGTACCTGCGGTGAATGCCGTAACCGACATCGCCCGTACGGCGGCTTGTGGTCGGGACAACTATTCCCACCCTGCAGAGGTAATGCAGCATGTCCTTCTTGATGCCGGTCACGGCGATGGCCTCCGACGTTAGATAGGATCGACGTATATTTGAGTCTTGAGCCATACTCAAATATTGTCCACCTAGAACCCACATCTTTTCAACAGGTTTATCCCGAGGGATTGCTTATTGCGATAGGTAGTCTGTGCGGCGAGAGCCGCCGATGCTCGGCAGAAAAAGAAAAACCCCAAGCGAGCAAGTCGATTTGGGGTTGTGAGCTGGTGGCCTGGGGCTGAATCGAACAGCCGACACGCGGATTCTCAACCCGCCGATGTCGCCTTCGCCCAAAGCGGACCGCGATGCGGGCGAGACGTGCGAAACACACTCAGCATTTCGCCGCCTCCAACAAATCCCGCGTCCGCCGCGCCTCCCTTCTGGCCGCCTCCGCGTATCCCTCGCCGTCCGACGCATAGAGAATCTGCCTTGACGAACTCACCACGATCGGCGCATCGGCGCGCCAGCCCGCCTTCACGGTGGCGATCGCATCGCCGCCTTGCGCGCCGATGCCGGGGATCAGTAGCGGCACGGTGGGTGCGACTTTGCGTACCGCCTCGATTTCGGCCGGATAGGTCGCGCCCACCACCAGCCCCAACTGTCCGTTCACGTTCCAGGGCCCTTGCGCCAGCGCGGCCACATGCTCGTACAGCAATGGCTTGCCCTTGACCGACGACAG
>Ga0134124_10002966_pt1 | contig 13663 bp, 15 predicted proteins | sample KB304_FD_96880 | JGI IMG/M metagenome (GOLD analysis project Ga0134124, IMG submission 96880) | Terrestrial soil microbial communities without Nitrogen fertilizer from Kellogg Biological Station, Michigan, USA - KB3-0-4 | ecosystem: Environmental > Terrestrial > Soil > Unclassified ... | reverse complement strand
TCTCTTTAGAATCCACCATACCCATAGTACACCTTCCTTGTGCAGGAGATTACAACTATGGGTTGTATGTGACCACGTAACCAGATTAGGGAACATATGACTTGAAAGCTCTAATTTTGTGAGGTATAGAAGAAGTGTTCTCGGTGACTAATACCGGCAAGGCGTTATATGCCTGAAGAGACTATCTACGGAAAAGGGAGGGATTGGAATGGATGACAATGTTATGGGCCAGGATGTGTCTGCGGATACGCAACAAATAAGAAATATAAATGACATACCCACCCACGGAGGTTTGGTGACAATAGCCTTCTTAATGGGGTTTGGCGTATTCGGAGGCATGGCACTTGGCTCATATGTCGCCACTAAAGCGCATATTAAAAAGGGTAATTATGACAAGGCATTAAATGGATCAAAAAACACATTTATGATATCTATCGGTACGATCATTACAGTGGTTATCGTCATTGTTATGTGTGTAGCATACATTAAATCACAAAGCTGAATAAGTAAAAATGGTGTCTCGATAATATTCTAATTTTTGCATTGTTTGCTATAGCGGAGGAATAATGAAGTTAACTAAGAAGATTATTTTTGTAATTGTATCCACGGCAGTTATTGTCGGATCATGTTATGCAAGTTGGAGTTATACACATAGCGGTTCCCAAATGAAGCAGAGTAGATATTTAGTCGTTAAACATTCTGTGGGTAGTAATCATGGGTTGGCAATTTTAGATGCTAAAACAGGTATGTTAGTAGTAGCAGACACTAAATACAATGTTGTTGATTATGATGGCAAGTTATCAATATTTGTAATTGATGTCGATCATACAAAGAAATATGGTGTGGTAGACAATAATGGAAATATAATAATCAAACCAGATATCAAGGAACTCCATTTTAAAGATGGCTTTATTGTGGGCGATAATAAAATATTCAGTAAATCTGGCAAAAAGTTGTTTGATGGTTTCTTCTACCACCAACTAGGTTTCCAGAATGGAGTTGCTATTGTAATTGACAATAATAAGAAAATGAACTTGATTAACAAAGATGGCAAAATAATTAAAACATTCAACGATATAATCGAAGATGCAGTAAAGATATCTGAAAAGTACTATGCTGTAAGCGTTAAAAGAACGTCAACAAGTGATGAAGCTAATAAATATGTTGATTATGATAATGTCGTCTGGGGCGTTGTCGACACAAAAGGTGATACTATTTTATCATTTAGTTATGACTGTATAGATACATTTTCGGATGGACTATTCCTGGTTAATAAAGGTGGAAGAAGATGCGATTATGGGGCTTGTGCTGATAGTTGCGTTGGTGGCAAGTCTGGATATGCTGACAAGACCGGCAAGTTGGTTATACCTTATACATATTCTTTCGCATATCCGTTTCATAATGGAACAGCTCAAGTTGAAATAGACGGTGAGGAAGGTGAGTTTAATAGAAAATATGGGTTTATAGATACTAAAGGTAGATATGTTGTTGAGCCATTCATAAAAAGTCCTGTCAATGTATATAATGGTATTAAGATGGCACCATACTCTGCTGGCGCGAGGTGCGGATATATAAATGCAGAGGGCAAAAAATTAACAGAGCCGATATATGATAGTTGTGATGAATCTCATGATGGAATGGCATCTGTGACATTCAATGGTAAATGCGGTTATGTAAATGAAAAGGGTAGTATGGTAGTTCAAGCAGTATATGATTCTTGTAGGTCATTCAAGGAGGAATTGGCTCCAGTAAGAATGAATAACAAGTGCGGATATATAAATAAAAAAGGAACAGTTATAGTTAATCCAACTTACGACAGCTGTGAAGAATTTAATAGTGGAGCAGCAGTAATCGGTGTAAAAAAGGATAATATTACTGGATCAGATGGCTTGTATGACAACAGTATTTATGGAGCAATTAACACAAGCGGTAAAATAATTGCCGCTATACAGTTTGATCAAATATCAAAATTTGACAATGGGACTGCCTTGACTATGTTGCGCGGAAATTATGGCGTAATACACAGTAAAAATAAGTATGAAATAAGTCCTAAATACCGATTATTGATAAAACTGAATCCGCATATTGCTGCATTTACAAATGTTGGATACGATAATTACCAAAGCAAACTCATATCAGATAAAGATTATAAGATCCATTCTGGTGATAAATCCATTACAAGCAAAGGATGGGGTATTATTTCACTCGATAGTGGCAAAATCATTCAATCAACTGGATATGATTGTGAATATGGTGGGCAATATGGGAACAGAAATGGTGAAACACATTTTGCTTGTGGTAACAGTAACTATAGCATTGACTGGTATCCCTCCGATGACAACTCGGAACCTTAATGCCGAATGATTGTACACATATAGTATGTACAGATATAGTAATCACCTGATAGTCCACCCCTGAATGGGGTATTAATTTGGCTGCCAATACAACTAACTAACTTTTTGATGAAAAGCACTATAGGCCATGTCCATTCAGGATGTGGCCTTTTTCTGTTGCCTTGGCTAACAGTCCTACCAATGAAGAAGCCGGATATCATGTAATCAACGAAAGGAGGTGAACGAGCATGCAAGTACTTCTGTATCTGGTCATCGGTCTAATCAACTTTGCTTGGCTAGCATATTGCGGAATGTTCCAGCTGGGAGCTTTAGTTGTGTTCCTGCTGGTGATCGTCGCAATGGCAAGTAACCGGAAGTAATCACAAAAGGAGGTAAATCGGAACGTAAATAAGCAGTTGCCTTAAACCCTGTCAAACTAACCCATCAGCAACATCACTCCATCTAACAATCCAAGTAACCCAATCAAGCGGATATCACCGTAATGGGATACCTGCGTCCAAACGAAAGGAGATTATCATGTCTAAAGTGTACGACATCATCAACCAGAGAATCACCGATTTACTAGAGCAAGGAACAGTCCCATGGCATAAGCCCTGGAACGCATCAACCAACTACCCCATGAACCTTATCAGCAAGAAAGAGTATCGAGGCATCAACATCTTCATCCTTGCCAGCAGTCCTTACAGTTCACCTTACTGGATGACGTTCAAGCAGGTCCAAGATAAAGGAGGTCATGTAACCAAAGGTGAAAAGTCTATGCCGGTTATCTTCTGGAAATGGTTAGACAGGAAAGAGGATGATCCTGTTACTGGCAAGATTCCCATGCTCAGATACTACAATGTCTTCAATCTCGAACAGGTCGAGGGAGTATCAGCACCAGTACCAGAAGAGACCGCCAACGACCACCAGCCATTACCATTACCCGAAGAGATATTCAAGAACATGCCTCAAAGACCAGAGCTAAAATTCGGAGGTAACAGAGCATACTACAGTCCATCCCTCGATTACATCCAACTACCCCACCTCAGTACCTTCGATACCTCAGAAGAATACTACTCAACGCTTTTCCACGAGATAACGCATGCTACCGGCCATCAATCCAGACTGGCAAGAAAGAGCATTCTGGAGCCGTCATACTTCGGATCGCATGAATACAGTAAGGAAGAACTTGTTGCAGAGATGGGAGCAGCGTTTCTATCCGGTTATTGTGGAACAGAGAATGTCACCATCGAGAACAGTGCTGCATATATTCAGGGGTGGCTTAAAGCTCTTAAGAACGACAAGACCTTACTGATCCACGCATCAGCACAAGCACAGAAGGCAGCAGACTTTATCCTTAACAGGAAGGGAGGTGAATCAGAAGAATCCGAAGAGCTTGCAGCATAAACCAACAGCATTATCCCTACCAGTAAGACCAACTCAACAGCAGTAACAATCCCAATTAAAACAAGTAGCAATCACCGTATTAATCCATCACCAGCAATTAGCGCTAGACCTCCAAATTAGGCCCACAATCCACGTTCTTAATCAAAGGCAAGCATCGCTATCTATCTGTTAAATAAGGAGAAGTCTATGCAAAGAGTAATACCTAAATTCAGGCTCTTAACCTATCAGCAATCACCAGAAACAGGAACTGAAGTAGTAACTCTTATCCTCGAACATCGAGGCAACAATTACCACCTGGAGGGAGCGACCAAAGACATCATCCATGTATTCACCGCTGGAGCAGCAATCTATGTGCTGAACATCAACAAGGCTCACAGCACCATTCGTCTGTATGCCTACATGACACCCGAGCCAGACCCAATCAACAGCATATTCCTGCAAACACATCGGGAGATAACAGATGCACTCGGCAAGAAGTGGGAACAGCTATCACCTGAAACCATCACCAGAAGATTAATCAACAACCTCATCTAAAGGAGAAACAACATGTACAGACCAACAGACCTTGCCAAACGGGAAACATTATCCACCATGATCGGCACCTACCAGCAGGCAACTCTTAAGATCGAAGAGGCATATGCTCTTCTCGAATCAGCAGAGAAATCATTACGGGCAGTATTCCTTGAGAAACCTGGTTATCGGTTCAGTGTCAATGAGCGAAATAACACCGATGTAGGGAAGATAGCCAGTGATGCGATCAATGCCAGTATCAAGAAAGATGCATGGGCAGTAATTGTTGAGCGCATGGAGTTGAGGCGCCTACTGTCAATTCAGAGACGAAATGAACTTGATTCCCAGATTGACAGGGGAGAGTTGCCTGACCTTACCGATGAAAGTGTCTTGGCCTTATTTGAGACTTCAGCTGCAAATGTGAATACCTACATGGAGGAAGCAGTTACAGAAGTATTTGACTACCTCCGCCCCAGGCAGAGTGGATACAAGACCAACACTGAGTTTGAACTTGGAAAGAGAGTAATTCTTTCCTGGCAGGTTGAAAAGGGCTGGAGTGGGGGTGCGTTCAGGGTCAACTATCATCGGGCAAAATACTTGACTGCATTGGATAACGTATTCTCCATGATTGATGGCAAGGGACCAGTCAAAACCTATCACGGGTCCTTACATGATGCCATTACCGGCAGCAATGACGGCACCGGCAAGACTGACTACTTCAAGTTCAGGTGTTGTCTTAATGGCAATCTGCATCTTGAGTTCCTGAGACATGATCTTGTGGCAAGGCTCAATGCCATAGCTGGTAGTAACCGGCTACGGCAAGATTGAACTCTTATATGAAGTGAAAGCAGTGATTCCTCTCTTAATCCCCACCCATCAAGACCCGTCTCCACAGCACACCTTTCAACCAAAATCATCAAAAGCCAAGACGTAGTTATTAACAGGAGGGGTATCCCACTATCAAACTACGTGAGGTTTTACGATGCAACTCAGAAGAAACGAAAAAGTTAGAGATGTTAAAGGGTATGAAGATGTTTACGCAGTAACAACACATGGTAGAGTCTGGAGCTACCGCAGAAAGAAATGGCTTAAATCTTATTTGACTGGACAAGGATACGAAACAGTAAGGTTTTGTTGCAGTGGGGAAGAGAGAGATAGGAAGGTTCACAGACTTGTTGCAGAGGCGTTTATCTCGAACCCGCATAATAAGCAACAAGTCAACCATATTAATGGGAAAAAACAGGACAACAGGGTCTCAAACCTTGAGTGGTGTACACCAAGGGAAAACCTGCAACATGCTTCAGATATGGGGCTTAATAAGACATACAAGCTCACATACAAAGACAAGGAACTTATCTGTAAAAACCATGTCGTGCTAGGAATTAATAAAACTGTCCTTGCACAGATCTTCAACGTTACGCCACAAGCCATCCACTACATCGTCAAAGTGTACACACCCATCGTTGGACATGCATGACAAAACAACCAGATTGATTCACCAGGAAGGCCCGACATCCCATCGGGCCTTTTCTATTTCAACATCACAACCACAAAGGAGACTTACCATGACCATCAACACACTATTTGGACCAGAGGAGGTAGCACCTAAACCGAGAAGCATCAAGATCAAGCGTATCAAGGCGGTATTCGACACCCTGACAATCAGGGAAGAAGTAGCCAACTACCTGCCACCAAGTAACAGGTACACTTCACCAGTACAGATATTTCAGATGTTCAGCTTTCTACAGCATGAGACTAAGGAGTATTTCATCACACTTCACCTAGACGGGAAAAACAGGATTTCCTGTATGGAAGAGGTCTCAGTTGGTAGCTTGAATCAGTCGATAGTCCATCCACGGGAAGTATTCAAAACAGCACTCCTCTCAAGTGCAGCGGCTATTGTGCTGATCCATAATCACCCGTCTGGAGATCCAGCACCAAGCAGGGAGGACAGGGAAATAACCAGACGGCTCAAGGAAGCAGGAGACTTGCTAGGGATACGTGTTCTCGACCACATTATAGTGGGATCAAGTTACATGTCCTTTGTTGAGCAGGGGTTGTTATGAGATGCGAACTCTGCAACAAGATCATCCAACCATACGAGACAGCACACGGTATCAGATATGGCTCGGTCGATAGAGAACGAGATATATTCCTGCCAGCAAGAGATTCAGCCTGTACGGTCTTGTGCTCCTCATGTGGGGAGATGCTTTTCAAACTGATTTACTCCAAGCTGAACACTGTAGCCAGTAGTACCAGATTGACCCACCAGAGATAACCAACCTCCCTATCCAGCAATACATTCCCCATTGCAAGAAATCTATGCTGTAAAGAAGTGCTGTAAGTGTTCGGAAATACTTAGACATAACGATTCGTTATGTCTGGAAATTAATCCTCATGGACTCAAAAAAGGGGTTTTGTACCCATAATCAAGAAAGGAGACATTTATGTGCATTGGTAAAAGACGTTGCCAGCAGAAGCGTAACCTGAAGGGCCGTAGTCAGAAAGAATCGAGAACCATCACCTACGAGGAAGAGGCCAAGATTGTTACTCTGTTACGGAGCCATGAAAGCAGCAGAGGAAAGAACTACTACCGTGATGTTGCCGACCTTGTAGAGGTAATGGCTGATACTGGCTTGAGGCAGATGGAAACACTGGAGCTGCTGTATCGAGATGTAAATTTCACTGACAATATGATCCTAGTGAGACAGTCCAAGAGCAGCCCCAGACGTGTACCCATGACAAATAGGGTAGCAACCATCCTGCAAAGAAGACAGGAAGCGAACCAGGACAAGCCGTTCAACCTCAATGAGATGCATATACGCATGGCATGGAGATGGGTAAAAGAAGTGCTTGAGCTACCTGAACCACAGAGATTGGTTCTGCATTCGCTCCGTAAGACATGCGCTCGACGGCTTATTGATTCCGGAGTCTACATAGAAATCATCTATGAATGGTTAGGCCATCCAATCGTACACAAGTTACATCGAAAAGCACCACTCCCGTTAAAGAAGCTGACTGAAGCAGCAAAGATCCTGGAAGCATACAACCACTTAGATCTACAGTAAGAATTTCTCTCAGTACCCACCAGCAATCATCACAAGCATTTCAAATCAACCAACAATATGAGCTGACACAGATAGGGGCCTAGAGCCTCTTTTTTTGTGCCTGCTGTCAGGAGGAATAACCATGTCTGTCTATAAGCGAGGCGATAAGGGCGTCTTTTACATGAACTTCACCGTTAACGGGGTTCGAGTATTCAAGAGTACCGGCAAGTTCACCAAGAAAGAAGCAAAGCATGTTGAGGCACTGGAAAGGCAGAAGCTGATTGACCAGGAGAAAATGACACCGCAGGAGAAAGCTGCAAAGACCTTATTATCTGAAGCCATTAGCCAAGTGTATGAGGGTAGGTGGAAGCACACAAAGCGTCCTGACTGTCCAATGGCAAGGAGTCAAATGATATTGAGTCTGTTAGGGGATATGCCGCTTCAAAAGATAGACGATGAAGCTATTGCACTCCTGAAAAAGAAGCTGGCTGCTAGAGTGATCGAAACTGGAACGGTAAACAGGTATCTTGCCGCACTGAAGACGATACTAAAATTCAAACGTCAATCATGGGAGCATATCAAACTTGGGAAGGAGAGTAAGGGGCGTATAAGAGTTGTGACAAGAGAAGAAGAGGCGAGGGTAGTAGACCTGCTTAGCAACACTGATCATCATAAGCGTAGATGGTTTTATTCAGATGTTGCTGATCTTGTAGAGATCCAAGTTGATACAGGTATGCGTCTAGGGGAAACACTCAAGCTCAAATATGAAGAAGTGAACTATGCAGCTAACCTGATTCATATCTGGATTAACAAGGGCAATAAGCCGAGAAGCATTCCCATGACAAAAAGAGTAGCTGCTATCCTGAAGAGGCGGCAAGTGAACGATGCTATTAAGCCATTCACTCTTACCGCGTATCAGGCAGATAAGGCATGGGCTTGGTGTCGAAAAGAAATGGGACTAATGGATGATGATGAGTTTCTGATTCATTCCTTGAGGCATACATGCGCTAGTAGGTTGATTAATGCCGATATTGACCTGTATGTAGTTAAAGAATGGCTGGGGCATAGCAGTATTCAGGTGACAGAGAGATATGCACATCTGTCTCCTGGGAAGTTGGTACAGGCTGTAAAGGCATTGGAAGAGTAAAGATATTGAAGCCATTACGGAAATAGTGATTGAAACTGGGTATAAAACTAGGTATACAAATAGCGATATCTTGGTTGATTGTCTCTATAATTGTCTGCATGTTCGGTCATAGAGATCTAATAGTATTAGATAGTTATGGATTGCCTCTCGCTAAGGAAGGGGTCGGACGTTCGAATCGTCTCGGGGACGCCAATAAAATCAAAGGGTTACAGCCTGGTGCTGTAGCCCTTTTCTTTTGCCTTCCCCTGAATACCCCGATAATTGCCGTTTGTCAAGTCGTCCCCCTTTCATTATGAGCGTAATTCCCTGAAATTGCATTGACCGTCGGTGATTTATGGTGATAATCTGCAAGCGAAAAGCAAATTCTGTTGCCATTAATTAGGTGGCTTTAACTTAAGAGGTTCATTTGTGATTGACAGGTTGAATTGGGGAGCTGGTTGTGCCCTTTTTATAATTATGCAATTTGTTTTGTCACCGATCTCAGCTGCCGAAATGCAGGTCGGGAGCGGCTTGCCCAAACCTGCACCTTCGAAAGATTCAGGCGCAGCGACTCTGCTTGAATTGAAAGCACAGGAGATGACCCTGAAGAGGCTGCGGGAAATGCCGGGAGGTATGGATTTCGACCTGCCCGAGGTTCAAAAGGCTGATGGACTTTCACAATTTTCCTATGGTCCTGCTGAATCGGGAAAGCGTAACCTGGCAGCATTGATCGGCACGTCTGAAATTTCCGTGCTGGCAGATGTTGACGGGCAATTTGTGAAAAGTATGGCTGAAACTCAGATAATGGAAAAAGAATCTGTCAGTCAAGTGGGTGATGCAAGTCTTTTGGAGTCGATCCGTGCCGGCCGAAGTTTCAATCGTGAGAGTCTTGCGGCTCTGGCACGTAAGGAACAGGCAAAAGCTCAAACCGGACAGGCTTACGCTCTTCTGTTGCCGTCCGTATCGGTTCGTGCCAGCAGCGGCTATGAAAACTCTCAACCTTCGGTGGCAATCGATGAAGCTACCGGCCAGGCTGTTTCCTCTGATACGCACCCACGAACAGATCTTTCGCTCAGCATACGTCAACCGTTACTCGATCTGCCCAGCTATCTGGATTGGCGCCGCCGTGAGGTGATAGAACAGGCGCGTGAAGAGAGTTATCGGGTAAGCGATGGTGATGCCTATGTCTCCGCGGTCAATGCCTATCTTTCCCTGGTGTCCAGCCGCTTGCAGATAGATATGACACGTGACTTTGAAACACAGCTTGCAGAGTTGCTCACCTATATCGAAAAACGAGCCAGCGCCGGAGCAGCCAGTATTTCCGACATGGCCCGGGTACGTGCACGCAGCCAGGCAACGCTGTCGTCACGATTGGAGCAGGAGTCTGCCCATGCTGCTGCCGGGATTGAATTCGTTCGTCTGACAAACCTCGTACCCCGGAAGGTTCGTCTTCCGGAGCTTGAGGATGTTGGCGCTTCGTTACTGCCGGAATCTTTCAATACGGCCGTTTCCACAGCCATGAAATCCAATCCGGAAATTACTTCGCTTGCAGCTGAATTGCAGGCTGCAGAAATCGACAAGTCGGCTGCAAAGGGCCGATTTCTGCCGCGAGTCGATGCGGAGTACACCGATAGCTACTCGCTTCATGCAGGAGGCGATACCAGCTCTTCCGGCCAGAGGGACAAACGTATCATGATGGTGTTGAACTGGGCGCTTTTCAGTGGCGGAAGTGATTACGAGAACAGGGTAGAGCGCATGGCGCGACATAAGGAATTGCAGTACCGCCTGGACGACCAGCGACGCCGTGTTATTCAGGCATTGTCAGCCAATTACGCCACTCTTGCAACGACAAGAGAACGCATTGTCTCCGGCTACAAGGAGCTGAAATCTATTTCCACTGCAGCAGAAGCCATGTCAAAACGTATGCTCTCCGGTAACCAGTCTTTGCTGGATCTTCTCGATGTCTACGACCGTTTCTACCAGGTTCGCTCCCGTCTCCTCAGTTTACATATTCTTGAAATGAGTACTGTGACTCAGTTGGTTCGATTAACAATTGGCACGCCACATGCTTCTCCCGAAGTTAAAACAGAGCCAACTACAGGCAAGTTGAAAAGTTAGAGTGCATCGTAAGTCAAGGATGAACCGGCACCGCTTGAAACAGCTGAGAAGTTGAGCGCAAATATATTTCCCAACTAAGGTGGATCGTCAGTATGTCAATGCGTCACAGTGATAGCGACGGCTCGGATATTTTCTGGCCCGGTTATGTGGATGCCGTTACCAATCTGGTACTTAACCTTCTCTTTCTTCTGACTATTATGACCGTCGCAGTATTCATGTTTGCCCTCGAGTTGGGGCGTGCCAGTAAGGGGGGGGCGGATAAGACGCTGGTTGCTTCCAGCAAGCAGGGTTCAGCAGCCATTCCCAAAACAGCGATTGATCCGGTTAAGGAAAATATCGCGTTAAAACGTGAAATCCAGCGTTTGAATATGGAACTTGCACAGCGGGTTCCACAAAATGTGAAACCTGTGCAGCCTGGGGTCCTGACAAAAACGGTCGATGTGACATCCGGCGTGCCAAAGCCGCTGACAGGGGTCGACAAGACCGTTGCAAGCGACCTGGAAGTCGTGGTGCGTTTCAAGGATGAAGCAGTCGCGTTTACGCCGGCAGAGCACGCCCGGTTGCTCGAGTCATTGAAACCGATCGCAGCGAGTGGAAAATCAAGCATTTACGTCGAAGTCCCGGCAGGTTTTTCCGAGGCTAAACGCATGGGCTTCTATCGAGCCATGGCTGTGCGGAATTTGCTTATCGAAATGAAGGTGCCCAAGGATCGCATCGATGTTTCGGTGAGTGAAGGGAAAAACAGTGCTAACGCCTCGATCGTCAAGGTCAGGTCGCGTTGATGGAGGCTAAGCGGCTTTCCATGTACAGAAAGGCAGCTGTGTTCTTCGTGGACTTATCGCCTCAGCGTACTTTCGTAATGCTGCTTCTGGTCAGCAGTATGAGTGTATTGTTGTGGGCATGGCTCACCAAAGTCGATGTTATTGTGCGTACCGAGGGACAGATCATACCTGCCGGAAAGTCGCAAATCGTGCAGCATCTCGAAGGGGGCATCGTTCGGAAAATCCTCGTTCAGGAAGGTCAGGTAGTTGTTGCCGGACAACCGCTGATGGAGTTGTCTGATGTCCAGACCCGTTCGAATTTGGGTCAGGAACAGTCGAAACTGGATGCCCTGCGTGGTCGCGAAGCTCGTCTTCTTGCTGAGTTGAACGGTCATAATACGATTGTCTTCCCCAAAAAACTGAACGACCCGAATGTGATTCGTGTGGAAACAGCCGCATGGGAGGCTCGTCGCACCCAACTTGCCGAAGAGGTTCAGGTTTTGCAAGCACAGGGAATGCAGAAAAAGAACGAACTTTCGGAAACAACTTCAAAGCGGCAGAATCTGCTCGAAGAACTGGAGTTGGCGAAAAAACATCATCAGGTGATGGATAACCTGAGGAAAAACAATGCCGCCTCCGAGCTGGAAGTGCTGGAAAGTCAGACGCGCATACAGAGGCTCAAATCGCAAATTGCCGAGGCTACCAATGCTCTTCCCCGCCTGCGGGCCGCCCAATCCGAATCAGAATCACGGGTGAATGAAGCTGTCAGCCGTTTCCGTGCGGAAGCTTCTTCGGCGTTGACGCAAGTGCGCGAGGAGCTTGAAAAATCAAGCCACGAAATTGGTACCAATGTCGACCGTCTCGATCGGAATGTCGTAAGGTCGCCGGTCACTGGCCTCATCAACAAGCTGAATATCACCACCATCGGCGCAGTGGTGCGGCCCAGCGAGGTCTTGCTGGAAATAACGCCCAGCGACCAACGCATAGTCATCCAGACCCGTTCGAATCCCAACGACCGTGCCAATCTGCGACGGGGATTGCCGGCGAGGGTGCGGATCGGCGCATACGATTATGCGACCTATGGCACATTCGAAGGTCATGTGACCGATGTCAGCGCGGATACGTTGACAGATGAGAAGGGTGGTCGCTATTACCGTGTGAATGTTGAAGTTGAGATGTCGAATCTATTGTCCCGGGTTCGCCAGCCGGGCGGCTTGCTGGTGCCCGGGATGGCTGCCAGTGCCGACATTGCCGTTGGCAAGCGAACAATTCTGTCATACATCCTTTCTCCTTTGCTGAAGTTCCGTGACGGGGCGTTTCGGGCCGACTCAGGGCTCTTTTCAAGACTTTATACGGTATAGCCGGTCGATAAATACAATATCCAGAGAGAGAATTTATGTTTAAAAAGCTTAATATTTATTACGTTCTTGTAACGCTCCCTTTCGCGTTGCTGCTCATCGGATCTGTGGTTTTTTTTGATGCAATCCAGGCAACGCTAACCCGCAATCCCCATCCGCAAATCAACTATGCCATCTTTGTCATTATTTTGTTCGGCGGAGTCCTTATCTCACTCAGTGCCCATCGGTTGGTGCGTGAAGCCAAAACGCTCATGGACTATTCCAGAGCAGTACGCGCCAACACCGATTGGGTTACCCTGCAGAAAATGACCGATAATTACACCGGCGATATTTCTTATCTGTTGCAGATGGTTGCAGCATCGGGCGGCCGCTCCATTTCCCATCAGGAACAGGCTGCCATTGAACATGAACATACCGCAGCGCGGAATCATTTGACTCGCAGGAATGGTTTGCCGCAATACCTGACCGGCCTGTTAGTCGGTATGGGGCTCCTTGGCACCTTTATCGGTCTGCTCTCGACCCTTACCGACATATCAATTCTGATCAGCAGCTTTGCCGAGCTCGATATGAGTACGGCTAGCCCTCTCCTTGTATTCCGGACCATGATTGAACGGATGAAAGCGCCCATGCAGTCGATGAGTATTGCTTTCTCGGCCTCAATGTTCGGCCTGCTGGGGTCTATTATCCTAGGCTTGATGATGGTCGGGATCCGTCGTTTACAAAGTGATATTTTCTCAGTGCTCGGTTCGGAAATTGCCCGGCACATCGAGATTGCCCTTGCCCATGAAAGCGTTACTTCCGGGAGTGGTACTGCGGAGTCCTCCCGGGATGAATCGAAAGTTCTGATCCGGATCGAAGAGAGGCTGGCCGAGGCGGCACGCTTGCAACAGCGAATGCTGGCTGCTGAAATAGACGACTTTCAACAACAGCGTGCCGACATGCTGCGGGCACTTACCGAGCAGACCGAGGCGAGCAATAACTTCCGCAGTGAGTTGCAGCAGCT
>Ga0134124_10002964_pt1 | contig 13663 bp, 9 predicted proteins | sample KB304_FD_96880 | JGI IMG/M metagenome (GOLD analysis project Ga0134124, IMG submission 96880) | Terrestrial soil microbial communities without Nitrogen fertilizer from Kellogg Biological Station, Michigan, USA - KB3-0-4 | ecosystem: Environmental > Terrestrial > Soil > Unclassified ... | reverse complement strand
GGTCATGGCGCTGCAGGCGCTTATCCAGCTGAGGCCTTTTGCTGCCACCAGTTATGTCGGCGGCATGGTGGCGGTGACCATGATCAAGGAGCTGGGGCCGGTTCTGTCGTCACTCATGGTGGCAGGAAGGGTCGGCTCGGCGATAACGGCAGAGATAGGCACCATGATAGTGACAGAGCAGGTCGATGCGATGCGGGTCGAGGGAACGGACATCGTGAAGCGTCTCGTAACCAGCCGGCTAAAGGCGATGCTCCTCGCCATGCCGCTTCTGGCCGTGGTCACTGATGCCGTGGCCGTGTCGGGAGGGTACCTGATCGCGTCCGGATACCATATAAGCCCGCTGATGTATTTCAAGTCGCTACCCCAGTTCATGAAGTTCCAGGACCTGATCGAAGGTGTGGCAAAACCGGCCTTTTTCGGCTTCCTGATAGTCATGATCGCATGCCATGTGGGGCTCAGGGTCTCCGGTGGCGCCGAAGGGGTAGGGGTGGCGGTAAAGCGGACGGTCGTCCTTGCGTCGGTCTGTATCCTGGTCTCCGACTTTTTCATAACAAAGATCTTCATAGCGTTCAGATAGGACAAAGCATGGCGGAGCAAAGCTGCATAGTGATGGACAAGGTCTGCTACTCGGTCGATGGAAGGACGATCCTGCGCGATTTCGACCTGCGTCTGGAGAAGGGGGAGAACCGGACTATTCTGGGAGTCAGCGGGGTGGGGAAAACAACCATTCTCAAGCTGATACTCGGCCTTCTGAAGCCCTCTTCGGGAGCGATCTTCATCGACGGCATCGACATATCCGGACTTTCCGAGAAACAGCTGACTCAGGTAAGAAAGCATATCGCCATTGTCTTCCAGGGCGGAGCACTTTTTGATTCCATGACCGTCGGCGAGAATGTCGGCTACCGGCTGATGGAAGAGGGGGAGCTGTCAGAGGCCGAGATCGAGGAGATCGCACGTGAAAAGCTGGGATTTGTCGGTCTGGAGAAGGCGATAGACCTCTATCCTCCTGAGCTTTCCGGGGGGATGAAGAAGCGTGCGGCAATTGCCAGGGCTCTGGCTGCAGATCCGGAGTACATTTTCTTTGACGAGCCGACAACCGGACTCGACCCGATTGGCGTTTACAATATTCAGCAGCTTATGTTAAGACTTCATGAAGAGGGGAAGACGACGCTCGTGGTGACGCATGATATGTCGACGGCCTTTGCGGTCTCGCGCAGATTCTCGTTCATCCATGATTCACGTCTGGTTTTCGAAGGTTCGAAGGCGGATCTTGAGAAGAGTCCCATCCCGGCAATCAGGGAGTTCTTTTCTCCGGGTGAAGAGTCCCTTTTCAGGGATAGCGAAGCAGAGGGTAGCGATGAAGCGTAGCGATAACCTCAGATGGTCTCAGGTAAAGGCGGGGATATTCATTCTGGTCGCCATACTCCTTTTCTGCGCAGGTGTGCTGATGATGGGAGACAAGACCAAGATGTTCATCCAGAAAGGGACGCTTTCCGTCATCATGCCGGATGTTGCCGGTCTGAAGATCGGAGCTCCGGTCTGGCTGGCCGGGGTTGACGTCGGCCTGGTAACGGATATTCATTTCGAGACCCCCGAGAAGAACAACGAGATCACCGTGACTCTTCAGATAGACAGAAACGCACTCAAGAAAATAGGCAATGACTCCAGGGTCATCATCAAGACCCGGGGACTGATGGGCGAGAAATATGTCGATATAACCCCCAGTCTGAAATATTCCGAATCCCCACCGGAAAGGATCTATGGTGAAAGTGTGGCCCGGCTTGATGATGTCATGCAGAAAGCAGGCGCTTCCTTCGACCGTCTCAACAGCATCCTTGATAAGGTCGACCGGGGAGAGGGGACACTCGGCAAGCTGACAACGGATAAGAGGCTTTATGAAAATCTTGCCGCACTCTCGCTCGAGCTGAAGCAGCTTGCCGATTCCGTGAACAGCGGCGAAGGGTCAATAGGAAAGCTGATCCGCAGTGATGAGCCTTACAATAAGGTCGTTTCGATTCTGAACCGGGTTGATGCGACTTTAGGAGATATCCAGTCCAAAGACGGGACACTCGGCAGGCTGATACATGACCGGGAGCTGTATGACAAGGGACTTGCTCTGGTTTCACGTGCCGACAGCGCAGTGAAATCGTTCGAAGATGTGGCAGCAAGACTGCACTCCAAAGAGGGCTCTGCAGGAAAATTGCTAAACGATCAGGAGGCTTATGATAAACTTGTCAAAATGATGGAAAGCATCGATGCTCTCATCCTGGACATAAAGGCAAATCCGAAAAAATATATTAACCTATCTGTGTTCTGAAGGAGAATATTAATGATCTCGTTTTGCCGTCTGTCAATTCCTGCCGTACTTTTTGCTCTGATCGTATTCACGGCTCCTTCGATCGAGGCGGCCGCAGGCAAGATCATGATAGGGGTCATACCTGAAGTCAACCTGGTACGGCAGATGGATAGATTCGTCCCCCTGTCCGACTATCTGGAAAAGAAGACCGGTTTCGATATAGATATCAAGCCCCTTTCCAATTATGGCAATCTTTACGACGAGATGCGGGACGGCAATATAGATGCCGGCTTTTTCGGCAGCTTCGTCTATGGCATGACAAGAGCCAGGATCGGTGTGGTCCCGATTGCCAGACCGGTTCTTCCGGGCGGCAGATCGACCTATACGGGGCTTCTGTTTATCAGGAATGATGTCGGAATAAAAAAAACTTCCGATTTGAAGGGTAAAACCATCGCCCTTGCAGATCCGGCGACCTCAGGCGGGTATCTGGCGCAGAAGGATTATCTGGCCGGAAAAGGGATCAACATCGACAAGGATATGAAAATTGTCTGGGTGGGCAGCCACGAAGCTGCAATCCGTGCGGTCATGAGCCATCAGGCCGAGGTTGGCGGAGCCAAGGACTCGATAGTCAAGAAATACCGCAAGGAGAACAAGGTATTCGACACGCTCATAGAGATAATCAACGAGACTCCTACAAGTAAGGGGTTTCCGGATAATACGTTCGCCGTCCGCAAAGGGCTTGAACAGGTGAAGATAGATGCGCTGAAAAAGGCCTTGCTTCAAATGCACAACGACCCGGAAGGGAAAAAGGTACTGAACAGATTCGGAGCAGTCAGGTTTATTCCTACTTCAGACGAAGATTTCAAACCGCTCTATGATCTTGTAAGGCATCTCAAGATCGATCTGGCAAGCTATCCTTACAAAAAGAACGGTCAGTAACAGGCCTACTTTAAAATATGACGAAATGAAGGGTTTTATCAATTTTCAGCCGGTACTAAATCATCAAAAGGTGCTGTGATGTCGAATAAAGCTGAAGTCCCGAATAAGGCTGTGGTTCTGTACAGTGGCGGTCTGGACTCTACTACCTGTATGGCGATAGCGTCCCGTGAGGGCTTTTCCCCCTATGCGATCAGTTTTTCCTACGGCCAGCGGCATTCGATCGAGCTTGAGATGGCACGGAAAAACGCCCGCTCAATGGGGGCGGTCGATCATCTTGTCGTGGAGTTCGACTACCGGAAGGTCGGAGGAAGCGCCCTTACCAGTGGCATGGATGTGCCTAAAGACGGTGTGGGGAGCGATATCCCCGTAACCTATGTCCCGGCAAGAAATACCATCTTTCTCTCGTTTGCGCTCGGCTGGGCCGAGGTGCTGGGTGCCTTCGACATATTCATCGGCGTGAATGCCCTCGACTACTCCGGTTACCCCGACTGCCGCCCAGAATATATCGCCGCTTTCGAAAAGACGGCGAACCTGGCGACCAAAGCCGGCGTAGAGGGGCACAGATTCCGCATCCATACCCCGCTGATCTCCCTGACAAAAGCGGAGATCATCAGAAAAGGGCTCTCCCTGGGGGTCGATTACTCACGTACCCACTCCTGCTACGATCCGACTCCGGAAGGAATTGCCTGCGGCCTCTGCGACTCCTGCCGCCTGCGGCTCAAAGGATTTATCGAGGCCGGAGTCCCGGATCCCATCTGCTATGCCACCAGGTCGTGTTGAATAGAATTCCCCCGGACTTGATTCGATGACAGTTAAGGCCACAAGGCAAATGCCTTGTGGCCTTTTCGTTTTTCCCGGAAGTTGTGCAGAAAAGCTGCCGCAGCCTCGGTAGTGGAGGGGAAGCCCAAGCGGCAAGCGGACACCCGCCCGCGGATGCCATTGATTACAATGCTGACATCGGCACAAAGTGGCTTCGGGCGACGGGCCGGGCAAGGTCCGCAGCGTGGGGCTCGACCGTAACTGACGAGGTTGCGGCAGCTTTCCCCGAAACTTGTGACGATCTTCTTTTCAAAGAGTCAATGACTTGTAAAATTCGGAAAAAGTGAAATAATTTAAGGAAGGGCAAACAATAATCGCTGGTTGTGGAGGGTGTCATGGCTTCACCGAAAAAGAGTTCATCGCTCATGCAGCATATTGCTGCTGTCAAGGATGGCGATCGCGCCTTTGAGAATGCCTTTCAGGCCGTATCAAGGATGATTCTGGAGGCAGGCTTCGAAAAGGTGGTTGTAAATGGCCGCACCACCTACGATTTCGCCATATTCCGGAGCGGCCGCAAGCATGCCATAGGTATGTTTGACGAGATCAACAGTTTCGTCTCCTTTGTCAAGGACGCCGCCGAAGGGGGTTCCAGCAAGGAGATGGCCTTCGTCCTCGTCGGTGAACCGGGGAACGGCAAGACCTTTTTCGTTGAACTGCTCTGCAGCAGCTACCGGGCGTTCCTGGCAAAGGAGCAGAACCGGCGCTACACTTTCCGTTACAACGGCATCGACCAGCTGGGGAGCTACGGCAGAATAACGACGATCGACTCCCAGACCTACGAGGACCCGATGATCCTGGCCATGAACCTGTTCGCTGAACCGGAGGAGACCAGGCGCTATCTCTCTGACAAGTGCAAGCTTGACGAAACCTCTCTGGCACGGCTGTATGACAACTACCGCCCCATGGGGGCCTGCAGCGGCTACATCTGGAACGACATCAGAAACCACTGCGACGGCGATCTGGCCAAGATGCTGGAGTTCATCGAAGTGATCCCTGTCCCGCTCTCCGAAAGTCTCGGCACGGTCACCGGCAAGTACCCGGCCAAGGACAAGATCACCTCCTCGGCTGTTGACCTGCTTGGAGAGGAGTCGATCCAGCGTCTGCTGCATATCACCGACACGAACAACCCCTACCGCTTCGACCTGAGGCGGGGGGCGCTGGCCCGCGTCGGCGGGGGAGGGATTCACTTTTCCGACGAGATTTTCAAGAACAAGAAGGATCTTGTGCAGGTGTATCTGGGGGTCATTCAGAACCGGGCCATCGAGATCGACGGCTACAGGTGGCCGATCGACACGCTGATCGTCGCCACCAGCAACAACTCCGAGTTCAACCGCTTCCTGGCCGAGAAAGAAGAGGCGCCCATTGTCGACCGCTGCCGGATCTGCTACGTCTCCCACAACACCAACTACCTCCTTCAGGAGGGGCTGACCGCCTACGCCATCGGCGGAGAAGCACGCACGACCTTGACCCGCGAATCGCTTCACCAGGACCCGAACCTGAATTATGCCGCCTCCGTGGGGGTGGTACTTTCCCGGATTCCCCGCTCGGAAAAACTGACGCCGATCGAAACCATGAAGCTGGCTGCCGGTGAGGTGGCCGGCGAGAAAAGCATCAAGGCGCTGGCCGAAGTGATCGACACCCTGGGACAGGACCCGGACATCACCAAGCGCTTCGGCCAGAAGGGGCTTGGCCACCGCAGCCTCGGCAAGGCTCTGCAGCTTCTTGCCGAGAGTTCGGAGACCAATGAAGGGCGCTGCATGTTCGCCTACGATGTCTTCAAGACCATGGAGCGGGTCACTCTCGACTATGTTGTAGAGACCAACGACCGGGCCAAGTTCCTGGAAGACCTTAAGATCGCCCGCGGACTTTACCGGGAACGGATCATGACCGAGATGTTCAACGCCTACATGGATGAGCCCTACGCCATCCGCAAGGACGTGATGAACTACGTGAACATGATCATCGGCATCGATGCCGAAAATCTGGGAGCGGACAAGATGTGGAAGTACAAGGATCCCCAGAGCGGGACGCTGAAGGCGCTCAAGATCGACGAGCGCTACGTGAAGAGCGTGGAGGAGCGGATCGGCCTGAAGACTGAGGAGCAGCGCGACTCCTTCCGCACCACCATTCGCAAGATCTACGGCCAGAAGATCTCCATGGACCCGAACTACGACTTCATGGACAACCTGGAGCTGGTCAAGGCGGTCACCGATGTGCGCCTCAAAAGCGACATTGCCGGTGCCGGCTCGCTCATCGGCGCCCTGGCCAACCGGACCAACGAGGAGAACCAGAAGCTGTACGACCGGATGATCAGCACCATGCTGGAGAAGCTGGGGTACTGCCGGACATGTGCGCAGAAGACGATAGAGTACTTCTGCACGCAAGAAGACGAAAACTAATGCCAACCACCCCCGCCCTATCGGGCACCCCCTCCTAAGTTAGGAGTGGGACGGGAGGTGGTAAATGGTTCTTATGCGAAACGACCTTGAGACATACATTGCAGCGCTGAAAGCAAAGAGGCTGTCCCCCGAACGGGAGGCACGGCTGCGTGCCGAGCTGGCGACCGCCATCAACAGTCACGACCCGCCGTTTGCGGCAACCATGGACCGCGGACCGTTCGCCGGCTTCTCAAGGAGCGTCTACGCCTGGCACGACATGGCGATCTTCCAGGGGCAGCCGGCCGTAGAAAGCCCGTTCCTGAGACTGCAGAAGTCGCTGGACGATCTGCTCGAACGGGACAGCAAACGCGAACAGGACGGCTTCCCGCGCAAGATCCGGGTGGGACGGCTGGTCAAGCCCGGACGCGGCGGCAAGGGGAAAGTGGTTGTAGTCCCCACAACTGAAGAGGAGAAGTTCATCCATGATCCGACCGTCCGCCCTCCTGGAGAAGGGGGGGAGTCGGGGGGGAGCGGCACAGAGGAGGAGGGGGAGATTCTCGGCGAACAGCCGGTGCGGCCCGAGGGACAGCAGCCCGGTGCGGGTCCGGGCCATGGTGAAGGCGAGGCCCACGAGATCGAATCGTCGGCCTACGAGCTGGGGAAGACCCTTACCGAAAAATTCCAGTTGCCCAACCTGAAGGAAAAGGGGAAGAAGCGTTCTTTCACCCGTTACACCTACGACCTGACCGACCGGAACCGCGGTTTCGGCCAGGTGCTGGACAAGAAAGCCACTCTGCGCAAGGTGCTCGAAACCAACATCGCCCTGGGGAACCTGCCGGACGTGACCGACATCGACCCGGCCCGTTTCCTGATAGCCCCGCGGGACAAGGTTTACCGGGTTTTCTCACGGGAGAAGGATTACGAATCCCAGGCAATGGTATTCTTCCTGCGCGACTACTCCGGCTCCATGTCCGGCAAGGTCACCGAACTGGTGGCGACCCAGCATGTCCTGATCTACAGCTGGCTGATCTACCAGTACTCCGGTCAGGTGGAGTCCCGCTTCATCCTCCACGACACCGAGGCGCGGGAGGTGCCGGACTTCCATACCTACTACAACTCCCAGGTCGCGGGGGGGACCGAAGTGGCCTCTGCCTACAAGCTGGTGAACGAGATCGTCGCCAAAGAGAACCTCTCCAGGGATTACAACATCTATGTTTTCCACGGCACCGATGGGGACGACTGGGACAGCGGCGGCGAGAAGGCGCTGCCGGAAATGAAAACCATACTGACTTATGCGAGCAGGGTGGGGGTGACCATCGCGGAGCACGGCCTGGGAAGTCCCGAAGGGACCGAAGTCGCCCGCTATCTGGATAGATCGGGACTGTTGAAGGAGAAACCGGAACTGATCAGGATGGACGTGATGCAGGAGGATGCGGACGAGCCGCGATTGATCGAAGGAATAAAGAAATTGATTTCCTGACCACCCCCCAGCCCCCTCCTAAATTAGGAGGGGGTGCCCGACAGGGCGGGGGTGGTATGAAGGTGAACAAGGTTTATGGAACTCATCAACCAACATACGAAAGCCATCATGGAAGGGTGCAAGGAGCGGGCGCGCGACGCCGGGCTTTCCTTCACGGACGAGTCTCTGGAGTACATCGTTACCAACCGGGACCTGCTGGAGCTCTCCCCCAAGGTGATGATTCCGACCCTGTACGACTACTGGGTCCATGACGTGGAGGTGCTGCGGGAAAAGGGTAAGTACGAGCTCTACCCTCACAATCCATACGAAACGGTGATCAACACCCGTCCCCCCATCTCCTTCTACAACGACAACAATCCCGACTGGCTCAACGTGATGATTTTCTACCATGTACTGGGTCATATCGACTTTTTCCAGAACAATCTCTATTTCCGCCATACCTGGGACTACGACTTCACCGGCGAAGCGTTGTCCGATAAACGGGTGATCACTCGCCTGCGCGCCGAAAAGGGGCGGTGGGTTGACTACGTAATCGAATTTGCCAGGGCCATTGACAACCTGGTGGACTACCACGGCGAGCTGGCCGGCTTCTTCGTACCGGAAAATGCGCTTACTTCCAAGCGGCTCGACTACTACTTCGACACTTTTCTGCAGGAGGTAAAGGGGATTGCGGTTGCCGAATATATCCGCGAGATCAACCGTTACAACGACTGCCTGCAACAGTACGGCGAGCTGGCCGAGAAGAGCTTCTTCACCGAGACTGATCGCAAGTATCCGGAATTTGAAGCCCTTTTTCACAAGGCTGAAGGCGAACGGGTCGCACCGAAGCGCGACCTGCTCCGCTATCTGCTGGAGCGCTCCCCCTTCCTGGCCCGGGAGGAGAACCTCTGGATGAAGCAGATCCTGGAGATCGTCCGCAAGACCTCGGTCTTCTTCCAGCCCCAGATTCGCACCAAGATCATGAATGAAGGTTGGGCCAGCTACTGGCACGAATACCTCTTTCTGCGCGATGACCGGATAAAGGGGCACGAGGTGGATTTCGCCCGGGTCCATGCCGGGGTAACGGCCATGCCCAGGGTCGGAATGAACCCCTACGCTCTCGGGATGCGGCTCTTTACCTACCTGGAAGAGCAGGCCGACAAGGGGCGGATATCTTTTGATTTCCGCAGGGTCAAGGGGGTGGAGGAAAGGCAGCGCTTCGACAAAGAGACCGGCACGGGGCGCGACTTCATCTTCCGTGTGCGGGAAAATCTTTGCGATTATATCTTCCTGAAGAACTCCATCGACCAGGATTTCACCGACCGGCACAACCTGTTTGTTGCCGGTAAACGGCTCGACCAGCAGCGCCAGGTCTGGCAGTACTACGTCAAGAGCCGTAAGGCAGACCAATACCGGCAGATGGTTCTGGACAGCCTGTATCACCCACCGTCGATTACCGTGGATCCGGCGAAGGGGGCCGAAAACACCCTTTATTTGAACCATCGTTTCGAGGGAAAACAGCTGGTACAGGAGTATATCGCCAACACCATGATGGCTATAGAGTTTCTCTGGGGGGGGCCGGTCCACCTGGAGACCAGCGAGGCGGTGTTTGAAAAGTCATACACCGGCGAGGGGGATAGCGGCGACATTGAGGGGCTTACCTGGCAACGGGTGGTCTACAGGATGGAGAACAAAGTCCTCGGCCGCATGACAATCTAGAATTTTACGGGTTATTTATGACCAAAATAGACGATGCTCTCATTCATCTCAACCGCCTGATCAGCGAGCATGAACACCACGACGTCATCACCTTCGACGAGTTCCTCCAGGAGTTGACGGAAAGGCCTCAGCAGGTGGTGCGAAATGTCCTGCAGACCTTTTACGACATGATCCATCATTATGTCGGCGCAGGCGTTGACGAATATCCGGACGATCCGGAGTCGATCAATTTCGTCAACTACGATTTCAGCAAACTCTTCATCGAGGGGACCGACCGTCCTTTCTTTGCCGACCGGCTCTTTGCCAACCGCCTGATCAACCATGTGCAGGCTATGAAGAGCGGCGCCAGGCAGAACAAGATCTATATTTTCGAGGGACCACCCGGTTCTGGAAAGAGCACCTTCCTCAACAACCTGCTGCAGAAGTTCGAGGAGTATGCCAACAGCGATGCCGGCACCCGCTATGAGGTCGTCTGGCGACTCGACCGGCGGCTGCTGGCCCAGATCAAGGATGCCAAGATCGATCTCTTCGTCGACAAGCTCTCCACCCTGCTCGACGAGTATGAGCTGGAGCAGTCCGATCTGGCGGAGTTGAAGAACACCGTCCACAGGATCAGCGACTATGTCGAAATTCCCTGCCCCTCGCATGACAACCCCCTGCTCTTGATCCCGAAGGATAACCGGCGGACTTTCTTTGATGACCTCTTCAAGAACGACGAGTTCAAGTGGAAACTGTTCACCGAAAAGGAGTATGACTGGGTCTTCCGCGACTCCCCCTGCACCATCTGCAGCTCCATCTTTCATGCCCTCTTTCATCGACTGCCGTCGGCACGGGAAATTTTCAGTATGGTACATGCCCGCCGCTACCAATTCAATCGCCGGCTGGGAGAGGGGATTACTGTTTTCAACCCCGGGGACAGGCCGATGAGACAGAACGTCCTCACGAATGAACTGCTGCAGCGGAAGATCGATGCAATTCTTGGTGACAGCAACGAGGTGCATTATCTCTACTCCAGTTTTGCCAAGACCAACAACGGCATCTATGCGCTGATGGATGTCAAGTCGCACAATGCGGAGCGGCTGCTGGAGCTGCACAACATCATCAGCGAAGGGATTCACAAGGTCGAGGACCTGGAGGAAAACGTCAAGTCCCTCATCATCGCCCTGATGAACCCGGAAGACGAGAAGGCGATCGAGGGGTTCCAGTCGTTCTCCGACCGGATCGAATTCATCAACACCCCCTACGTCATGGATCTTAATACCGAGGTCGATATCTACCGGAACATCTTCGGCAAGCATATTGACGAAGTTTTCCTGCCGCGGGTGCTGCACAACTTTGCCAGGGTCATAATTTCGACACGTATGGCAAGGAGCTCCGAGGCGCTGCTGGAGTGGATAGGCGACCCGGCAAAATACGAGCTTTACTGCGATGCGAACCTGCAGCTGCTGAAAATGGAGTTCTACACCGGCCACATTCCTCCCTGGCTGAGGGAGGAGGACCGCAAGCGGCTTAACGCCAAGAGACGGCGTAAAATCATCGCTGAATCGGAACATGAGGGGGTTACCGGTTTTTCCGGCCGGGATTCCATCAAGATCTTCAGCGATTTCTATTCCGCCTACGTCCGCAAGGACAGGATGATCAACATGTCCCAGCTGGTCACCTTCTTCACCAGGTGGCACAAGGAGTTGAGCGAATCCATACCTGATGGCTTCATGGAATCGCTGGTGCGCAACTATGATTTCACCATCCTCCAGGAGGTGAAGGAGTCGCTTTATTACTACAACGAGGAGCAGATAGCCCGCGACATCCTCAACTACATGTTTGCCATAAACTTCGAGCCGGGAAGGACCGAACTCTGCAGCTTTACCGGCGACAGGCTTGTCATCTCCGAGGAGTCGCTGGAAGCGACCGAGCTGCGCCTGCTGGGTCCTGGAGCCAGCCAGGAGGAACGGCAGAGATTCAGGCTGGAGACGCAGAAGGAGTACACCTCCAGCACCCTGACGCAGGAGATCATGGTTGAGAACAAGCCTCCCCGGGAGACCCACCTGTACAACTCACTCTTCGAGCGCTACGTCTTTCACCTCAAGGAGAAGGTGCTGGAGCCTTTCCTCGACAACGCCAACTTCCGCCGGGCGATCAAGGATTTCGACACCGAGGCGTTCAAGACCTACGACAAAAAGATCCGCGATGATGTAACCTTCCTCATCAACAATCTCAGCTCGCCCCGGTTCCGCTACAGCAAGCAGAGCGCCCGGGAGGTCTGCGTCTACGTGATCGACAACGACCTGCCGCAAAAATTCCACCCGCTCTAGTTATAAATCAGACAGATGTCGTGAACTACTGTTAAGGGGGGGCTCAGTTACTTCTTGCAGAGCCGGCTTTTATGATATAAGAAAATGCAACAAGGTCTCGGCCTGGATGACTGAACCGAACGAGGCAACCATGCAAGACATTCAAAAATCCCACGACACCCGCAACATCCCGATCGACAAGGTCGGGGTCAAGGATATTTCCTACCCGATCGTCGTTATGGACCGGAAGAAGAAGTTCCAGCACACGGTTGCCCGGATCAACATGTACGTCGATCTCCCCCATCATTTCAAGGGGACGCACATGAGCCGCTTCATCGAGATCCTGAACAGCTACCGGGAGGAGATCGCGCTCGACAAGCTTGAGATTATGCTGGCGGATATGAAGAAAAAACTCGGTGCATCCACAGCCCACCTTGAGATGGAATTCCCCTACTTCATCGAAAAAAAGGCGCCTGTCTCAAGGGCCCGGAGTCTTATGGAGTATACCTGTTCATTTGCTGCGACACTGTCGGAGGGGTTCGATTTCGTTCTCGGCATCAGGATCCCGGTGACCTCCCTCTGCCCCTGCAGCAAGGAGCTCTCGGATTACGGTGCGCACAACCAGCGCTCCATCATCTCCATAAAGGTGAGATACAGCAGTTTCATCTGGATAGAGGATCTTGTCTCTGCTGTTGAAGAGTGCGGTTCAAGCCCTGTCTATTCGCTGTTGAAGCGTGTCGATGAAAAGCATGTGACGGAGCAGGCCTACGAGAACCCGAAATTTGTCGAGGATATTGTCCGCGAGGTTACCGAAAAGCTGCTGGCGGAACCTGCCATCACCTGGTTCAGCGTGGAAGCGGAGAACTTCGAATCGATACACAAACACTCTGCATATGCTTTTATAGAACGGGATAAAAGTTAATTTACAGCTGTTCCACACCCCCTGTGGATAAGGCTGTTGATAACTGCCCAAACTGTGGATAAAGCTAAATTTTCGTCTCTCATGTAATTCCTCTTAATAATCTGTCAAGCCGCTAACAGCCTGATTTTACATGCTGCAGTTGTGAGGTTTTCTTTGGTGTCCGTTCCTGCCCCCCATGAGCTGAAAAACTTCCGTGCGTTGATGATTTTCGCGAAAAAACCGGTTCCTGGTGAGGTCAAGACCCGCCTTTCCCCAAGGCTGTCGGCAGCTGAGGCGGCCGAACTGTACAGCTGCATGTTGCAGGACACTCTGGCAACGGCGCGAGGTTTGGCAGGGATTACTCCGGTGATCTTCTACCAGGATGACCCTGGCGCCGGGGAATACTTTGCCGCCGTTGCCCCGGAAATAGAGTCGCTGCCGCAGAGTGGCGAGGATCTTGGTGAGCGGATGCGGCGCGCTTTTGCCGGGATGTTTGCCCGCGGGTTCAAAGAAGTCGTAATAATCGGTACCGATTCGCCGAACCTGCCCCGGGGATATATTGTCGAGGCCTTCAGATTGCTTGAAGCTGAGCCGGTCGATCTGGTGCTTGGACCGGCAGATGACGGTGGCTACTACCTGCTGGGGCTGAAGAGGGCCTGGGACGGGCTGTTCACCGGGATTATCTGGAGCAGCGGGGAGGTTTTTGCAGCGACAGTCGAAAGGGCGAAGGATTCGCTCCTTGGGGTTTCATTCCTGCCGATGTGGCATGATATAGATACAGCTGCCGATCTTGAGCGTCAGGAGCTGCTTGATCCGGACAGCCCGGCAGCAAGGACAAGAGAGTTCATCATTTCAATACGT